>Ga0193752_1001509_pt1 | contig 19213 bp, 20 predicted proteins | sample H1c1metaG_FD_144924 | JGI IMG/M metagenome (GOLD analysis project Ga0193752, IMG submission 144924) | Soil microbial communities from a riparian zone of the East river system, Colorado, United States - H1c1 | ecosystem: Environmental > Terrestrial > Soil > Riparian zone | place: USA: East River...
CCCGGCAATGAATTTGCTGCGCGACTTGCGGAAGCCGCGGATCAGTTTCTCGTCCTTCCCGCCAGTCGTATCGAGGATGCAATCATCGCGAACGCCGGCGGTCATGAGTTGCGATCAGTGTTCGCAGGCTATCACTGGTTCTCGGACTGGGGTCGCGACACCATGATTAGTCTCGAAGGCCTGATGCTGTGCACTCGACGCTATGGCGAAGCGCGCGCGACGTTGCAAACATTCGCGGGCTACATAGCGGATGGGTTGCTGCCGAATCTATTTCCAGAAGGTGAACGTCTCGGGCTCTATCACACCGTCGATGCGACGCTTTGGTATTTCCACGCACTAAATCGCTACCTACGCGCCACTGGCGACACCGCGCTTTTACTCACTCTATTGCCGGCGCTCGAGTCGATCATCGAACATCACGTTGTTGGGACGAAGTTCGGCATTCACGTCGATCCAGCAGACGGGTTGATTGCCGCAGGGGAGGAGGGTGTGCAGTTGACCTGGATGGATGCGAAGTGCGACGGCTGGGTCGTGACGCCGCGGCGTGGCAAGCCTGTCGAAATTCAGGCGCTTTGGTACAACGCGCTGTGTCTGATGCAGGGCTGGACGCAGAGTGCCGAGCGCCGTGCAGCCTATGAGCGTGGCGCGGCGAAGGCCTATGAATCGTTCAATCAGCGATATTGGAACGCGCGCAAGGAATGTTTATTCGACGTGATCGACGGACCAGATGGCAATGACGAGCGCATACGTCCGAATCAAATATTCTCCCTTTCGCTAGATCACCCGATTCTCCAACGCGGCCAATGGTCGACTGTGTTGGGTACCGTGACGCGTGAATTGCTGACACCGTTTGGACTGCGAACGCTGAGTCGTGACGATACCGACTACAGACAAAGCTATCAGGGCGACCTGCGTTCGCGAGATGCCGCGTACCATCAAGGCACCGTTTGGCCCTGGCTCATTGGGCATTACATCGATGCATGGCTGAAAGCCGGCAACAGCAAGCCTGCTGCACGAGAAATGCTTCGATCCTTCGAAGAGCATGTGGGTCATGCAGGCGTCGGCAGTATCAGTGAGATATTTGATGCGGAGCCGCCGCATGCACCGCATGGATGTATCGCTCAGGCCTGGAGCGTTGCAGAGGTGTTAAGAAGTTGGCAGTCGACCCAATGACCGCTGGCTCGGGCAACAGGTCTATATTTGTCATAATATACATTATGCGCATATAACTGTTTTGGGCGATTTGCGCAGAATGGTCCAGCAACGCGTCAGTCAGCACCTACACAAGTGCCAGATGCTGCCGACGTGCTCTAGATCTGGCTCCTGAAGATACTCACGTATCCCTTTGTAAAATAACTAGACGTGGATTCTATAGGCGCTCGAATCAGCGCGCAGACACGCAACCCGCCAATGTCAGCCCGATTCAAGCGCCCATTTTCGTTGCGCTCTTGCATAAGACTGTATATTTTTCCCCTACCTGCTTGATGTAACAACAATTCTAAAAAACATTTGCACTTAACGTCATTTCTAACTCATGCCGTGCGCACATTCGCCGGCTAGTCCGGGGGTTTGTGGTCATGGCCAGCGTCTGGGAAAACTTTTTCAACGCCGCTCAGGAACTCGTTGTTGCGGGTTCTGTGAAACAACGTTTAGCGGATGCTTACACGCATCATTTGGCGCAGATCGACAACGAAGAAGTGCCGCGGGAGATTCGCGATGAATTTGCCGCACTAGGCGGCTCATTGTCCGCGATTTGCCCGATGCGCGGCGAAACAGCGATCCAGGCTACCGTGCGTAAAATGTCGGATTCGCAAGCTGCATCGTGTGCGCTGCAAATCATCAATTTGTTCGCGACGCTAGGCAGGTTGCAAGTTCAGACGCGCGCCCCGATGCTGCGTGCCGTCAATTCGGGCGACGATTAGAGCGCTAATCCAGCTTAAACTCGATCGTGTCCCAACGAGTAGTCTCCTCGTGACGGGCTTGCCGCTTGATTGCATCGACGATTGATCGCTCGTTCCATTCGACGATTTCGTCGGCCAGCGCTTCCAGCTGCACCGCGAGCTTTTCCTTGACTCCGAAGGCTTCGAGCACCACGACCGGCTTATCGAGACCCTTTGCGCAGTTGAGCTCGAAATCAATCCATTCCTGTTGCGTTCGATAGATGGCGGACGGGATGATGACAACCTCTGCCAGCGTGATTTGACGGCGAATCTCTTCTTTCAACGCTTCCCGATCGAAACTGCCGCGCGAATCCGGTGCGCTGCAATTCACGTAGTAGAAATTGTGCGAGCTTTCCAGGTACTCGAATACCCGAGAGTAGTCTTCGCTGGCTTCGAATCCATGCCCCACAAAGACCTTGACGGGATTTTGTTGGGAAATAGAACTCACAATCACTCCTCCGAAGCTGGCCTGGGCTCGCCGCCAATTCAGCGAATGGGAACTAGCTCGCGGGAGATTGTAGCAAGACTAATCGGTTCCGCCTTACCGAGGCAGTCTATAGAATAGGGGTTTCGTCGCGTATCCCCTCACCGCCCGCCCCCACCAAGCATGCGCTTCATCCTGTACAACATTCGTTACGCGACGGGCACCGGTCCGGCGTTCCATCTTCCCATTCCAGGCGCAGGCTATTTGCGGCCTAACAAAAAAGTACTGGAGGGCATCACGAAATTCATCGGCGACTACGATCCTGACGTGGTCGGTTTGGTCGAAGTGGATACTGGCTCAATACGTTCGGGTCTGGTCAATCAGGCGAAGGCAATTGCCGATTCGCTCGGACATTATTCGACGTATCAGTGCAAGTATGGCATCTCGTCGATCAATCAGCTGATGCCGATCGTGCGCAAGCAAGCCAACGCATTTCTCGCTTCGCCTCGCGTTGCCGGTGAACGGTTCCACTATTTCGAGACCGGCATCAAGCGGCTCATCATTGAACTCGAACTGGAAGATGTCGCTATTTTCTTAGTGCATCTATCGCTGAAGTTTCGTCATCGTCACGATCAACTGCGACACCTCCATCAGCTCGTCAAGCAGTCGGTCAAGCCGGTCCTGGTGGCCGGCGATTTCAATACCTATTGGGGCGACGATGAGATCTACCTATTCATGGAAGCTTCGGGGCTGAAAAGCGCGAACGTAAATAGTTTGCCGTCGTACCCGAGCCGCAATCCGCGCAAAGAGCTTGATTTCATCCTCTATTCGCGCCAAATACAGGTGACGCATTTCGAGATACCAGCCGTGACATTCTCGGATCACAGACCGTTGATTTGCGATTTCGAACTCATCCCTACCTGATAGCTGATGCACGCGCGCGGCAGGCCTTGAGTCGGCAAGAGACCCCATAGGAATAGTATGGCCACGAACGAAACTGTTTCCGCATCGGGCAATTCGATTTGGTCGGTGCAACAAGATACGGACCGCGTCGCCTGGCTGACCATAGACGTACCCAACTCTTCCGCCAACTCGCTTTCACGCGACGCGATGCTGGGATTGAATGCGCGTCTCGACGAATTGCAACGAGATCCGCCGCGCGCGCTCGTCATTCAATCAGGAAAGAAGAGCGGCTTCGTTGCCGGCGCGGACATCAAAGAGTTTTTGCAACTCACTTCGCCGCAGGTCGCATATGAGCTCGTTCGAACTGCGCAGCAGGTGCTGGATCGTTTAGAGGCCTTGCCATATCCAACAGTAGCGGCGATCGATGGGTTTGCGTTGGGCGGTGGCTTGGAGTTGGCGCTGGCCTGTCGATATCGCGTTGCCACCAGCAATCCGAAAACCAGCTTTGGTTTTCCCGAAGTGATGCTGGGCATCCATCCGGGATTTGGCGGCACTGTGCGCAGCGTTCAATTGATTGGGCCTTTGAATGCGATGGACCTCATGCTGACTGGGCGCTCGGTGCGTGCAGAGCAAGCGCTGGGTCTGGGACTGGTTGATGCTGTTGTGCCTGCAGCTGAATTGTCGGTGCGCGCAAAACAGATTGCATTGAATCCGCCGTCGCGCAAGGGCGCGGGTCTCAAGGGATTTCTGACAAATCTGCCGGGCGTGCGCTCGATCCTTGCAGGTCAGATGGCCAAAATGGCTGCGAAACGCGCCCCGCGCGCTCACTACCCTGCGCCATATGCTTTGATCGACCTTTGGCGCAGATTTGGCGCGAGCGGGCAAGCAGCGTACGAAGCGGAAGCGCGGTCGATCGCGGAGCTTTTCTGTACGCCGACCTCTCGCAATCTTGTGCGCGTGTTCATGTTGCAGGATCGCTTGAAAGGATTGGGTAGCCAAGGTGGACGCGCTATCGAACGCGTGCATGTTGTCGGTGCCGGCGTGATGGGCGGCGACATTGCCGCTTGGTGCGCGGTAAGGGGTCTTAATGCTTCGTTGCAGGATCGCGCCATTGAGTTCGTGACACCCGCGCTGGAACGAGCCAAAGGCTTGTTTGCGAAGCGCGTTCGAGATGAGGGGGAGCGTGCGAAAGTCGCTGCCCGTCTAGTCGCGGATGTTGCCGGAGAGCATGTTCCCGCAGCCGACGTCGTGATCGAAGCGATTTATGAAGATGCCGATGCAAAGCGTGCGCTCTACGCACGACTAGAGCCCCAGATGAAGGCCGGCGCGATATTGGGCACCAATACATCGAGTATCGTCCTCGAAACACTCGGCACGCAATTGCAAGACGCGGGTCGGCTCGTGGGTATTCACTTCTTTAATCCCGTGCCGCAAATGCAGCTGGTTGAGGTGGTGAGCACGGCTCATACACGCGCCGATGTGCAGGCCAGCGCGCTGGCATTCGTGCGCAAGATCGACAAACTCCCTCTGCCATGTCGCAGCGCTCCGGGTTTCGTCGTCAACCGCGTTCTCTTTCCTTATCTAATCGAAGCGATGCTTGCGGTTGAGGAAGGCATCTCGCCGACACTAATCGATCGAGTGGCCACCGACTTCGGCATGCCGATGGGGCCCATTGAACTCGCCGACGTCGTTGGCCTAGATGTCGCTGTGCACGTCGGCAAGATATTGGCCGACGCGTTTGCAAAGCCCGCACCGCAATCGGCACAGAAGCTTGTGGGTGAGAAAAAGCTGGGCCGTAAATCCGGACAAGGTTTCTACACTTGGCAAGAAGGCAAAGCAGTCAAACCGCCTCTACCGGGTACTGCCGCGCCCGCCGATTTAATGGATCGTTTGATATTGCCAATGGTCAATGAAAGCGTCGCCGTGCTGCGAGAAGCAGTTGTCGCCGATGCCGATCTTTTGGATGCGGGTATCATTTTCGGGACGGGATTCGCACCCTTCCACGGCGGGCCTCTGCAATACGCGCGAACGCGCGGTGTAACCGAGTGTGTAACTCGTTTGCAGCAGCTCGCTGAAGCGTATGGGCCTCGTTTCCGGCCCGATGAGGGATGGTCGACGATCAAGTAGCGGCGGTCCGGCCCTGCCTGGATCGCCCAATCTGCCGATTGCTGACCATAATCGTCGCAAAAGCCTGTGTTAGCATCGGCCATTGAGTAGCAGAGAATAGGGTGACTATGGAGCTGGACGGTAAACCTCTCGACTTGGTTCTTCTGCGAAGTTTTTCGCCGTTGGACGGAATGAAGGCCGAGAATTTACAAGCGTTGGCGCGTAAGACTACGAAGCGCGAGGCGCCGATGGGCCGCGTATTGTTTCGCGAAGGCGACAACGAAAAACGCACGTTCTATCTCATTAGCGGCGTCATCGATCTTCTGCAGGAAGGCGAAATCGTCGCCACGATCCGTGGCGGGACGCCGGAAGCAAAAAACCCCCTCGCCCACATTATTCCGCGGCCCTACAGCGCGGTCGCAATGTCCAACCGTGTCGAATACCTGCTTATCGACAGCGAGTTTCTCGATGTCATGGTGACCTGGGACCAAACGGGCGCCTATGAAGTCAACGAGCTGCGCGGCTCCGGCGAAGAGGAAGCCAGCGGCGACGACTGGATGACCACGCTTTTGCAGACCAAGGCTTTTCACAAAGTCCCCCCTGCCAACATTCAAGCGATTTTCATGCGCGTGCAACGTATGGATCACCGCGCTGGCGATACCGTGATCCGGCAAGGCGAGCAAGGCGATTTCTTCTACATCATCATCAAGGGCAAGTGCCAGGTGACACGAGAAACGCCGCTGAATAAAGAAGGTATTAAGCTTGCCGAATTGAAGATGGGCGATACTTTCGGCGAAGAAGCGCTTATCTCCGATGCGAAACGCAATGCAAGCGTAACGATGTTGACAGACGGCGCGTTGATGCGCCTGGGTAAAGACGACTTTCGCAAGCTCCTAAATGAGCCATTTCTCGAATGGGTGGAATACAAGCAAGCAAAGGAAATCATTGCCGGTGGCGGTCAATGGTTGGACGTGCGGTTACCGTCCGAGTTTGAGAATTACAAAGCGCCAGGCGCTGTCAATCTCCCGCTCTATTTCATTCGAATGAAGATGAAGGCTCTAGATCGCAATATGCACTACGTGGTGTGTTGCGATACCGGTCGGCGCAGCTCGGCAGGTGCATACATCCTGTCCGAACGCGGGTTCCACGCAAGTGTGCTGAAGGGCGGTTTGTCGTCGACGGAACTGGCCCGAAAGTAGCCGCTCCGAAAGCAAGCATCTCGAAGGAAGCTCGAGGCGCCGGTCACCGGCAATCGCCGCTAACCAGCGACCACTCAGCCACTACATAGTATGGGTCGGTTTGTCGCCGCCCAATGCGCCGGCTAAATAGCTTTCGATCTTACGCTGAGTGTTGCCGCGATCTTGTTCGCTGAATTGCACGCCAATACCGGCCGTTCGTTTGCCCTGCGCGCCTTTTGGCGTCATCCAAATGACGCGGCCCGCAACCGGCAGTTTTTCATCCTCGCCCATCAGATTCAAAAGCATGAAAACTTCATCGCCCAATCGATAGTTGCTGTTGGTCGGGATGAATAATCCGCCGTTTTTCACGAACGGCATGTAAGCCAAATAGAGTGCGCTCTTATCCTTGATGGTAAGAGTGAGTAAGCCAGGTTTGCTGCTGGGCTGCCGCATCGAGATGTTTTGGGTCATTCCGTCTCTTTCGATCAACGAATCGCTAGCTGCTGCGATTCGCAAATGCTTCGTGCAATTCCACTAGCAAAGCGTCCACGGCCAGCTCTCGCTGTAGTGCCGTCCTCGTCAGCTGCGCCTGCAGAGCGCGCACGCGATCCAGACAGGCGAACATTCGGCTTATGTTCAACTGTGAGACGGCGCTTGGCAAGGGTGTTCTCGTGATGCGATCGTCAGTTCCTACAACTGTATTCCTTAGCTTTTCGGCGATCAAATAGTCCACGCAGGCGAGTCGGTCGGGCAGCTGCTCATTCGCCCAGCGCTTTGCGATGTGCGTCACATCTTCGTTCCCGCCCAAAAATGCCGCGATATCCTGCTCGACGCCGCTCCACAAGGTGTCGAAAGAACCATCGGCTAAGCTTAACGCGCGCAAGGGAGCCCCGCTGCAAAAACGCAGCAGTCGATCAGACACGGTCTTCCCTTGTGACGCCAACCAAGACTGAGCCAGGTGCGTCGACGGGGCTGCGATCTTCAGCTGCTGGCAGCGGCTTCGAAGGGTTGGTAACAAAGCTCCGAGGCGCGAGGTGACTAGAATGAGCGCAGTTCTTGGCGTCGGCTCTTCCAGCGTCTTCAAAAGGCTATTAGCCGCCGCCATCGTCATTTGATGCGCAGGTTGGATGACGGTGACCTTGTAGCCTTGCCGATAGCTTGTCATCGTAAGTTTCGTCGCGGCTTCGCGGATCTGGTCCACTGAGATCTGCTGCTTGTCTTCTTCGGGTGAAATAGCGAGCCAATCAGGATGGGTGCCCGCTATTCGAAGCTTGCATGCGCCGCACTCACCGCAGGCATCGAGTCGACCTTCGTGGTTCTCGCACAGCAACCCGGCTGCGATGCGTAACGCCATCGCATGCGTACCGACTCCCTCTGGACCATGAACCAATAGGCCGTGCGGCCAACGGCGTTCATTCCATGCCGATTGCAATTGACGCCAAGCGTCTTCATGCCATGGTAGAGATCCTAGTGCACTGGTCTCGGTCATCGCGAGGCCTCCAGAAATGACGTGACCTCGACGCGCACACGCTGCTCAACCGTCGCGATGTCCTGCGCGGCATCGATAAGCTTGACGCGTTGCGGTTGATCTCTCGCGATCGCCAGATAGCCTTCGCGTACCCGTGTAAAGAATTCCATTTGCTCGCGTTCGAATCTATCGCCCTCCGCTTCACCTCGCTGCTTATTTCGCTCACGGGCGCGTTGCATGGAAAGCTCCAATGGGGCATCGAGCAAGAGCGTCAAATCCGGACGCAGATCGCGCTGTACAAGTTGTTCTAACACTTCGATATCTGCTGGCGGCAATTGTCTGCCCGCTCCCTGATACGCATAAGTGGCATCCGTGAATCGATCGCAGATAACGCACGCGCCACGCGTTAGCGCCGGTCGAATGACGTTTTCGATATGAGTCGCGCGCGCCGCGAACACCAGCAATAATTCGCATACTTGCGGCATCGGTTCCGTCGTCGGCGTCAACAACAATTCGCGAATGCGTTCGGCGCGTTCGGTGCCGCCCGGTTCGCGCGTCATGATGACTTCGTAACCACTCGCTTCCAGCAGCTTTCGAACAGCGCTGATTTGTGTCGATTTGCCGACGCCCTCGCCGCCTTCAAACGTGATGAAATAGCCGCGGCTCATCGGCGCTGCCTCAACGTTCGTAGATATTTTTGCAGCGCTATATTGTGCTCTTCGAGCGTTTTCGAAAAGTAGTGGCCGCCGTCGCCATTGCCTGTCGCCACGAAGAATAGCGCTCCGGTTGTTTGGGGGCGCACGGCCGCCATCAATGCTGCGGCGCCGGGCATGCAAATTGGCGTTGGCGGCAATCCTGCGCGTGTGTAGGTATTGTACGGTCCATCTCGAGTCAAGTCGGCACGGCGAATATTGCCGTCATAGTCGGCTCCGATGCCATAGATAACCGTGGGATCAGTTTGCAGCCGCATGCCGCGGCGCAGACGTTCGGTGAATACGCCGGCAATGACCGGACGTTCGCTGCCGAGGGCTGTTTCTTTCTCAACGATGGACGCCAAGATCAACGCCTCGTATGGGTTGGCCAATGGCACCGCGACATCGCGGCTATTCCATGCCCGCTCAAGTTCAGTCTGCATTCGATCGCGCGCCAATTTCAGGATATCCAAGTCGGAGGTGCCCTTCGGGAATCGGTAAGTATCCGGGTAAAACAATCCCTCTAGGGTCGGGAAGTTCCTATTCTTTGGCGCCAGAGTTTGCAGCAACTTACTTTCGGACCAATCACGAGTTGTCGGTTCCAGATCGGGCTGCGCGGCAAGCAGGCGACGCAAGTCCCGCAGCGAGCTGCCCTCGACAATCGTGAGTTTGTGCAGCAGCACTCGTCCGGAAGCCAGCAGTTCGAGCAAGTCGAGGGTTGTCATGCCCTCATTGAGCTCGTACTCGCCTGCGCGAAGTTTAATATCGGGACGCATGTAGCGCGCCCACAGCGCGACAGCTCTAGGATGCGTCAGCCAGCCACGCGCTTTTAAATCGCGTAACACGGACGTCAGCGATGCGCCGCGGGGTACGTCATACGTCGCTGACGCAGAAATTCCCGCGATCGGTGCATGGATATCCGCCAAAAAATAGCGATAGCTTGCAACGCCGACGGCCGCGATCACCAGTAATGCCACGATTCCACGAATTGTCAGCAAACGGCGCATCGAGTTCGCTTCACCAGAGTTGCAAGGCCCGGGCCAGTTTACGCGTCAGCGGTCCGACCTCCCAGCGGTACGAGTCGAGCTTGACCACAGGGCGAATCCCCCGGACGGCGTTTGTCAGAAACACTTCGCTCGCCTTTGCCAAATCAGTGGACCGAAGGGCTCCCTCCTGCGAGGTCATATCCAACAACTGTGCGGCATTGAGCACGCGAGTGCGCATGGTGCCGCGCACGCCACTGTTCCTAAGGTCGGGCGTGGTCAACACGCCATCGATTACCGCAAACACATTGGCTGCCGTCGCGCAGATCAACTCGTCCTCCATGTCCAACATCAACCCTTCCGCGAAATCTCCTTCCTGCCACTCCTGCTGCGCCAAGATCTGCTCCAGCCTATTGAGATGCTTCATCCCCGCGAGTGCTGGATTGCGGGCAAGTCTTGTCAAACACCATCGAATCGTGAGCGATTCCGGACCGATAGCCGGCTGGTGCGAATAGAGCAGCAACAGGCGATTGCCCTCCGCGCCCAGAACGCCGCGGTACCCTCGCGAACCTTGGCGAGTCACGATCAATTTGCATACCTGCACCGTGTCGCTCGCATGCTTGTTCACGTTTCGCAGTAATGCATCGATCTCAAGCTTCAGTGTCGCAGCTCGCGGCGGTGCAATGCCAAGGCGTGAGCACCCATCGGCGAGCCGCTGGAGATGGACTTCGAGTGCCACAACGCTACGCTGGCGCACCAACATCGTCTCGAATAGTCCATCACCGTAGTGCAGACCTCGATCTTCGATTGCAAGACTGGCGCTCGCTGTCATGTCACCGTTAATCGATGCAGCCAGCAGTGCGCTCATGGAGGCGTGGCCTGCTCAAAGGCACGCACGAGGCCGCGCGCCTTCGCACGAGTCTCGTCGAGTTCGCGTTCAGGGACGGAATCCGCGACGATGCCCGCTCCAGCACGGAATACGACCTCGCCATCGCGAAGTTCGAGAGTTCGGATCAAGATATTGAGATCCATACTGCCATCTCGATTCAGGTAACCCATCGAGCCAGTATACGCGCCGCGTGGAACGCCCTCCGTGTCCGCAATGATCTGCATGCAACGGATCTTGGGGCAGCCCGTGATGGTGCCGCCCGGAAACAACGCGGCGATTGCTTGGCCAGGGGTTACATCGGGCCGCATTCGACCACGCACATTGGAGACGATGTGATGCACATGCGCGTACGACTCCAACGTCATGAACTCGTCCACTTCAACCGTGCCGGGCAAGCAAATTCGCCCAAGGTCATTGCGTTCCAGATCGATCAGCATCACATGCTCAGCGCGCTCCTTTGGATGCGCGGACAGCTCACGCAAACGTTCCGCATCGTCGATGCGATCGCCGCGTCTTGGGCGCGTGCCCGCAATCGGACGCGTAGCCGCGATGCCGTTGCGCACCGATAGCAGGCGTTCCGGACTCGAACTTAAAATCGCTCGATCGCCCAACTCCGCCAACGCAGCGAAAGGTGCGGGATTGGCGCGACGGAGGCGCCGGTACACTTTGTCGGGTGTCACCCCCGCCTTCAGTGGTGCCTTCCAACCGCGCGAAAGATTTGCTTGATAGATATCGCCTGCAGCGATGTGTTCCAACGCACGTCGAACGGCACTCAAATATTTCTCGGGTGCTTCTTCGGCCAGCGGTGAAGCTAAGAGATCTGACGCCTGTTCCTTCGCGCTGCCCGCGTGAACCGCCGAGAGGTCGGCTTGTAATGCCGCAGCGAGGTCGGCGCTGTTCTCCTCGCAAACGATCCAAGCTTGGCCGTCGCTATGTCGCTGAACCAAAGCTGCCGGTATGCGCACGGCCAAAGCAGTGTCGACATTTGAATCCGGCGGCAGGGAAAGCGATGGCTCGATTTGTCCCGCGAGTTCGTAGCCTAGAAATAGAAACCAGCCGCCATAGAACGGTAATGACAGCGTGCTCTCGGATTCGATGCGCTCTTGAAGCCACCACCGGTCCAGTTCGCCCAAAAAATCGCAGTTACTTTCGCGTAGCGCCAGGCGCCGACCGGGGAAAGCCATCAGGATGTCGAAAGAACCCAACGCATCGGATTGCGCGGCGCTCTCCAACAGAAATGGATAACGCGAAGGATTCAGCGCATGCAACGCCAACAAGGTGTCGGCGTTCGATATCGCGACCGGCGTAATGATGGCCGGCATTGTCCGGCCCTTCTACTTCAGAGATTTGAAGACCAACGTGCCATTCGTGCCGCCAAAGCCAAACGAGTTGGAGACGGCGGCTGTGATCGGCAGCTTGCGGGCGACCAGCGGCACATAATCGAGGTCGCAGCCCTCGCCGGGGTTGTCGAGGTTGATCGTCGGTGGTGCAACTTGATCGCGAACGGAGAGAATCGAGAAGATTGCTTCGACGACGCCTGCAGCGCCCAGCAAGTGACCCGTCATGGATTTGGTCGAACTCACCGCCAACTTGTACGCATGATCACCAAAGCAACGCTTGATCGCCATCGTTTCGGCACGATCGCCAAGTTCAGTCGATGTGGCGTGAGCATTTAAGTATTGAATGTCCGCCGGGTTCATCGATGCATCGCGCAACGCGTTGTGCATCGCTAAGCGCGCGCCCTCACCGTTTTCGGGCGGCGCCGTAATGTGGTGTGCATCGCCGCTCATGCCGAAACCGGCGAACTCTGCATAAATTCTTGCACCGCGTGCTTTTGCGTGCTCGTACTCTTCGAGAATGACAGCGCCCGCACCGTCCGACAAAACGAAGCCATCGCGATCTCGATCCCAGGGGCGGCTCGCCTTGGCGGGATCGTCATTGCGATGCGACAGCGCGCGTGCCTGACCGAAGCTGCCGAGACCCAAAGGCGTCGTGGCCATCTCAGCGCCGCCCGCGATCATTGCGTCGGCATCGCCGTACTGAATAAGGCGCGCCGCCAAGCCAATGGCGTGCGTCGACGTCGTGCATGCCGTAACGACGGCGAGATTCGGACCCTTCAAGCCGCAATTTATCGAGATGTGACCGGAGATCATATTGATGATGCTGCTCGGCACGAAGAACGGCGAGATCTTGCGCGGGCTCTTCGCTTCCAAAAACTTTTCGTAGGCGTCTTCGATCGTATTCAGGCCACCGATGCCGGCACCCATTGTGACGCCGATGCGGTCGGCGTTTTCTGGAGTTACGGTCAAACCGCAGTCGCGGAATGCTTGCGTGGCGGCTATCACCCCGTACTGCATGAACGGGTCCATCTTGCGCTGTTCCTTCGGTGTGATGTAATCGTCGATGTTCAAGTCGCGTACCGAGCCGCCAAAGCGGACCGGAAATGCGCTCACGTCAAATCGAGTGACCGGACTAATGCCGCTCACGCCCGACAAAACGTTGGCCCACGCTGCTTCCACCGTACTGCCAACCGGCGAGACGATGCCGAGCCCCGTAATCACTACGCGTCGCTTGGACAAGCGTGTACCTCGAGATCAGATGAGTTGGAAACTAGACGGACGGGCCAGCGGAAATTAGCTGGCCATCCTTGGCGGCCCGGGCGATGCCCGGAATCCCAGTGAGTCTGTCGACAGTCTCAAGCTTGGCGTCGACGCTCGGTGATGTAATCGATTGCCTGTTGAACAGTGGTGATCTTCTCGGCATCTTCGTCCGGGATTTCCGTCTCGAATTCTTCTTCCAGGGCCATCACCAACTCCACTGTGTCGAGTGAGTCGGCGCCTAGGTCGTCGACAAAGGAGGCGTCATTGGTGACTTCCTCTTCTTTGACGCCTAATTGCTCGGCGACGATGGCTTTAACCTGCTGTTCAATACTGCTCATTGGTGTACGAGTCCTCTGTGAGACTACCGAATCATCGGCAAGCGTTCGCTATTGCAATCGCCTGACCCTTCAAACTCAAAACTAAATCGGCCTTTATCTGGATATGGTCGGCCGCTTGGGGGCCGTATTCTATGTGAACTGTCCGCAGGGTCCAACACTTCCCAACGGGCACCCTAACTATAGCTTGACAAAAGTCCCGGAAAGCGCTCGAAAGACCCATGCGTCGATAGTTTGCCGCAAAGCGATCTAAATAGGCGCATCGGGAAGGCTTTTGGCTCATCCGACCGCGCCGAGAATTACAGCGCCGTAATGTAAGGGACCGTGTCACCTCATCAGACCATGTACATCCCGCCGTTCACCTGCAGGGTCTCGCCCGTAATATAGCTCGCCGCGGGCGACGCCAAGAATGCGACCGCATGAGCGATATCCGAAACGGAGCCCAAGCGGCCGACCGGCACCTGTTCCTGCAATCTCTGCTGCTGCTCTTCCGGCAATTTCGCGGTCATGTCTGTCGCGATGAACCCTGGAGCTACGACATTAACCGTGATGCCGCGCGAACCCACTTCGCGAGCCAACGACTTTGAGAATCCGATGACGCCGGCCTTGGCCGCCGCGTAATTACACTGCCCGGCGTTGCCCATGACACCCACAACGGATGCAATGTTGATGATGCGACCTTTGCGGGCCTTCATCATGGCTCGAATGACGGCCTTCGACATTCGGAACACCGACGCGAGGTTGGTGTTCATAATTTCGTCCCATTCCTCGGCCTTCATCCGCAACAACAAGTTGTCGCGAGTGATGCCGGCATTGTTCACGAGAATGGTCGGAGCGCCCCCGTTCGCTTCCATGTCTTTGAGTAATGCTTCGATGGATTCGTTTGAAGTCACATTCAGAACGACACCGCGCCCTTTCAGCCCCGCGCCTTGTAATCGCTGAGTAATTCCGTTCGCGCCGGCTTCGGAGGTTGCAGTTCCGATCACGGTAGCGCCCTGTCCGGCCAGTACGTCGGCGATGGCTTGCCCGATACCGCGCGAGGCGCCTGTGACCAACACGACTTCGCCAATCAAGCTGGTCGCGGCCGCAAAATTTGCAGGAGTCATTTAAATTCCTTGTTCTAGCTGAGCCGCAACGCTTCTTGAAGTGAAGCCGCATCTTCAATATTCATCATTGCGATTTCTTTGTTCCGCTCGATGCGTCGATTCAATCCGGTTAAAACTTTGCCGGGCCCGCATTCGACGATCGCGGTAGCGCCGCTGCTCAGCAGGGCACGCACAGTGTCGGTCCAACGTACAGGCTTGATCAGTTGTTCCACCAGAGCGGCGCGAATGCTGTCGGCGTCGCCGTGAGTTCTTGCTTGCACAGTATAGATAGGCACAGAGGGGCGATGGATGTCGATACCGCGCAACCTGTCGGCCAACTGTGTGGCGGCCGGTTTCATGAGCGATGTATGCGAAGGCACACTCACGGCCAGTACGAGCGCCCGTTTAGCACCCTTGGCTTTAACGATCTCAATCGCTTTGTCGACCGCGGCTTTTTGTCCGGCGATGACCACTTGCGCCGGCGAGTTGTAATTCGCAGCTTCTACAATTCCAGCGGCCGAGGCTTCAGTACAGGCGGCTTCCACCTCAGCATCTTCCAACCCGAGAATCGCAGCCATGGCGCCCTGTCCCGCCGGTACAGCGCTCTGCATGGCCTGTCCACGAAAACGGACGAGGTCGATCGCGGCTGCAAATGGCAAGGAGTCCGCAGCAACCAAGGCAGAGTACTCACCCAAACTGTGTCCGGACATGCAGGCCGGAAGGCCGCCGCCATGTTTGCGCCAGACCCGCCAAGTTGCGACGCCTGCCGCCAGCATGAGCGGCTGTTGTCGCTCCGTGGGTGCTTGCTCGGCTTCGGGGCCTTCCTGCGCCAGCTTCCATAGGTCGTAGCCGAGCACTTTCGATGCTTCGGCGAAAGTCTCCTGCACGATGGGCTCCGACTGCGATAAGCCGCCCAGCATCCCGACCGATTGCGACCCTTGCCCTGGAAACACAACAGCGAATGCCATGCGCAGTTCTCACCCAGCCAAAAAGGGCCGCGATTATAGTGGACCTTGCGTCGTCGTGCGGAGTTCGACGACGATTGCCGCGATCAACCCGCCGATCGCGCCATAGAGGTGCGAATTGACGATGACAGTCATGTCGTCCGCCAGCAGCGATGCCCCATGCCACTGCTCCCAGGCTAGTTTGCCTACGACGATGGCGGTCAACGCAATTGTGAGCGGCCCCGACTCTCTTCGCCACCACGCGACCGTTCCGGCCGCCAACGCGCCGTGCAACGCTCCCGAAACGCCGACATACCATTCAAGTTGCGGCTCGCATATCAGGAATCCGATATCGATCGCACAAACACTGGCGATCAATATCCATACCCACTGAGCCGGCCTATAAGTTCGTGTGAACAGGCTGGTAATAATCGATGCGCCTAGTAGGTTCAGTAACAAGTGTTCCAAATCGCCGTGTACCCAATGCGCCGTCGCCAGACGCCAAATTTCGCCGTCGAGAATTGCGGCGCGCTCGTATCGCAGAGCATTGCGAACGGGATCGCCGCCCATCAAAAGCAGAACCATTACGAGCAGCGTCAGTCCAATCAGAGCCGAACCGATCCCAAGGCGTGGCGAGCGCCAACGGCCTGAACCTTCAGGTTTCTGGCCGTCGTTTGCGAATCGGCGGGCTAGCAAACGGTTAAATAGGTTGTCGACTGGCAAGTCTGCTCTCCTGCGTCCGCTGTCATCGGCCGCGTAGTATTATGGCCTGCGCGCAACGAGGATGTTTTAGTCGGAACGTCACCTAAAAGTCATATGCACGTTCACGATATTGTGGAGTTCGACCCGAGGAGTTTGATTGTGAATAGAAAGATAAGCGGCGGCGCTCACCGCAGGCATGCCATGGCGGGCTTTACGTTGCTCGAAATCATGGTGGTGGTTGTGATCATCGGCATCTTGGGCGCATTGATCGCTCCACAGATCTTTGGCCAGGTTGAAAAGGCGCGGGTCACCAAAGCCAAGCAAGATATCAAATCGCTCGAATCCGCATTGGAGATGTATCGACTCGATAATTTCCGTTACCCCACAGAGCTCAAGGCATTGGTCGAGAAGCCCGTGGAAGCCAAGAACTGGAAGACAGGCGGCTATTTGCAAAGACTCGAGAAGGATCCATGGGATAGCGACTATCAATACGCGTTCCCGGGCCAGCACGGAAAAGTCTACGACTTGTATACCTTTGGCGCCGATGGACAAGAAGGTGGCGAGGAATACGACGCAGACATCACTAACTGGGCTCCGAACTAGCGTCGCGAAACGCAGAAGCCTCATCTCGATGCAGCGTCACGATTGGCCTTCGCTTTGAAGTGTCGCTCGCCCCGCACTCGATCTTTGGCCAGACGCTCCTTAAGCCGCGCCTTCACGCTGCTCGAGATTCTGGTCGTCATGCTGATTATTGGCATCATGGCGACGGTAGTGACCGTCTCAGTGGGTGCGCTCGGGAAGGATCGCGAAATGGAGGACACCGCTGAACGGCTTTGGGCTATTTTGCAGCAGGCGCGAGAGGAATCCGAACTACAGGGCTTCGACATCGGTCTTCGGGTTGGAGCGCAAAGCTACGATTTTCTTCGCTTCGATGCGCGGCAACAGGCTTGGTTGCCTGTGATTGACGACGATCTACTTTATCCACGTGACTTGCCCGAAGGATTGCGCATGCGACTTTGGCTGGAAGGCCGAGAAGCTGTGCTAGCCGCGCATCCAGCAAGCGCTGCGGAAGAGGAAGAAATTCCTCCCGAAGAAGTAACGACAAAAGCGAGCGACGACCCAGCCGGTGACGTGGACGAAACTACCATCGCCGACGAGCCGGATAAAAAGAAGGAAGTGCCGCCGCAGATCATGGTGCTGGCTAGCGGCGACGTCAATGCGTTCGAGGTGCAGTTCGAGCGCGATGGGACGACAGTGCGTTGGCGACTGCTGTCGAATCCAGACAGCACGCTGACGGTGGAGGAAATGGATGTTCCGTAGACCCGCAATCTCCGGCACGCGCACCGTGCGAATGGCGGGATTTACGCTGATCGAGGTCATGGCGGCGCTGATCATCGTGTCGCTCGGCATGCTCGCCGTGATTCAAGCAGTCAGCCAAACCGCAAACAACACCGCTTATCTGCGCGAGAAGACAATCGCACACTGGGTTGCGATGAATCGATTGACGGAGTTTCGATTGACTCAACAGTCGCCTCCGATCGGCGAAAGTTCAGGTGAGGTCGAAATGGCGGGCAGGCGTTGGCGCTGGGAAGCCGTCGTGACGGCTACGGCCGTGACGACGATGCGGCGGATCGATGTCAACGTTTCATCGGTGGCGGAGTCCGTGACAGGTGATGAGGAGCCGAGCCAGCTCGTGTCGCTCACGGGGTTCTTCGGCGAGAAAATTGCTCCCGCCGGAACCGTCAAAGCGCAGTTCGATGCTGTAGCGCCGGTCAGCGCATCGTCTGGCAGCAGCTCGAGTAGCAGCAGCGGATCAAGTAGTGGATCGGGAAGCTCGTCAGGCAGTTCCGGTCGCTCATCAGGTGGCGGGTGATGAACCAGCAGAGCACATACCGAGGGTTTACGCTCCTAGAGGTTTTAGTTGCGGTGGCAATCTTTGCCGTTGTCGGCACATTGGCGATGACCGGCTACACGCAGCTGGCGCGACAAAGCGAACATATCGAGGAAAACATGAAGCGCGTACGCGGGATTCAATTGGCCGTCATGCGATTCACGCAAGACTTTGCCGAGTTGGAACCCCGGCCAGTGCGCGATCCGCTCGGATCCGCAGCGCAACCTGCCCTGCTAGCCGATGGCCGCAGCACGACGCTGGTCGAGTTGACACGTGCCGGCTGGAGCAATCCTGCCGCGGTGCAAAGAGCAACGTTGCAACGCGCCGCATACCGTTTGGAGGACAACAAGCTCTATCGGGAGCATTGGCTCGTCTTGGATCGAACCTTGGCGACTGAACCGATACGCGTGGAATTACTCGACAAAGTCCGCAGCGTTCGTTTTAGGTTTATGGATGCGAATCGCGTATGGCAAGAAGCTTGGCCGGCGCAAAATCTGAATAGTGCTCCGGCTGGACTCACAACCGGCGCGCCGGGAATGACGGAACGTCCGCTCGCGGTCGAGGTCGTACTGGAACTCGAGGATTGGGGCACGCTGACTCGCATTATTGAGGTGCCAGGATGAAACGCGGGCAAAGCCGCAATCGCGGCGTGGCGCTCATTACCGCGGTCTTGATGGTTGCCTTGGCAACAGTCCTCGCCGTTGAAATCGGCTTCAAGGGATATTTGAGTCAGCGACGGGCCATCACATTGTTCGCGCTCGACCAGAGTTATCAGGTGGCGCTGGGTGCTGAAGCTTTGGCAGCTGACATTTTGATGACGGACGTGAACGAGAAGACGACGAACTTTACGCAGCGCTGGGCAACCCCTATTCGCAATTTGCCCATCGATGGTGGCGAATTGACGGGCAACATCGAAGACATGGCCGGACGGTTCAATCTCAATCATCTGGCTGAGCCCGCCAATCCAACGGATGAGGCCGCCAAAAAGAAGCAGCAAGCCTACATCGTTCAATTTAAGCGCATTCTGAGCATGAGCGATATCGAGGAAGCCTGGGCCGATAAAATCGAACGAT
>Ga0193752_1001510_pt1 | contig 19208 bp, 16 predicted proteins | sample H1c1metaG_FD_144924 | JGI IMG/M metagenome (GOLD analysis project Ga0193752, IMG submission 144924) | Soil microbial communities from a riparian zone of the East river system, Colorado, United States - H1c1 | ecosystem: Environmental > Terrestrial > Soil > Riparian zone | place: USA: East River...
TGAAATAGGAGTTCCGTTTTGGCGTAGTACAAAATGCCAGCTTTAACAGTTGCGAACCCCCAAAAGCAAAGACATTCGCTCGCAGCTTTTTGCTGTAACCCTTACCTATTAACCCATGCGCCATCAGTCAATCTGTTTGACCATTCTTCTATTTTTTATGGCTGGTGGCACCCTTCGTGCCGGGTCGCATGACTCACTGAAAAGTGTTCCAAGATCAATCGATCTGAATGAAGTTGTCATCAAGGCGAACGGGCTTCAGGAAATTCGGAAGAAGGCGCGAATTAGGGACGTCTCCCTGCGCTTTGGCGTACTCCAGGTCGGAACTGAGCGTGCCTTTGATTCAACCTATTTCCTTACCGGCTTTCAGTCCCCGGGTAATCAAAAGTTCATGCTCGTGTCCGTTGAGGGCCGGATAGCGGATTTCGATACAAGCAACTTTGATATGTTCCTTACTGTTCTGCAACTGAACGGTACGGATACATTTTTTAGAGAAATTCCTATAACTCTTGAAGAGGGCAAGCGATCGAAGCAACGTCATTTGATGGACCTCCGCGACTACGGTATCGTGCTCCAGCCATCCCCTTTTTATCTTGGGTATGGCTTTCATACGAAGCTATTCTCAAAGGAATTTTCTTATCCTCTTTATGCCGCCATGAAGGGAGGCGAAGGTGCTATACTCAAAATAAATGAAGGCAAATGGCGTCTCAGCAGCAGGTCGGGGATGCCATACATCTTCCCTTTCAAGATGACGTATTTGGAGCAATAGGCACAGTTCGAGGGGCAGCGCTCGATGAACGGATCAGGTTTTTATTCCGTCTGACAAGTACACGCCATTCGCTCCCGCATTGCAGATCCCCAACACCAGATATTATCTTTAAGAAAAATCAGACAGGATGAGAACACTATTTACGTTTTGCCTCCTTCTCCTCATTTCCGCACAGGCGCAAAGTCAAACGCCCAGAGCTTTACGTCCCGATATTTCAATTACACTCGTCACGAAGGTCGAGGCGGAGGTAACCCGGCTTGCATTTAATCCTATAGACAGCGCCGTATATTATTCAACGGCGAACGGCAACATCTATAAAGTGATCATGCCGGACACAGGCGTGGCTTACGATACATTGGTTTATAAGTTCAGCGATCACGGTATTCATTATGTCCAGGGCCTGGCGTTTTATGATTCCTGCCTGTACGTCTCCGGCAATTACATCATGAATACGCCGCGCACGATGGGCGTCATTCAGCGAGGAAAGTTGATTGGCGGATATCTGAGAAATTGGGAGACTGTAGCTCAAACCGATCCCTATCCAATATCCGGGTGGTATGATCACCTGTTCAGCGGAATGACCTTAAATCTTACCGGTGACACGATTCTTATCTGCAGCGGATCGAGAGGAGACCATGGCGAAGTCCAGACCCACGGCGGCATCTATCCCGGATTGAGAAACCTACCGCTTACTACCGTAATACTGCGCATACCGGCAGCAGCGACCGGCCTGGTTATTCCCAACGACTCCGCAGCACTTGACTCGATGGGACTGATATTCTGCTCCGGTGTCCGCAATACCTACGACTTCGCATACAATGCCGCCGGTGATCTGTTCGGCTGTGAAAACTCCGGCGACCGGGATATGGAAGATGAGCTGAATTTTCTGCAGCAGGGAAAACATTACGGCTTTCCCTGGATGATGGGGGGCAGCTATAATCCGCAGCAGTTTCCCTGGTATGATCCATTGGCCGACTCGCTGATCAATCGCATTGGCTGGGCATGGACTATCGGGTCATTCCACAACGATCCGACCTTTCCGCAAAAGCCGGCAGGCCTTCAGCTGACGTTGCCCTGCCTGAACCATGGACCGAATGCCGCTTTTTTGCGTGACAGTGCTACAGGCAAGACCTATAACGCGGCCGCGGTCAGCAAGCCTGTTTATAGTTTTACGCCACACCGTTCACCACTGGGATTGACCTTCGACAGGGACAGTATCCTGGGCAAGGATTTCCGGGGTGCCGGGTTTGTATTAAGTTATACCCGCGGCAACCCCTCGCTGCCTGATTCATCCGTATTGATGATCCCGTTCAAAGACAGCAGCGAAGATCTGCTCATGCTCGTGATGAAAAAAGACTCAGCTAATGACGCCTATTCTTTTCATGCGTATAAAATTGCCGAAAGTTTTAATCGCCCAGTTGATGCTGTGCTGCGCGATACCAGCATGTACGTTATCGAAATCCTTTACACCGGAGAGCAGTCATTATGGAGAATAGATTTTCCGCGCTACTTAAAGCCGCCAAGCAATGTTTCTGCTCATAGTCTAGGTGCCAATGTAATTTCTTATCCCAACCCGGCGGATAAGATGCTGTACATATCAATTGATCAACCTCAAAACAAGAGGCTTACTTTAAGCATATTTGATGCATCGGGAAGGCTGGTCTTTACCGAAACAAAGAAATACTCGCAGCCACGCATCACCGTAAATACGGCATCATTTGCACCGGGCGCCTATCATTGGCAGATTGCTGGTGGTGATGTCAATAACAAGGGAAGCTTTATGGTTGTTCACCCTTAAGAACGCGTGGGAGCTTCGCAATACCCCGGCCAGGGAACGATTGCCCGATGCCTAAAAACGCGTCAATAGCGGCCAGGATCCAGATACAAGTCCCGCTCCAAAAATGTGTTTGCTGTCACTAGCCCTCTTTTTTCTCAATCACTCCGAATCTTCGCAGGATGCAGCCAATCCATAAAACATTAATCGGCCTTGCACTCCTGCTTTCATGCTTTTTGCAAGCCTCCTGCAAAGCCCAATCGGTAAAGCGGATAGACATTGACCCGGATGATTTCTTCAGCGGGCATTATCTCGCTGTAGCGCCCGACGCCGATTCCATCCGGGGAGTACTTGTGCTCATTGCCGGATTTGGGAACCGTGCGGAAGACATCTTTCCGGAAACCAGCCTGGAGGACGTCGCTTTTGCGAATGGCATCCTCACTATCGGCTTCGCCGCCGGCAATAAGCTGTACGCTGATTCCATTACACAAGCCAGGCTTACACGGGTTATGAAGGACGTCCTCGTTCGGTACAAAGTGAAGCCGGACGCTTTTGTGATAGGCGGCTATTCAGCAGGCGGCAGCATTGCATTGAGGTATGTAGAGCTGTGCAATGAAGCGCTAGGCGACTTCCCGATACGGCCGAGAGGCGTGTTTCTCGTGGATGCGCCTATAGACATCTTCACCACATGGAACCATATGGAGGAAAGCGCCAGGACGCGATACTCAGAGCCTGCTTATGAGGAAGCCGAAAGAGCCATGGCAGCCATCCGTGCCGATCATGGCGTGCCGCGGGACAACATCGCGGTGTATGCGGGCATGAATCCCTTCAGCATGAACAAGGCATATGGCGAGCCCGAAAAAGCATTGCGGAATACGGCCGTAAGGGCATATCATGATGTGGACATTGCCTGGCGCCTGGTCAACAGAAATCAAACGGTGCATAACTCCAATTATGAGGTAACCGCGGAGCTCATCAATCGCCTGCTGCTAATGGGAAATAAGCGCGCCGAATTCATGCAATCTTTCAAAACGGGGTACAGGGCAAACGGCCAGAGACATCCGCACTCCTGGTCGATCGTGGATGCGGTGGAGTGTATCGGATGGATGAAAGGCTTGCTGGCGGCGAAGTAGCAAAAACATAAAATCGTCATATTATTTCGTCCCGCCGCGGCAGACTTGGGGTTTATGAGCCCTGAAAAGGCAATGTCGTTTAGTCTCCCTATAAGTTGCGCTTGTGTTTCTGAAGGCAGACCTTTCCGGTACATCGGGCGCTGCCCGATGCTGTCCTCTTACGCCCATTCCGGGCTTTCCCAACCCAAGCCCCAGCGGGCCGTAAGACGATAGCGACGGGCAACGCCCATCAAAACAATTCGGTGGCGATAATGGTACAAGCGGACAGGAGCTTTACCTCCTGGGCGCATCAGCCAGCGGTATATCTGCAGCAGGGATGGTCCGGCAAGGTTTCCCTTTTCCCTAATCCCGCTTACTTCGTCTGCTATACTATTAGGTCACCTGGCTTTTTTTGTGGTGTTGCTTTTGTGATACAAAAAATAAAAAGACGGTGGGAGCGGCTTTGATTTGATGAGGTCCAAATAGGGTACAAATATGCCTGCTTTTGACCTTTTGGACTTAAACGGTAATTGACTATTAATATAAGCCTTTACCCATCCCTTATTCTTAAATTGCCAGTCTTACAGCCGTATGACTTTTGCACCCATATCTAACAAAAAACAAGGCCTTTAATTAACTGGCATTCTTCGTCTACCCATATTCCCCTTCTGGTTTCCGATGAAACATATCCTTATTTATTTCTCCCTTTGTTTATTCATAATCATTCCTGTTTCTGTTCAGGCCCAGAGTTGGCAGTGGGCAAAAAGAATAGGCGGGGCCTGGTATTCCCGTATGGGCACCATCGCGGGCAACCCCACGGATGAGTTCATATTGGATGTGACGACAGACGCGAAAGGCAATGTTTACCTGCTGTACACGGATGAAGACTCTTTGCTGAATGCCGACGGCCACCCACTTCCAGGCTACGGTAGGGACGATATTCTGCTTTCCTCCTTTACCTGTGATGGCAGCTACCGCTGGAGCAAAGTAATAGGCACGAGTAAGGGTTTCGACAGAGGCGTAGCTGTAAAGACGGATGCGGGGGGTGGCGTTTATGTATGCGGCATGATGTCGTCGCTGGCTAATTCGCCCGGACATATAGCCGGCGACACGACCATAGTCAGCAATGGCTCCGGCCGTAACATGTTTCTGGCTAAGTGGGATACCTCGGGAGCTTTCAAATGGGTACGCATGCCCCAGCCAGATACGATTAGCCGGTATAACGCAGACACGGCTAGCCTGCTTATAGACATGGATGTTGATGCACAACAGGGCTGCTGTTTACTGGCGTATCTGACTCCCGGTACCTACGGCGGAGGAAGCTTTGTCGTTACAACCAAAGGCATGTACGTACTCAGGTACGGCCCTGTAGGACAATTTATCAGCGGCACTGCCATACCGATCGTTATGCCGAATCTTTACGCATGGTTCACGACTGGTACGCAAATACATCTCAACTATGATGCTTCACGAAGTCGGTTTATTATCACAGGTAATGTCCTTGGTACCGGCACAACTGTAGGCGGCTCCGTTATTCCTTCATCAGGTGCTTATGTAGCCACCTTTGATGCAAGTACCGGCTCAGTAGGTATTCTGAAAGCGACGACAGCTGGGCCAAGTATGAGAATCCCGGGTAGGGCAAAGACGGATGCACAGGGCAATATCTATATCTCTGGCACTGCATATCACGGTACTGGATTCAATGGGGTAAGCTTTTCCTATCCGCAAGTATATGCCTCTCGTATTCCATTTGCTATGAAGATGGATGCGACCACCGGCAATGCCTTGTGGACACAGAGCGCGCATACAACAGGCTTTGATGATGCCAGCGGTTGCGCTATAGCCGTTGTCGGCAATAGAGTAATGATGGGTGGTAACTTTATCGGCAAGCTTATTTTCCCGACCGATTCATTTAGCAATACAACCGTGGACGGCCAGGATTGCTTTATCGCGCAGATAGATGCCACGACCGGCGCCTTGCAGCGTACAGAAACTTTCGGCGGGCCAGGCGTCAGCCTTCAGGGACCGGGGCTTATGGATATTCTGTTTAAGATAGAAACCGACAAAAGAGGCAATTTCTACGTGGTCGGTTTATTCAATAATTATATGTTCTCCACTAATACGCTCACCGTAGGCGGCACTACCCTTCAAAGCGCTGGTTGGGCAGATGCATTTGTTGCTAAGCTTGGCTGGGCAAACTGCAACTGCACCCCGCCCGCAGCGCCAACTTTTACTTTATCCAAATCATCCGGCAAATCCGTTCGCTTGACTTACACGAGCGTCACAGCAGGCGTAGATAGTCTTGTATGGGATTTCGGAGACGGGCAGCGCCAGACAGTTTATTCCGGTTTCACTACCCAATTCGTTCACAATTATGCGGCTGATGGCTATTACAAGGTGTGTGTTACGAGCTATGCGGACACCTGTGGGGGCGCTCAGACTTACTGCATGCAAACTGCATTGGCGGTCGGAGTCTCTGCTGCCCTCGGCAATGTAAAAGTATATCCAAATCCCACCGGCGATAAGCTGACGATTGAAGCTGCCGAAGGCGCGACTATTTCAGTTGCAAACATTATTGGTCAACCAGTGATGCGGTCCACCATTATCAGCGCAAAGGAGATTGTCAATCTGGGGGGCCTGGTACCCGGCATTTACCTGCTTACGTTGCAGGATAAAGGCGGGGAAAGAGCGACGGTGCGCATTACGAAGAATTAGGATCTAATCCGGAGAAAGGATAACCGTTCAGCGTCACGAAGAGCCGGATGCTGATCACCGGTCTCGACAGCGGGGTCAAATGCTTCTTCAGGGTAGCTGCGATCGATCCCCTGGGTCAGGACGGCTGGAGTGACCTTGGAATGGGGAGGGCGCTGTAAGTGGATTCAATGATTAAAAGCCGGGTGACTCAATCGGAGGATTGGGTTGCCTGGTTTTTTTGTGGACTTACTTTCCAATACAAAAAGTGAAAAGCCTCTGTGGGAGCGGCTTTGTTTTTTTGAGGTACAAATAGGGTACAGAAAGTGTTGGAAAGGTACTCAATCAATAATGTTGCCACTAACTGTGTACCTTTTCGATGTGTTTTTTGACGAAACTTTAAGCAATCGCAAATTTCATATCAGATGTCAATGGATTTTAATAAGCGATATGAGATAATAAATGCTGACTACAAGCAAAAGTGTGATCAGCTTCATAACCACTTGCTGAGTATGTGGCCGCGTTTCAACTTTATTCTAACATTCCAAGGTCTACTAGCCGGGGCGAGTACATTGAAGGGCGGGGACATTACAACCTTAGCTATGCCGATTCAGACAATTGGGTTTCTTACCTCTGTTGTGTGGTATTGTTTATCGGCAAACGATCGATATCTGGTCAAGATTTATCGGGAGCATGTGAGGACAGCCTTTGATACCATGAAGCGATTTTTGGCGGAAAATAGATTTTTTTATTTAGCAGATACATCCCAGTTTATTGAAACTTCTAGCGCTAATAATCCAAAGATGAACCTTTTGGGTTGGCGGAGTTCAAAGCTTGGAATGACTGATTATATAACAATGTTTCCGATACTACTTTCGCTTTTCTGGCTTTTCAGTTTGATTTAAAATTGCGGTCGTATTTTTTGCCATTTATGAATATGGAATTGCTTGTGAAATATTGGGCGCAAGTCACTGTTCTCATAGGAGCGCTTGGCTATTTGATCAAAATACCGTTAGATTATTTTATTAAGCGGAGCGAACAAAGGTTTAATCACCTAATGGCAGAACAATCAAGAGCAATCGGTGATTTATTGGTAAAATATGAAGCGTTTCAGATTGCACAGCATAATCTGCTTTCCGATTATAGGAACGGTACTTCAATTTCGTATGCTGACATCCAGGAACGTACTTCGCTCCCATACCGTGATCTCTTATCTTCTGGATCAGTACTACGCTTTTACTTAAATACGCAAGAATATACCCCATTCAAAAAAATGGGGGATTCCATAATTGAAATCGCTGGACTGATATCCAAGGAAACTCACGAAGCAAATAGTGGAAATCGTACACGGGAAGAAAGGGATCAGTTCTTTCAAAAAACTGTAAAGGATATTATTGATGGTCGCATATTCATTTCCTCTGCGGCGGATGAATTCCAACTACGCTTTTTTGGTAAAAGGAAGTTTTGGCGTTAAGTATATTAAGCCTTGGATCTTAATTGCAATTTTCTCTTTTGCTTTGAGAATATTCCGGCTGAATATTTTTCGTAAAGTTCAAATAGAAACTCCATCCGTTTTGCTTCGGTTATGAATGCCTGAGATCGGTAGGCAAGGTCCACAACTTTATCCAACGTTTGGTGTGCCTTGCTGAGGGAAGGAGGTATAGTGAGGGGATCGTAAAGATCGGACAAAGAGCTATCAGGGAACAGGGCGCGGGCTTCGAATACGTCTTTGACGGCTGCTTCTATTGCGGCTATCTGCTTTTCAGTAGGCGATTCAGGCCAAGGGAAATTGTTGTAGACTATTTTGTTAGAATACTGATAATCGCTTTTGGTCCTACCACAAACGGTTTCCATCCAAGCCATGTGCATTCTGCTCTCCAAAATGCCGAAATGGTATGCACTGGCATTTTGTATGTACGACGCGGTATTATTAATTATTGACTCGGGATTGCCGTAAGCGAATGGAATGTACTTTCTTCTCAGGGACGATACTTTTGGGATTACGAGATATGGTTCTGATGGCTGTCGATCTTCCGTAAATAGTGTAGGCATTTCAGCCCAAAGCCTCGTTCGATCCTTTGGGCTTTTCAACCGGAACTCACGCACTCTTTCTATTCTATCCTGGATAATGCTGCTCTGCTTCAGTTCTTCTGGTTTGGCATGTTTCAACCAAAGACAATACCTCTTCCTGTTATTCAGGAAGTCTCCACCGCTTAGAAGAGGTCTGATGAACTTTACTCCTTCTGGATATTGTTCCCTGATTTCATTAATGTCCTCGTCTGTCAGCAGAAAATGTCCATCGTCTGTAGATTCACTTCCTTTTATCATTTCAGGCGCGTTACACAGTGGCATAGTCCTCCCCTTTAGAAAAATGTCCTTCCCTTCAACTAAATAGGGGTTTATGTTCTTAACCGTTAATTCGTGCGGCTCTTGGTTTAGCTCTCCATATTCGAACACCCGTTTGGTAGGAATGTCAAACCCCCCAAAACCAATAATTGCAACATGCACTGAAGCGTTATTTTTTGCTTCATTTTTCCACGTAAACGTTCTATGGGCAAAGTGAATTTTGACCTTATGGTATTGGAATAATAAGCCCCATAAAATTCCAGTCTGCTCACCTTGCACTATCGAGTTTGTGGAAACAAATCCAACAATTATTTGTGTGCCCTTGATATACTTTGCAGCTTTGAGATACCAGGCAGTCACGTAGTCTAGTACACCTGCACCATCTACTCCTGCAAAGACAATTTTCATGTCGATTTTTTGTTCGGCTTTCTGCTCTTTTTTCCCTACAAACGGGGGATTCCCAAGGATGAACGACAGCCTTTCTTTAGGTACTACACTTTCCCACTCAATTTGCAGCGCATTGCCATGCACAATATTGGCGGCTTTCTTCAGTGGCAGTCTTGCGACATACTGGCCAAACGCCTCACTGACCGCCATATTCATTTGGTGGTCCATTAACCACATGGCCACCTCCGCTATGCGGGCTGGAAACTCCTCGAACTCTATTCCATAAAACTGATCGACATCGACCCACATGATGTCACGCACATCGAGAACTCCCTGCCCGGTCTTGTAAGACCTCCAATTCCAGCAAGCGTAGCTCACGATAAGTAATTACTAGGAAGTTGCCACAACCGCAAGCAGGATCAAGGAACGTAAGCGTACTCAGCTTCTTGTGGAAGTCAGCTAGCTTTCGTGTATTCGACTTCAGGCTTTCAAACTCCGCGTGCAAAGCATCCAGGAATAAGGGCTTTATTACCTTCAGAATGTTAGTCTCGCTGGTATAGTGTGCCCCAAGGTTGCGCCGCTCCACTGGGTTCATCACGCTTTGGAACATTGAGCCGAATATGGCGGGCGAAATTTTGCCCCAATCGAGCAAACAGCAATCAAGCAAAGCCTGCCGCATTTTGGTATCAAATGACGCAGGAGGCAGCACTTCTTCAAACAGTTTGCCATTTACATAAGGGAATGCAGCTAACTGCTCGTCAAGATTGCGCAGGCGCTTTTCCGATGGCGTGTTCAGCACATGGAACAGCTCCGAGATGCGGCCTGCAAGATCGCTGCCATCCTCTGCGGTACGCTCCCTGATAAAGTCTGCAAACGTGTCTTTGTTGAATATGGTTGTATCATCGGCAAAGAGGCAAAAAAGCAAGCGTACTAAGTAGACCTCAAGCACGTGCCCTTCGTAGCCCACAGCCTGGAGCCTATCGTGCAGGTTGCCCATTAACTCGGCAGCCTTGATGTTTACAGGGTCTTGCTCCTTATAACTGCGCTTCTGGTAGCCCGCTATAAAGCCAAAGTGCTGTACGTTTTTTACTAATACTGACAGACTAAAACTCACCGTCCTGTCCTCTTCAAGATCGGTCAATCGAAATGTTTCAAAGTCTGATACAAGGATGTACTTAGGTAGTTCATGTTGAGGAACACGCTGGAGATATTCACGTGCCTGCTTTAAAGCTTTGTCCAAGTTCTTACCCCGGCTTTTCATCTCTATCAGAAGCTGCCCTTTCCAGAACAGATCAATATAGCCATCGCCATCATCAAGCTTCTTTACCTTTTCTTCAAACGTGGCTACCTTCTTGCGATTGATGCCAAAAACGTTGAAGAATTCTACTAGAAACGGCTTTGCGTCGGCCTCTTCTCTTTCCGTATCCTGCCATTCCTTGGAAAAACTAACTGCACGATCTTTGATTTCATTCCAGCTAAGGGCCATTGAGTAGTCTTATAATTGCTAGGGAGTAAAATAGCAAATAACTAGCAATGGTCATTCGTTCATGGTGTCTATGTTATTCTCTAATAGATTCATCAAACTTGGCTTAGGTTGAAATGAAGACAGCACATCGTCACTATCTGCGCTAACCCAATCGTGCTGGTCTGCCGTAAACACCCATTCATTGTAATCATTGGTAACTCTAGCCGGTGCAAGGCAAGGGCTTTTTTTTGGTAGATCAAAGCCAAACCTATCAAAGAGCCGCATTCCCTTCATCGCTACAAATATGTTATGAAGTGCAGCAGCATAAATAGTGGGATTGTGAGAGCGTTTTTTCTTTCTGGTCGAATCCAGGTCATCAATAATCTTTGCGCCATACTTGATGGTTTCGATTAAGTCAACTTTGAGATTGCAGAGTTTACGATAATGCTGGGCTTTACGCCTAACCCAGCCATTAGGCCACTTTTTCCGCCAATCTTCTTTTAGAATTCTCGCCATTTCCTCCGTTGCGACAATCAAGTGAACATGTGGATTGTCGGTTTTTGAGTAAGGGTTGAAACAGCATTCTATAGAACGGACACCCATAAGCTTTATGTCGTTGCCGTGCTGATTTTGTTTCCGATACTTCGCCGTAATCGAGGCGAAGATTTCCACCACTGTTTTCATTAGCTCATTTAGGTTTCTGGCGAAAACAGGCTTTCACTGTCAAGGTGACAAAGCATGGGTCAGGCCAATGAATAAGTACGCGGTATTACTTATTGATTAGAAGTGCTTTTCTGATGCTGTTACACAAAGAGCAGTTGCGGTTCTTCCAATACTTCCCATACAATTTGCCCATACCGCTTATGTCGCTTTGCACATTGTTATTCCCAATTGAATTCTGTTGCATTTAAACACAATAATGGAGTACTAGTTAGAAATCTGGGATTGTTAATATAGATGGTATTTTTGTGACCGCATTCGTAATCTTAGTTTAAGATGGCATTATGAAATTTTCATCCCGTCAGTAGCAAAAGTTAGTCAAAACAGTGCGGTTATAAACCTATAGGTTGACGGTATGCATTTAAAGTCTATCATTGTACCCAATAAAGAAGAACCGCATGGTCTTTGGGCAATTCAACACACTGGAGAGACAAGCTCAGATTTTAGTAAGCTTTTGGGACAAAACGGTCAATGGTTCGACCAACGATATTTACGAGAGTTTTTTACTAATAATGAGAAGGACTTGTCAAATTATCAATGGCCGAAAAAATATCCAGATGGTATTATAGTGCCAGTTGCGGCTTTTGACACTGTTCAATATGCAATGGAACTCAATCGAACGTTAAGGGATGTAGCTGAACGAAGTGGGCGAGGCGAGACGCCAGATTTTGATCAATTCTTTAACAATTATGATAATTCACAACTCGGACTACGAGAATTGAATCTAAGTAAAAAGCAACACCCGATTAAGGATGGCTGGTTGAGACTTTATGCTGTTGCAATATGTTCTACTTGCTATGTGATAACGGGCGGAGCAATTAAATTAGTAAAAGGCATGGACAGACCACATCTAAGGCAAGAGGATCAGAAGATGAAAAAAGTGCAGGCTTGGCTCAAAGATTGTGATGTGGTTGATTGGGATTCTTTTAAAGACTTTTTGAATAATGGCTAAACATCACGATAAATCATGGCTTTCTTCCAATGAGGAAAGTGAATGGCTAAAAGTCACGGATTACCGCGAACGAAATAGCGCGTGGCTTCAAATCTCCGCAGAGATTGCGCAACACATACTTGAAATACTAGAAATTAGAAACTGGAGTCGAGCAGAACTCGGGAGACAGCTCGATGTTTCTCCGCAGCAAGTAAGTAAAATAATTAGCGGCCAAGCAAATCTTCGCCTTTCGACAATTGCAAAAATTCAAAAGGTTTTAGGAGTAAAGCTCATAACGACTCGATTTGCATATCCTTGGAAGGAACACACCCCGCCAGAATTTCGATCAGCAGGCTTAACTCGTTCCTATGAACGTGAGTTTCTTTCTTTCAAATTGGTTGGTTACAGCTCTGTTTGGACTCAACCTTTGGGAGGCTACATACCAGCAATTGAAACACAGAAAAAAGTCTTTTCAACCAACAAAAAACACTTAATCCGTGCCAAAAGCAAGACCAATAGTCTTCAACCTGATAGGAGTTACAATTGAGCAATTTGCTATTGTTAGTGAGAACAGTGCGGAGGTTGAGGAATATGAAATTGATTCATCAGTGTCAATTAAAAGTTCACCCGAAGATTATCGGTTTGGGGTTTTTTGCTTATACAAATTCGTGTCGGAGGGTAGCCCATTAGTCATACTTGAAGTTGCTTCTCATTTCGAATTGGAGGAAGAGTCATTTGTCCGTCTGAAGAGGAAAGGTGAGAAACATATACTACCCAAGGCACTAGCGGCTCGTCTTTTAACTATGGCTAACGACACAGCAAGAGGTGTATTAGTGGCAAAATTGGAACATACAGCTTTAAGTGACCTGCTCATTCCTATTGATTATGACTATACTAAGGCATTGGAGGAAAACGAAGCGTCCATCTAATGTTTCTTTGATAAAAATTGTTGGTTCAATACTATTAAATAGCGGTGAAGCTTCTGCTTTAATCTAGTCATGGATTTAAGTTAGTTAGCAACATCAATCATTACATTAATTACTATCTGCGTTAGACACAGAAGGCTGCCGCATTTGCGCAGATCAACGAAATTTGCTTAGGGATTAAATAACTAGCAATGCTCATTCGTTCATGGTGTCGATGTTATTGTCTAATAGGTTCATCAAACCCGGTTTAGGTTGAAATGAAGACAGCACATCGTCACTATCTGCGCTTACCCAGTCATGCTGTTCAGCCGTAAACACCCATTCATTGTAATCATTGGTAACTCTAGCCGGTATAAGACAAGGATTGCTTTTAGGTAGATCAAAGCCAAACCTCTCAAAGAGCCGAATTCCTTTCATCGCTACAAATATGTTGTGAAGTGCAGCCGCATAAATAGTGGGATTATTAGAGCGTTTTTTCTTTCTGGTCGAATCCAGGTCATCAATAATCTTTGCGCCATATTTAATGGTTTCGATTAAGTCAACTTCCAGATTGCAGAGCTTTCGATGATTCTGGGCTTTCTCATTGGCCCAGCCTCTAGGCCATTTTTGCCGCCAATCCTGTTTTATGATTCTTGCCATTTCCTCAGTTGCAACAATCAAATGCACATGCGGATTGTAAGTCCTTGCGTAAGGGTTGAAACAGCATTCTAGGGACCGGACACCGATAAGCTTTAGGTCTTTGCCGCGCTGGTTTTGTTTCCTATACTTCGCGGTAATTGAGGTGAAATGTTTCATCACTGTTTTCATTAGCTCTCTCAGGTTTCTGGCTGAACAGGCTTTCACGGTCAATGTAACGAAACAAGGGTCCGGCCATTGAATGAGCACTGGATAGTACTTATTGATTAGGACCGCTTTTCTAATGCTGTTGCATAAAGAGCAATTGCGGTTCTTGCAATACTTCCCATACAATTTGCCGTCTTGGGAATAAACTGCTTTCTGGCAATGGTACGTATTCCAATATGCCTGTACCATTTCGGGATCGTCCATTCGGGCTGCCATGTCAACCAAATGGAGAGCCAGCATTTCGCTTAGTAGTTTCCGCTTTGCTCTCGCTTTCATCGCGTCTCCATTGCCCAGTTGTGAGCCGCGACCCTGAATGATTACAGCCGGTTTCTGGTAGGGGGTTGTCTCGCTTTGTGCTAATGTATTGAGAGAGCTTCCCCGAAAATTTGCAGGTGTAGTCTTTTTCATACTAGCTGCGTTTTGCGGTGATGTAATTGTTTGCCTCTGCCTGAACCTCAGTAGCCGTTTTTTGACGGCCAGACTGTACCCATGATGTTAGCTCGGCTTTGGAGAAATAGAGGCGCTTACCCTGTTTAGAATGGGGCAACTCGCGGCTGGAGACTTTCCCGTAAACTGTAGCCTTGGAAAGGTGAAGAAGATCGGCGGCTTCCTGAACAGTCAGAAGGTTATCTGGTTCCTGTGCTGGTTTCTGTTGATTGGGGGTAAGGGCAAAATAGCCCTCCAATTCCTCGCGGAATAGCTTCCGTATTTCAGGAATAGAAAGCTGGGTAAATACTACGTTCTCCATTGCTCAGTGATTTTTGATACTGAGCAAAGGTTTTAGCCGTCATGGTAGGTGTAGTAGGGTAGCGTAGTAGCTACAAATGTTGTCAGCGCGGCTTTTCCAGTTGGTTGTTTATCGCCTTTACTATCTCAGAAAGCCCCAAATCTTCAAAGTACTTGCGGATAAACTGCAAGTCATCAAACCTGAAAGTTTTCGTCTTTGGGGTTATGTGAGGATCGGTAAATGCTGCATGAATATTCTGTTTACTCTTGCCTGTCAGGAATTGGGCAAAACGTTCTTTGGCTGCTTTGTCAGTTTCGGTGCCTCTGACCTGTAACAGCTCAAAAATGTAATGCAGCGCCAGCACCTGCCGAGCCGTCGTAAACTCAGGGTTTTTAGTCTCTTGTTCTGATAGTTGTTCGTTCACAGGTTGATCTGCTATTTCTATAACGCTTGTGTACTGTTGCAACGCGCCTGTTGCTATTGTAATTCTGCGTTCCCAGCTTTCGTTCGCCGAACAAGATGTAGGCTTGTTGCATTCTTTGGCTAAATGGTAGTCATAGCATTTTTGGCCATACTCAATCCCTTTCTCTAATGCAAGTTCACGGTAGACTTGCGGAACGGTATTGATAAAGTCTTGTAGGCCGCTCCACCAATCCCGGTATTCATTATCCTGCATTCTATTTTCCCGCTCATACTTTCTGACAATGGCTTTGTCAATTATGTAAGCCGGCAAGTCGCCAAATTCAATGTCTATGTGATCTAGATATTGGCTGTGAGCTATTTTGATCTTCGCACCTTGTTTATTAAACTCTGCCTGCAATGAAGATTTTGTCTCTCTCAATAACCGTTGAGTGGGTTCGTTGTCGCAAAATGTCTTCTCAGGGGTAGCATCGGCAGGGAATTGCTTTTGAAATTCCGCAAGAATCAGCTTTAGAATGGTCTGCACATTTTGGCCGGTTGAATCTTCTGCCATCAACGCATCCGGGCTGCCGCCAAACCAATACAGTAGCATCCCATATAGGGTATGCCTGAGTGCATCAGAAAGTGGGATGCTTTGCAAATGGGCTAGATAATCAAAGGGCTTATCCAGGTACTGTCCTATCAGATCCTTTTGCCGGAATAGTAGGTTGAAAAACTGCTCTACGGTTATTTCTGCGGCGCGGTGCTGCTCTATGAAATCCTTTGTGGCAAAAGCCGCCTTTTGATTGGGCAAGTTGGCGGCATTAAAATACCAGTTTAAATTCCGGTCATAGGTATAAGGCTGCAAAGCGTCATTGTTCCTCTCGTTGCTTTCCATCATTACACTTTTTGTTTTATTTCAAAAATCACTTTAGCCACCGCGTTACCATATCCACCGTCCAGCATCTAACTTTTATGATTTGAGTGTAGCTATTGAAAAAATAAGCCTGATAAAGGCAATCGCGAGGGCAATCCAAGCAAGGCCAATAATCAACATTATCAACATCATCAGAACAAACAGAATTCTTGAAAGGATTTTGAGAACTGGTTTGTCAGTTGGTATATCCCAAAGACTGACATTGGTTGGCAGCCATTCCTCTCCGTTCGCTTCCTTTCTTTCACGCATCCTATGCAACCAAACACCAAGTAGGAAAAGTACGACGATCAGCAAAAAGTAAGTCCACGGCTCACCACCGGCGATTCCACCGATGAAACGCATGATTAGTTCATAAATCTCCTTTACCATTGTTTCTACAGTTTACAGGCAGCACATGATTTGTAATGGTGAAACATGGTCACGGTGGAAGGGTCATACTTTCTATCTGCCTAAGCAAAGCGGGTACGGCATCGCTATGCAGACTGTTCCGTTTCAAAATTCACCTTCGGCAATCCCGTCACTATATCTACCGTCTGGCAGCTTACATTAATAATGCTCAGCAGCAAATCCAGAATATACCTGGGCTTGCCATGCTCCAGCGCCCAATCGTTAGGATCGTTAGTAATGCCGCTTTCTTTGTGCGTTGTTTTCTGGTAACGCTCCATGATCCATTCAATAGCACTTTTACCATTCACCACGTATTCGTAAGCCTTTGCCGGGATTTTTTCAACCGTTATACGGCCATTGTAGATTATTGAATCCTGCTGGCCTTTTTTTGGAAAACGCATTTTTTCAACAAGGTAATTTCCTCCGTCATCACCGCTGACAGTTACCTCCGGGTGCGGTGCTACGCTTTCATAATTCAGGTGCAGCTCAGCCAATGCCCTGCCGGCTTTGCTGAATGCCCAAAAATCTTTTACGGCCTCTACCAATGGCAGGCGGGGCAGCATCTTCTTTAGGTCTGCGGCAAAGGTTTGGCGGTACTCCAGGCTGTGCAGAAAGCCATAGACGTAGTAGAAAATATCTTCCTTGCTTACGGCCTTGCCATACTGCTTTTGCGCCTGCGCTAAAATGAAATCGGAAATGCCGTCGCGGCGGGTGTATTGCTGCTTGCCAACGGTATCAAATAAGCCTTTTTGCGCGCTGGTGTTTTCTTCGTAATAGTATAGCGGAAAACACTGGCTTTTACCAATCAATTCTAAATCGGGAATGATATCTGTGATAATTGCGGTGAACTCCTTAGTAACACCAACTCCCGAAACGCAAATCACAAGATTATTTTGAGCGGGAGTTGGAAATAATTTGGGGAGTTGGTAAGAACGATGATTTAGTACACCTGAGAAATACAATTTCTGTTTACAGAATGGACGATATGTACTACAAACAATTTTGCTTTGGTCAAATAGATATTCAATGTCCTTTTGGGCATCACGAAGTACAGTATCAGTCCAAACTATTCTTTCAGAATTATAGGAAACATAGTCTTGAATCTTCAAACTATGCTGTTGCTCTCGTTCCTTGCCGTAACCTATTCTTTCGTCATTATAGAATATGAGGGTGTTGTTTATGTTTGAAGCAAGCTGATGTCTGGAAAAATTGAAAACCCATGCATCTCGGGAGGTTGCAACACCTCTGCTGTAAAAGGGAACAAAGAAGGAATATAGCTTTGAATCATCTTTGTCACCAATCGGAATGAATGTTCCGAACACATCGTTCCGCACGCTTATCCAGTCGCCATGTTCATTAGGTTGCAACCTCTGTAAAGGCAACGCAGGACTAACGAATGTGCCAAAGCGCTTAATAGTTTTCAGCTTTTCTTCCCGGTCTAAATAGTCGCCTATATCGTGATAATGAATGGTGGCTTTATCCTGCTTCACCGCCGGATTTTTGACCAATAAGGTAATGGCAATTGGAGTACGGCTGCCGCTGCCAAATATTTTACCGCCTTCTTTTCGGCTTAGCTCGCCGCTGGTACGCTGATTGCCACGCAAATTGAAAACATAGATACTCGTGAACTCCGCTTCTATGGTTTTACGCAAACCATCTGCACTGTTTCCATCCAGCCATGCACCATTACTAACAAAGCAAATGATGCCGCCGTTTTTGTTGTTTTCATTCAGCCGGTCTGTGCTCCATCGGAATGCCTTTATGTATGAATCATAGAGCGAGTTTTTAAGATTGGCGTTTGATTCTTTTGCATAGGTGTTTGCAATTCTATTTTCCAGCTTATCGTACTTCTGGTTTTGCGCGTTATCATTCGCGCTTTTTTGCCCGACAGAGTAGGGTGGATTGCCTATAATGATGCGCAGTGGCGCTTTCTTCTGCCGCTCCACCCGTTTGCTGTTTTGCGGGAACATTTCGCTAAACAACTTTTCGCCGTCTGCCGTTTCTCCCAACTGAAAAGTATCGGTCAGGCAAATGCCTTCAAAGGGTACGTAATTTTCTTTGCCTATGCCATCGTCCGGGTCGGGTGTAAGGTCGTGATATACGTTTTCAATATTAATGGCGGAAATGTAGTAAGCAAGCAATACAATTTCATTGGCGTGTATTTCCTGCCGGTATTTACGCTCCAGGTCTTCGGGCTTAATGCGCCCGCTTTGCAGCAATCGGGTAATGAATGTGCCGGTGCCGGTAAAGGGGTCTAAGATGTGTATATTTTCATCGCTGATGCTCCGGCCAAACTCCCGCTCCAGCACATCGGCCACGCTATGCACAATGAAATCCACCACTTCCACCGGGGTATAGACAATGCCCAGCTTTTCCACCATGCGGGGAAATGCGGTTTTAAAAAACTTGTCGTACAGTTCGGTAATAATGCGCTGCTTTCCTTCGGCATTATCTATGCCGCTGGCGCGGGTCTTAACACTGTCGTAAAACTTTTTCAGGGTTTCCGCGTCCTTGTCTAAATTCTGTTCCTCCAGCAAATCCAGCATCGCCTGCATGGATTGGCTCATAGGGTTGTTCTTTACAAAAGAATAGCCTTCAAACAGTGCATCAAATACCGGCTTGGTAATGATGTGCTGGCTCAGCATCTCAATGGCTTCCGGCTGGCTAATGCTGGGGTTTATGTTCTTATGCAGCCCTTTTAAAAAGCCATCAAATTCCTGTTGATGCTTCGCGTCGTCGTTAATCAGCTTCGTAATGCGGGCAGTCTGCCGGGTGGCAATTTCAGCTACACTTTTAG
>Ga0193752_1001512_pt1 | contig 19193 bp, 18 predicted proteins | sample H1c1metaG_FD_144924 | JGI IMG/M metagenome (GOLD analysis project Ga0193752, IMG submission 144924) | Soil microbial communities from a riparian zone of the East river system, Colorado, United States - H1c1 | ecosystem: Environmental > Terrestrial > Soil > Riparian zone | place: USA: East River...
GCAATCAGGTAAATAAGGCAGTTTGCGGTATTTACCTGATTGCAGGTAGCACCCGCGCCGGGCGTGATCGATGCCGCATTAATATCATCACTTCCTGCTACCGCATTTGTGCAGGAGGCTGCAGGATTAAAAGCGCCCGGAAGCCCACCGTTTGCCGTTAGCGCGTCGCCCGCGGCTACAGCACGGTACATAACAAGAGTGGTGTCGGTATTGCCCACGTGTTGGCAGCCGCCCGGTCCGCACAGTGTCATTGTAACCTCGGTCGGAAACGCGGCGCAGCCCGTCAGGTTAAAACTGAAAACGTCATGTTCGACGGCACTCCCCGAGCCGCTAAGGCTACAATTACCGACGGTGCCGTTCCCGACACCGGTGCCGTTACCAATTGTTTGCACCCTTTGATAGTTCGGGTCGGAGACCGCCAGCGCGCCGTTTATGCAAAGATTCGCCTGGGGCGCAAGCGGATCGTCCGCCCTAAAGGTTTTTAATATCTCACCCGTCGGGCTGCAGTCGCTCATGATCGCCGCAAGTCGATCGTATCTTCTGATCGCCGCGGAAGATACCGGCCCCGGACGTTCGATCTCTGCCTTTAGCGCCTCCATCTGCCTTTCGGGGCTATCCTGCGCATTGGCTGGCACACCATTCAGCGCCAAAAAAACAAAAAGGCCGCAAACCAGGGCCAAACAAAATCCAATACACGCGTAGCGAATCACTCTAAAATTCTGGGATAACATTTCAATCTCTCCTAAAAAGCAATTTACACACCGTTATCATCTGCTGGGCATGACGACAGGGTGTGTAAGCAAAATTGGGAAGTTTTCAGACATTAATTCAGACTTTATTAAGCCATCCAAATATCATTTTAACTACTTTGAAACCACAGGCAGGCGCCTAATAGCACCTGCACATTTCCAGTGTTCGAAAAGGATATCACGTCCGGCAGGGTGATTCAATAAAATTATTTTGTAAAAAACTTGCAATCAAACGACTAAAACCGCTCCGAAAACCGTGATTTCGAAGGGCTTGAGATTCCCGGGGAATGACTCTGCATAGCAAGGACCTGACCTTGAATTAACGAAAGAAAGGGAGTAGTATTATCGCACAATAACGGCACAGCCACCTTCCAACTCGCGAACGGCGTGTCGCCATTGTTCGTTTACCGAAATCAGCGTCTTTATTTGCAACCACAACTTCAGAAAGAAAAGGAGAAACTATGTCAGAACCGTTTGTTGGACAGATTCAGATATTTGGCTTCAATTTTGCCCCGAAAGGTTGGGCGTTCTGCAATGGACAGATCATGTCCATTGCGCAAAACACCGCGCTATTTTCGCTTCTCGGCACCACCTACGGCGGCAATGGACAGACGACGTTCGCTTTACCGAATTTGCAAAGCCGCGTTCCCATTCATTTCGGTCAGGGCCCGGGCCTGAGCCCTTACGCATTAGGCCAGGAGTCAGGAACTGAGAATGAAACATTGAACGTTACTAATTTGCCCACTCATAATCACACCGTAACTTTCCAGGTAAATAGCAGCGAGGGTGGAACGAACAGCCCCGAAGGCGGTTACCTGGGCAAAGCCGATCCGGGGCCGTACGCACCGACACAAAATGCAAACGGTGGTGCGCAGCCGCCAACAGGCTTGACCGGCGGCAACCAGCCGTTTTCGATCCTGCAGCCCTACCTGGCGCTGAACTTCTGTATCGCGCTTCAGGGTATTTTTCCGTCAAGAAACTAACAGCTCGTTGACAATTTTAGGAGAAACTATGGCAGAACCATTTTTAGGACAGATAAATATGTTCGGCTTCAATTTTGCCCCGAGAGGTTGGGCATTTTGTAACGGGCAGCTTCTTTCTATAGCTCAAAATACAGCGTTATTCGCGCTTTTGGGCACAACATACGGCGGCGATGGACAGACGACCTTTGCGCTGCCGAATCTGCAAAGCAGCGTTCCAATTCATTTTGGCACGGGCCCGGGCCTCAACACCTACGACATAGGGCAGCAGTCGGGAACGGAAAACGTCACGTTAACGATTGCAACCATGCCTTCCCATAACCATGGCGTGACTTTTCAGGTAAATAGCAGCGAGGGCGGAACGAATAGTCCCGAGGGCGGTTACCTGGGCAAAGCCGATCCGGGGCCGTATGCACCGACACAAAATGCAAACGGTGGCGCGCAGCCGCCAACAGGCTTGACCGGCGGCAGCCAGCCGTTCTCGATCCTGCAGCCCTACCTCGCAATAAATTTCTGTATTGCGACTGAGGGTGTCTTTCCATCCCGGAATTAGATAATTTTTTCTCCCACTTATTGAAGATCGAGCATATCCTCATACGCGGGTATGCTCAATTTTTGCTATAAATTAAAAAGATGTCTATGCTGCCACCCTGCGAAAATACGCCGGCTTCTCTCGCAGCCCGAAGCTCAGCGCTTGTTCCGCCCTGCTGCGGTGAGCTTTTAGATCTTAGATCTACGCCCGACGAAACCGCGGGGTTGCTTAGTCGGGCCGCAACTCTTCCTTCTGTCACTCTTTCTCCCAGAAATGTCTGCGATCTTGAAATGCTGGCAACGGGCGCATTTTCGCCGCTCGGCCGATTCATGGGAACTGCGGATTACGCCTCGGTCCTCGATTCTATGCGCTTGTCGAATGGGCACATCTTCCCCGTTCCGGTAACCTTGCCTGTCTCACCGGCGCCCGAGATATGCGAGGGTAGCGAGATCGCACTTCGCGATCAGAAAAACAACATTCTCGCCATAGTGAATATCGAGGAGATCTACGCGTGGGATCTCGGCGAATACGCGGAAAAAGTACTTGGCACTCGCAGCACTCGACATCCCTTGGTTGCCGAGATGAGCAGCTGGGGAAGCGTGAATATTTCCGGCCCGCTGCGAGTTATTGAACTTCCGCGCTACTACGACTTCCCCGAGCTGAGACTAACGCCCTCCGAGGTCCGCGCGAAGCTCGAGGATATGAACGCCGCGACCGTCGTGGCCTTCCAGACCCGCAACCCGCTTCACCGTGCCCACGAGGAACTCACAAAACGCGCTCTCGATCGAACTGGCGGCACTCTGCTCGTGCACCCCGTCGTAGGCCTGACAAAGCCCGGCGACATTGATTATTACAGCCGCGTAAGAACATACAAGACGCTGACCGAAAAGTACTACGATGGTTACAATGTTCTGCTCGCCCTGCTCCCGCTGGCGATGCGTCTCGCCGGCCCGCGCGAAGCTCTCTGGCACGCGGTGATCCGTCGAAACTATGGCGCAGACCATCTCATCATCGGCCGCGACCATGCGAGCCCCGGCTCGGATGAAAACGGTAAGCCTTTTTATCCGCCTTATGCGGCCCAGGAGATGGTAGAGCGTTTTAGTAATGAGCTCGGGGTCAAGGCCGTCCCGTTTCGCGAATTCGTGTATGTTCCGGCCGAGGGCAAATACGAGGAATGGTCTGAAGAGCGTAACGTAAGCGAAGTGATGAGCCTGTCCGGCACACAGGTAAAGGAAGAATATTTATACGCTGGAAAACCGCTGCCGGTTTGGTTTACACGGCCCGAAATTGCCCGGATACTTGAAGAGTCCTACCCGCCGCGCGAGCGCCAGGGCGTCTGTATCTGGTTCACGGGCTTGAGCGGCGCAGGCAAATCTACAACCGCCGAAATACTTACCGAGGCTCTTCTGGGATACGGCCGCCGCGTTACATTGCTCGACGGCGACGTCGTGCGTACACATTTATCCGCTGGCCTGGGTTTTGACAAGGAAGGGCGTGATGCGAACATTCGTAGAATAGGTTTCGTCGCAGCCGAGATCGTCAGGCACGGCGGGGTTGCCGTTTGCGCCGCTGTAAGCCCTTATTCGGCAGCGCGTGCTGAGGTTAGAAAAATTGTTGGCGATAATTTTATCGAGGTTTTTGTCGATACCCCGCTCGATGTTTGCGAGCAGCGCGACACCAAGGGCATGTACGCAAAAGCCCGGCGGGGCGAGATAAAAGATTTTACGGGCGTTGACGATGTATATGAAACGCCAGTGGATCCGGAGATAACGCTCGAGACGATCGGCGTCACACCGGAACGAAATGCTCGCATTATCCTGGAGCACCTTATTTCGGCGAATTTTATCGCTGCCGACGGAGTTGATTAACAAATAGAATGTCGCAAACAGGCTTTGAACAATTTCGTCTCGTCGTCCTGGGTGATAACGCACTCCAGGCAAAGCTCCGGGTATTGGACGACAAAGAGGAGTTCATCTCAAATGTGGTGGAAACCGGTGTTGAGTTCGGGTTCGAATTTACAGCCGCGGACGTTGAAGAAGCCATGCGTGCAAGCCATTCGGAATGGATACTGAGATGGGTATGATGCCCGGCGCTGAAGACCTGCGTAACTGGTTCCCTGCCCGCGTTTATTGGCGCGGGCAGGGTCCTATGCTCGATTGGTGTTATTTGGGCGATACGCGCTTTACCCAGCCTTTTTTTGACAACACCATGACAAAGCAAATGTCCCGGCCGTTCTCCCGCCTGTTCCGCCACCAAACGCCGATCGAACTGCTCGGCGACATTCTCGGGCAAGCACCTCGCCTCCCGCCGACGGGCTTCATTTTTCACATGTCGCGCTGCGGCTCAACGCTCGTTTCACAAATGCTTGCGGCGCTCGATCGCAATATCGTTATTTCCGAGGCGCCTCCTATCGATTCGATTTTAAGGGCCTATGTCCGGGACCCTTCCGTCACGGACGATCAGCGCGCTACATGGCTGCGGTGGATCGTCGGTGCATTCGGGCGAAAACGAACAGGCACCGAAACCGGGTATTTTATCAAGTTCGATAGCTGGAGTTTGATCGATCTTGATCTCATCGAACGCGCGTTTCCGCATGTGCCTTGGATATTTTTATACCGAAACCCGGTTGAGGTCATGGTTTCGCAGCTCAAAGGGCCTGGCGTGCAGATGATCCGCGGATCGATCGACCGGCTTTTGCCCGGCTTGCCTATAACAGAAACGCTCCAAATGCCCGCGGAGGAATACTGCGCGCGTGTCATCGGGCGCTTTTGTGAAATGGCGCTCCTCCATTCCGATCGGAGAAATGCAAAACTGGTCGAATATACAGAGTTGCCGGGAGCGGTGACAGGCGTGATCGCTGATCATTTTGGAATTACTTTTTCGCCGGATGACGTGAAAATACTCTCTACCGCGGCGAAATTCGATGCCAAGACCCCGCAGATGAATTTTACACCCGATAGTCAGGCCAAGAAAAATACGGCGAGCGATGCCGTCCTGCGTGCAGCAGCCGAGTTTACGGATCCCTTTTACAATAGGCTCCGGGTAAAACAACTGGAAATGGACAAGGCAAAATGATCAGTGTTCTCAAACTCCCCTTTAGTTTCGACGTCACACTCCTTCGGGCGGATCTTGCATTGTTCGAACCCGCCGATTGGACTCCGCATTTTAATAAGAGCTATTACGAGGGCGATTGGAGCGCCATCGCCTTGCGCGCGCCCAAGGATGCCCACATGGATATCTACCCGGACCCTACCGCCGAAATCTACGTCGACACGCCCCAACTTGACCAGTGTTCGTATATTCCCGAAGTGATCGGTTCTTTCAACTGTACGCTTGAATCGGTACGGCTTTTGAGGCTCGGCCCGGGCGACCAGATCCTGGAGCATCGCGACTATAAATTGAGCTTTGAAGACGGCGTCGCGCGTGTTCATATCCCTGTAAAAACATCGGCGGATGTCGAGTTTTACCTCGATAACGAGTTGGTCCGAATGGATGAGGGCGAGGCGTGGTATCTGAATTTCAACCTGAAACACCGCGTAATGAATAACGGCACGGGCGAGCGTGTTCACCTGGTTCTGGATTGCATCGTCAACGACTGGCTCGCCGAGTTTTTCCTGTAATTCTTCATTCAATTCCCTGCTAAATTTTTTACACCCGTTTTGATTTCCGGAACGCGAATTGCCGCGGAAGGCGTGACTGTCCTGTCTGTATACAGAGTGGGATAAATAGATAAAAGAGGAAATATTATGTCGACGATAGATAAACAGAACAACGTGGCCACACTCATTAATGTATTTACGGTCGCGCCCGAGAACCAGCAAAAATTGGTCGATATGCTCACCGGCGCCACTGAATCCACCATGAAGAATATCGCGGGTTTTATATCCGCCTCGATTCATAAAAGCCTTGACGGTGAACGGGTGGTAAATTATGCCCAGTGGCGAAGCGCCGAGGATTTTAAGGCGATGACAAAAATGCCGGAGGCCCAGGCGCACATCAAGCAGATAAGCGAAATTGCGACCCCCGACTTCCATTTATATGAGGTCGCTGAAGCCTTTGAAGTTCCGATCGCAGCCGGTAAGAGCACCTCCTAAACCAGCATGTCCTATTGGTTTAGGCCTTCTGCTATAATCACTTTTAGCGAGGTATAAACCGAAATATGGATCAGGGAACTCTTTTTCCATCCGCCGAAGCTCAGCATCTATCCGCCGAAGATCTCGAAGCGGGGCTCGATATCATTCGCCTCTCGCCTAAAAACGAAGGCTCAGTTGAGTTGATCGTCTGCCGCCCCGGTGATGATCGCCGCCGCGTTCTTGACGAAGGCGAATTCGACTTGTCTGTAGGCCTTGTTGGTGATAATTGGAAAACTCGTCGGAGCTCGCGCACGCACGATGGCTCGCCCGACCCCGAAACCCAGATAAACATAATGAACTCGAGGGTCGTCTCGCTCGTCGCGGGCCCTCGCGAACGCTGGCCGCTTGCCGGCGACCAACTCTTTATCGACCTCGATCTCAGCCTCGAAAACGCCCCGGCAGGAACCCGGTTCGCGATCGGTACAGCCGTCCTGGAGGTAACTCCCCCACCACATCGCGGCTGCAAAAAGTTCGTCGCGCGATTCGGGCTCGACGCCATGAAGTTCGTAAATTCCGAGATCGGTAAAACCCTGAACCTCCGCGGCGTCAATGCAAAGGTTGTCGAGCCCGGCACTGTCTGCCCCGGCGACATCGTTAGAAAGCTTTAGACCTTAAAGATTTGGCAGTATCTCAATCTTTGCGATCACAAAAATGAGTAACATGAAAAAAATCTTTTATGCTTTAGTGACTCCTGCGATTTTCTTCGCTTTTTCGGGTTGGTGCCTGGCACAAGAGCAGCAGGACACGGAGAAATGTGAAGTAGCTGGAATTGTTACGGATTTGAGAAATGATTTAGTGATCATGTGAGTGTGATTTTTTCGAAGGGAGGAAAAACGGACATCGCGGACACCGATGTGACGGCCAGGTATAAGTTGGACCTTGTTCCTGGCACATACGATGTTTTACTAAAAAGGGGAGTTTCGTTTGCTCGTTATAAGAGGGCGCGATACAGAGTCTCGTGTCCCGATCGCCAAACATTGAATTTGACGTATCTTCCTGAGTGTTATTCATGAGGTTGCACGGACCTGGGATATTCGTTTGCAACCCTATCCGCTGATTGGACAAGGAATAGGGGCTTAAATGCGGTCATTTCTTACGACACGAAAAAAAGATCGGGATCCCGTATTATCTATAAAGACACAATGCTGACTTTCAATGAATTTACTCTTGCTGGTAAGCGAATAATTCAAAATTCGAAGCGGAAAACATTGGTTATAGAAGGCCCTGGGTGGATTGACGATGGGAAATCGAGGCGCAAATTTAAATCTTTAAAAGCGAGATTTACCAAGGACGGAATTAGTCTGGAGGATAGGCAATAATATAGATCGTTCAAAACGGAGTACATTTTGTATCCTCCTTTCTATTTAAGGATCGATAAGAAAACCACCGCTTTCCCGCCCTTTTTACAGATTACACGCTGAAAGTGAATATCGTTCCAGAACGCGGAACGCACCATTTCCCTCTAAACGCCTTGTAAATAAAGGGTAACGCCCCATCCCGGTGCGTTCCACCTGGAACGCTTCTGGAACGCGCGTGGCGTTTAATTCTTACGCGGATCGGCCTTAGCCCGCGGCGGTGCGGTCGAACCCCGCTTGATAAGATACGTCGGGATGCGCACCTCGACGCCCTGCTGGTTCGGCTTATCTACCGTAAGCAGAAGCGCTTCCAGCGCCCGCCGCCCGATCTCGGCCCGCGGCGAGCAAACGGTTGTCAGCGCCGGCTCCGACAGCGTGGCGAAAGATATATCGTCAAACCCGACTATCGAGATATCCTCCGGCACGCGCAGCCCAGCCGCTTTGAACTGCTGCATCGCGCCCAGCGCCATCAGGTCGTTTGCCACCACAACCGCCGTCGGCAGCGTCTTCTCCGCCAATAATTTACTGGCCGCTAGACGCCCGCCCTCAAACCGGAAATCACCTTCATATACCCTCGGCGCCTTCGCTTTTGGCAGGTGCTTCTTCATGGAATCCAGGAAAGCCTGCTGCCGTATCCTGCCCGAGTGTATCTCGTGCGAACCCGCGATATGGGCAATATCCCTGTGCCCCAGCGCTACCAGGTGCTGTACGGCCTCGTCGATGCCGGACGCGTAATCGAGAATGATATTGCTCATCCCTTCGCCAACGGTCCCGAGGTCGTGAAAAACAATACTCGTCTTTTTACGCCTTGCCTCATCAAGCAGCGACGGGTCGAACTCGGCGATCATCAAAATGATGCCAGCGACCTTCATCTGGATCAGGCGCTGAACATATTCCACCGCCCGCTCAGTCTCATAGTTAGTGTTGAGAAGTATAAGGTTATAGCCGCTGGCAAATACAGCGGCCTCGATGCTCTTGATGATCTCGGGAAAGAAAGGATTGGAGATATCCGAAACCAGCAGCCCGATCATCTTGCTGCGCCCGAGCGCAAGGCTCTGGGCATGTGCGTTCGGATGGTAATCGAATTTCTTGATCGCCGCCTCGACCTTTTCACGGGTGGCGTCGGAGACGTATTTCGTCTTGTTAATGACGTGGGAAACCGTCGCCGTGGAGACCCCGGCTTCGCGCGCGATGTCTTTTATTCGCATATTTTAACCACGGTAGTTCAATTTAGCGGAAAAATCAACAACGTTAGAAGTCAAAATTATCCACATTCTCCTTATTAAAGATAAACGGTTTACCAAGCCGCACCTCGTCACCCGCTACTTCGATCTCCTTTAGCTTTCCGGCCGCTAGCTTAGTATCGCCTTTTTTGAACGTGCCGTTATTGAGCGCATTCGAGGCAAATACGGTTAGATAACCGAGATCCACCGTATTCCACAGCACGATACTATCCACAATACCTTCCTTAATATACGGCTTGCACATATTAGGGAGCGAAAGCCCTGTCACTTTTACGTCCTTACGGTTGGATTGCTTCACAGCCTCCGCGATACCCGGAACGGCCGGGGCAGCGATGCCCATCACGACCTTCACATTCGGGTAAACCTTTAGCACGTTCTGCGTCTCCTGGAAAGCACGGTCGCGGTCGCCTTCGCTCGGCTGTATCGCGACAAGCTTCATATCCGGGTATTTTTCCGCCAGGCGCTGCTTGATGTATTTGATCCACTCGTTCTGATTTGCAGCGCTGAGCGATGCCGTGATGATCGCGAATTCTCCACTGCCGCCCATTATCCGCGCGGCCTCGTCCATTAGCGTTTCACCGATTCCCTGCGGCGTAGCCTGGTTGATCAAAAAATCGCGGGCGTCCTTTTCGGCGTCGGCATCCCACGTGACAACCTTAATACCCTTGTCGCGCGCTTTTCGGAGGACGGTCGAGATACCTTCTTTATTCTCAACGCTGACCGCGATAACATCGACACCGCGCGTTATCCACGCCTCCACCACCTCGTTCTGCTTGGCCGGATCGAGATCGGTCGGGCCATCCCAGAGGAGTTCGGCGCCCAGCTCTTTTGCGGCTTCCTCGGCGCCTTTGCGGCAGCTGATAAAGTACGGATCACCCTTTGCTTTCGGCATCATTGCGATCACGCTCTTTTTACCCGTCGGAACAGGATTGGCAGCCTGACTGGTCGCTGTCGACGCCCCCGAGCCTCGCTCCTCACGGATCGTTTTTACCAGCATCCAGTTGCTACCCGCGATTATCAACGCCGCGCCCAAAATAACGCCGCTCAAAACTCCGATCTGCCAATTTTTCACTTCAAATTCCTCCTCTGATATATCTCGTGCCGCGGTCCGCGCTTCGCTCCGGCGGGAAAGACGATCAAACAAAATTGTTGCGACAAGCAAAACGCCGGTGAGAATGCCCGCAAGTTCGGTCGGAAGGCCGCTCAGCCGCAGGCCGTTTTGCAGGATAACGATTGCGAACAGCCCCAATACCGTACCGAGCACTGTACCGCGGCCGCCAAATATCGACGCCCCGCCAAGAACCACCGCCGTGATCGCCGCTAGCTCGTAACCCGTCCCGGCATCCGATTTTGCCTGCCCGAGATGCGCTACGTAAATTACCGCGGCAAGGCTGGCCGTAAGCCCCGACAGGCAATAAACAAAATTAAGCCTTCGCCTGACCTTGATACCCGCATAGCGCGAGCCTTCCTGCGAAAAACCCACCGCGTAAAACGTTCGGCCCCAGGCGGTGCGGTGCAGCCAGAACCAGACGGCAGCTATTGCCGGTATGAGGATAAACAGCTGCGTCGGGATAAATCCCCAAACGTATCCTTGCCCGAGAAAAAGAAAGGATGCCGGAAACCCCGAATAGTTCTCGATCCCGCGGGTCAACCCCTCAGCCACACCCCTAAAAAGCGAAAATGTGCCGAGCGTGACGATCAGCGGCGGCGCCTTGAGCCGCGTGATCATCGCTGCATTCAACGCCCCGCCAAGCAAACCGACTAGCAGCGTCAGGGCAATTGCGACGGGCATCGAAAGTCCGGCATCTCGCCACAAGGAGCCCATAACCACCGCCGACAGTCCCATCATCGAGCCAACCGAAAGATCGATACCGCCGGTGATAATGATCGGTGTCATTATAAGCGCAAGCAGGCCGATCTCCACCGCCAGCCGCGTGATCTCGAAGCCGTTGCCGCTTGTCAGAAAATTATCGCCCGTAACGCTGAAAATGAGACACTCGCCGATCAGTGCGATCAGCAAGATCCATTCGTTATTCGGGAACAAGCGCTCGCGCCAGGCTTGCTCGGTTTTAAGCTGCCTTTGCGCCGGCGATGTCGAGTTTTCCATTCCTTTCAAGTCGTCCGAGTGCCACGTCCGAAACCAGGGCGGCGAGAATAATTGCACCCTGAATAGCCTTTTCCCAAAACGGGTTGATACCGAGAAACGTTAGCGCTGTGCCGATCGTACCCAGCAGGGCAACCCCGATCAGCGTCCCTACCAACGTGCCGCGTCCTCCTGTGATCGCCACCCCGCCAACGACAACCGCTGCCACCGCTTTCAATTCCAGACCAACGCCCGAGTTTCCCGGAATCTCTGAAAACCTGACCGCATTGAGCAGCGCGGCGAGCCCCGTTAGCGCGCCCATTATCACAAATACCCAAAATACCACCGCAGGTGAATTGATGCCTGCGAGTCTGGCCGCCTCGGTATCCGAACCCACGGCGTAGACCATTCTTCCCGCAACCATATTTCGCAGTATCCACACAAAACCCGTAAAAACAAGAAGTGCAATAAAAGCGATCGCAAATTCGCCCGCATGCTGCGAAAAGCCGAACCACTGAAAGTTAGCGGGCAGATTTTGCACCCACGCCCCCTCTGTAACCCAACGAAGGGCATCGCGCCACAACACAAGCATCGCGAGCGTTACAATGATCGACGGCAATCGGAGCCACCCGATCAGCAGGCCGTTCACGGCCCCCGTGATCGCACCGGTCAGCAATACACAAATAAGCAGCAAGGGCACGGGCATTCCCGTTTTCGCCAGGTAGCCTGCGGCAATACCGCAAACCGCGAACTGCGAGCCGACGGAGATATCAATCTCGCCGACAAGTATCACAAGCGTCATACCGATCGCGATAAGCAGGATCGGAGCGTTGTTGATCACAAGGTCGCGAATATTCCCGGCGCTAAAGAACGACGGCGCGATTATCCCAACAATAATCAGGATCACCGCAAAAGCCGCGGCGGCCGAGAGTTCGCGTTTGTACCTGTCGATCTTTATCATGCCTGGTGCCCCAATGCGACGGACAATATTTTGTCCTGCGTCGCCTCCTCGCGGTCGAATATCTTAACGATCGTACCGCCGTTCATCACTGCGATGCGGTCGCTCATACCAAGGACCTCTGGAAGCTCGGAAGAGATCATCAGGATCGCAACGCCCTCTTCCGCGATCTCCATCATAAGCTCATGGATCTCGGCCTTGGCTCCCACATCGATTCCCTGAGTCGGCTCATCAAGGATAAGCACCGAGGGTTTTGTGACGAGCCAGCGGCTGAGCGCCACCTTCTGTTGGTTGCCGCCGGAAAGGGTTGAAACCGCGCTGTAAATGGCCGGGGTTTTTACTCCCAGCCGCCGCGCGTAATCGACCGCGATCTCCTTTTCCCGCCCAAAATTAAAGCCTCGAAATCCTGATAGTTTTTTTAGTGATGCCAGAGTGATGTTAGCGCTTACCGGGAAATCGAGGACCACGCCGTGCTTGCGGCGGTCCTCCGGCAAGTACGCTATGCCATACTCTATCGCTTCAAATGGATGGCCGATACGGATCGACTTGCCCCTGAGCAGTATCTCGCCGCTATCGACGGGATCGAGGCCGAAGATCGTTTTCGCCAGCTCGGTCCGCCCGGCGCCGACCAATCCCGCAACGCCGACTATCTCACCCGCGCGCACCGCCAAATCGACGCCTCTTATGCCCGCCGACCGCGACGCCAGATTTCGAAGCTCGAAGATCACCTCTCCCTTGGAAACCTCTCGCTTCGGGAAAACAGCCGAAAGGTCGCGCCCGACCATTAGCTTGATCAGTTCCTCGCTGCTGACCCCGGCCATCTCACGCGTCCCGATCGTCTCCCCGTCCCGCAGAACGGTGACCTGGTCGGCGATAGCATGAAGCTCTCCGAGCCGGTGCGAGATGTATATGATGCCCACGCCGCGGCCCTTTAGCTCGCGGATTACGCGAAAAAGATTCTGCGTATCCTCCTCGGACAGCGAGGCGGTCGGCTCGTCAAAAATCAGCACCTTCGCATCGGCGCCGAGCGCGCGGGCTATCTCGACGAGCTGCTGCTGCGGCATCGAGAGGGTCCCGGCCGTTGTTTCGGTGTCTATCCGCGCTCCTACGCGGTCGAGAAGGTCTCGGGCGATCCGGCGTCGTTCATTCCACTTTACCCGAGCAAAAGCCCCCGCTCGTTCCTGCCCGATGGCGATATTTTCAACCACCGTAAGCTCGGGAAACAGGGCGGGCTGCTGGTAGATAGCCGATATACCAAGCGATTTGGAAAGCGCCGGCGAATTTTCGGTGATCGTTTCGCCGTTGAGCGTGATCGTACCCGAATCCAGCTGCACGGCACCTGTAATTATCTTTATAAGGGTCGATTTGCCGGCGCCGTTCTCGCCAACCAGAGCGTGGACCTCACCTGCCCGCAGTTCGAACGAGGCATCGCGCAGCGCATGAACGCCGCTGTAGAATTTGACTATCTTTTCCGCGCTGAGCAGCGCATTTTCAGCCATGTTTATTGATCTGCGATAACGATCACATATACCTCACCGGGACCATGCACACCGATGGCGAGCGTCAATTCGATATCCGAGGTCCGCGACGCACCCGTGATAAACGTCATCGCCGGGCTCAGGTCAGAGCTTGTTAGTTCGAGTATTTCGCCGAGCGTCTGACGAATATTTTCCGCCCTTAAAATGCACAAATGGACCGGCGGCACGAGCGAGGTCAGCCGGTGCGATTCCTTGCTCGATTCGAGAAGAAGCGTGCCCGTCTCAGCAATTCCCCATTGCGCACCGGTAATGCCGATATCGAAATCGAACAGCTCGTCCTGCGGCGTATTCTCCGTAACTTCGAAAGTCGATACAAGGCGCTTTATTACATCTGAATCCGAAACGGCTATCCTTTTTGAACCTGTTTCCGAAATTATCTCGGCGACTTTGTTCGCGGCCTCGGTCTCGCTAGCGACGATCGTGCAATTTCCGCCGACCAATTCCAGATTCGCCTTGAAATTATCTATCAACTGCTGCGATGAAACGCTCGGACGGGACCCCGTATGCAGCAGTTCAGCATGCGAATGATGCGCCCGATGAGCAGAATCAAACGGCCCACTCGCAGCGAGACTCTGGCGAATCGAAGCAAGAACGGCTTCACGCGCGCCGTTATTTCCCGAATTAGTCAACATATTATTGCTGCTCACTCCCGACTCATGACTCACAACTCACGACTCATTTTCCGCCATTCATCGCGAAACGATCTCGGCGCTACGGCTGGGGCGTCGCGCCACGCGGTCCAATTTCCTAACGGCGGCAGAAGCCCCGCGAGTACCCCGCTTACCTTGCCTATTTTGCCATCGCGGATAACGAGCTTTTGCATGATCCGCGCCGCTTTTGTACCGAATTTATAAAGCCCCGGCGACGACCACGCATACCAGTACATTCGAAACGCCATGCTCTCGGCAAACTTCTTCCTGGGCTTGCCTTCAGCTTCGATACCTCCCGCTTCGCCGTCCGTGATCTCGGCGCGCAAATGCAGCAAAAGCTCCGGGATGTCGATCTTCACCGGGCAAACTTCGCGGCATGCACCGCACAGGCTCGACGCATACGGAAGCTGTTTCGCCTTCGAAAGGCCAATAAGCTGCGGCGTGATCACAGCGCCGATCGGGCCCGGGTAAACAGACCCGTAAGCGTGGCCGCCGACCTGCTGGTAAACCGGGCAGGCATTCAGGCAAGCACCGCAGCGAATACACGCCAGGCTCTGTCGCGTGACCGGGTGCGCAAGCATGCGCGAGCGGCCGTTATCCATCAGGATAATATGCACTTCTTCCGGCCCTTCATCGCCGGCATTTCGTTTAATGCCGGTTATCAGCGATTGGTAAGCCGTTAGACGCTGGCCGGTGCCGGAGCGCGGTAAAAGCTTCAGAAAAACATCGAGGTCTGTAAACTTCGGGACTATTTTCTCGATGCCCATCAGCGCGATATGGGTTTTCGGCAGGCTGGTAGTCAGCCGGATATTCCCCTCGTTCTCGAGCATCAAAATCGTGCCGGTCGCGGCCACGCCGAAATTCACGCCGCTTATTCCAATTTCGGCCTCTGCAAAACGCTCGCGCAATATCCGCCGCGCAGTTTTGGTAAGAACGTCGACGTCGGTCGTTTGCTCGATCCCGACCTTTTCGACAAAGAGATCCGCGATTTGGCCCTTTGTTTTATGGATCGCTGGGACGACGATATGCGACGGCGTTTCGCCCGCGAGCTGAATTATCCACTCGCCAAGATCCGTTTCAATGGGCTCGATCCCCTCCGCTTCGAGTACGTGGTTAAGGTGGATCTCCTCCGTAACCATACTTTTGGCCTTAACCACCTTCGTCGCGCCCCGATCTTTCAATAGCTCCAGAACGATCCCGCAAGCCTCTTTGCCGTCACGTGCCCAATGGATCGTTGCCCCGGCACGCTCGGCATTATCTGTGAATTGAACGAGATACTTATCCAGGTGGAGCAGCGTCTCGTCCTTTATCGCGCGCGCCCGTTCACGCAAACCTTCCCAATCATCGACCGATGCCATCGCCACCTTGCGCCGCTCGGCAAAATTGTCGGCGAGGTAACGCAGCGCACCGTGAAGCTGCGGATCCTGAAGCGCAGCCCGGGCGTTTTGGTCGAATGTTTCCGAGGTTAGGGTCATCTTACAATTAAGAAATTTACCTACGAAAGATACGAAAGGTACGAAAAAGACAAATTAATAGGAACTCATTGTTATATCAGACTTCGTAGATCTCATTGTCTTTAATTTCGTATTTTTCGTATATTTCGTAGGCAGATTCTTTATTCTCGCGACGCCAGCACCTCCGCCAGGTGCATCGTTTTCACTTTCGAATTAAGCCGCGAAAGCCGCCCGCCGATCTGCATCAGGCAACTCGCATCGCAGGAGACCACCGCATCAGCTCCCGATCTCTCGATCGCTTCGATCTTGTTGTCGAGTATCCCCGCCGATATCTCCGGAAATTTTACCGAGAATGTCCCGCCGAAGCCGCAGCAGACGTCCGCATTCTCCATCTCGACGAATTCCGCGCCTATCACATTCTTTAGAAGCTTTCTCGGCTCATTCCGCAGGCCCAGATCGCGCAGGCCGTGACACGCATCGTGCCATGTGATCTTTTTATCTAGTCGAGCGCCGATATCCTCAATCTTCAAAATATTTACCAGGAATCCGCCGAGCTCGTAAGTTTTCGCGGCTATCTTTTCAGCCCGCGCTCTCCACTCCGGATCTTCCGGAAAAAGCTCATGAAAATGATGGACCATCGCCGTGCAGGACCCCGACGGGCTGACTATCGCTCCCGCATCCGATTCTTCAAATATCTCGATAAACCGCTCCGCAAACTTTCGCGCCTCCCGGCGATAACCCGTATTAAACGCGGGCTGGCCGCAGCAGGTTTGGCGCTCGTCAAAAACGACCTCACACCCGGCCCGGCGCAATACCTCGACCGTGCTTACGCCAACGTTCGGGCAGAGCTGATCGACCAGGCATGTTACAAAAAGGGCTACTTTCACAATAGATCTGCGGATCAGATTAGCATTATCCTTTTAGAATAAACCTTTTGAGCGGAGATCCCTTCAATTTTTTTAGTCCAATGATCACGGAAACGGCGTTCAGCTTTGCTCCGGCCGGCGACGTATGCGTATGGTCTTTCGTCGTGAAATACTCCGGACCGACCTTTTCCTGCCCAAATTTCTCGTATTGCCGCGCGACGATCTCGTTCAAATCGAGGAATAACGTGCCGGTAGCTTTTGCGCTTTCCCTGGCCCATAAGCCGTAATCGGCCGATGCGCGAACTATCTTACGATCCTTCCAAACATTACGCGGGACCGGCGATATCAGGATCACCTTCGCGTCTTTGTTTTTAGCATCGAACGCATACTTTTTCATGTACCAGCCGAAGGTGTGGATAGTCTCTTTCTTGCTCGTCGTTTCGTTAAAAACTTCCTGTACCTCGTCACCCATACCTTTGAGCGAGCCGCGGTATTTCTCTTTATCGACCGGCCCGCCGTCATTGTGCCCAAACTGGATCAGCACAAAATCGCCGGGTTTAAGGTCCGCCATTACCTGGTCCCACAACCCTTCTGTAAAAAATGTACGGCTGCTGCGTCCGCCGCGGGCACGATTTACAACGTTGATCTTTGTCTTGTCGAAATACTCGCCGATCGCGTTGCCCCAACCCTGAAATCCGTCGCTAGAATTATTTACCGTGGAATCGCCGACAATGAACACGGTAGGCAGCGTACTTTGCGCACTCGCCGTGATCGAAATAACAAACAAAAGGATAATGAGTCTTATCAGCATATGCTCTTATTTATAAGAACCGGTCTTCGATGGCTTGGTAACACTCAAGCGCCTCATCAAGCCCCGCAGGCTGCAGCGGCGCAAATCTCTCGAACGAAAAATTTTCGCTTACATGTGCTCGCGCCTCGGTTAAAGATCTAAACCGTCCTGACGAGATCGCCTGGATCAGCACATTGCCGACAACCGTCGACTCTTCGGGCCCGGCAACTACTTCGAGACCCGACGCGTTCGCGGTTGCCTGGTTCAGATAGCGATTCTTACCACCTCCGCCAAGCACCTGTATGCCCTTAAGTTTAATACCTGTTAGCAATTCGATCCTTCGGAGAACCGACGCATATCGAAAGGCTAACGAATCGAAGATCATTCTCGAAACCGCGGCCGGCGTATGGTCAACCTGCTGTCCGGTTTCCGCAACTTGCGTCTTGATCGCGGCCAACATGCCCGGCGGATTCAAAAATCGCTCATCGTCGGGAAAAATGAATGTTTCAAATGGTTTATGGGCATCGACATCACGCAGCAGGTTCTCATAAGTAACGTCGATCCCGGCGGCGGCCCACTCCCGGCGGGACGATTCGAAGATCCAGAGCCCCATTACGTTCTTCAAAAACCGGAAGGTGCTGTACGCGCCGCCCTCGTTTGTAAAATTCTCCCGGGCGACCTCTTCATTTATCAGGGGCTCGCTGCGTTCAACCCCGATCAACGACCATGTTCCCGACGAGATGTAGGCCCAGTTGTCTTGAAAAGGGGCGCCGGCGATTGCGCTTCCTGTATCGTGTGTCGCGGGAGAAATTACTTTCGCATCGGTAAGCCCTAATTCAGCCGCGATCTCCGGCTTTAACTCACCAAGCGTGCTGCCGGCCGGAATGATCGCCGGCAGGAGCCGTTCCGGGATATTTACCTTCTCGAGCAGATCGCGGTCCCATTTACCCGACACAGCGTTTACCATCTGCGTCGTTGTGGCGTTCGTGTATTCGGACGCGATCTTTCCCGTCAGGTAAAAATTGAAAAGGTCCGGCAGTAAAAGCAATTTTTCCGCTTTCCCTAGGTCCTCTTCCTCGGCGAAGATCTGGAATAGGGTGTTAAAATTCAAAAATTGTATCCCCGTTTTTTCAAAGATCTCGGATCGCGGAACAATACCGAACACCTTTTCCATCACGCCGCGGGTCCTGTCGTCGCGGTAACAGACCGGTTCCGCGATCAGATTTCCTGTCCCGTCTATCAGCCCGTAATCCACGCCCCAGCCGTCTATACCGATGCTGACTACCTTTCGCCCAATCTCATTCGCCCGACTTCCTGCCTTATCCATTCCCTGCTTGATCTCGTCAAAAATTCGCGCGATGTCCCATCGCAGGTGGCCATTAAGCTCGCGGGGCGGGTAAGTGAACCGGTGCATCTCCTCAAGCAGAAATTCACCCGGATCGACTCCCGCAAGGAAAACCCGGCCACTGCCGGCGCCAAGATCGACCGCAATATAAAGGGGACCCGTCATTAATGTTAACTATTCGAGGCCGGTGGGGCCTCAAGGTGTAGCAATACTAAACGATCCCGGCCGAAATACCGATCTGCGCGGGGCGCTCTTTCGCTTTTTGCGCGCGGTAGCCGCTCGAACGATAGGCCGCGACCGGATCAATCGCGCCGCCGCTGCCAAGTCTTGCCATGGCGAGTATCGGCGAAACATCGGTCGTAAACGCTTCTTTTAGCGCGGCAAGCGCCTCGATCGCATCCCCGTTTTGCTGTGCTTCCACGAGCCTCTCCCGGTCGAGAAGATGCGCCTGAACATACGCGCGCGATACCTCGACAGCGCTCGTAACAAGCGATTCGATCGGATCGGTAACGTTAT
>Ga0193752_1001514_pt1 | contig 19175 bp, 11 predicted proteins | sample H1c1metaG_FD_144924 | JGI IMG/M metagenome (GOLD analysis project Ga0193752, IMG submission 144924) | Soil microbial communities from a riparian zone of the East river system, Colorado, United States - H1c1 | ecosystem: Environmental > Terrestrial > Soil > Riparian zone | place: USA: East River...
CGACCGTCGCAGTGACCAAGGGCGGCAGCGCCCGGCCAGCCATACGCTCGTGCAGCCTCTGTCGGCTCTCCGCGAGATCCCCGGGTGTCGAACAGGGAGAGCCGAGCGCCGCCAGGATGCGTTGCAAAGGCTCGAGGGCCACGCGTTGCGGCCGGCCGGAGGCGTCGATCCAGTCGTTGGCGATGCCTGCCTGCCGTGCGAGGTCGCGCACGGCCTCCTCGCTCACGACACCGTCTCGAGGAAAGCCGCCGTGGCAGGACCGCCGAGCGCGCCGGCGCGGATACCCCCGCTCGTCGCAAATACCAGAGCACCGGCCGGCGGCGCGATCGTCACCGGCTCCTTGCCGAGATTGGCCGCGATGGTAAGGAGCGCACCATCGGACAGGCGCCAGCGCGCCACGACCGCAGCAACGCCGACAGCTTCGGCGCCAATGGCCTTCGCGCCCTGCAGGCGCGGCACGATGAGCGATTTGCGCAAAGCCAGCAGGGAACGGTAAAGCGCGCGGCGCGCCGGCCCCAGCGTTTCATCGGCGACAGGCTTGCTGCGCTCGAAGGTCTCGGGCGCATTGGGATCGGGGATCGCAGCGCGCCGGCGCTCGTCGGCAAAGGCCGCGAAGCCCGCGAATTCTCGACGGCGACCTTCGCGGACGGCATCGGCAAGCGCGCCGTGATGATCGGTGAAATAAAGGAAAGGCGCGCGGCTTGCGTCCTCCTCGCCCATGAACAACAACGGAATCTGCGGACAGAGAAGCTGAAGCGCGATCGCAGCCTCGAGCGCGTCGGGATCCGCCAAGGTCGTCAGCCGGTCTCCGAACGGACGATTGCCGATCTGGTCGTGGTTCTGCAGGAAGAGAACGAAGGCGGTCGGTGGAAGATCCGCACTTGGCGAGCCGCGCAGCCTGCCTTTGCGATAAGGCGACGGATCGCCCTGATAGACGAAGCCCTCGGCCAGGGCGCGCGCCAGCTTGTGCGCCGGCTGCTCGGCATAGTCTTTGTAATAGCCGTCGGCCTCGCCGGTCAGCAGCGTGTGCAGGACGTGATGAGCATCATCGTTCCATTGCGCGTCGAAGCCGCGGTGCAGATGGCTGGCGACATTTTCTTCATGCTCGAGCACGAGATGGACGTGGCGGCCAGGCTCGATTGTCGTTCGAATCTCGGCCGCCAGCTCGTCGAGCCAGGTCGGATCGTCGATCGCATGTACGGCATCGAAGCGCAGGCCGTCGAAGCGGTATTCAAGCAGCCAATAGAGTGCGTTCTCGGCGAAAAAGCGACGCACCTCGGGCCGGCGGAAATCGATCGACGGTCCCCAGGGCGTCTTGATGTCGTCGCGAAAGAAGGTCGGCGCGTAGGCCGAAAGGTAGTTCCCGTCCGGTCCGAAGTGATTGTAGACGACGTCGAGGAAAATCATCACGCCGTGCGCGTGGGCGGTGTCGATCAGCGCCTTGAGGTCGTCGGGCGTGCCGTAGCTGCGATCCGGCGCAAAGGGCAGCACACCGTCGTAGCCCCAGTTGCGCGTGCCGGGAAAGTCGTTGATCGGCATCACCTCGATTGCCGTGATGCCCAGCTCGGCGAAATGCGCCATCTCGGCCGCCACGCCGGAAAAGCCGCCATAGGCACCGACGTGAAGCTCGTAGAGGACGGTCTCGTGCCAGGGCCGTCCGCGCCAATCCGGCTGCTTCCAGCGATAGGCCTGCGGATCGACGACGAGGCTCGGACCGTGCACATCCCCGGCCTGCGCGCGGGCAGCGGGATCGGGAACCTCTTGTCCCGACCCCAGGCGATAGCGATAACGCGCGCCGGCACCGCATCCTGCTTGCGCCTCGAACCAGCCTTCCGCTTGCCGCGCCATTGGCACGGCGTCACGACCTTCGACTTCCAGCGCAACAGACTGCTGCGCTGGCGCCCACAGCCGAAAGCTTGTCAGCTCCGGATTGCGCAGCGTCGCGCCGAATGGAAGCGTGCGGATAAATCCAGCGCTCATCAGTCTTCGACCTTATAAACGCTGTGCGTCAGAACAACGGCTCGGGCCGCCACTGTCAGCTCCTCGCCTTCGTGGTCGCGCTCCGGGGCATCGGGATTGGCGCTGTCGATCAGGATCTGCGTCGGCATGGGTGGTGCTGGTAGCTGGAATAGTTGGTCCTCGGCGGTCGAATTAAAGAACGCGGTGAGAATGCATACCGTTCCGTCGCTATTGCGCGCGGCGAACCGAAGCACCAGCCGCCGTTCCTCCGGATTGTCCCAGGAACCGTTCGAAACCGACTCTCCGGACGCATCGAACCAGGAAATATTGAAGATACCTGGCGCGAATTCCTCCTGACCATGCAGGAAATGCGGCGAGCGCAGCACCGGATGACGATGCCGCACCGCAATCAGGCGCGCGACGAAGTTGGTGAGCCGTTCGCCTTCCGCACTTACCGCCTGGCTCCAGTCGAACCATGAAATTTCATCGTCTTGGCAATAGGCGTTGTTGTTGCCGCGCTGCGTGCGGCCGAATTCGTCGCCGCCCAGCAACATCACCGTGCCCTGCGACAGCAGCAGCGTGGCAAGCATGGCCCTCTGCAGGCGGCCTCGTGTTTCCAGGATCGCCGGATCGTCCGTCGGTCCCTCTACTCCCCAATTGCCGGAGTAATTCTCGCCGTGACCGTCGTTGTTGTCCTCGCCGTTCGCCTCGTTGTGCCGTTCGTTGTAGGCCACCGTATCGGCGAGCGTGAAACCGTCATGCGACGCTACGAAGTTCACCGAGGCCCATGGCCGGCGGGCGCGCTTGTCGAACAGATCGCTCGACCCCGCGAGGCGCGCGGCGAAGTCGGAGCGCTGGCCGGCATCGCCGCGCCAGTAACGGCGCACGCCGTCACGATAACGGTCGTTCCATTCGGCAAATCCCGGCGGATGGTTGCCGAGCTGATAGCCGCCCGGACCGATGTCCCAGGGCTCGGAGATCAGCTTGACCTGCGAAAGGATCGGATCCTGCCGCAGCACATCGAAGAAGCCGGAGCGCGAATCAAAGCCCTGCGGCTCGCGGCCCAGCGTAACGCCAAGATCGAACCGGAAGCCATCGATATGGAACGACGTCACCCAGTAACGCAGCGAATCCATCACCATCTGCAGGACGCGCGGCGTCGAAACGTTGACCGTGTTGCCCGTGCCGGTGTCGTTGATGCAGCGCCGGGGGTCGTCATGCACCAGCCGATAGTAGCTCGCGTTGTCGAGCCCACGGAACGAGAGCGTGGGCCCCATTTCGCTGCCCTCGGCCGTGTGATTGTAGACGACGTCGAGGATGACCTCGAGACCGGCGGCATGCAACCGGCGCACGGCAAGGCGCAGCTCGTCGGCGCCGCTCTCGGACAAATAGCGGGGCTCGATGGCGAAGAAGCCGATTGAGTTGTAACCCCAGTAGTTGCGCAGCCCCTTTTGCAGCAGATAGCGATCCTGGATGAAAGCGTGGATTGGCAGGAATTCGACCGCCGTCACGCCCAGGCGCCGCAGGTGATCGATGAATTCCGGTTCGCTCACCGCCGCGAAGGTGCCGCGTTCATGCGGCCGCAGCTCCGGGCGCAGCATGCTAATACCGCGCACATGAGCCTCGTAGATCACGGTGTCCGACCAGGGTGTGCGGGGCGGCCGGTCGTCGGCCCAATTGTAGCTCTCGTCCGTCACCATGGCCTTCAACATGCCCGGCGCGCTGTCGCGCCGGTCGAAGGAAAGGTCGGCACGAGGCGAATTCACCCGGTAGCCGAACAGTGCGTCCGACTGGCGCAATTCGCCGGCGATGCGCCGCGCGTAGGGATCGAGCAGGAGCTTGTTCGGATTGAAGCGATGGCCGTGATGCGGCTCATAGGGTCCATGGGCACGAAAGCCATAGATCAGGCCGGGACGGGCATTGGGCAGGTACCCGTGCCAGACCTCGTCGGTGCACTCCGGAAGCGTGAACCGCGCGATCTCGCGCCGCCCCGAGGGGTCGAACAGACAGAGGTCGATGCGCGTCGCATTGGCGGAGAAGACCGCGAAATTCGTGCCCAGTCCGTCACAGGTCGCGCCCAGCGGGTACGGCTTGCCAGATGACAGCCGTTCGGGAAACGCCGCCATTATCAGGCCTCTGCGCGGAACATGATGGTCGAAAGCGGCGGCAGGGTGAGCGTAATCGACTGCGACTCGCCGTGAGACGCGTGCGCAAGCGCGTGCACCGTCCCTTCGTTGCCGACATTGCTGCCGCCATAGAATTGCGAATCGGTGTTCATGATCTCGCGCCAGGCGCCAGCGCGGGGCACACCGATCCGATAATCGTGCCGCGGCGCCGGCGTCATGTTGCATATCACCAGAACGGGAACGCCATCATCCTCGCCGACACGAAGATAGGCGAAGACCGAGTTTGCCCGGTCGTCGCCGACCAGCCAGCGAAAGCCCGACGGCTCGCAATCGCGGACATGCAGCGCGGGCTCCCGACGGTAGACACGATTGAGGTCCCGGACCAGCCGCTGCATGCCGGCGTGCGCCGCATCGTCGAGGAGAAACCAGTCGAGTTCGCCATCGTGATTCCATTCGCGCTCCTGGGCGAGCTCGCAGCCCATGAAGAGCAGCTTCTTGCCTGGATGCGACCACATGAAGCCGAGATAGGCGCGCAAGTTGGCGAATTTCTGCCAGCGATCGCCGGGCATCTTGCCGAGCAGCGATCCCTTGCCGTGAACGACCTCGTCATGGGAGATCGGCAGGATGAACTTCTCCGAAAATGAATAAAGCAGCCCGAACGTCATCTCATGATGATGGTAGGCGCGATGAATCGGGTCGTGCTCCATGTATTGCAGAGTGTCGTGCATCCAGCCCATGTTCCATTTGTACGAGAAACCGAGGCCGTGGTCGGAAACCGGCTGCGTGACGCCCGGCCACGCCGTCGATTCCTCGGCGACGACGATGGCATCGGGGTGCCGCTCCCGAATCACGGCATTGAGATGCCGCAGGAAGCCCACTGCCTCCAGATTTTCCCGGCCGCCATGGATGTTCGGTACCCATTCCCCGGCATTGCGGCTGTAGTCGCGATAGAGCATCGAGGCCACGGCGTCGACCCGCAGGCCGTCGACATGGAAATGCTCGAGCCAGTGGAGCGCGCTTGCGATTAGAAAGCCCTGCACCTCGCGGCGCCCGAAGTTGTAGATGTAGGTGTTCCAGTCCTTGTGGAACCCTTCACGCGGATCGAGATGCTCGTAGAGTGCGCTGCCGTCGAAGCGAGCGAGCCCGTGCGCATCGGTCGGGAAATGCGCCGGAACCCAGTCGATCAGCAGGCCGATACCGGCCGCATGCAGGGCATCGACGAAGCGCGCGAAATCCTCCGGCGGGCCATAGCGGCCACTCGGCGCAAACAGGCCGAGCGGCTGATACCCCCAGGAGCCACCGAAGGGAAACTCGGCGATCGGCAGCAATTCGATATGGGTGAAGCCCATCTCCACCACATAGGGAATGAGTTTCTCGATCGCGAGATCCCAGGCCGAAAGCCCGACACGATCGGGCGCCGGATGCATCCATGAGCCGAGATGGAGTTCGTAGATGGAAATTGGCGCATTTGCCGCCTGGCGGTCGCGACGTGTCGCCATCCAGTCTTCGTCATGCCATCGGAAAAGCTGTGGCGAGGCGACAATCGAGGCAGTGGCGGGCGCCACTTCGGCCTGTTGCGCGAGCGGATCGGCCTTTTGCGCCTGGCGAATCCCACCAGCGCCGACGATATCGAACTTGTAGCGTGCGCCCCGCGTCACGCGTGGCACGAACAATTCCCAAACACCGGAGGGAAAACGCAGGCGCATGGGATGGCGTCGGGAATCCCAGGCGTTGAAATCACCGACCACCGCAACGCGCGACGCATTGGGCGCCCAAACGGCGAAGCGCACGCCGGTCACGCCATCGATCGTCGCCTCATTGGCGCCAAGCGCGCGCGCCAGATCGAAATGACGCCCCTCGTTGAACAAATGTAGATCCAGATCTCCCAGGACTGGCCCGAAGGAATAGGGGTCCTCGGTCTCCTGCACCGCCCCGGGCCAGACGATACGCAAAAGGTAGGGCACAGGCGCTCCGACGGCGCCTTCGAAGACACCGGCGGACTGACCTTCCCGCAATTCTGCGATGACGCCGCCATCCGATCGGCGCAGCACCTCGACAGCCTTCGCCCCGGGCAGGAAGGTGCGGATGGTACGGCCCGATGGACCGTCACGCGGACCAAGCAGTCTGAAGGGATCGCCATGGCGCGCTTGTGCGAGCGCTTCGATTTCCGCGTAATCGGGCGGCGACTCTAGACTGTTCATAAAGAGCTTCCTTCACCGCCGTCACGCACGCGGCGGATGATCCGCGCCAGGCCATTTAAGGGAATAGGCACCCAGGTCGGGCGATTCGCCGCTTCGTAGCCGATTTCGTAAGCGGCCTTCTCGATCAGGAAGAAATCGAGCAGATCCCCATTTCCCAATCCAGGCAGATCGCCGACAGCGACACGATAGGCGTCGAGGAAAGCCCGCCTCGCACCGTCCCACAGGCGCGTGAGCACCTTGCGTCGAATCTCCTCCGACACCCGTGCCGCCGCCATATTCTTGGGGTCAAGGCTCGTCGCCAGCGCGTAATCGAACGACCGCAGCAGGCCGGCGACATCGCGCAGTGGGCTTGCCTTGGCACGGCGATCCGCGAGCGGTCGCGACGGCTCGCCCTCGAAGTCGATGATATACGCATCGCCGGTCGCAACCAGCACCTGGCCAAGATGGAAGTCGCCATGAATGCGCGTCATCAAGCTTCCCACACCGTTTCCTGCGAGGCCGCCCAGCATGGCGGTTGTCGCCTCGCGCTGCGCCAGCACCTCCTGGGCTTCCGCCGCGACCTGCTCGTTCTCCCAGGTCGCGCGCTGCGCAAGAGCATCGAAAGCGCGATCGAGCGAAGCCTGCACGCGCTCGATCCATACCGCGACGTCTTCACGGGTCGCCAGACGCGGGGCGAAGGCCTCCTCGTCTGTTTCAGCCGCCAACACGACATGCATCGCGCCCAACTGGCGGCCCATCGTGGCGGCGAACTCCTTGTAGTCGAGGATATCGTCGTGGCGGGCCTCTTCGTTGGCCTCGCGTGTGGCGTGATTGTCGAGCGATCGGTTGAACTGGTCGAGCGTCCATGTCCAGGCGTCGCCCTGGTTGCGCACGAAGCTTTGGGCGACCGCCAGCGAGAAACGTTCCCCCTCCTTGTCGATCCGCACCACTTCGCCCAGCATCGACGGTGAGTTCGCAAACCCGCGCGATGTCAGATAGCGGCTCATTTCGGCTTCCGGATGCTGCCCGGGCGAGATGCGCCGGAAGACCTTGAGCATCACCGTATCGTCGACGATCAACGAGCTGTTGGATTGCTCGGCCGATAGCCACAGGACCTGCGAGTCGGGCGGCCGCTGCAGCAGCTCGACCTTGCCCGGCTCCGCGTTGAAGCTGATCCGGCCTTCCGTCGTCTCGATCTCCGCACCGCTCGCCAGGCCGGCGATCATCTGGTGAGCGAAGCCTGAAAGGGAAAACGCATCGGTCAGAAGTCCGACGCGCCGCCCGCGACGGACGCGCGCCAAGGCAAGCTGGGTGGGCAACGCAGCACTCGGTTCATCTTCCCACACCATCGACAGAGGCAGCAGCCAGCGGCTGACTTTGCCGTCGGTCGAGACCTCGATCTCCGACAGCAGCAATTCCCGATCGCCACCCGGCAGCAGCGCCAGATAGGCTATCTTCGCCGATTCGAGTTTCTGGTCTTTGGCAGCGAACCAACGCCGCTTGCCGAGATACGCAGGTAATACGTCACGCGCGAGCTCGACGCCCGCGGTGGATGCGAGCACTTCGGCAAGCTGATTGCGCAGCACGACCGTGACGTAGTCCGGCAGGGGTTCCGGCGCGGGCGTATGCCAGGACGGCGCATCGCTCTCGTGCGTCAGGACGAACCAGTAGAAGCCGTATGGCGGCAAGGTCAGCAGATAGGTGAGCTGACCGACCGGCGGGAACACCGACCCGCCGTCCATCTCGACCGGCACCCGGCCGGCAAACTCGGACAAATCCAGTTCGACCGCCTGGGGCGAATGCGCCACGTTGGCGACGCAAAGGATCGTCTCGCTGTCCAGCTCGCGCAAATAAGCCAGCACCTTGCGGTTCTTGGGATAAAGGAAACGCAGCGTGCCCCGGCCAAATGCCGCGTGCGTGCGTCGCACGGCAAGCATGCGCCGCATCCATTGCAGCAGGGAATGCCGGTCACGGGACTGCGCCTCGGCGTTCACGACCTCGTAACCGTAGAGTGGATCCATGACCAGGGGCAGCGCCAGCGCGTTGGGATCGGCACGCGAGAAGCCGCCGTTGCGGTCGGGCGACCACTGCATCGGCGTACGCACGCCATCGCGGTCGCCGAGCCGGATATTGTCGCCCATGCCGATCTCGTCGCCGTAATAGATGACGGGCGTGCCCGGCATCGAGAGCAGCAGATAGTTCATCAGCTCGATGCGCCGCCGGTCGCGCTCGAGAAGCGGCGCGAGCCGCCGGCGGATGCCGAGATTGATGCGCGCCCGGCGATCCGTCGCATAGGTCTGCCAGAGATAATCGCGCTCCGAATCCGTCACCATTTCGAGCGTCAGCTCGTCGTGATTGCGCAGGAAGATCGCCCATTGGCAATTCTCGGGGATCTGCGGCGTCTGACGCATGATGTCGGTGATCGGGAAACGATCCTCACGCGCCAGCGCCATGTACATGCGCGGCATCAGCGGAAAGTGGAAGGCCATGTGGCATTCGTCGCCCTGGCCGAAATACTCCTTGGTGTCTTCCGGCCACTGGTTGGCCTCGGCAAGCAGCATGCGACCCGGGAAGGAAGCGTCGATTTCCGCACGAATGCGCTTCAAGACCGTGTGCGTCTCCGGAAGGTTTTCGTTGTTGGTTCCTTCACGCTCCACCAGGTAGGGCACGGCGTCGAGACGCAGTCCGTCGACTCCCATGTCGAGCCAGAAGCGCATAACCCCCAGCACCGCCTCGATGACCCTGGGATTGTCGAAGTTGAGGTCCGGCTGGTGCGAATAGAATCTGTGCCAGTAATAAGCCTTGGCCTCCGGATCCCAGGTCCAGTTCGAGCGCTCGGTGTCGATGAAGATGACGCGCGTTCCGTCATATTTCTTGTCCGTGTCGGACCAGACGTAATAGTCGCGCAACGCCGAGCCCGGCTTGGCGTGGCGCGCCCTCTGGAACCATCTATGCTGATCGGACGTGTGGTTGATGACGAGCTCGATGATGACCCGAAGGCCCCGTCGATGCGCGGCGTCGAGGAATCTCTTGAAATCGTGCAACGTCCCATATTCGGGATGCACCGCGCGGTAGTCGCTGATGTCGTAGCCGTCGTCGAGGCGCGGCGACGGGTAGAAAGGCAGCAGCCAAAGCGTGTTCACGCCCAATTTGGCGATGTAGTCGAGCTTGGAGATCAGGCCGGGAAAATCGCCGATCCCGTCGTCGTTCGAATCGAAAAACGACTTGACGTGAAGCTGGTAGATGATCGCGTCCTTGTACCAGAGCGCGTCTTGTTCGTTGGACAGCAGGACGGATTCCGCGGGCGCGTTCACGAGAGGCCTCCATTGAACGGGGCGATTCGCCAGATTGAGAATGGCAGTGTGGCGGGGTCGAGGCGAAGTTGCTGGACCTTGCCCGCCCAGACAAAGCGATCACCCGTCATGAGATTTTCCACCGACACCGAGCCGTGGTCCGGCAGCCCCCACTCCCAGAGCGGCACCTCGAACGCCGCTTCCTGCACGTTGTGAGGATCGAGGCTGACGGCGACCAGAACCATGTCTCCGCGGCCCGGCGACAGTTTTCCGTAATAGAGCACCTGATCGTTGAAGGCGTTGTAGAACGAAACGCCGAGATGACTATGTAACGCCGGGTGGGCCTTGCGGATGCGGTTGAGGGCGGCGATCTCGGCCACGATATTGCCGGGCGCCGCATAATCCCTCACCCGGATCTGGTATTTTTCCGAATCGAGATATTCCTCGCGGCCGGGCAGCGGCGCGGCCTCGCAGATCTCGAACCCGGAATAGACACCCCACAATCCGGACAGCGTCGCCGCCAGCGCGGCACGGATCAGGAAGCCCCCCCGGCCGGAGGTCTGGAGGGGGATCGGATTGATGTCGGGTGTATTGACGAAGAAATGCGGCCGGAAGAATTCCGCGACCTCGGTCGTCGTGAGTTCCGTCAGATACTCGATGAATTCCTGCTTGCTATTGCGCCAGGTGAAGTAGGTGTAGGACTGCGAGAAGCCGACCTTGGCGAGTTGGTACATCATCTTGGGCCGCGTGAAAGATTCCGACAGAAAGATCACATCTGGATGGCGGCCGCGCACATCGGCGATCAGCCATTCCCAGAAGGGCAGCGGCTTGGTGTGCGGATTATCGACCCTGAAGGTGCGAACGCCCTCGCCCACCCAATGAAGCACGACATCGCGCAGCGCTTCCCACAGGCCCGGAACGGCGCCTTCCGCGTAAAAATCGACGTTGACGATGTCCTCGTATTTCTTCGGCGGATTTTCCGCGTATTTGATCGAGCCATCGGCTTCATGCCGGAACCAATCGGGATGCTCGCGCAACCACGGATGATCCAGTGAACACTGGACGGCAAAATCGAGTGCGATCTCCAGGCCGTTCGCCGAGGCGGCGGCAATGAGCCGGCGGAAATCCTCGATCGTACCGAGCGCGGGGTGAATGGCGTCATGCCCGCCTTCTTTGCCGCCGATTGCGTAGGGACTGCCGGGATCGTCGGGACCTGCAGTCAGCGTGTTGTTCGGCCCCTTGCGGTTCATCGTACCGATCGGGTGGATCGGCGGGAAATAGAGAACATCGAAGCCCATCGCGCGGACGCGCGGCATCGCTGCGACGACATCGGCAAAGGTGCCGTGACGCGCCGGATCGTCGGTCTGCGAGCGCGGGAAGAGTTCGTACCAGCTTGCAAATTCGGCCTGCGGCCGCTCGATATCGAGAGTCAAAGACTCGTGCCGGACCATGAAGGAGCGCTCGGCGAGGGCCGCAACGGCCTTGCGGATCCCGGCCGCCGTCAGCGTCCGTACGGCGGCGGCTTCATCTCCTTTTTCCAGGACGGCGAGCGCCTCGACGAGCACGCTACGTGAGGCGGCATGGAGGCCCTTCTTCACCAGAGCCTGCAACTCACCACGCGCACCGGCAAGTTCGGAAACAATAGCGACGCCCGCACGATGCTTGAGCTCGATGGCCCGGCAGAGCGTCGCATAGTCGTCCCACCAGGCTTCGACGGTAAAGGTGTGACGGCCGACCCGCGCGGGCAGCATGGCGCCCTGCCAGCGGTCGTTGCCCACGGGCGTGAGAGGGGCGCGCTGCCACTCCGTCTCGTCGACGGCTTTCCAAAGGACTTCCGCGGCCAGGACATCATGGCCGTCGGCGAATACGTCGGCTTCCACGTCGATAGGCCTGCCGATGGTGCGTTTGACAGCGAACGATCCGCCTTCGACGCGCGGGGTGATGCGGTCGACGACGATCCGCGCCTGCTGTGCGGCGCGGCTTGCGCTTGCGGGGTGGCCGGTCTCACGCACCGGCTTGGTCGATGACAGAAAGGCCACGCGAACCTCGCCAGGCGCCAGCGGCGCCGAAGATGTTTCCTCAGGATTGCCGAGAGATGCCCCGGCCGCGGGATCGATCGGATCTAGGCTGACGGGAATTGGGCGCGGCTGGACGAGGTCGTTGTTGATGAGCACGGCGACACCTCGCGTAACGCTGCGTACATCGGCGCTGTCTCCACGAAGAAGACCGCTCACCGGACTGGCAGGGCTTGTCAGGCTGCGCGTCTCGCCGGACATGCCTGCCGCGCCGATTCGATCCACCAGCGCGTTGGCAGCGGCAATTTCGTTGGAGAGGTCGGCGTCAGCGTCTTGATGTTCGGATCCGCGGGCATCCATCGGCCGTCGCGCCAAAGAGTCAAAGCCCATCGGGACCAGCATGCCGTCGCCAGTCGCTGCCGCGATCCCCAGCATGCGGCGGCTCAGGACTATTCGGCCTTCGCGATCCGCCGCGCGGCTTGCGACGCGATCGGCAAAAGGCGCCTCGGCGACGCCGATGACAGGGCCGATGCGACGAAGGGCTTCACGCTCTTGAACGTACCAGGCTGCGCGGCCGTCCCACCAAGGCGTGGACGCAAAAACGCCATCCAGGCGCGCGCCCTCCAACTCATCGAACCGCGACCAGTCCACCCCCGGAGTCCACGCCAGGAAGAGACAGGGCGTCTCGTTTTTCACGCCTTCCACAATCCGCCGCAGGATCGGTCCGGGAACATGCTCGAGACCGAGCAAGCGGAAACCCGCAGCGCCGCTCGCGACGAGGCGGGACAGCCGCCCTTTCCACCATTCGACGAGACGGTCCGCAGAAACAGGATCGTCAAACCGCGCAAGAACGCCGTACATATCGGCGAGGGGCATACGGGGGTCTATGGCGCCGGCTTCCGAGCCGGTGCGGAAAAAGGCCGGCATGCCTCGCGCCGTTGCGCCGTCCCCGGCTACGCGATCCAGCACGATGTCGAGGATAAGCCCGAGACCATGCTCACGGCAAAGAGCTGCAATCTGCGACGTGGCTTGGTCGGCCGTCCCGGCCGCTTTCAACGCAGGATCGCTCGCTTCGTGGTCCGTTGACAGGAAAACACCGCCTTCTGCATGCGGTGCAAAAATCGGCGACACGCCTAGATGGCCAAAACCCATCTCGCGGGCGCGCTTGAGCGCGCGCGGCCAATTGCCAAGGCCACCTATGGACGATGTAGCGATATAGTAGATCTTCAATGCGCCGCCGGCGCTTGTCGTAGGTGCGGGCACGAGTTTGGAACCCGCCGACTTCGCCTTTTTCTTCATGGGTCTACAACCGAAATTTACCGCAATTGTTCCAACATGGCTGTAGCCCATTTACAGCCGCTTACTGCAGATTTACTCCCACGCCCGTTAAAAGTCGTCAGGCTGTTGCGGCCGCTTCCGGCGAGGCTTGAAATCCCGCACCAGCCGCCACCCTTCATCGACGTCCGACATCAGCAAAGCCACGAGGTCGCCGGACCGGGCAAAACGCAAGCACGCACAAGCCGCTTCACGTTCGTCCGCGATCATCTGGATATTACTCGGACGGGCTCCCGTCTGGAGGGCGCCTTTGACAATGAGACGTGAGGTTTCGCGCTTCCGCGTTCCGCCGGCGCCGGGTAGCTCGTGGACGAAGATATGATCGAACATACGGCCCGCGAGGCGGCCCGATTCGATGATTTCATCGTCGCTCGCCGTTGCCCGACACCCAATGCTGCCAATTCGACGTCTCAGTTTGGGCTTGAGAGAATCGACAGGAGCCCGCAGGGCGTTGAGGGCCGCTGTGCCCGGTGCTTCCACAAACACGCGAAATCCATGCTCATCGCTGACCTTCCGGCGGGATTTCGCAACGAGCGCCGACACGGCTGACTTGGGCGCAGGCCCCGTCCAGGTCGTGCTTTTCGGAAGATATTTCCGGCCATTCCGCCCCCGCACACCCTCGGTAACGCCCTCAGGCGTTGCGGCATGCCCCTTCACAGGGGCGCGGGTCTCGCTAGTCGTCACCGGGCTAGAGATCAAGGCGAAATTCATCGTGATTCTCCGGGCCTGAAAATGGCTATTCGTTCGGTCCCAACACCCTCACCGGAGAAGGTCAGTCGCCGCCGTCCGCAGAGTTTTTAACGACGAAGGACACAACATAGTTGCCATTCCGCCACACAAAATCCACGAGACATTGACGCGAAATCCCGCCCCCGTCCACCGTCCTCGGCATTGTCTGTGCATATAATCTGCAACAAGCATGCCAAGCTTGGCGCCCCCTTGGAATGCACTGCAAACCGAGCCGGCTAGAGAAGCGCGGCCATGGGCGTTCGCGGCGGACGGCCGATCTTACCGTCCCGTCCGCGAACGCTGCCGTCGGTCTTGTCGTTTTAGGCGCTGGCTTTGCCGTGATGCTCGGCGTGATGCTTGCTCGCCTCAATGGCGTGATGAGCGGCGTGCGCCGAATGGCCGTGCGCGGAGTGCGCATGATGGGCTGCGGTCTCGTGTGAGTCGGCGTCATGATGCTTGGCCGCCTCGCGGTGGTGCTTGGCCGCATGCTCGTGATGCTCGGCAGCAGCCTCGTGATGATCAATGATCTTCTGCTTGGCCATGATGACCTCCTTGGTGAAAGGATGGCGCGGGCGCTGGCCGGCCATCCGCGGCAAATCTAGGCCGCTTGTGTTGCGGTATGGCTACTTCGCCACTGGCGATGGCGCGCCCTCTGCCGCATGACCGGGATATTCGGCATCGAGCAGGAAGGGATAGGGGCCGGGGAAAGTGCCGATCGGGACCGTGTGGGTCACAAGGCCGGCACATATGCAGATGCAGGCCGGGCGGCTCCAGGACGAAGCTCGCGGGGCAGCCTCCGGCCTGCAGATCGAGCGTCACCTGATGCGCGGTGCTGGGTGCCACCGATCCAATGGTGCCGGCCCAGCGGGTCGTGATCGGACGGTGATGGTGACCACAGACCACCCGCTCGATGTTGTCATGGCCCCGCAGCAGCCGGGCCATGGCCTCGCCGTTGGCGCAGTTGATCTTATCCATGTCGACCAGGCCGGTGCGAAACGGCGGATGGTGCATGAAGATCAACGTCGGTCGGGAAGCTTCTTCCGCCAGCCGCTGCTCGAGCCAGGCAAGCCGGACGTCGCACATCCGGCCATGCCCGTGGCCGGGAACGACGGTGTCGAGGCCGATCAGCCGCACGGCTTGATCCTCGACGACATAGTGCAGGAAGTCGCCGTCCTCGGGCAGATAGCCATCGGAGGCGAATGCGCGGCGCAACTCGGCCCGCCGATCGTGGTTGCCGGGCACCAGATAGACCGGCATCGACAATGGCTCGAGGATTTCGCGCAGCACCGCGTATTCCTCGGCCAGGCCGCAATCGGTGAGATCGCCGGTGCCGATCACGACATCGGGCCGGCTGGGCATGGCCTCGAGGACCGCGACCGCGGCCTCGAGCATGGCGTTGGTGTCGACCACGCCGTAGGCGAGCTTGCCGCGCGGACGGACGTGGAAATCGGTGATCTGGGCGATGATCATTGCAAGCTCCGATCAGGGCAGTTTCAACGCCGTCTGCTCGACATAGGGCCGCATCAACTCGTCGGCCTTCTTCTGCGCGTCCTTCATTGCCTGGTCGGCTTTCTTCTTGCCGTTCAGCACCGCCTGCATCTCGTCCTCCATCGCCTTGCGCACGGCCACGGTCTGATAGGTCGCGAACCACGGGCGGGCGAAGGGAAGCTGGTCGAGCGCCACCTTGGCGTCGGGGTTTTTGGCCAGGAAATCTTTCATCTCCGCCATCTCGTAAGCCGATTTGCGTGGCGCGAAATAGCCAGTGAAGCGACTCCAGCCACCCAGCACCTCGGCCGAGGAGAGCCACTTGATGAATTTCCAACCGGCCTGGCGGCTCTCCTCACTCTGGCCATTGAACAGGACCAGGGAGGCACCGCCGATCGGCACGCCGTTGCTCACGTTGTAGGGCACGAAGGCGACATTGTACGGCGTCTTCATGTTCTCGCGGATGAAGGAGAGCGATCCGGTCGACACCAGGATCATCGAGACCTTGCCGGCGAAGAACTCGGTCGACACCCCGCCCGCCTCGGTAACGCCCTGCGGCATCACCTTGTGCTTGAACACCAGGTCCTCGACAAAGCGCGCCGCGCCCAGGGTCGATGGCGCGTCGTAATAGACCTCGCCGCCGTAGGTCTCATTGAAATAGCGCCCGCCATTGGACATGGTGAAGGCGCTCATCAGCCAGCCGAGATAGTCGTAACCCTCGGCCATCAGGAAGCCGTAACGCTCGACCTTGTCGCCATTGCGCTTGGTCAGCTTCTTCGCCGCATCGACCAACTCCACCCAGGTGCGTGGCGGCTTGGCCGGATCGAGCCCGGCCTCTTTGAAATGATCGACATTGTAATAGAGCAGCGGCGTCGAATTATGGAAGGGCACGCCATAGAGCGCGCCGTCGACGGTAGCGTTGGCGTGCAAGGCCGGCCAGAAATCGGCAAGGAATTTCTCGCGGGTGGTGCCGTCGGCCTGGAGCTGCGGCTCGAGCGACATGATATCGCCCGAGAGCTTGAGGTCGGTGATGAAATTGGCGCTCATCAGCACGACCGAAGGCGGTTTGCCGGCCTTGGCCGCCGCCTGCGCCTTGAGCTTGGTGTCGTCGTAGCTGCCGGTATAGACGGCGGTCACCGCGACATCTTTCTGGCTGTCGTTGTAGACCTTCACCAGCCGTGTCATCTCGCGCGCCAGCTTGCCTTCGACCGGCACGGGAAAGAAGAAGTCGATCTTGGTCTGTGCCGCTACCGGCAACGACGCCGTGGCCGCAATTGCCAGCGCCAACGCGCCCGCGCTCAATCGCCCGATAACAGACATATCTGTCTCCCTCTTCAACCCTTGACACCGCTGAACACGAAACTGTCGACAAAGCGCCGCTGGAACGCGACGAAGGCCACGGCGAGCGGCGCCATGACCAGCAAGGTGCCGGCCGCCAGCACGCCCCATTCCTTGCCGCTCTCGGCGCCGAGCGTGAAGGAGGCGAGGCCGATGGTAAGTGTCTGCTTGGCCGGATCGTTGATCACCATCAGCGGCCACAGGAACTCGTTCCAATGCGTCGTCACCGAGACGATGGCGAAGGCCACCAGCCCAGGCCGGGCCATCGGCAGCAGCACGTACCAGATGACGGCCCACCACGGCGCGCCGTCGATGGCGGCGGCCTCCTCGAAGTCGCGCGGGATGGCGAGGAAAGTCTGGCGCATCAGGAAGGTGCCGAAGGCCGAGGCGAAATAGGGTGCCATGACACCCGCCAACGTGTCGTAGAGGCCGAGATCGACCACCGTGCGCAGGTTGGGCACGATCAATGCCGGCGGCACCAGCATGAGCTGCAGGAGAAAGCCGTAGAAAAGCAGGTTCCGTCCGCGGAAGCGCAGGCGGGCGAAGGCGTAGCCTGCCAGGCTCACAGTGACGCATTGCATGGCCAGCACGCCGCCGACCACGATCACGGTGTTGAGGTAGTAGAGGCCGAAGGTTCCGCTGTCGAAAGCGTTGCGAAAATTCTCAAGGGTCGGATCGAGATCCGGCACCAGCGACGCCATGTCCGCATGTCCCGCGCCCTCAGGACGAAAGGAGGCGACCAGGGTCCACAGGAAGGGAGTCACCCACAGGAAGGCCATGGCGGCGAGCAACGCGGCCCCGAGCGCCGGCGCCAGGCGCCGCCTAAGTCGCACCGCGCCCTCCCTGTTCCATGACCCGCATAGAAGTGAGGGAAATGGCGAGCAGCACTGCCACGCTCATCAGCGTCGCGGCTGCAGCCTTGCCGTAGTCGAAATTCTCGTGCGCCGTCTGGAAGATGTAATAGAGCAGCAGGTTGGTGGCGTTGCTTGGCCCGCCCCGCGTCAGCACCACGACATGATCGACGCTGGTCAGCACATTGATGGTGGCAATCACCAGCACGAAGCTGGTCGTCGGTGCCAGCGCCGGCAGGATCACGTAGCGCAGGCGCTGCCAGGCATTGGCGCCGTCGATCGTGGCGGCTTCGATCGTGTCGCGCGAGATGTTCTGCAGGCCGGCGATGTAGAACAGCATGTAATAGCCGGCGTTCTTCCACACCGTGAGGCCGATCACCGACCACAACGCAAGGTCGCTGTTGCCCAGCCAATTCGGACCCTCGATGCCGATCTTGCCCAGGTAATAGTCGAGCAGGCCGACGCCGGGCAGGAAAATGAAGAAGAACAGCGACGCCGCTGCGACCAGCGGCACCAAAGAGGGGAAGAAGAGCACGGTGCGGAGGACGGTGTTGAAACGCGTCGAGCGTTGAACCGCGAGGGCAAAGGCCAAAGCCAGGATGAGCGTCGGGATCAGCGTACCCAACGCATAGACCAGATTGTTGCCGGCGGCCTCGCGGAAGGCCGGGTCGCCCAGCACGCGGGCGTAGTTGTCCCCGCCCACGAATCGCGCCGCGGCGTCGCCCAGCCCGTGCGGCTTGTCATAGAGCGATTCGATGGCGACCCGGATCACCGGCAGGTAGGTGAACAGGCCAAGAAATATCAAGGATGGTGCCAGCAGCGCATAGGGCAGCACCCGCGCCTGTGCGCGGCGGCGCCCAGCGAGGCCCGATACGGTGCGTGCGCCGGAGTTGATGCCGCCGATCTCCGGCGCCGCGTCGGTTACCGCCATGATCGGGCCATCGACGTCGTCTAGGCAGGTCGGATCAAAGCTCGGTTACAAACAGGTTTCAGTCCGATGACGAAACCGCCCGATCTGGGGATGAGGCTACCCCCAGGCTTTCCCAGCCGTGTAGCAAATCCGTAAACGGACCGTCGCATTCCCGAAGCACGTTGCCGCTAGATCGGCGCAACAGAGCGTGCGGAGGAATTATGCTGAGGCTCGAAGGCCTTTCCAAACGCTTCGGCGACAAGGCTGCGGTCGACGCCGTGTCGTTGACCGTGCCGCGCGGCCAGATGGTCGGCGTGATCGGACGCTCCGGCGCCGGCAAGTCGACACTGCTGCGCATGATCAACCGCCTCACCGATCCAACCGAAGGCTCGATCCGCTTCGGCGACATCGATGTCGCGAGCCTGCGCGGCCGGGCGCTGCGTCAATGGCGCTCGCGCTGCGCCATGATCTTCCAGCAATTCAATCTGGTCGGCCGCCTCGACGTGCTGAACAACGTGCTGATGGGTCGGACCTTCCACACGCCGGCCGGTCGCGCCCTGTTCAAGCTGTGGACGCATGACGACAAAGCCACCGCGTTGGGCGCGCTGGAGAATTTCGAGATCGGCCGGCTGGCGGCACAGCGGGCCGATACCCTATCAGGTGGACAGCAGCAGCGCGTGGCGATCGCCCGCGCGCTCGTCCAGGAACCCGACCTGATCCTGGCCGACGAGCCGATCGCCTCGCTCGATCCGCGCAGCACACGCGTGGTGATGGACGCCCTGCGCCGCATCAACCGCGACTACGGCATCACCGTCCTGTGCAATCTGCACAGCCTCGACCTGGCGCGCGAATATTGCGACCGGCTGGTCGGCATGGCAGCCGGCCGCCTGGTCTTCGACGGCATCCCGGCTGCCCTGACCGAAGGCATCGCCCGCGACCTTTACGGCATCGAGG
>Ga0193752_1001516_pt1 | contig 19151 bp, 15 predicted proteins | sample H1c1metaG_FD_144924 | JGI IMG/M metagenome (GOLD analysis project Ga0193752, IMG submission 144924) | Soil microbial communities from a riparian zone of the East river system, Colorado, United States - H1c1 | ecosystem: Environmental > Terrestrial > Soil > Riparian zone | place: USA: East River...
AACTGTTGGGCGCATTGCCGAATCCGCCGGTAACCATCTTTACGACCGCCTTTCGGAACTATGCATTTGAAGGTTTTGAGTTGGGTGTCATCGATTTCCTGCTGAAGCCATTCTCATTTGCGAGGTTCCTCCTGGCCATGGAAAAGGTAGGTGATTTTCACAGATTACGCTCGGATGATTCACTGCTGGATGAAGGCAATAATCAGGCGGATTTTATTTTTATTAAAAGCGGTACAAGTCAGGTCAAATTATTCTTCAATGCGGTCACACATATACAGGGCCTGAAAGACTATGCTATTATTTATGCGCTGACCGGGAAAGTAGTGATCAAAGGCTCGATTAAAAAGGTACACCAGTTATTCCCTGCTGACCGCTTTATCCGCGTACATAAGTCATTTATTGTAGCCAGGGACAAAATACTGCGCATCGAGAAAAACAGGATCATTATGAATGAACATCAAATACCTATAGGCCGAAATTATAAGGAGGAGGTCCAAAAAGGCATTTCAGCTTAGTGTAAATTTTAGTAAAGCGGTACACCTCCTGTTTATTATTCCTTTTATGATGGCTTTTTGCACTTTTCATAGGCCTTTTTGAAAATGTAATCAGCCATCTGCTGAACAATTAATTTCCTGTTTCTGGTAGAGGTCCAATATTGGATGCAATTTGAATCCATTTACTTTTTTCTTTACCATATATATCAATAGACCGGAGTTTATAAGATCCTTTCTTATTGCCATCTTCCCAAAAAAGTTCTGCTATATAAGAAACGATAGCAGTATTGCCGTTTAAAACAATATCATAGTCTTGCATTTTGTAATTTACTAAATGCCAAGTATTGAGTCTATTCAAACCACCCTGGCGGTCAACTTCCTTCATATAGTCGTCAATTCCACGAAGAATCTTATTCGAATAGGATAAAAAGCCTCGCCAGTTATTTGAATGGGTAATTCTAACAGTGACACTATCCTTTCTGATGTAAGCCTGGAATATTTTATCAATGTGATTTCGGATAATTTTTTCCTCATTAGAATTATTCAATTGTTCGTTATGAGTTACTATACAACTCGATGTTAATAACGAAAAAGTAATGATTAGCGATGCAATAAATAGTCTCCTGTTCATTTGATAATTTTCCATTTAGTAAAATTGATTATAGGTTGACTCACTCAATAATAAGGTTTCTGATTCCCTATTGAGGAAGGTCTTCCATAACAAAGACAGCATTATCATTCAGGTCAAAAAAGCCAAATTCATTGGTTTTCCAAGGTGTAGCTTTACGAAGCTTGTCGCTGCTTATTAACCCTTTTTGCAGGAGTTCATCGAATAATGGCTGGATGTTCTCAACGTATATTCTGATTACTGCTCCTCCAAGCAATGGGTCTTCTTCTGTATCAGCGTGCCACTGTAGGTGAATACAAATATTTTCCCTGTATAAAACGGCATACATTTTATCTTCAAAATAAATTTCAAAGCCAAATCTTTCCTTATACCATGCGACATCTCTTTCTATGTTAGCTGAAGACAGAACTGGTATAATACTTTTAAGAATTGTTTTCATATAAAAAAATTGTTGAACATGAGTTTATTATTTCAGTTGGGATTTCGTTTGAACAGTAAAGACTGCTGTCTTTCGGGCTGGTCACGCAAAAAAATGGCAACAATTCAGCCCAGGTATCAAAATAATACGCATAAGGGACGATGCGTCTTGCATTAGCCTCATCGCCATTTGCGGGCTTATACCCGGTTTCTGCGTACCAGACGTTTAATTGCGGATGATTATGGTAGGCCCGGAGAAACCCGGTAAGGGTGGGTACGTCGCCAGCCAGGGTAGCCTTATCTGCTGTCGCTTTTGGTGCTACAGGTATTTCGGTCATTTTTTATAGTTCTTTATTTGGTCCGTTTTTACTCTGTTTTTAAACTTTTAACCGGGTTAGCCATTGCCGCTTTTATTGTCTGAATGCTCATTACCAGCAATGCTATCGTTATCACCAATACGCCCGATAAAGCAAACATCCACCAGCCGATGTTAATGCGGTAAGCAAAGCCTTGCAGCCACTTGTTTATTGCGTAATAACCCGCCGGGGCCGCAACTACAAATGATATGGCAATAAGTATCACAAACTCCCTGCAAATAAGCATTACTATGCGCGACACTGCCGCCCCTAAAACTTTCCGGATACCGATCTCCTTGGTACGCTGCCCGATGGACAGGATAACAAGCCCAAACAGCCCGATACACGAAATGAAAATAAACAGGCCCGATGCGATGCTGATGATCTGTTTCCATTTGGCTTCCGTTTCATAATCCTTTGCATTTATATCATCCATAAACTGGTAAGAATACGGAAAGTAGGGGACCGCTTTTTTATAAGTATCCTGGAGCAGTTTAAGCGTTTGCGGGATGTTATCCGGCTTTATCTTCACCCATATTTGCCCGTAATTGAAATCGGGATCCATGGTAAACAGTTCAGGGGTGATCTTTTCTTTTAACGAGATAAAATGATAGTCCTTTATCACACCAATTATGGTAGCGGGTTTATTATCGCGCAGGTAATTGATTGTTTTACCAACTGCAGATTGAACGCTCCAGCCGGCCACCTTTACAAAGCTTTCGTTTACAATAACAGAACGCACGCTGTCGGACGGATAATTTGCCGAAAAATTCCTACCCGCAACTACCGGAATTTTGAACGTGGGTAAAAATTGTTCGTCAATCCTGCTTTTTTCGATAGTGATGGTTCTTCCTTCAACTTTTACCCCGGCTATGCTGCGCCCGCTGTTTTTTGCGGCAACGCTCAAAATATTGCTGTTGCCGGCCAGCTCGCTTCTGAATATGCCGGGCAGTTTGTCGCTCAGTTTGCTTACGGGTAAAATAATCCGTACCAGGTTTTTGCTGTCGTAACCCATGTCGGCCTTCAGCAGAAAATTCATTTGCGTATTTAGGGCAATTGTGCCGATGATAAAAAATATCGCCAGGCCAAATTGTAATACGAAGAGTGTTTTGGTCAGATAATTTTTGCCTGCCAGCTTTTGCCTGTTATACAAAACCTTTACCGGCTGAAATGCCGACATCACCAGTGAAGGGTAAAACCCCGAGATAAATGCGGTAACCAGCAGCAGCAAAAACAACCCTGCATATAAATAATTATCAGCCAGGTATGCCAGGCTTAATTGTTTATTGGCGAGCTGGTTGAACCAGGGAAGGACTAACGCCGCTAAAAAAATACCGATGGCAAAAGCTATTAGCGTTATTAAAAAAGATTCGGTAAGAAATTGTTTTATCAGTTGTTTGCGGCAGCCGCCAATTACTTTCCTGATGCCGATCTCTTTACTGCGTTTTAGCGACTGGGCAACAGCAAGGTTGATGAAGTTTATACAGGCAATTATCAAAATAAAAATTGCGATGCTGGTAAGTATGTAGGAGTAAACGGGCTTGCTTCCATCCGTCATGCCATTATCTGGTCCGGCCAGGGTGCTAAGGTGAATGGCAGTTAAAGGCTGTAAGGAGAGTTTTACCTTAATTGAAAGGCCTTTTTGCTGCTTCATTTTTGAAATGTCGTCCCTGGTATTTTTATCATACAGAGATTGCATACTGCTTTCAATCGTTTTTAAATTGGCCTTCGGTTCAAGCAGCAGGAATGTATTCACGCTGCCGCCAAACCAATCTTTATTGCTGTTAAAATTTTCGAAATATTTAAAAGGTAGCAATAAGCCGAATTTTAAGGTGGAATTTTGGGGGGAGTTTTCGGCGATGGCAGTAACCGTAAAACCATCAAATTTATCACCATATTTTAACTGCATCGTTTTGCCGATAACATCGGTACTGCCGAAATATTTTATCGCCAAATCCCTCGAAAGCACTACCGCATGCGGGTCATTCAATGCCGATGCCCCGTTCCCTTTTATCAGAGGGAACGTAAATACCGAAAAGAAATTATCATCAACAAAAAGCGACTGCTCCGTTAGTAAATCGTTATTTTCTTTTTTGACGGTTATTTCTGCACCGTTAATATGTACACGCTGCTGCACACCAGGTATTTCCTTTACGAAAGTTTCGCCGAGTATCGCGTTGGTAGTGCCTAGGGTTTGTGCCGGCTCCTTGTCGATATCAAATGTTTGAATAATGCGGTATAGCTGCGCTTTATTATCATGAAACCGGTCGTAGCTTATCTCATCTTTGGTATATAAAAAAATAAGTGCGCAAACCATCAGGCCAATGCTTAACCCAAGGATCTTTATTACAGAGAAGGTTTTATTCCTTGATAAGTTTCTCCAGGCAACTTTTAAATAGTTTTTTATCATTTCTTTTGGTCATTAATTTCAGACATTTACTTTAAGAATAATCATTATTTCAAAGTAATTCAATTCATCATTGGTGTGATATAGTGTTATTCACTTCGCAAACTTTTTACAGGATTAGTTAGAGCTGCTCTTAAAGCTTGAGATCCAATGGTTATCAAACCAATACTAATTGCGATTAAAGTGGTGTATAAGAAAATAAACCAATCGATGGCCTGCCGATAAGCAAAACTTTGAAGCCATTTATTCATAATCAACCAGGCTAAAGGTGAAGCGATTATGATCGACACAATGATCAGTTTTAAAAAGTCCAGGGATAAAAGGGAGACCAGAGTGTGGATGCTCGCACCTAAAACCTTACGAATTCCAATCTCTTTTGTACGCTGTTCAGCGCTGAATGCGGCAAGTCCAAAAAGTCCTAAGCAAGAAATAACGATAGCAACAACGGTGAAGTATCCTACAATTGCCGCTAACCGATCATCAGAAAGATAGTTTTTTTGAAAAGTTTCATCAAGAAAATTGAATTCAAACGGTTCATTGGCATCATATTGTTGCCATTTGTTCTCGATCAATTTTAGCACCTGGCTCATCCCCCCATATTTACAATGGATAATCATATAATTAAATGCGCCGCTATTCTCACCCGATAGCTGGAATCCGTACGGAGCGACAGGGACGTGAAAATCTTCATAATGAAAATCCTTAACAATACCTATAATTTCAAAATTATAGGTATTTCCTCCCAAATCAAAGTGAATATTTTGTCCCATGGCCTTTTGAGCTGACTCGAAACCCAATTCTTTTATTGCAGTTTGATTTATTATGATCCGATTCCCTGATGTATCCGATTTAAATTGGGGAGAAAACAAACGACCGGCAACCGCTTTAAGATTTAGCGTCTTCATAAAATTCTCATCCACATAATTCATATGTGTACGCCTGGCGTTGTTCATTGTTTGCCCATCTTTGTAAAAAACATTATCACTTACATTATTAATGCCAGGGTAATATTTTGAGGCTCCTACCGACAAAACCTGTGAGTTATTCTTAATTTCATTTTTAAGCGTACTGTAAATGCGTTTGGAATTTGTGCTGCGCAGAGGTATGATAATTTGTTCATCCTTTGTGAAACCCAGGTCGGCTGTCCGCATAAAGTGCATCTGCCGCGCAATTACTACGGATGCAATAATAAGTACTACGGAAATACTGAATTGAAATACGACCAGTCCCTTGCGAACTGCAACCACCGCAAGGGAATTGGTGAGCTTGCCTTTCAACACCTTTACGGGATTAAATGAAGACAAATAAAATGCTGGATAACTCCCGGCAATAAAACCTGTAAGTAATGCCATAAGTAAAAATTCAAATAACACGTACCTGTCTTCAGACAATGAAATTGAAATGTTTTTGCCGGAAATTTGGTTAAAAAGAGGCAGTAGGAAAATTGTTATAAGGATAGCAATTATAAAAGCGATGAATGTCATTAAAATAGACTCGCCTAAAAACTGACGCACAAGTGAGCCTTTTTCCGCCCCTAAAACCTTTCTTACGCCTACTTCAGACGACCTTTTTGAAGAACGGGCCGTAGTTAAATTCATAAAGTTTATACAGGCAATTAATAAAGTGAAAACCGCTATAGATGCTAAAATGTATAAATAGTTTTTGCTGGCAGGCGGGGTAACATTTGAAGTTACAGCTTCGCTCAAATGTATATTCTTAACAGGAATTAGGAATTGTTTTTTCTCCCTGCCCATCTTTTTTAAGTCATTCTCGGCATATTTTTTTATGAAGCCAGTAAATTTATTTTCAAGTTTGGCCGGATCGGTTCCCGGTTTTAATCGCGCATAAGTATAAAATATATTATTCCGCGCGAAATCATTTCCGTTTTTGATGAGATATTTTTCCATATCACCACCAGTATATGATAAAAAGAAATTGGCATTGATATGGGAGGGGGTATTTTCAGGTTTAAAAACACCGGTTATGCTATAGTCATATTCACCGTTCATATTGCTTTTCACCCGAATCACGGTGCCCACAGCCGACTTATCAGAAAATATTTTTTTTGCCATTGATTCTGAAATGACAATTGAATTAGGATTTTTTAAGGCATTGATAGGGTTTCCCTCAATAAAATTATAAGTAAATAAATCAAAAAATGTCGCATCAGCTATAAAGCCATTTTCCTCTAAAAATGACTTTTTTTCACCATCAGCAGGGCTATACTGAACAAGGTTTTTCTCGTCAGTTACTAATGGAAGTAACCTTGCAGTTTCTTCGACCTCAGGAAATTCCTGTTTTAATGCCGCTGCAATTGGCGGGGATGTCAAAGGCTTATTATCACCTTTCTCACCCTTATTTATAATAGTTGTACCAACCTCATACAGGTTGCCAACATTTTTGTGGTAATTATCATAACTCGTTTCATAATTAAGGTACAATGCTATCAGCATGCAACTGGCAAGTCCAACTGACAAACCAAAAATATTGACAAATGAGAAAAACTTACTCTTTGAGATATTTCGCCAGGCAATTTTAATGTAATTGAATATCATGACTGCACCTATCTTTTTTAGTTTGACTTTTAGTTTTCTATCACTATTAATAAATAATCATACCATTATATAATAACCTGTAAATCAGTTAAATAATTTTGTTAATACTCAATTGTGTATCGAAAACGAACGCCTAACGTTCATTATCGTTACAAATTTTTGACCATTAAGCATGAGTCATTGAATTTAATCTGAAGCCCCAAAGGCAAATACTTAGAACATTTATTTGAATTTTTAGAGGCCATTGAATCCATTTCGAGCACGTTTGAATAAGTGCTAAGTTTAAGTTTTATTACGGGAGTAAATAAAGGGTGGACGATCTGCTTTTCTCTGGTAACGGCAGCTGCCACCAGTAATTCTTCGATCTTTTGATTTGTTACTTAAACTGTTATAATAAAGTAGATGAACAGGTAAAAAATAGACGAATAAATAAATTTCAGTCAATCGAAGATTTCGGTTAGTGTTGTTATTTAGTCGACTTTTTAGGTTGTATGTCGACTTTTTTTTTAATAAACTAATTCTGTGACTAAGTTTATTAAATAGAGATCAACACGTTAAAATTTAATGATATGTATTTAACAAAATTTTCAATGATATACTGTTTTATGATCATAACTATCGGTCATACAGCGATCAAGTGTAATCAAGTTGAAATCGATACGATTACCGCGACCAGGTTATTTACCAAATCAGACGCAAACAAAATTTTAGGATCTCCTTCGCATTTAACGGATAGTGTCATAAAAAAGGATGCGCCAACTTTTTCGTATTTATGCGGTTACAAAACAGATAAAGAAGATCAAAAAACAGGCAAAATTGGCGCGCTCTATTTCTTTTTCGAAGGGTATAATGATATTGCTGACGCTAACAAAAGATATTCGGATGTTTATATGTCAAACAAAGCGCATGGAATGGAGAAGATCAATTTATGGGGAGAAGAAGCTCTTTATCACACCGACCATCAGAACTTTGACCTGATGATGGTGCAAAAAGGAAAATATGTATTCAGTATAAAAATCAATAAAAGGACAAGTACAACCAGTCTAAAAGAGTTAAAATATGCGCTGAAGGGGATTAGTGATCAGCTTAAGCTGAAATGATTTTTTCCAGATCATCTCTGTAATTCCTGCCACTGGCACCTGATGTGTTCCGATGATCACTTTATTTTTTGCGATCCGGCCCACCTGTTTGGAAAGCATGAATGACTTATGTACCGGGATAAACAAAGGTCCGGGAATAGCTTCTGCATATATTTGATAGAACCTTTCGTAGCGATCCGCCCGTTATCCGAGTGGATGATCGCAAGGGAATCGAACCCCTTAAAAATTCAAGTTAAATTTGTGCAAGAACTCGTAAGCTGACTATTAAATGGCCCGACAATAGTCCTTTTCGGGCTACTGAATCTGATAGACTTGAAAAATCAAGTTTAGTCCGTTTTTTGCTCCTATTTGACTAATTATCGTGAACAATGAAAGTTTTTTGATATTTTACTTTGTATTTCAAAGTTCTTTTAATATATTTGATTATGAGTGCGACAGCAAAAAAAGTGTCATTGTCAGGATGGTTCCGCCAATTCATTCTTCGGCTTGTTAAAGCCTTTGCGTGGCTTATTTCCGTTGTCGTCATTGGCATCGCAGTTTGTCTTGGCTTACTTTGGCTTGAGCACAGGACACCGATAACCTTGCCGGCTCCTACAGGCAAGTTTATGATCAGTCGTGCGACGTATAATTGGATCGATACTGAACAAACAGGCCGACCAGCGCCAATTGCCAGGTTGAAGCAAGAACTCGTTGTTTGGATATGGTATCCATCGACTGGACGCCGTTCCGGCGGCATGGTCGACGATTACATGCCAAAACCCTGGCGAACAGCTGCGGAGCAAACCCGGGGCCCGCTCATGAGCAACTTTTTGACGCGGGATTTAGCTAAGGTTCATGGTCACAGTATAATTAATGGAAATATTTCACCTGAGCTCAAGACGTATCCGCTCGTGATTATGAGGCCCGGTCTTTCCGCTCTAACTTTGGAATACTCCGCCTTTGCAGAGGATCTGTCGAGCCATGGCTATATCGTAGTTGGTTTTGATGCACCATATCGCACTTCGCTCGTCGTTTTACCTGGCGGGCGTGTGATCACAAGGGCGCCGGAAAACAACCCGGAAATATTTTCGGCAAAAGAACAGGATCGCATTCTCAGTAAACTCATGATAGCCTGGTGTGCTGATACCCGGTTCGTGCTTGACCAATTGGAGCGATTGAATACGGTTGACCCATCGGGGAGGTTTAAAGGAAGAATTGATATGTCGCGGATCGGATTTTTGGGCACTCACTTGGCGGGGCGACAGCAGCACAATTTTGCCACGATGACAAAAGGTGCAAGGCAGGAATTGATATAGACGGTGCACTTCATGGGGATGTGCTTACTGATGGCGTGGGTAAACCATTTATGTTTATTACAAGTGACTATGGAGAAAACTTAGATCCGGTGAACAGGCAGATTCGCATCAACATACGTTCCATTTATGACCGGCTACCAATGAGTGACCGGCAATGGATTACAATTCGAGATACCCGTCACTTTAATTTTTCCGACCTGGCATTGCTGAAAGATCGGTTCTTATTCAGACGGTTTGGGGCGCTCGGGCCGATTGATGAACGCAGATCGCTTGCTATAACCGCTGAATATGTTCACCATTTTTTTGATTGCTACTTGAAAAATTCTCCCGACTCCCTAATTAAAAAAAAATCCTCGCCTTATCCGGAAGTGAAATTTGAAACACGATAGTGATCTGTGAATCAGGTTCGACAATAACGCAGAAACTGGATTAATAAGCTTGGAGTGAAGAGTGAAGACAGAGGGGGGTTCAATAGATTAAGAATGAAAGAAGTTATATGAAAATGAAAATTATAAAAAAGCGTCACGTGCTGCTTGGTCTTTTGCTAATTCTGGTCACAATCACTTGCAGCTTTTTTTTTCGTATGTACCGGCGCGATATCAATACGTTTGAAAGTTTCAAAACTGCTTACCATAAATCCGACAAAGCAATGGCGGATTTCGCCTCTTCTATTTTCACAACAAATCTTCGTACGAATCCTTCCGCCAACCGGAATAAAATCAGTTATTTAGAAAATAAAGCGATTAAAGCCAATTACGAATTAAAAGTGATTGCCCTTTCCAGGATTTCTTCGCTGGTCAAAAATGATACCGAACTCAGGAACACGGCAATAGAGATCGGGGATTTTTCCGAAAAGCAATTAGCGCTGCTTGACAAAGGCAAAAACATGACCCTAAAGATGGACGCAACGACCGGACAACGTGCAAAATTGGATAGCCTGTCAGAAAGATTTAACGATCTCGGGGAGAGCAGAAAGCAGACTTATGTTTTCTATAGAGAATTATCCGGTATAAACGATGACCTGAAATGATGAAAAAGACCCAAAATAACGACTTGGTTAAACCTACGGGTACATTAACACCCGCGATTTTGTTCATTGGGGCAATTGGGTCGCTGGTCCTCCTATGGATGGCGGGCCACAACAACTCATCGGTGATCCTTATGACCTTATTCACCATTTGGGTGCTTTCCCCTTATGCCGCGCTCCTTGTAGTGGATCGAAAGTCTTTAATTCCTAATGCACAACTTCGCTACCTATCAATTTTTATTGCTGGCGCTGCGATATTTTTTTATACCCTGGCCCATTTTACTCCAAGCAAAACTCCGGCGTTCATTTTTCTTTTAATTCCATTGTTATCCTGGCTGGTTATTTTCATAGTCGTTTTGATAAAATTAAAAAAGAAAAAGAAGCTTAATGCTGATGATGTGTAAGCCATAACGAATAAGGACGGTAAAAAAGCGAATTTTGAATATGCCTTCGCACGGCCAACAACAACAATAGCAAAGACATAACCAGGCAGTTTTATGTTCGAGGGGCATATCGTTTCCTCAACAGACAGTTTCATAATGGGTCAAACTAATTTTCTTTCACCACTTTAATACCCTGGAAAAATGCATCCGTACCTGTATCCACGAAAAGACGATAGCACAGCTTAGTGGAATAATATTTTAGTAAATACTTTGAAATGCAAAGTGTTTTTATTTGCTTTGTATTACAAAGTACTTTTAATAATTATTGCAATGAATATCAAAATCTTATTTGTGCCATTATTAATGGCGATGTTTACCGGCGGCTATGCGCAAACCATCGACAAAGCTAAACTTGACCTTTTGTTTGACCGTCTTCTTGAAAAGAACAAAGGTATGGGCAGCATTACCCTCGCCAAAGACGGTAAAGTCCTTTACACCCGCTCTTTCGGCTATGCCCAGATCACAGAAACCGTGAAGAAACCGCTGACCGAAGCTACCAAATACCGTATCGCCTCGATCACAAAAACCTATACGGCTGCGATGATCTTTCAGCTTGTTGAGGAGGGGAAATTAAAGCTTACCGATCACCTGGATCAGTTCTTCCCGCAGATCCCTAATGCCGGCAAGATCACCGTTGCACAGATTCTTAACCACCGCAGTGGCATTCCTGACCTGCCCGCCGATGGAACTTTTAGAATGCAGCCAAGAACGCATGAGGAAGTCATTGCCGCTATCGCCAAAGGTGAACCTCTTTTTGAGCCCGACAGCAGGCATCTATACAGCAACACCGGTTATGTTTTGTTAGGCTATATCCTGGAAAAAGTTGGCGGAAAACCATACCAGGAAGCGCTGCAACAACGGATCATTTCTAAAATCGGCCTTAAGAATACCTACATGGGAGTTGGGAATACCAACCCCGAACATAACGAAAGCCTTTCTTACCGGTATCTTGGTGCATGGAAAGAAGCGCCTGAAATGGACTTCAGTATTCCGGGGGGTGCAGGGGCGATAGTTTCCACACCAACTGATATGGCCAGGTTTATTCAGGCGCTATTTGACCTGAAACTGGTTTCTAAGAATAGTCTCGATATGATGAAAACGATGCGTGACGGAGAAGGTATGGGCATGGAACCCTTTTCATTCGCAGGCCGGACCCTTTACGGGCATACCGGCGGCAGCAACGTTTCGGGATCATGGCTGGCCTACGAGCCTACCGAAAAACTGGCCATGGCTTATACGACCAACGCCAAGATCTATCCGGTAGCCGATATCATAGCCGCTGTTTTCGACATTTACTGGAACAAGCCGTATGAAATTCCGACGTTTAATGCGCTGGAGGTAAGCCCGGAGCTACTCGACCAATACGTTGGCGTATATGTGGTCCCCGGAACTCCTGCAAAAATGACGGTTATCAGAACAGGCTCAACAATTTCCATTGAAAACGGCGGAAACCGTATCCCACTCGAAGCGACAGCACCTGATAAATTCAAGCTCGCGCCGGGTCTTACCGTTGAATTTGATGCTGCAAAAAAACAAATGACAATTAAGCGCCCCCAGGGTGAACGCGTATTCACAAAAGAAAATTAAAACACAAAATATTAAACTTATTATAATGAAGAATCCATACACCAAATTTGTCATCATCTTTGTCGTTTCGGCGTTTGTATTTCAATTTGTAACTAATTCAATTTTAAGTTCCGAAGTTCGGGGGGCTCCGGTGAACGGTAATTGGTTCCCCGGGGCTGACTCACCGGTAGCCTGGAAGAGGACTATGGCATCAATCATATACCCTGTCAAAGTGGTTTTGGTAGGTCCGTTAGCGCCTGTATTTAATGATCCTGATCCGGCACCACCTATTATTGGTTTCTTCGGTGCGCTATACTGGTCGGCCATAGCTTCAGTCCTTTATTTCCTTTTTTTTTTTCAGAAAATTATTCCCCGGTAAAAAAGCCTGAAGATTGGAATAATACCTCCAAACCGTCTAACACAATTTAAAATACAGCTATGAATAGATTTGAAGAACTATACTACGAGGCCAGGGCCGATAAGATGTTTATCAGGTTTGCTATTTTTTGCCGCGTCGCTTTAGCAGCGAGCTTTTTGATAGCAGGTTTTATAAAAATCAATGGTGTGAGATTTGCCACAGGCCTGCCATCAAACAACCCTTTAGGGCATTACTTTGATGCCTTATATCTGACCGGCTATTACTACACATTTATCGGAATTGCTCAAATTATAGCAGCTATTTTATTACTGATCCCGAGAACTTCCCTTCTTGGCGCATTGCTGTATTTTCCCATCATCCTCAATATTTGCGTGTTAACTTATGCTACCCGCTTTGACGGTACCCGCATCAACACCCTGATGGTATTGGCCAGCTTGTTTTTATTAGTATGGGACTATGACCGGTTAAAACACATTTTGCCATTCAAGCAGTCCAAAGCCGAACCACCGATTGTAAAAAGGCCTTTGGGTAAGCGCCTCCGGGTTTTGTTTTTTGGCGGTTCATTCGCAGTTTTGGTACTGATCATCGTCGGAACCAACTTTTTATTTGAGATCGTGCCGGGCAACTCCGAAGAAGAAGCCAGGAACCAATGTGGTTCCAGTAAAAACCCTGGAGCCTGTCAGGTTTTCTGCGATTGTATTTATAAAAAAGGTCAACCGCTCGATGGTTGTTTGGCAACTTTTAATAAGGCGAAAGATATCCGCAAATCTGATGGGAAATAACTACCTGACCGGACCTGTAATTCGCAATTATTATTGGCAAAAGACATGATCTATTATCATAACTAACTATCTGAAACCAATTTACATCGGTTCATTTTTAGCGAGTACTATGCAAAATCGAACGGTTTACTGTTCGGTTTCGGTACGATGGTCAGCCGGATAAAACACTATTCCCTAATATATCAGCACATTAATGATTTGGAACAGAGATTGAGCTATTGAATTAACTTGAACACCTATACTTTCCATATCAACCTTTATGATCTCGCATTCCTGGGCACAATCTTTCTCGGGCAAGGGTTAGCCCTGCAATTGGGATTCACCAAAAGGAATGACAGGGCTGCCAACCGTTTTTTGAGTTTGGCACTGCTCACGGTGGTGTTTTGGCTGATCTGGATAACCTGCAGAGATATTCGGCTGGGAACCTATCTTCCCCGCTGGAGCTGGCTTCCGATGCAGTTTTCGCTGGGTCTCGGACCATTGATGTTTTTTTATGTACGTAAAATTACCCGGCCGGAATATAAATTACGTTGGAGGGATCTGTGGCATTTTATCCCTTTATTACTGCGACAGGGCGTCCTGGTATTGGAGATCAGGGAGAGTATACGAACGGGTGTGGCTACCTACGATACGCTGATCTTTAAGCAGTCGGGCCCCGTACTACAGTTACTGATACCGATTTCCGTCCTCTCTTATTTGTTCTGGTCCCATCGGTTGATTGCAGGCTATTATCAAACGCTAAAATTTATTGGCGGCGATCGGCAACGGTATGAAATGCGCTGGCTGCATCGCTTACTGGCAGGTTTCGGACTGTTATGTTTACTATGGATATTTTATACCGCCGTGGATTATTTTTATTACGATTTTCAATTAGGGCAGCATGCTTATTATCCTTTATATCTCCTTGTAGCCGTAATGATGTTATGGATTGGGGCCGTAGCTTTTTTAAGGCCGGGCGCCAGGTTACCAGGCCGGGAACCTTTGCTTTCAAATCTTTCCGCCTCAGGAGCATGGAGGCAAAAAGGCATTTGGCTGAAGAAAGCCATGAAAGCGAACCTATACTACCAGGATGCTGAACTCAATTTACGCTCCCTGGCAGAAACGCTGGATATACATCCTAATGAATTATCCCGGATAATCAATACGGCGTTTGGAAAAAACTTCAATGATTTCATTAATGAGTACCGCATCCGGGAGGTGACCCGGAAAATGCAGGACCCGGCTTATGACCGGCTCACCTTGCTGGGCATAGCATTGGGTGCAGGCTTCAATTCCAAATCCACCTTTAACCGTGTTTTCCGCGAAATGACCGGCAAAAGCCCGGCTGAATATATGAGCGTGCTGAAAAAAGAGCGCCCAACTTACACTTTGAGACCTTATTCCCGTTCTAACGCGATAATTTCGAGTCACGAAACCACTCCCATGTGGTCTTATGAGAAATTAAATCCCAGGTATATGTTCAAAAATTATTTAAAAATCGCATGGAGGAGCCTGATCAAAAACAAGGCACACGCGTTCATCAATATCCTGGGTCTGTCAGTAGGTTTGACTTTTAGCCTGCTCATTCTGTTGTGGGTACAAAATGAATTGAGCGTTGACGGGTTTCATCAAAATGACAAGCAGTTATATACTGTTTACGAACGTCAGTATATTGACAATCAGGTACAAGGCGTATACTATACACCCTCGCTGCTGAGTGACGAACTGAAAAAAAGAATACCTGAGGTACAATACGCAGCTAATGCCATGTATGATTTCCAGAATTCGTTCAATGTCGGCGATAAAAAACTGACATTTAACGGCGGAGCCGCTGGATCGGATTATTTTAAAATGTTTAGTTTCCCGCTTCTTGAAGGGGATATGCAAACCGCACTGAATTCGCCGGTGTGTATTGCCATATCGCAAAAAATGGCCGGAACATTTTTTGGAAGCCCACGCGCAGCCATAGGTAAAACCCTTCGATATGAGAATAAGCAGGATTTTAAAATAACGGCAGTTTTCCGGGATGTACCGGACAATGCTCAGCAGAAGTTCGATTTTCTCATTAATTGGGACGCGTTCCTGCAGAACGCACCCTTCCTTAAAAACTGGGGAGTGAGCGCGCCGCTTTGTTATGTAACCTTACGGGCTGACGCCAATGCAACGAATACGGAAAAAAAACTGACTCATTTCCTCGATGACCTGGTTCCTTATCAAAAGAAAGGTTCCTATTCGCTGGAACTTGGATTGCAGCGTTTTGACCAGGTTTATTTACACAATCATTTTACTAACGGCAGAATCGACGGAGGCCGCATCGAATATGTTGAGCTTTTCAGCATTGTAGCCATTTTTATTCTGCTGATTGCCTGCATTAATTTCATGAATCTCACTACTGCACGATCGGTCAAAAGAGCGAAAGAAATCGGGGTACGCAAAGTGATCGGTGCTATGCGCTTCTCATTAATAAAACAGTTTATCTGTGAATCTTTATTGCTCACTACCTTTTCTGTCGTCGTGTCCCTGGTGTTGGTCATTGTCCTGCTACCCTTCTTTAACAGTATTACCCAGAAGCATATCGAATTACCATTTGCGGAATATACGTTCTGGCTGAAGGTGGTTTTTATCATTTTAGTTACAGGTCTTGTGTCAGGCAGTTATCCCGCACTGTTCCTTTCATCGTTCAATCCGATTCAGGTGTTAAAAGGAAACATAAGGCTCGGAAAGGGCGTACTTACTTTTCGCAAAGGGCTGGTGGTATTCCAATTTGTATTGTCAATTATCCTGATCATCAGTACCGTTATCGTTTCCAGGCAAGTTCGGTACATCCAGTCTAAAAACCTGGGGTTTGATCGTGAAAACCTGGTCTACCTGCCGTTAAAAGGGAATATTGCGGGTCAATACAGCGTATTTAAGTCAGAAGTTCTTACTATGCCCGGGGTGGAATCGATCAGCAGAATTGCAGAAAATCCAAATAATATTATTACCAATACTGTAGGTGTAAACTGGAAAGGCAAAGACCCCAACCTGCATGTCCAGTTCGCCTTTGTGGCCGTGGGTTATGATTTCGTACATACGATGCATCTTCAATTAGCGCAAGGGAGGGATTATTCAAAATCCTTTCCTTCGGATTCCGCAGGCTATCTGATCAACGAGGCAGCACTACTAAAAATTGGGTATAAGGACCCGATAGGTAAACCGCTAACGATGTGGGGCAACACAGGCCCGATTATAGGGATACTGAAAGATTTCCATTATACTTCTCTGCATGAGCCAATAAAGCCCCTTATCGTACGTTTCGATGAGCATGAGCGGCGGGCCACCGCCCTGGTACGTACGCAACCCGGTAAAACAAGGGACGCACTGGCAACGCTCAAAACGCTTTGGGAACGGTTGAATCCAAACTTCCCGTTTGAGTATACTTTTTCTGATGAAGAATACCAGAAAATGTATCAGAACGAACAGGTAGTCGGCAAACTGGCCAATGTATTTGCATTCCTGTCCGTATTCATTTCGTGTCTCGGACTGCTTGGTTTAGCCATGTTTACTGCCGAACAAAGAGTGAAAGAATTGGGCATTCGTAAGGTGATGGGTGCTACGGTAATATCGGTGTTCGGTCTGCTCGCGTATGAGTTTTTGGGCCTGGTCATCATAGCCTTACTCATCGCTTCACCACTGGCCTGGTTGGCTATGCACCGATGGCTGCAGGGTTATGCCTACCATATACAGATAGAATGGTGGATATTCCTGGTGGCCGGTTTTGCTGCTGTACTGATTAGTTTTATTACCGTAAGTTTCCAGGCCGCCAGGGCAGCCTTAATTAATCCTGTACGCAGTTTGAAAAGTGAATGAGTTCAAAACAGTATGCATTCTTTGAATTGATCTATATAAAAACTTTGCATTATGTTAAAAAATTACCTCAAAACTGCGCTCCGGAATTTATCCCGAAACCTCTTTTTTTCAATAGTCAATATTTTAGGCTTGAGCGCGGGATTGGCCTGTTGCATGCTGATCATTTTGTACAACAGGGACGAGGTCAGTTACGACGGTTTCCATCAAAATAAAGACAATATTTACCGCGTGACGGCCGATATCGTCAGTCCGGGTGGTGAGATCAATAAATCTTCCAGTACAGGAATGATGCCCGGCCCGGCTTTTGAAGAGTCTGTTCCTGAAATTGAAAAGTTTGTCCGCATACAAGGCACATCATTCAATATAAAACATGGCAACGATGTATTTGAACAAGAGGCATTATACGCCGATTCCAGCTTTTTTTCCGTTTTTTCATTCCCGCTTGTAGCCGGTGACCGTGCAACGGCACTTCGCGATATCCACAATGTGGTACTGTCTGAAGAAGTTGCCGAGAAATATTTCGGCAGGAAAAATGCTGTTGGAGAAACACTTGAATTGAATACAGGAGAAAGGTTCGAACCTTTTGTCGTATCTGCAGTGACCAAAAGAACGCCGCAGAATTCCTCCATTAAGATCAAGATGCTTGTTCCGCTGCAGTTGAATCAATCGTCCTGGAACAACCATCAATGGGTGAATTTCTTTCTTAAAACTTTTGTCGTTTTAAGGCCCGGTGCTGATCCCAGGGTAGTTGAAGAAAAATTCGCTGATGTTTTCCGTACAAAAGCCGCCGATGAATTAAGGGAGATCGGTAAGAAACGCGGGTTTAAAAGTAACGTGAAATTTGGTTTACAACCTTTGACACGGATGCATTTGAGTACAGACTATCCGCCGGGCAGGGGCCTGGCTGATGCAAGCAGCCCGGTGTATGCTTATATTCTTACCGGGATAGCCTTATTTATATTGGTCATCGCATGCATTAATTTTGTCAACCTGACCATTGCCCATTCGCTTCGGAGAGCAAAAGAAATAGGCGTCCGCAAGGTGATCGGCGGACTGAGAGGGCAGTTGGTCCTGCAGTTTTTGGGCGAATCTTTTATCCTAAGTTTTATCGCATTTTTATTATCCATTTTGCTGGTGCAAATGGCACTTCCGCTTTTCAATACGCTGGCAAACAAAGCACTATCGTTTACCTATTTGCTCGATGCAAAGCTGATCGCGGGGTATATCGCCTTGTTCCTTTTGACCGGTTTACTGGCGGGCTTTTATCCTGCATTGGTTTTATCCGGTTTCAACCCGGTACAGACACTCTACGGAAGGATCGGGTTATCGGGAAAAGGCCGCTTGTCAAAAGGTTTGGTGGTGACCCAGTTTGCGCTCGCTGCTTTCTTAATCACGGCCACTGTCATTGTTTATGAGCAATTTAACTACATGACGAACTATGATTTGGGATATAATGATAAAAATGTAGTTGTTTTAAGCCTGGATAACGGGGATTTGATGAGCAAATTCCAAAGGGCCGGCGGGCAGGCTAAAACTGACCAGCTGGGTGCTTTCAGAAACGAACTGTTAAAAGATCCTTCCATAGAAAATGTCACTGCAGACCAGGGCGATAACCGGGAGGGAACGGCTATCATTAATACCGGTGAAAAGATAACATTTGCTTTCATGAACGTGGATGAGAACTTTCTTCGACTTCTTCAAATCCCCCTGGAAAAAGGCCGGAACTTCTCAGGAACCACCGCCGCTGACACCGTGCAATCAGTCATTATCAACCAGGCCTTTGCACGCGCCGCCGGCTGGAGGGAGCCTTTGGGCAGGCAGGTTAGTCTTGATATGAATAAAAAATATACCGTCATCGGCCTTATCAAAGATTA
>Ga0193752_1001517_pt1 | contig 19140 bp, 17 predicted proteins | sample H1c1metaG_FD_144924 | JGI IMG/M metagenome (GOLD analysis project Ga0193752, IMG submission 144924) | Soil microbial communities from a riparian zone of the East river system, Colorado, United States - H1c1 | ecosystem: Environmental > Terrestrial > Soil > Riparian zone | place: USA: East River...
CTGTAAACATTTACCTGGACAGTATCGCCTATCTGCTTTTTATCCAGATATCGGTAAAGATCGTCCATATCATTGATCATCTGGCCGTCGATAGCGACAATGATGTCACCTAAGGCCAACTCTCCGCCCGCGCCTCTCGAAAATCCCCTCAATCCCGCAATTGATGCAGCGCTTCCGTTCTGGACGGCCCTGATCAAGAGGCCCTTTTCGATCGGTAGATTTGCACCCTGCTCACGGATCTTTTCAACACTCAGCCCGTCAAGCCCGATCTTCGGGCGGCGCACTTCGCCGAACTGGATTATCTGCGGCACGATCCGCTTCGCCGTGTTGACCGGTACCGCGAACCCCACACCGACCGATCCGCCAGCGGGCGAAAGGATCTGCGAGTTTATGCCGATCATCCTCCCGAATTTGTCGAGCAGCGGGCCACCCGAATTGCCTGGGTTGATCGAAGCGTCCGTCTGGATCGCCGCATCGATCGGGCGATTATTGCGCGCCCTGATCGGCCGCTGCAGGCCCGAGATCACACCGGTCGTCAATGTGCGGTCAAGACCGAAGGGATTGCCGATCGCTAAAACTTTCTGTCCTACCGAGAGTTTGTCCGAATCGCCGAGCGGGATCACGGTCAGGCCCGGCACGGGCTGGTCGATCTTGATCACGGCAAGGTCGGTATCGGGGTCGCCGCCCACCAGCCTCGCCGGATAGGTTTTATCACCACCGAAACTCACCGAGATGTTCTTCGCGTCCTCGATTACGTGATAATTCGTCAGGATGTGTCCCTGATTGTCGATCACAGATCCCGAACCGTTTCCTTTACCTTCCTGTACGTCGCCCCAAAAGTCCTGGGTTACCGATGTCGTGTTGATAAAAGCAACGCCCGGCGCGAGCGTTTTATATACGTCGATATTGTTTTGCTCGTCGCTTACGGTCGAAGGGTCGGCTATACCGGCCGGCGCCGTCTCGGCAAAGGCAATATCATTACCGCCGTTTTTCTGCCAAAAACTCGTTAAATTATATACAGCTGCTACCGTGCCCACCGCGATAAGTGCTGAAGCAAAAGCCAATAATATTATTTGTCTTCCCGATAATTGATAAACCGATTTGTTAGACATAGTTCCTTTTCCTTTCCCAACTTTCATTGCACCGGGTTGGATGCAAAAAAAATAAATACGCGTTGTTATCCAATTTACGAAAAAAAGCGGCCCCCGGTTTCAATGAATCCGGAGGCCCAACCTTAAGAAAAGGAATTGCTACATGAAAAAAGCGAAAAATGTTCCGGGCCACTCAACGATCTCCTTGATCGTGGTCGCCTCGACATACCCGAAAGCCGAAAGCCCGGTTAACAGGTGAATGCCCATCAGGCCGATATATACCGCCAGCGCCGCTGCCACGCCATACCTCGCCAGGCGAAAATTGCTCCAGCGAAGCAGAACAAAAGCCGCCACCGCCCCAACCGCCACCTTTACCACCAGGAAGGGCACGTCTCCCATATCGAGCAGCCCGGCCATCAATTGATTGCCCTCGGTTGCAAACCCGTTACGTACCCAGTAGATGGTCAAAAGCGCATCTACGATATTCAGCGCAAAAAGGAGGATCGGCATGGCGGCCAAATGCATAAAGTGTAAACTCCCTGCTAAAACTTGTTAAACCACTCCCCTTAAATCACTTAACCCCCGGATAAATAGACCGGGGGCCAAGGCAAGATCGAAATACTTCGAGTGTTTAGTTGTTTCAATATACTTCTAATAGGGGCGATTTTCAATTTTTTTTCAAAATCTATTTATTTGTTTTTATTGCGGGAAGTGCTAGTCTTAATTCAATACACAAAACACGGTTTTGGAGAACATTTCCATCGCGGAAGGTCATCCAAATTGAGGGCAGAAAGTTTGCCGGCATATTAAAAAGTTCTATCAGAATTGAGGAGTTTGAATATGAAAGGACCATCGAAATTTTGGAGCATAGTTATTTTTGCGGTAATGATGCTTGGAGTCGGGGCCATGGATGTTTCCGCGCAAGTAAAGAAAAAACCGATTATTAAAAAGAAGGTTGTCGTGGTCAAGAAACCACCGGCACCGAAACTCTATTCGGTAGCGACCGGCACGAGAATGCGTGTTCGCATGAACGAAACGATCAGCTCGAAGACGGCCAGGGTCGGCGACAGATTTACAGCCACCGTTACCGAACCCGTTTACGCCACGACCGGCGCGATCGTTATCCCGAGTGGAAGCACGGTGGTCGGCAGGGTCGATACGGTCAAGGCCGCGGCTAAAGGCGGCAAGGTGGGCGAGATCGACGCTACGTTTGTCGAGGTCCGACTGCCAAACGGGACCAAACGCGCTATCAACGGTTCGTTGACCGATCTGACGAGCGACGATGCCAAGAGCGACTCGGAAGGTACGGCGGCCGGCGATAAAACAAAACACCGTAAGATCATCTTTATCGGCGGCGGCGGTGCCGGCGGAGCGGTCCTCGGCGGTGCCATAGGCGGCGGCAAGGGAGCGGTAATCGGAGGAATTGCCGGAGCGCTGGGCGGGCTAATCGCCGAAAAATCAACGAAAGGCGAAGAAGCCGACGTAAAATCGGGAACCGAATTCGGCGTTATCCTAAACCAGGCAATCTCGCTTCCGAAGTTTATTGAAGTAAATCCATAAACAAACACTGTCATTAGCCCGCGCGTTAGCAAGAGCGCGGATTTTGGATTCTGCATTAAAAAACCGGGCTCGACTCAATGATCGGGCCCGGTTCTTTCTTGATTTCTCCACTAAACTATTTCAACGGCATCTCGTTCTTCAGCTCTTTACCGATCTTTTCCAGATGCCCTACGATCTTCTGGATAAGCCATTCGGGCGTCGACGCCCCCGCAGTTACTCCAACCTTCTCGGCGCCGATGAGGTCGTTGCGGTCTATCTCTTCTTCCGTCTCGATCAGAAAGCTCTTTTCGCACTGCTCCTTACAAACGGCGAGCAGCTTTACGCTGTTCGACGAGTGGCGGCCGCCGATGATGTAAAAGGCATCGACCATACCTGCGAGAGCGCGGGCCGCATCCTGGCGGTCGCGTGTGGCCGAGCAGATGGTATTAACTATCTGGACCTCGTCAGTTGTCTTGGACTTTACCGCTTCAGCCGTGTCGAAAAATGTCTTGGCCTTAATAGTCGTTTGCGAGACGATTAACGGGTGTCTCAGTTGCGGAAGATTCGCAACTTCCGACGCATCGTTGATGACAAAAGCGTGGTCCGGTGCATAACCCTTTACGCCGATCATCTCCGGGTGGTCCGGGTTGCCGACAACTATAACATGACGGTCTTCGTTAGCCGCACGGGCCGCGAGCTTCTGTACGCGCGTAACGAAAGGGCATGTTGCATCGACTACCTTCGACGCCTTTTCCTCGAGTTCGCGCTGTACCTCGGGCGTAACGCCATGCGCGCGGATCACCGCGGTTTCGCCGCGCATGATCTGGACGGGATCGCTGATCGTCGTCACACCGTGCGTGCCCAAACGCTGCATTTCCTGCTCGTTGTGGATCAGCGGGCCGAGCGAGCGGACGGTATCTCCTTCGCTCAGGGCCTCTTCGACCATCTCAACGGCGCGTTCTACCCCGAAACAAAATCCGTATTCATCTGCCAACAGTACTTGCATTTTTGTTGAACTATACTTTACCTTTCTAAAGGTAAAAGTAACCCCTTACAATCTTAACATAATGGACAGAAGACACGACAACCCACCGATCGACTGTCGTTTTCTCAGTGAAACCGATCTCCCGATTATCCACCAGGCGTTTCAGGAGGCTTTCTCCGATTACCTTATAACGTTCCAGCTTACTCCGGCGCAACTTGAAAGACACGTTGCGCTCAATGGGGTTGACCTGAACTATTCCGTCGGCTGTTTTGACGACGACCGGATGGTGGGGTTTACGATGAACGGGTTCGGCGAATGGCAGGAGAAATCGACCATTTACGATGCCGGAACGGGCGTGGTCCCGGATTACCGCGGGCGGGGGCTTAGCCGCAAGATGTTCGACCTGATCTTCCCGATGTGCGAGCAGCGCGGGATTGAACAATGCCTGCTGGAAGTCATCACCAAAAATGAGCCGGCCCTTAAACTTTATCGAGATCTCGGTTTTGAACCCGTAAGGAACCTGCTTCTTTTCGAGATAAAAGATTTGATCAGAACGGCGGATGGGGTGTCGGACGGTGTCGAGATCCACGAGATAAAAACGCCGGATTGGGAGCAGCTCAGAACGTTTTGGGATGGCGAAACCTCATGGCAAAACTCTATCGACGCAGTCCGCCGCAGCCGCGATGTCAAGAAGATACTGGGAGCTTATCTGGGAGGGGAGTGTGTCGGCTATATCATTTTTTCTACCAATCTCGGGCGAATTGCGCAAATGGCAGTTAGCAGGGATCATCGGTGCCGCGGCATCGGATCAGCCCTCCTGCTTGCGGTTCAGGAAAACGGGCGCGAAAGCGATTCGATCCAGGTGGTCAACGTGGATGATTCACTGACCGATGCGGTCCAGTTCTTTTTTAATCGCGGATTTCAGGAAATCTTGAATCAATACGAGATGATCAAGGCGCTCTGATCTCTAGCGAACGGGTTCACGTAGAATTATTTCAGCAGTTTGGCGGGCGATCTCCGCGGCCTTTGGATTCGAATCCGCTAGATGCGCGATTTGGAACAACGCCTCGCCGGTACGCGAGAGTAGCCTGACAAGGTCGCCTTCCTCGGCTTTTGTTCGTTGAACGAGCTCGTCCCAACCCGTGCCCCCGGCCCAGCGTTCCGCCGCCGCCGCCGCCGAATAATTGATCTCTTCTACGGGTTCGACACCGTTTTTCCATTCGATTCCCGCCACATCGTAAATTACCTGCTCGAACTGGTTAAGTGAATCGAGAAGCTGATCAGAGAGATAAAGATCGCCGTAGTTGCGGTCGGCATCCGATGCGACCGAGGCCATCACGCCTGCCATCTGTTTATAGTCAATCTCATCGAAAATACCCTGCCGCAGCGCCTCGCCTACTAGCAGCGGACGGTCGACGCGAAGATCAGCGAGCCATTCGCCGCTTTCCGTCACTACCTCTCGGAGAAAATCGAGGTAACCGAAATGATCGAGAACGCGTGCCTTTTTCTCGAAGGGAAGCCAGATATCGTCCTTCAACACGGAAATATCGCGGGCCGTCTCATGCAGATACTCCGCGTCCTTCCACGTCTTCCACAGAAATTCTCGTGCGGGCTGCTTTTGTTCCTCCGAAAGACCCGCGGGAAGCAGGCCTTCTATCGCGGTATCGAGTAAAGCTTCGGCGTCGTCAGTATCGGTGTCCTTGTGCGATACCTTAGGCTCCTCAAGCGGCGGGTTTGTTTCGTCGTACACATCGAGAAATGCCTGCTCTACAGCCGCATCATGCAGGCCGTATTTCTTTTCATACACACGGTTAACGCGTCCGAGCGCGAAGCTGGTGCCCTGCCCGTCGTCGCGCATCGCCGAGATGTTTTCGCCATGCGCATTAAGGATAAGATAAAGCCTTCGGCTGCTCTTGCCCTGCGTAACGACACGGCCTTTCGTAACGTTCTCTTTCAGCCAGGCGTGTCGGAGCTCCATACGTGTCGCGGGCAGGCGCTCATGAAGGCGATTGCGGGCGCTAAGGAGGCGTTCGAACCCGCGCAGCTCATCGGTAGAAAATCCGAAGCCGCTCTCTGTTATTTGCTTTTCGATCTGACTGATCCGTTTTTCACGTTCCTTTTTAAGCTTGTCGATCTGGCGTGCGGTGTCTCTAAATGCAAAGCTCTTTTCGGCGATCTCGCGGACCATGTCGAAGCTGCCAAAGGCGTCGAGAAGATTGAGCAGGCTCGTGTAAGTAGCGCGAAACTTGCTCTGCAGCGGGTCGGGCGGCGCTTTGAGAAGCTCGGCGATCTTTTTCGGGTTTTGAAACTGGCCCGGTGCGAGCACAGCAAAGCCGACGTTGTCCTTCCCGCGGCGTCCTGCTCGGCCTGTCATCTGTTGCAGTTCGCTTGCCTGCAGCGACCGCCAACCGTCGTTCCCGCGCGTATCGGCATTTGTGATAACCACTGTACGGGCAGGGAAATCGACGCCCGCTGCTACGGTCGATGTAGCGAATATCGCATTGAGCAGCCCTGCAGACATCATTTTTTCTATGAGCAGCTTCCACGCCGGTATGTGTCCCGCATGGTGGGCCGCGATACCCGCCGAGACCAGGATCTTCCGGTGCTTGTGCCGCCTTACCTCGGGGTTTTCCTCGGCATATCGGTCGTAGATCTCCTGCCGGAGCATTTGCCGGTCCGGATCGGCCTTTTGTGAGCGGTCGGCCGCAACGTCAGAGGCCGCCTCGTCGCACTTTCGGCGCGTAGGCAGAAAGACGATCGCCGGCAGTAAATTGTATCTGCGCAGCGCCGTGATCAGCTTTGGCGGTGGAATTTCTGACGGGCGATCGTTCATGCTTTTCCTGATTATCCGCAAATAGCCCAAAAAAAGAAACTTACACGTAGGGATTGTTTGATAAAAGCTGCATGCGGTTAATATAATCGCAGGTACGGATGAAAAAATGGATATTCAGGATCGGTGTTGTTTTGGGTCTGGTCCTATTGGTTTTCGCCGTTCTTTTATTTCGAAGCGAAATCGATACGACCGTGATAGCCAGTTACACTCAGAAGGAAGGCCTGAAAAACGTCAAACCCGGTTGGCCGGGCACGCCGGTCGATCAAAAGGGACGCTTTACCAACTACGAATTTCCATTTCTTATCAAAATGAGGAGTTTGCTTCAGTGGAAGCTCGGCGTAAACCCGCAATCCGACGAGAAGAAGAACGACCCGTATCGTGTCGTGGTAAAGAATCCGGCCGACTTCCTGTCAGGCGATAAGGACGGTATTTTGTGGTTGGGACACGCCTCGTTTTACATCCGGCTTGGCGGGAAAGGTATTTTGATCGACCCGGTGTTTGGCGATCCGTGGCTTCTGAGCCGTGAGGTACCCGTTGAATCGCCGATTGACAAGATAAAGCGGGTCGATTACCTTCTCGTTTCGCATGACCATCGCGATCATGCCGACGCGCCTACGCTGGAGCAACTCGCTCGAAAATTCCCGAGCGCCAAATTTCTCGGCGGCTTGGGGATGGAAGATGTGCTGTCGAGCGGGATCGAGGGAATACAAACGCGCACGGCGGGCTGGTTCCAGCAATTCGATCTGCCTGATGAAAATGTGAAGGTGTTTTTTGTGCCCGTCAGGCATTGGTGCCAGCGTGGTGTGCTCGACTTGAACACACGGCTCTGGGGTGGTTTCGTAATTCAGCACTCGGATACGACTATTTATTTCGGTGGCGACAGCGGTTACGGCAGCCATTACCGCGAAACGGCCGAGGTATTTCCTGATATCGATTATTTCCTGATCGGAATCGGCGCGTATAAGCCGAGATGGTTTATGGAGCCGAACCACAATTCGCCCGAAGACGCGCTCAAGGCGTTCATCGACTCGGGCGCCAAAACACTTGTACCGATGCACTACGGGACGTTCAATCTATCCGACGAACCACCCGGCGAACCTGTTAAATTGCTGCGCGAAGGGGCGAAGGATATGGGAATCGCTGACAAAATCAAGGAGATCGCCATCGGCGAAAGCATAGATATCGCTAACTGACTGGAGGGCAGGCGGCTCGCCTGCAATGAGCGCAACGCGCTAAGTTAACATGAACAAAAATTGTTGTCACCGATTATTGATCGCCGCGACCTTAACATTTTTCGGCGCCCTGCCGCTCCTCGCCCAGAGCGAATCCTTCAATACCCGCCCCGATTGGAACACGACAGCCGAGGCGACCGATTATCGCAAGACCTCGACCTATGACGAGGCGATCGCGTTCTCGAAAAAGCTCGCCGGCGCCTCGAAAAACCTGGTCCGCTACAGTTCGATCGGCAAAAGTGGTGAAGGCCGTGATATACCGCTCCTGATCGCCGCTGACCGCAAGACCTTTACGCCCGATGCAGCGCGTAAAAGCGGAAAAGCGGTCGTATTCATCCAGGCGGGTATTCACGCCGGCGAGATCGACGGCAAAGACGCAGGACTCGCACTGCTGCGCGATATCGCGATCGCTAGGACGCAATCCGGGCTGCTCGAAAATGTGGTGATCCTCTTTATCCCGATCTACAGCGTTGACGGCCACGAAAACCGCGACGCCTACAAGCGCATCAACCAAAACGGGCCTGATGAAATGGGGTTCCGCGCAAACGCCACGAATCTCAACCTAAACCGCGACTACATGAAGGCCGACGCTCCCGAAACCCGCGCCTGGCTACGCTTTTGGAACGAATGGAAGCCCGACCTTTTTATCGACTGTCATGTAACCGATGGCGCCGATTTTCAATATAACGTTACCTACGAATATGCCCATTTCCAGGAGGTCTCGCCCCATATTAAAAACTGGATGGACGAGCATTTCGACGGCAAAGTGGTACCGCGGGTCGAAAAAGAGGGGAACCTGCTAACTCATTACGTCGAATTCGCGGGGCGCGAGATCACCGGTGGTATCGCCACCTTTATTGCGACGCCGCGCTTTGCCACGGGCTACACACCTCTGCGCAACCGCCCCGGACTGCTGATCGAGACACATTCTATCAAGCCTTATAAGTCGCGCGTTCGCGGAACCTACGATATCCTGCGCTACACGATCGAGGAAGTTGGACGCGAACGCGCAAGCCTCTTTACCGCCAACAAAAAAGCGGACGCCGAAACGATAGAACGCGGCAAAACCTACGACCCTAACCGCCAATTCCCGCTGCGCTTGTCGGTGAGCGACAAAGCGACGCAGATATCATTCAAAGGACTCGACTACAAAATGGAGGATAGTCAGCTTTCGGGCGGAAAGCGTCTCGTTTACGGTACGAAGCCGGTCGATTACAACATCCCGCGTTTTGATGAGGGGAAAACTACCGCGTCCGTCGCGCCGCCGCTCGATTACATAATGCCGCCGCAGTGGCGGGATGCGATCGAGCGTCTCGAGGCCCACGGCGTCCGTTTCCAGCGTCTAACCAAATCAATAACCCTCGAGGTCGAAAGCTATCGCCTGACCGAGCCGAAGTGGGCGAGCGCTTCATCTGAAAACCGTCTCTCGGTCTCGGCAAAGAAAACCGTTATCACGGAGACACGGACCTATCCCGCCGGTTCCGTCGTCGTCCCGATGGACCAGGAAGTCGCGGCCGTCGCCATCCATCTTTTCGAACCCGATTCGCAGGACTCCTTCGTCGCCTGGGGATTTTTTAACTCGATCTTTGAGCAAAAGGAATATGGTGAGAGCTATATGATCGAGAAGATCGCCGCTGAAATGCTCGCAAAAGACCCTGAGCTGAAGCGCCAGTTCGAGGAGAGGTTAAAAGATCCCGAATTCGCAAAAAGCCCGTTCGCGCGGCTTCGGTTTATTTACGAGCGCTCGCCATTCTATACGGGCCAAAAAGTCGGGATTTACCCGGTCGGCCGTATCATTGCACCAGTGAAATTTAACTGATTATGCTATTACCTCGCGCCTCAGGCATTCTACTTCACCCGACCTCGCTGCCGTCGCCATTTGGCATCGGCGATTTTGGCGGCAAGGCTTTTGAGTTTGTCGATTTTCTCAAAAATACCGACCAAAGACACTGGCAAATGCTCCCGCTTAACCAAACGGGCTATGGCGATTCGCCTTATTCATCCTTCTCGGCTTTTGCCGGAAATATCTATCTTATCTCGCCAGAAAAGCTTGTCGAACATGGTGTTCTCAGCGATGAAGATATTCAAAACCCGCCCGAATTCCCGGCAGACCGTGTGGATTACGGCGCGGCGATCGATTACAAACTCGGGATCTTGCGTAGTGCTTTCGATAACTTCAAAAATACGAGTGACGAGGCCGTGGCCGCAGAATTTCACAAGTTTTGTGATGAGAACGGTTTCTGGCTCGAAGACTACGCATTGTTTCGCGCCCTGAAACTCGCGCTCGATCATCGCCCGTGGTGGGAATGGGATGAGCCTCTGACAAAACGCGAACCGGAAGCTATCATCGCCGCTCGCAAAGAGCATGATGACGAGATCTTTGCGCAGAAATTCTACCAGTTCGAGTTTTTCCGGCAGTTAGGCGCTCTGAAAGCTCACGCAAATGAAAATGGCGTTACTCTCATCGGCGACATGGCGATCTATATCTCCCGCGATTCGGCCGATATTTGGTGTAACCCCGCCGAATTCAAATTAAACGATGACCTTTCTCCGACTGTAGTCTCCGGTGTACCGCCCGACGCTTTCAGTCCGACCGGCCAGCTTTGGGGAAATCCGATCTACGATTGGGACCGAATGCGAACCAATGGCTACCGCTGGTGGATCACGCGCTTTGCCGCGATGCTCCGGATGTTCGATGTTATCCGCATCGACCATTTTATCGGCTTTACGCGCGCTTGGGAGGTGCCCGGCGGTGACAGAACCGCTGAAAAAGGGCAGTGGGCGGACGTTCCGGGCAAGGAACTGTTTACATTGCTGCAGAGAGCGCTGGGCGATATTCCGATGATCGTTGAGGACCTCGGCGAGGTAACGGCGGAGGTCGAGGAGTTGCGCGATTCGTTTGAGTTGCCGGGGATGAAGATACTTCAGTTCGCTTTTGGCGGCGGTTCCGACAATATCCATCGCCCGCACAACTACGACCGGAATTGCGTGGTCTACACCGGCACCCATGACAGCGACACGGTGCGGGGCTGGTATAAGGCGCGAACCCGCAAAAAAGGCGGCAATCCCGAGGAAGCCGACTTTTGCCGTCGATACCTCCAGACTGATGGAAAAGAGATCCACTGGGATTTCATCCGTGCCGCTCTCGCCTCTGTCGCAAATACGGCTATAATCCCTTTGCAGGATGTTTTGGGTCTCGATAATCGCGCTCGTATGAACATTCCCGCGACCAACGAAGGCAACTGGCAATGGCGCGCGAAGGATGGCCAGATCAGGCCCGAAATGGTTGACCGCCTGCGCGAATTGACCGAACTATACGGCAGATAAATGTTTGAGAAAATTCTTCCATTGATTGTCACGCTTGTCGTCTTGATTATTTTCTCGCCGATCTATTTTCTCCGACGAAAGACGATGCTAATGGCAGACAATGATTTGAAGAAGATCGATGCCGAAGACTGGAAGCGACAGAAAAAGTTTGGCAGCTATACCAGGCTCATAACCCGGGTTGTGTGGGGCGGCGGCTTAATAACGGTGGCGGTCGTTAATCCCAGCGATGCGAATAGTGCCTCCTGGCCGATTCTTTACGGACTTATCGGAGTAATCCTCATAATTTGGGGACTACTTGGTTTTCGCGTTGAAGCTGTCGAGATGCGATCTTTAAATTGAGCAACAGAAAGTTTTTGACGACCGGCGTTAGTGTAAAATATGAAAAAGAACCTTTTATCCGTATCGTTTGTATTTATCCTGATCGTTTCCGCGATTCCGGTTGTTTCCGCACAATCGAAGGGGCCAAAAACGGTACGCGATTTCTTCATGCTGTTGCCCGGAAAGGTTTTCAGCATTGAGTGCTGCCTGCATAGAAATCCCCGGATAGCCAAAGAAGTGTACCTAAAAAAATATCTCGAAACGGAAGATACGCCTAACGGTTATATGAAAGGCGGTGGCGATGGCGCGCAAGACGGATTCGAAATGGCGCTATTCAAACGCCCGGACGGCACCTATCTGATCGGCTTTTATACCATCGGTGAAGGCGGTGTCGAAGATGTCCCATTCGCATTCTTTTTGCAATACAAAAGCGGTCGATGGACCGATATTTCAAAAACGGCCGTTCCCGGCTATGATCCCCTGACAAAGATATATCAACTTCCCAGACGCGAGACGACGGTCGAGGTTTTTCAGAAGGACGAAACGGCTGGGGATTTTAATCGCGGTAAGGAGCTCTACGATCTTACCTGGAAAAATGGTAAATTTACCATAAAGAAATAGTCCGGCAAACACATGCTCAACGGCCAAAAAATAATCGTCGTCATGCCCGCTTATAACGCGGCAAAAACGCTTGCCCAAACGGTGGCGGAGATACCCCGCGACCTCGTCGACGAGATCTTGCTGGTTGATGACGCAAGTTCTGACGAAACGGTGAGGGTCGCCAACGAACTCGGACTGACCGTCTTTCAGCACGACCGCAATTTCGGCTACGGCCGCAATCAGAAGACGTGCTATCGCGAGGCCCTGCGGCTCGGGGCCGACATCGTTGTGATGGTCCACCCGGATTACCAGTATTCGCCAAATCTGATCATTCCGATGGCCGGGATGATCGCTTACGGCGAATACGACGTCGTGATCGGCTCACGCATCCTCGGCAAAGGCGCGCTCGAGGGCGGCATGCCTCTCTATAAATACATTGCCAACCGGTTTCTAACGCTCGCACAGAATATCCTGATCAACTACAAGCTTTCCGAGTATCACACCGGATTTCGCGCCTTCAAGCGCGAGGTGCTCGATCAGCTCCCGCTCGAAGAGAATTCGGACGATTTCGTTTTCGATAATCAGATGCTGACGCAGGCCGTCTTTTTCGGGTATCACCTGGGAGAAATATCCTGCCCGACCCGCTATTTTGCCGAGGCCTCGTCTATCAACTTTTCGCGCAGCGTAAAATACGGGCTCGGTGTTCTGGTCACGTCGGCGCGGTTCAGGGCGAGGAAAATGGGGCTTTATAAATCGCGGATCTTTCGCGAACGAGGCCAGCGCCTGCTGCCCGATTATTATCACGAGATCGAGAAAACTAATGAACCGGAAGCGATACAGGCTGAATCGGTTAGTGCCGAAAAGCACGCCGACGCAGCGTAGTGTCGGTAGCCCGCGCGTGAGCAAGGGCGCAAACTGAGCGTGACCCAGCCGTCTTTTCGCGCTATGCGCTCATTGCGGCCAGGCCGCCTGCGCTCCAGTCAGGAGAACCATTATGACCATTGATCGCCGTCAATTTATCGGTACCGCCGCACTTACGGGCCTCAGCCTTGCCCTCACTCGCGACATTTCGGCCCAAACATCCTCCTTCGCTCTCGAAGAAAAGACCGTTACCGAACTCCAGGCCATAATGCAAAAGGGCGAGATGACCTCGCGCCAGATCACCCAAACCTATCTAACCCGCATCTCCGATCTCGACAAAAAGCTCAACTCGTTCATCGAGCTAAACCCGGACGCCCTCGCCATCGCCGATCAAATGGACGCCGAGCGAAAGGCCGGCAAACTCCGCGGCCCGCTCCACGGTATCCCCATCGCGATCAAGGACAATATCGACACGGCCGACAAGATGAAGACGACCGCCGGGAGCCTCGCGCTGCTTGATGCGCCGACCCCGAAACAGGACGCCTTTCACGTGCAGCTACTCCGCAAGGCGGGCGCCGTTATCATCGGCAAAACGAACCTTAGCGAATGGGCGAATTTCCGCTCTACTAAATCCTCGAGCGGCTGGTCCGGCCGTGGGGGGCAAACCCGCAACCCGTATATTCTCGATCGCAACCCATGCGGCTCGTCTTCCGGCACAGGGTCCGCCGTCGCCGCTAATCTTGTATCTATCGGTATTGGAACGGAGACTGATGGTTCTATAATTTGCCCTGCCGCGACGTGCGGGGTCGTCGGCATTAAACCGACGCTCGGGCTCGTGTCTCGCTCTGGCGTGATACCCATCGCGCACAGCCAGGACACCGCCGGTCCGATGACCCGCTCCGTGGCTGACGCCGCTATCCTGCTGGGCGTTCTCGTGGGTGCCGACCCGACGGACTCGATCACGTCCCAGGCTAATAAAGGCGAAAAGGATTACACGAAGTACCTCCAAAAAGACGGGCTCAAAGGCCTTAAGATCGGGGTTGCGCGGCAATATTTCGGCCGCAACAGCAAGGTCGATGCGCTGATCGAACCCCAACTCCAAGTACTCAAGGACGGCGGCGCGACCCTCGTCGATGTCGAGTTTCCAAAGCTTAACGACTTCGGCGGCGCGGAGTATGAAGTCCTGTTATACGAATTCAAAGAAGACCTCAACAAGTATCTCGCAGGCCGCAGTTCGCAGTATAAAACGCTCAAGGACCTCATAGAATTCAACGAGAAAAACGCCGACCGTGAGATGCCCTATTTCGGGCAGGAGATTTTTATCGCTACCGAGGCCAAGGGAGATTTGACCAGTCGCGAGTATCGGATCGCTTTACTTCAAAGCAAGCTAATGACGCAGGAGCAGGGGATCGATGGAATTGTTGATAAGCTCAAGCTCGATCTGATCGTCGCTCCTTCCGGCGGCGTCGCGTGGATGACCGACCCCATAAACGGAGATTGCGGCGTGTTCGAAAGCTCGTCGCTCGCGGCCGTCGCGGGCTACCCGAACATCACCGTCCCCGCCGGATTTATCCAGGGGCTCCCGGCGGGCATCTCGTTCTTCGGAAAGGCGTTTACTGAACCGGTGTTGATCAAAGCCGCCTACGCCTATGAGCAGGCTACAAAGGCCCGCCGCGTGCCCAAGTTATTGCCTACATTTGCTTAATTTTTCGCGTTTTTCGCGGGCAAATCTCTTTTTTGTGCCTTCTGCGCCTTTTTGCGGCGATTCTTTTTCAGACTATACCCCGTTCCCTTTCGTCTAAATTGAACTAGCTGTTTGATTTAAATTGCAAAGAGGAAGGATTCTAAATGAAAAAGATCGGTCTGATCACTTTTTTCTCGTTGATTTGCGCGGTTCTGATCCAGATGCCCGCATCGGCACAATTTCCCATAAAGCTTCCGAACATCGGCCAGCCTAAAACGTCCCCGACGCCACCAACAAATATATCCGGCCCCGCGGGAAAGATAGACCAGCGCGTCACCGCTTCCGGCTCGACCGGGACACTCCCTTCAACCGGCGCGACCGATTCACCTGTGCTTCTCAAGACTACGCTCGATATCCGTTGCGACACCGAGGCCCGTTACTGGAAAATCCCCGGCGAATCGAACTACACGAGCTGGGTGCCGCAGGTCCGCTTCGATGTCCTTTACAGCGGCGCGACAAAGCTCCGTTTGATGGCCGAGTATTTCACGCCGGACGGCAAGCCCTGGACGAGCGAGACGCTCAAACTGAATACCGCGAACGGCCAAAACCAAACCCAGGAGATGATAACCGACCGCGTCGGCGACCGCTTTACGAACCGCTCGACAAACGCCGTTGGGACATTCGGTGTAAAGATCACGGACACGCGTGACGGCAAGGTGCTTTTCCAGGGAAAATTCAAGGTCGGCAAATTCAAGTACGGTCCCGACATCCCGATGTTCAAAAACCAGTACGACTTCTTTGTCGAGCAGGATTGGAACATGCCCATTGGTTATGTCTGGCTCGATTCATCGACCGATAAGCACGGACTGCTGCCTACCATGAGCGTGTGGATCAAGGGTGAGAACCGGCTTGACGATCTCGAAGCCCGCCTTTTCTACAACGGAGCGCAGATCGCGACCACCGACGATATGGGCGCGGCCGGCTCAAAGGCCCGGCGCTACCCTAACAGCCTGCAGAACAAGGACACGCACCGCTGGGAGCTGCTCGATTTCGCCTGGTATAAGTTCCGCTACGCCGCCACGGCGCAGGGCCGGAAGATGTTCCAGCAATCAAAATTCATGAACGATATGAACGGCGAATATACCGTGAAGGTTTTTCACAAGGGAATTCAGATCCGCGAGGCGTCGTTCAGCGTGGCGGGCGGCGAGTTTGTCGATAACGGGATCGCCAAAAACAACAGCTTCGCCGAGAACAAGGTGATCGTCCCGGTAAAAATCATGGGCGATAAAGATAAATGGAACGCCGCGACCTGGAAGACGGACGCGTTTTACGGCAACCCGCTAACAGGCTTTAATTGGCAATAGAAGGGGGACGTAATGCGGGCAGACGGGCTGTGTCAAAACGATGAAAAAGGCCCATAATCTTGTGTGTTCGGGGCCGGGAAGACGTTTTTGAAACCTCTTTTCGGCTTCTCCTTTATTTGCAGCAGTTAGCAAAATTCGTAGTTCCGTTTTTCGTGCAAAAGGTTCCTATTTCGATGTAAAAGGTTCTAATTTCGGTGTAAAAGGTTTCGATTTCAGTGTAAAAGCTTCCCGTTTTGGTTGAAGTGATACGAATATCGTTTTGGAGGAAAAGGCGGATCCTGACGAGCTGATAGATCGATTTTTTCAAAGAACCGATGCGAGAATAATCGCCGCCGGCGGGAAAGAACAATAACGATCTTTATAAAAAGGAACCGATTTAATATCGCCCTATCATTTTTCCAATATAGCCGGCTTCATTTTGGAATAAATATGGCATAGGCCCTGGAGTACGAGGTTCTTATCCACCACGTCGATTATCCTCGTATTCGCCGCGATCAGGCTTACATATCCGCCGGTGGCGATGACCTGCGCATCATGTTCGAGCGCTACCTTCATCCTACTCAGGATCCCTTCCACGAGGCCGATATATCCATAGAAAACACCCGATTCGATCGAGCCGACGGTCGATCTGCCTATCACGGATGCCGGTCTTCGTATTTCGATCTCCGGAAGCTTCGACGTGTTCTGAAAGAGCGACCTCGCCAGCGTGTAAATCCCCGGGGTGATCGTACCGCCCAGATATTCGTGGTTGGCATTGACTGCATCGATCGTCGTCGCCGTGCCAAAATCGCAAACGATACAAGGCGCCCCGTACTTTGCGGACGCCGCGGCCGCGGCGACCAGCCTGTCAATACCCACCGCGGTTGGCGGGTCATATTTTATGGCAAGCCCGAGGTCCGAGGTATGATCGACAAAAATCGGATCGATTCCAAAATATGTTTGAAAAAAGCTCACGAAGGCCGGATCTATCTCCGGGACCACGGACGAAACGATCACTCCATCAAAAGACTTACCGGAAATACCGTCCGCCAGCCTTTCAATTTTACCCGCCGATCGTATCTCTTCCGTTAGCAGCGCAGCACGCGCCACAAGCTCCGCGCCGTCAAACACACCGAATTTGACCGATGAATTACCGATGTCTATTGCCAAAAGCATAACGTACAAAAGAAAAAGGAGATTGCCATTATGACGATCTCCATTCGTATTAAAACTCTAAAATTTCCTAACCCCGTAGCGGAAGCCCGTCGTAAACTACTTCCCAACCGTTCTTCTTGCTCGTGCGCAGGCTTTTATTGAACCACTCGAACGCTTTCTGCGGATCGTCATAAAGCTGAACGGCCGGCCGCTCTTCGCGCGGGTCTACACGGCAAATAGCCGCACCCTGAGGGGCAGACCTGATGCAAAGCAGCGCCACCATGCTGTTCTTTTTCAGAACGGCGGTGCGCATGTGCGCAGGCTCGTCATCGTCATCCGCCAAGAGCGCATCGAACTCCGCAAGGTCGTCGTCGTCACTGTCGATCTCGTGAAAACCTTCGAGATCACTGTCTAGTTCGCCTAGCTCGTCAATGTCGAAATCAGGGTCAAAATCAAATTCGTTATTCATAAAAGCGGCACATTGCGCCCTAACATACGTTACACCCTTGAGCGGTAAAGTTCAATTCGTACTTCACCTCGGAGAAATTCTTCACCAGCATCTCTTCGGCCACGCGGTTACCGGTCCGACGATCGATCATCTCGCGCCATATCTCGTTTTCGCGGTAATTGCGGTCCATCTGCTGCAAAAACCGGTGATTTTTCTCAAATACGTGATACGAGTAAGACGTTTCGCGGTCGGAATATATCGCGCCCTTCAGGTGGTCGTCAGTCAGCCAAAGTCTGATCTGAAACGTGGTATCGGTAGGGTTAAAAAAACGCAGATCGATATAGTTGTAAAAAACACCGGCGCCGCTGCCAAAAGGTAAAACGCGGTTCTCGTCCGGAAACGGGTCGAAGCTGTGATGATGGCGCTCTACTATTTCGAGCGGTGTATGCAGCGCCATCCAGTACAGCAGATTCGCCAATTGGCAGAGCCCTCCGCCAACACCCCTAACCACCTCGCCGCGCGAAAGCTGCATCCCCTCGGCATAACCCTTTTCGGCCGTAGCTTCGCCCAGCTGGTGCCAGAATGAAAACGTTTCGCCGGGTTTGATCAAAATGCCGTCCACCGTCGGGCAGGCAATCTTCAGGTTATGGATCTTGTTTTCCTGCAGCTCCGGCGCGGAATTCCCGAGCCTTCGCCTAAGCAGCGATTGATGCTTTTTGCAAGTAAACGGCAAATTTTCCGTTTGCTGCTCGTCAGCAAAACGGCGCCCTTTCGTCAGGTCGGCCAATTGCCGGAAGACACGCTTTTGCTTGATCCGGGCGTGGTAAAAGAGAGGATGGATTTCTGATAATCTACGGCGCATAAAAGTAGTTGTAATTTTAATGGTAAGTCTCTACAATGACAATCCTATTTACCCATAACGATGATGAAAGATGAAGATGTTGAGGTATTAGTTGTACGTGAAGAAGAGGGAAGCGTTTGTCCCTCATGCGCGGCCTTTATCGGCCTCAACGAAGTTTTCTGCCCCGAGTGCCATGCGCCGATAAGCCTGCTGTCCGGAACCGACCCATTGCAGAGCATCCGGGCCGAAGCTTTTGTTTACGGCAAGGTCGTCGATTCGCGCCCAAAACCGATAATTCTGATCGGCGTCTGGGCCCTGGGCATACCATGGGCCCTGCTTGGCGGATTATATTCCTATACAATGATTGACGAAGGGATGGGCTCCGGCCTTGCCGGGTTTATCTATTTTTGGATAGGAGTGGCGATGACCCTTATCCCGATCGTTCTCATCTTCAAGGTGACCAGGAACTATATAAAGCTGCCGCCCAGAAAATTCGAAAACCTCGATTAAACCTTTCTTACCCTGGCAACGTCGCCGGCGTGAATTATCTCGATCGAACCGTTCTTTTTTTCTATCCGCAGCGCACCGTTTTCTTCAATTCCACGTGTTGTGCCTTGAAGCGTTCCGTTCGCAATATTGGCGGTCACTTCCGCGCCCTCAAGATACGACGACCTTTCGCCCCACGCCTCCCGTATCTTCCGGGGCCCTTCGCTCGAGCAATAAATATCATAAAGATCGGAGAGGGTCCTCGTCATGACGCGAAGAACGTCCTCGGCATCGGGCGGCCGTCCGGTCTCTTTCTCGATCGATGTAATAAGCGCCGCAACCTCCGGCAGGTAGTTCGAATAGCGCAGGTTTATTCCTATTCCCAGTATAATTGCTC
>Ga0193752_1001518_pt1 | contig 19139 bp, 17 predicted proteins | sample H1c1metaG_FD_144924 | JGI IMG/M metagenome (GOLD analysis project Ga0193752, IMG submission 144924) | Soil microbial communities from a riparian zone of the East river system, Colorado, United States - H1c1 | ecosystem: Environmental > Terrestrial > Soil > Riparian zone | place: USA: East River...
TTTTTATGTACTTCCTTTTTGATTAGGGCCCCGGGATAAGAAAATTAATTATTCAGCTTAATTGGCTCTATTTCAAATATAGCCATATTAAATATTAATGTTTGCTATAGTGAACAATTTGGCCTATATTTGTTCATTATAACGAACGTTATGGAAAACAGAACGATAATCCTCACTCCCAAATTAGAGAAGATTCTGATTGAATTAGGAGGAAACATAAAGCTTGCCCGGTTACGAAGAAAATTAACCACTGAACAGATTTGTCAACGGGCTAATATTAGCCGAACCACTTTATGGCAGATAGAGAAAGGGATGTACAAAGTTACGATCGGCGCCTATGCACAGGTCTTATTTATCCTTGGCCTTGAAAAAGACCTGTTAAAGGTGGCGACCGATGATGAACTTGGCCGGAGATTACAGGATGCCGATCTCGAAATTAAAAAAAGAGGCCCCAGGAAAAAATAATTGCCATGGACATTTTAGTTTACGCCGACTGGAAAGAACTGGAAGACCCCGCCTTGATGGGAACGCTGTCTGTAGCACATACCAGGGGAAGGGAGATTTTCTCATTCGCCTATGACAAAGCATGGTTGGATAAAGGGCTGGCACAAAACTTAGATCCCGATCTGCAACTTTTTGTGGGCACTCAATACCTTTCAACCGGAAAAAAGAATTTTGGTATTTTTCTCGATTCATCACCTGATAGATGGGGACGTGTTTTAATGGTTAGAAGAGAAGCCATTAGTGCAAGAATGGAATCCAGGAAGGCAAAGACGCTTTTTGAAGAAGATTATCTGCTTGGCGTATTTGATGCATACCGGATGGGCGCTCTTAGATTTAAAAAAGAAACAAATGGTCCGTTCTTACATGATAATGCAAATTTTGCATCGCCTCCCTGGACATCACTTCGCGAACTTGAATTCGCAAGTTTACAATTGGAAAAAGAGGTATTGTCTGAGGAAGAATCATTGAAGTGGCTCAATATGCTAATGGCCCCTGGTGCATCGCTGGGCGGGGCACGCCCGAAAGCAAGTATAATTGATCCTGCAGATAATTTATGGATTGCAAAATTTCCCAGTGGAAATGACCAGGTTAACATAGGCGCCTGGGAAATGGTTGTGAACGTACTTGCTAAAGAAGCAGGTCTGAACATTGCCGACGGACAGGTAAAGAAATTTAATAGTAAGCATCATACTTTTCTTTCAAAAAGATTTGACAGAACAAGGGGTAACGGCCGCATTCATTTCGCATCGGCCATGACGTTGCTTGGCTATTCTGACGGAGCCGAAGGAGTTTCCTACCTTAACCTGGCTGAATTCATCATGCAAAATGGCGCAAACGTCAAAGACGATCTGGAAGAATTGTGGCGACGAATCGTTTTTAATATTTCTGTTAAAAATACAGATGACCATCTTCGTAACCATGGATTTTTGCTCACTCGCCGGGGATGGATACTCTCTCCGGCCTTTGATGTTAATCCTGTTTATCATGGAAGAGGGTTGACACTAAATATTTCTGAGACGGATAACTCTTTGGACTTTGATCTGGCAACGTCAGTCGCAAAATATTTCAGGATATCAGAAAATAAAGCAACGACAATCATTTCTGAAGTAAAGCAAGCTTCAGGAAAATGGCAGAAGGTAGCAAAGGCTTATAAGATTCCTGCCAGCGAACAGGATTTAATGGCTAATGCTTTTGAAAATTCTGGTCCTTAATTATTGAATCTTCACATATTGACTATTGGATTTATGGGTATCGCCATAGTAACACATCGGGTTTTACTATTGGAAAAATTGTCTTACTCACTAACCAATTGGGATATGTTAGAAACGAGGAAAATCAGTATTTTAGTTTAGATAAGATAATTCAATGTTGATGGGGATAAGGAAGACCCTTCCCCGTTTCGCACAACAATCTCAGGCTTCTTAGAAAAAGAGCCCAGTCATAGCTACATCCGGCAAACTCTGGTGTATATTCTTTCCAGCCATCATGATGAAAAAACAATACAGTGCCTTTATCTACCGATTGTAATTCGAAAGTAAGAGTTGTACCGATCCATTCCTCATAAGCCTTAAGGCAGAGCCATTCAACCTTGCCTGATGATTCAAGTCTGGTAATCTTCATTTCCTTGAAATAATCCGGACCAAAGGCAAACCGTGCAATACTGCCTACCTCTGGTTTTGCTTTTGTTTCAGCCGTCCACCATCCTGCTAAGCCTTCCTCCTGGGTTAATGCACTATAAACTGTTTCAGCCGATGCTTCAATTAATAGCCTGTGACAAATACTTTTCATAACAAATCGTTTTATTGAAACACAAAGGTATTGGCCTCAAATAATATCATACGGGTGTAAGATGGACTTTGTACCGGGCTGATTTAGACAATTAAGTCTAACTTGTATTGACGGTACAAAATATAGAACATCATATATGATTTACACTGATGAAAATTGAAAAATTTTATAATTGTATCATAAATTAGCATTAGACGAAACCACCTCTAATACGAACCACCCCAATATAAGCTTGAGGACGTTGACATAAAAGTTCTGGAAAAAACGATTACTGAGTCAGTGAAATAAAATAATTTAATTTAAGATAAAGCCTTTCAAATCACCGCCTCCTTGTTGTATTTACGTTTATACTCTATTGGCGATATTCCTGTAATTTTTCTAAATACTTCACGAAAGGCCCTGGTATCCAAATATCCTACTTCATACATCACTTCATTAATGGTTTTGCGACTCGTTTCGAATGATTTTTTTGCTGCTTCAATTCTTACTCTTTGCAAATATTCAACAGGAGTGTTTCCGGTTGCATGGATAAATCTTCTGTCAAAATTTCGCCGGGCCATAGAGAACCTTGATGACAAATTTTCTACAGATAGCTTCTCGTGAATATTGTTTTCAATATGTGCCTGTGCTTTTTGCACCATTTCATCCCCATGCCTCTTCTGACCTGTAAATATTATAAATGGCGACTGACTCTGTCTGTCTATTTCGATCTGAAATACTTTGGAACAAAAAATTGCTGTTTGTCTGTCGTAAAATTTCTCTACAAGATAAATCATCAGGTTTAGGAAAGAATAAGCACCACCATTCGTATAAATTCCGTTTTCATCCGTAATCACTCTGTCAGCTTGTAAGTTCACTTTCGGAAATGTGGCTCTGAAATTATCAGCAGCCTGCCAGTTTGTAGAGCAATTCTTTCCATCCAACAACCCTGAAGATGCGAGCAGAAAAGCACCTGTGCACATACTGGCGATTTCAGCACCGGCTTTATGTTGGTCCGCAATCCATTTGATCAGCAATTTGTTTCCTTTCATGGCTTCCTGATAATCATTGACCAGTGAGGGAATAATAATGAGATTGGTCTTTGTTATGTTTGAAATGTTTGTTTGTGGCTTCAGGACCAGTAATCCGTCATCAAATTTTGCAGTTTTTGTAACACCTGCCAGTTCGATTGTAAACATTTCCTGATCGAATTTTTCTTTCCAATATTGATTAGCTCTAATAAATATGTCATATGCACTTACTATACAGGTTACGGTGCTTCGTGTAGTTTGCCCGTCAGGAATTACTATGGTAATGTGTTTCATCAGTTCTTCATTTAACGCTTTATAACAATCTATATCTTTCAACTTATCATGCATTGCATCCTCATAAACTCCTTTGTAAAGGTAGAAGTTCCTCATATCCAAATTAACACCCTATATAATCTACTTCACCATACCGGTGGTTTTATGATCGCTCAAACGCGTATTTCCGCGGAAGCGCCTGAAGCACCCGAATTGGCCACCAGCCTGATGGTATCTTTTGCAAATGCCGGTTTGGCACTGGGCGCCTTCCTGGGAGGTATTGTAATTAACAGTTTTGGCGTGCACAACGTTGTGTGGATGAGTATTCTGTTATTGCTGGTGGCCCTTGGTCTCAGTTTTGTTTTTATCAGGAAGCAGGCTGCAAATACATCGGTGTCAACGCAGGAAAAAATAGACGAAAGTGTAGAAGAGGGGAGTGCTGTTGCGGCTTAAACCAGGAAGTGAATAGTGAAACATAAATAAGGTTCATATTCTTTTATAATATAACACGGGCCGCATATCAAAAGCTTCAATGCAATGTGTCCTCACTGGCAGGTAATTTGAGCGAAGAGCTGATATTGATATCGTCATTATAGATGTAATCTATTTGATTATAGAATTTATTGATTACGACTATCTACGCTTTGCCATAAATTCGTCATTCGGTAAAAAATACCGGCTGAGTCAAGTCCTCATTGCATCAAAAAATTTAAACATGGAAAACGAATCAAAAGACATCAGTAAATGCCCTTTTCATAATGGGAGTATGAAGCAAAATGTTGGCGGTGGCGGCACCAGAAACCGTGACTGGTGGCCGAATCAGCTAAAGCTGACTATCCTGCGCCAGCACTCGCCCTCATCAAACCCTATAGGAGAAGATTTTAACTATGCCGAAGCATTTAAGAGCCTCGACCTGGAAGCAGTTAAAAAAGACCTGCATGCACTCATGACCGATTCTCAGGATTGGTGGCCTGCAGACTTTGGGCACTATGGTCCTTTGTTTATTCGCATGGCATGGCACAGTGCAGGTACTTATCGTGTGGGTGATGGCCGTGGAGGTGCGGGGGCAGGACAGCAACGGTTTGCGCCGCTAAATAGCTGGCCCGATAACGTCAGCCTCGATAAGGCCAGGCGACTGCTTTGGCCGATTAAACAAAAATATGGACGCAAAATTTCATGGGCAGATCTGATGATCCTTACTGGTAACGTGGCCCTGGAATCAATGGGTTTTAAAACATTTGGCTTTGCCGGTGGCCGTGCAGATGTATGGGAACCGGACGAAGATGTTTATTGGGGATCAGAAACCACGTGGTTGGGTGGAGACCTGCGTTATGCACATGGCTCCCATGGTGTGCCAAAAGAGCATGGCGTAGTTTCATCAGACGATGATGCGGATGGAGATATCCACTCCCGCAACCTGGAAAAACCTCTTGCTGCCGTGCAGATGGGTTTGATTTATGTAAACCCCGAAGGCCCTGATGGCAATCCGGACCCCATTGCTTCGGCAAAAGACATTCGCGATACATTTGGCCGCATGGCGATGAACGATGAAGAAACAGTTGCCCTGATTGCAGGTGGCCACAGTTTTGGTAAAACCCATGGTGCGGCTCCATCTTTGCATGTAGGCAAAGAGCCTGAAGCCGCCGGCATTGAATCGCAGGGCTTGGGCTGGAGCAACAGTTTTGGTTCCGGTAAAGGAGCTGACACTATTACAAGCGGGCTTGAGGTAATATGGACGAAAACTCCCACTAAATGGAGCAATAACTTTTTCGAAAATCTTTTCGGCTTTGAATGGGTGCTTACTAAAAGCCCCGCCGGCGCTCAGCAGTGGGTAGCAAAAAATGCAGACAACATTATTCCTGATGCATATGATGGTTCGAAAAAGCATTTACCAACCATGCTGACTACCGATATTGCTTTGCGGGTTGATCCTGCATACGAAAAAATATCCCGGCGCTTTTTGGAGAATCCAGATGCATTTGCAGATGCTTTTGCAAGGGCGTGGTTTAAATTAACGCACCGCGATATGGGGCCGCATGCACGCTACCTGGGTCCCGATGTACCAAAAGAAGAACTGCTTTGGCAGGATCCTATTCCTGCAGTTAACCACCCACTCGTTGGTGAAAAAGATATTGCTGATCTTAAGGCAAAAATTCTGGCATCGGGACTGAGTGTGTCTGAACTCGTTTCGACCGCATGGGCCTCTGCTTCTACTTTCCGTGGTTCTGATAAACGTGGTGGCGCAAATGGTGCACGGATCCGCCTGGCACCACAGCGATACTGGCAGGTTAATAATCCTTCGCGATTACAGAAAGTGTTGGGTTCACTGGAAAAAATTCAGCAGGAATTTAATGGCGCGCAGTCGAACGGTAAAAAAATTTCGTTGGCAGATCTGATTGTACTGGCAGGTTGTACCGGTGTTGAAAAAGCAGCAAAAGATGCAGGACATGCAATCACTGTTCCATTCTCAACTGGCCGTATGGATGCTTCGCAAGACAAAACTGATGTTGACTCAATGGGTTTCCTGGAACCTGTTGCTGATGGTTTCCGGAACTACGGCAAATCAAGATCCGGTGTTTCGACCGAAGCGCTGCTCATAGATAAGGCTCAGTTGCTTACCCTTTCAGCGCCGGAGTTAACAGTGCTGGTAGGTGGCCTGCGTGTATTGAACACGAATTTCGATGGCTCCCGACATGGGGTTTTCACTTCGCGCGCAGGTGTACTTACCAACGATTTCTTTGTGAACCTGCTTGATATGAATACTGCATGGAAAGCAATTTCTGAAGACAAGGAACTTTACGAAGGCAGCGACCGGGCAACCGGTGCTACCAAATGGACAGGCACCCGTGCAGATCTTGTATTTGGCTCTAACTCTGAACTGAGAGCGATTGCTGAATTCTATGGAAGCGAAGATGCAAAAGACAAATTTGTGAAAGACTTTGTGTCAGCATGGAATAAGGTGATGAACCTGGATAGGTTTGATATTGCGTGATCTTCGCGTGTAAAGAATCATATCTGAAATTAAATGTGATGGGCAGCCGGATAAATGGCTGTCCATTTTTTTATCTAAATTATTCTCAAAATCGATTAGAAAATTAATGTGTAAAGCTTCATGTGGTAAAACCTGCTTTCCATAATTAACAATTCCTAAAGGTGACCTTTAAAAGTTTATGGTATTAATTCATTACACGATGGCGCCCATGTGTAAAAAATTAAACCCCGCATCTTGATATCATAAACCTTAAATCACTACCCTCCCATGCGTTATTTACTGTCTGTAATTGCAGCATCATTGATGCTGATGGCCTACTCATGCAATGATCACAAAATTAATAAAGATGAAGCTACTGTTGAGAGCAACGCTAAGCTGGAAGAGATACCGCAGACTGCCGATACGATAGCTCTGCCGGCGGGCCGCGCGAACCAGCCACAGAAAGATCGCCCGCAGGTTTCCACACCAAACATTGACTGGGATAAAAAAATCATCAAAACCGGAACACTAACTATTGAAACAGATAATTATCACAAGTACAACAATCAAATTCATCAGCTGGTAAAAAAATGGGAAGCCTATATTGCTGGCGAACAGGAAAACAGTTCCGGTTACAAAATTGAAAATGTACTTACTATAAAAATTCCTGTCCAATACTTCGATGAAGCGGTTCAGCAATTATCTTCATCAGTACCCGGAAAATTACTTGCCAAGCAGGTTACTGCCCAGGATGTGACTGCAGAATATTTCGATACAAGGGCAAGAATGGAAACGAAAAAAAGAATCAGGCTCCGCTACCTTGATATGGTACAGCGGGCAAAAAACATGGAAGAAGTACTGCAGGTGGAAAGAGAGATCAACGCGATGCAGGAACAAATAGAAGCTGGTGAAGGCAGGATCAAATACCTGGGTCATTCGGCAGCATACAGCACGATCCAGCTTACATTCTTCCAGGTCTTGAATCCGAATGCCACCGATTCTGAAAAACCGTCATTTGGAGCGAGGATGTTGGCGGCGATGACAGATGGCTTGTGGTGGTTTGGTGAATTAATTATACTTCTGTTTACTTTATGGCCAGTATGGATCGGAGCAGGCGCGATAATATTGATGGTCAGGCGCATAAAAAAAGTAAAAAAATAAAAAAATATTCGTCCGCTTTTGTCCAATCTGATTAAGTCGGTTGTCAGTAGTGTATAAAAACAAACATTATGACAACGACAACAACAAAGGCAGGTACTGAACAAAGAATCAGCATCCTGGAAAAAGGACAAAACGCACTGAAGGCTCTATTTGGCCTGGGTGCTTATATTAAAAAATCTACTATCGAAAGATCGCTGCTCGAGCTCGTGAACTTCCGGGTATCGCAATTGAACGGCTGCGGTTTTTGCATCGATATGCATACAAAAGATGCGCGTTCAATGGGAGAATCTGAGCAACGGTTGTTTGGTTTGAGCTGCTGGCGCGAGTCACCTTATTACAGTGATCGTGAAAGGGCTGGACTCGCCTGGGCAGAAGCTGTAACGAAGTGCCACGTGAGTGATGAACTCTACGCTGATGTTGAACAGCATTTCTCTGAACAGGAATTAATTGACCTGACCCTGGCCGTTTCCACAGTCGCCACCTGGAATCGCCTCAACATCGCTTTTGCCACCACTCCGGGCACATACCGCGTAGGACAATTCGGATAATCTCATCATCTCAAACATTATCGATAATTTTATAACTTCTTAATTAAACATTATGAACGAATTCTTAATAGCTATTCACCGCGATCTTAAGAGTAAAGATGCGCAGCCATCACCTGAAAAGATGCAGGCAACCATTAAACTGTTTCAGGACTGGATCGGTGGTATTGCAGCACAAAATAAATTAGTTATGCCGCCTAACCGTTGGGACGCAGGTGGGAGAGTGGTAAAACAAAACTCAGTAACTGAAGGTCCCTATGCGGAAATAAAAGAGTCACTGGGAGGAGTAATTTTGGTAAGGGCCGAAAACTATGATGATGCTGTAGAAATTGCAAAAGGCTGCCCGATTTTAGACTGGGGTGCTACGTTAGAGGTCCGCATGGCCATTTCCGCACAGGTTCAATAAATGTTGATGGATCAGCAGGAACTTTTACCTGGTTTATTCAGGAACGAGTACCGGAACATTGTTTCGGTACTCGTTCATTTATTTGGCATCATACACATTGAGGTTGCTGAGGATATTGTTAGCGATACATTTCTTACTGCTACAGAAACCTGGTCGTTAAAAGGTGTGCCGGATAATCCCACGGCATGGTTGTATACGGTGGCAAAAAATAAAACGAAGAATCATTTCAAGCGCAAGGATATTTTCGAAAAGAAATTGTCACCGGAAATAAAACACACTGCACAGTTAACAGAAGAAACCGAAATAGATTTGTCCCCCCAAAATATTTCCGACAGCCAGCTCGCCATGATATTCACCGTCTGTGATCCGGTGATATCCGAGGAAGCACAGACTGCGCTTGCTTTGCATTTACTTTGCGGTTTCGGCATACAGGAAATTGCGGATGCTTATTTAACTACCAAAGAAGTTATTTACAAAAGAGTTAGCAGGGCGAAAGAAAAACTGAAAGAAAAAAATATTCAAATACAGCAACCTGCTATTGCTGAAATAAACGATAGACTAGACGTGGTGCTGTCTACGCTTTATTTATTGTTTTCAGAAGGATATTATTCAAAGTCGCACAATAGCGTTTTAAGAAAAGATTTGTGCGAAGAAGCGATACGGCTGACGTTGTTCCTCATAAATAATCCCGGTACAAATAAACCTAAAGTAAATGCCCTGTACGCGCTGATGTGTTTTCATGCTTCGCGTTTTGATGCCAGGACAAGTGAAGACGGGGAGATTATTTTATATGATGACCAGGATGAAACATTATGGGACAGGGAACTTATCGAACGCGGAATAAAGTATTTAAATCTCGCCTCGACAGGCATTGAATTAACCCGTTATCATCTTGAGGCGGGTATTTCTTACTGGCACACTTACAAAGAGGATGTGCCGGAAAAATGGGAAGAGATCTTACAGTTGTATAATCATTTGCTTGTTCTTCAATATTCCCCCATCGCTGCATTAAACAGAACCTTCGTGCTTTCTAAGGTTAAAGGCAAAGAAGCCGCCATAGTTGAAGCGGAAAAACTCAAATTAACGGATAATCATTTTTACTTTTCATTGCTGGGCAATCTTTATTCAGGTATAGACAATAAAAAGGCCTTGCAACATTATCAGACAGCACTTGGGCTGGCACGAACGAACGCCGATAAAAAAACCATCACGAAACAAATGGAAAAATTTTGAATCGATCATAACTTCGTCACTTATTTTTATAACAGAATATCTACTCATTCAGGCCGTCCTGACAGCTATGATTTAAAAAAATTATGAGCTATGACAAGTTTTGAAATATATTTTCACGAAATAGACTACGCCTTTCCTATGGTTTGGGTCAGGGGCTCAGGTGAAACCGGCTATTTATTTGGTGACAAGGAAAAGCAAAACGTACAGGTAAGAGATTTCTTTATCTCCCAATACCCGGTTACGCAAAAGCTTTGGGAATACATTACCGGTAACAATCCATCCCATTTCCACGGACAAGACAGGCCGGTAGAGTGTGTTTCATTCAATGACATTACACAAAAGGGAGGCTTTTTGGAAAAGCTGAAATTTTCCGCCGGGAGCAGGTATGAATTGAATTCGGCTGTCATTTTCCGTTTGCCATCCGAAACGGAATGGGAATACAGCGCAAGAGGCGGCACTCATTGGGCAGACGGGTTTCAATTCAGTGGCAGCAACGATTTGAACAGCGTTGGCTGGTACGACCGGAACAGCGGAAAGTACAATGACCCGGAAATCTTATCCAAACTAAAGAACCAGGAGAAAGGAACCGAAACACATGATGTGGGACAGAAATCTCCGAACCAGTTGGGTATTTTTGATATGTGTGGCAATGTTTGGGAATGGTGCCAGGATTTCTTTCAAACTGATATAAAGAAAATACCTAAAGACGGAACACCTTATGCAGAAGAAAGTAGTGAACGGGTACTTCGGGGCGGATGCCATCATAATTGGGCCTTTCATTGCACAACTTCAAAACGATATGAGATTGCTCCTGATGCAAAGGACGAATGCATTGGGTTCAGAATTGCAGGGCATAATTCGCTAGTTAAATTGCCCTAATTCTGTGACATAAAATCGCACAAATGGACCTATTTTGTTACAATAAATCAGCAAAAATGCCCTAATTTTGTGACATGTTTCAACGAGATATATTGCAGGAACTGAAGAACTGGCGGGTGAAAGATAACCGTAAACCACTCATTATCAGGGGCGCCAGGCAGGTCGGAAAAACTACAGTTGTCCGGCAGTTTTCAGAGGAATTTAAGGAATTTATTTATCTGAACCTTGAATTGCCTGAAGATAGAAAACCCTTTGAGGATTTTTCAAATTTTGAGACCCTGCTTCAGACCTTGTTTTTCCTGAAAAATAAGTCGCTGGCAAATCGTGCTAATATATTGGTTTTTATTGATGAGATCCAGGAAGCTCCGGACGCGCTTCAACACCTACGGTATTTTTATGAAGAGGCTCCTGACATCCCGGTGATTGCCGCAGGCTCCATGTTGGAAAGCCTGTTCAATCCCAATATCAGTTTCCCGGTTGGGCGCGTAGAGTATCTCGTAATTCAGCCGGCCTCTTTCCGCGAATTCCTGGGAGCTACCGGCGAAGCAGCAGCTCTCCAAGAAGTATTGACTGTGCCGGCGGCGACTTTTGCACACGATATGCTGCTGAAGTTGTTCCGCACATATTGCCTGATTGGAGGAATGCCGGAAATAGTAGCACACTATGCCGCACATAAGGACTTAGCTGTTCTCACCTCAATCTATGAGTCGCTGCTCGTTTCTTACCTGGATGACGTTGAGAAATATGCAAACGGAACTTCACAGATCGAATATATCAGGCACGCTATCCGGTCAAGTTTTGCCGAGGCAGGCAAACGAATTAAGTTCCAGAATTTTGGCAACTCATCCTATAAATCACGGGAGATGGGTGAAGCACTTCGGGCGTTGGAAAAAGCATTGTTGATCCATCTGGTATATCCACAAACAAGCCCGGTTTTGCCGATGCTGCCGGATGTAAGTAAGTCACCCCGCCTCCACGTGTTGGACACTGGGATGCTGAATTATTTTGTCGGGCTACAGCAGGAGGTCCTCGGTAGTACGGATCTCAACAATGTGTATCATGGAACGATGATAGAACATATGGTCGGCCAGGAACTGTTGGCCCGCCAGTACAGCGCACTGCGCGGCCTGGTCTTTTGGGTCAGGGAAAAGCCGGCTTCCTCTGCGGAAGTCGATTACTTATTCAGTTATAAAGGAAAACTTGTTCCGATTGAAGTCAAATCCGGTGCGACCGGCACTTTGCGTTCAATAGGTGTGTTCATGGATTTGGCGCCGCATAATATGGCAATACGATTATATGCCGGCGAAATTTTGATTTCCACTATTACAACACCGGGAGGTAAGAAAGTCAATTTGTTGAACCTGCCGTATTATTTGGTGTCACAGATTGAAAAATATCTTGAGTGGTTTGAGACGCAGATAGTAAAGTAATTTCTAACAATGATGGCAATCTACCCATGTCAAAGTAAAACCAAAGAATATGGTATTACAGTACTGCTCCGATCTGCATTTGGAATTCAGGGAAAATAAACAATTTCTAAATCAACACCCTCTTCAACCTAAGGCTGAAATTTTAATATTGGCAGGTGATATTGTCCCATTTACTGAAATGGATAAGCGCAAACATTTCTTTAATTACATTTCAGACAATTTTAAATTGACTTATTGGCTCCCTGGTAATCATGAGTATTATTATTCCGATGCGTCCGAACGACCAGGAACAATCAATGAAACAATAAGGGATAATATATTTTTGGTGAATAATATCTCTTTTCAACACGAAGATGTAAGACTTATTTTTTCTACTTTATGGTCGAAGATCAGCCCAGCCAATGAATGGCAGATTGAGCGCAGCATAAGCGATTTTCAGGTGATCAAATTCAATGGACACTTTTTTTCAACCTCCAACTTTAATCAATTACATTCAGATAGCCTGGATTTTATACAGAAGGAATTAGGCCAGAATAATGCTGGTAAGACAGTAGTGATTACTCACCACGTACCCACTTTTTTGAATTTCCCTTTGCAGCATAAAGGCAGTATTTTAAACGAGGCCTTTGCAGTTGAATTATTCCCTATAATTGAATCTTCACACATTGATTATTGGATTTATGGGCATCACCACAATAACACACCGGATTTCAATATTGGAAACACCGTTTTACTTACTAATCAACTGGGATATGTCAGAAATGAGGAGAATAGGGATTTTAGTTTAGCTAAGACAATTGTTTGTTAATTTGCAAAGCCCAAAAAACAACCACCCCTGCCGTCTTCGACGTCTTCCCCTCCTTCGCCCGCCTGTGCTGGCCACGGCGGGCGAGCAGGAGGGGAGTGGGGCTACTGCAACAACTCCTTTACTTTCGTTTTGATATAACTGTTTTGGAAATAGGGATAGATGTTTTCTCCCGGGCAAGTGGTCTGCTTGCTGTAATCACGGTGCGTGGCGATGGTTTCAGGAGAGATATTATATTTCTTGCAGAAATGTGCTATGAGCCGCGTCAATACATCTAATAGCTCAGGGTTCAATTTCTGTTGACCGTAATTGCCGAGGAAGCAGATCAGCAGATGCCCTGTGGGATCATATTCTGTATTGGTTTCGCCTACCGTGTTAACATTTCTTCCTTCATATATTGTACCATCAGCTGCAATTAAATAATGATAGGGTACATCTGTCCAGTTGCGGTCCTTGCCCATGCACCAGGTCTGAATATTTTTCAGTCTTTGTCCTCCATCGGCGGAAGCTTCCAGCACTTTGCCTCCTTCATGGTGAACGGTAATACGAACAGGCACATGTTGCTTGTACGGTCTGGGATCATTGGCCTTCCATACGGAGCGGGGAACAATGGCCACCACATCAGGACGCTTTTCACTACGCACACTTTCATTTCCCATTCGGTCAACTGCTACAACGGCCACTGCGTTCAATTTATCTTTTCCTTTCAATGTTTTTAATTCAGTCTTTCTATCACCGCGGTTCAGTATGCGATAGCTCCAGCTTTTGCCATATTGATAATATACCACCCAGTGGAAAACATCCTTTTCATCTTTATGTGTCCAGCTTACATTCACCGTATCTTCCTGTTGGACCAGGTTGACAGTTGGTGCATCGGGTGCTTTATTATCGAGCCACTCACTGGCAGGTACCAACGCCTGTTTCTGATAAGGTCCCTCGATCAGTGCTTTGGACATGCTGGGATTTTTTGTGACAGATGAAATGCTCCAATGAACCACGCCGCTGCTTTTTGGTAACATGCCGCGGGATATCATAATCTGGCTTAGCGTTTCTGTTGTTGTTTTTGAGCTGGTATCCCGACCCACGCTGATTCCTGGCCAGAGATGGCGGTTCATTTTATTTTCATTCGACCACCATCCCAACAACACAGGAAAACTCTGTGGTATGCGAGTGATTGGCCAATATAGCTGAGGTGAAAAATAATCTATCCATCCTTTATTTAACCAGAGTTTCGCGTCGGCATACAACTGATCATACTGATCAAAGCCTGCCACTGATTCAGGGTGCCCCGGTCGCCAGATGCCGAATGGACTCAATCCGAATTTGACATGTTTCTTTTCTGCTTTGATATCATCATAGAGGCGATGAATAAAAGTGTTGACGCTTTCCCGTCGCCAGTCGCCACGTGATAATTTTCCGCCGCCTGTCTGGTATTGTGCATAACTGGCGCTATCAGGGAAATCTTCATTGCCATTATACTCAGGATAAGGATAAAAATAATCATCAAAATGAACACCGTCGATATCATATCTTTTTACAATATCCATTACCACAGCAACACCATGATCCTGCGTTCCTTTTTTTGAAGGATCAAACCACCAATAGCCTTCTTTCAATTTTACAACCTGGTCCGGCATTCTCTTCACGATAGAACTATCACTAACTGGTCCACCTGCAACATGGTGTGCACGATATGGATTCAGCCACACATGCAGTTCCAGTCCGCGCTCATGTGCTGCTTCCACCCAAAATTCCAGGGGATCGTAATATGGATCGGGGGCTTTTCCCTGAACACCGGTGAGATAATACGACCAGGGCTCGAGCGAACTCTGATACAAAGCATCGGCCTGCGGACGAACCTGGAATATGGCGGCATTGAAATTATGTGCTTTCAGAAAGTCGAGTAGGGCGATGGCTTCCAGTTTTTGTTGTTCGGTAGAGAGACCCGGTTTGCTCGGCCAGTTAATATTCGCAACGGTGGCTATCCATGCAGCCCGAAACTCTCTTGCTGCCTTAGGGCTGCCGGATGTAGATGCAGATGTAGGTGCAACAATATTCGCTGATTGCCTGCTGGAAGCGCAGGAAAACATTATTACAGAAAGAAATGAAAACACTGCAAATCGCAACTGACTGATATACATAATAAGGAGTTGATGCTTTAAAATTACTTCAAACCGTGAAAGAAGGCAACTCCTTTTTCATTATTAATCTCAAAAAGGTAACCTCCTTTATAGTCAACAATGTTTCCTTTCATGGCTTTGATAATCGCGGACCAATGAGAGAGTAAAGACGAGATGCGTCAGTAAAGAAATTACGTTAGCTTTAAAAAAGTTTTCACCCCCTAATCCACTTGATAACGATGAAAGCATTTTATTCAGTTATAATAAGCATAACTCTTATTGTAACCATGCATAAAATTCTTACCAGCATTTTTCTTTTTATAGTCTATTTATCGCCGGCCTCTTGAAACAGGGAAATTTCGATTTATTTTAGCTGGTTATAGATAAGCCATACTGAACCTCACTACTTAAAAAATAATTTATGAATTTAATATTGGAATTCATCGCCATATTTTCAGCAGGCTTATTTTGTGGTGCGGCCATTTATATCAATTTAGTTGAACATCCGGCAAGATTGAGCTGTGGAACGGTCTTAGCAATTACTGAATTTGCTCCAAGTTATAAAAGAGCCACAGTCATGCAGGTTTTCTTAGCTGTTATTTCGTTTCTCAGTTCATTAATTGCCTGGATCTTGCACTCAAATATTTACTGGCTTATTGGCGGTATCCTTATTGTACTTGTGATTCCTTTCACTATCATTGCTATACTCCCCACAAACAAAAAACTCATAGATTCTTCTCTGGACATGGATTCGGAATACGCAAAAAATCTTTTGACCCGCTGGGGAAGATTGCATGCCGTGCGTAGCATTTTGAGTCTTCTTTCTTTTATCATTTTTCTGTGTGCTCTTATTTGGCCTGGAGCAGATGTTGTAATGCGACAGCCTGGTTGAATTGCTCGTCTTTTGCTGAATAGATAAGAGTTATCCTCTTGTGCTTGTCAATCAGTTTTTTTAGTTCCTTAAAAGTTTCTGAGACTTCTAATTCAGCAGAATATTTTCTTATAAATATTTTCCATTTTTCGGGTTCATGGTTAAACCATTTTCTCAGTGCCTGCGAAGGCGCCACGTCTTTTAACCATTCGTCTATCCCGGCTGTAAAACTTAGATGATAGTAAGTGGCGGGCTGTAGGCCTGCCACATGACTGGAGTATTGAAGGACCTTTTAGCAAGGAATGGGCAAGTGGGACAGGTTATTTGCCGGGTGGTATAGGATGGTATCGGAAAACATTTAACCTGGATAAAATTTGGGCCAATGAAAAAGCCTTTATTTATTTTGATGGTGTTTATATGAATAGTGAGGTCTGGCTGAATGGTATTATCTTGGTAAAAGACCAAATGGCTACATACCTTTTCAGTATGAAATGACAGCATACCTTAAAAAAGAAAAAAACTTAATCGCTGTAAAAGTTGATCATACAAAATTTGCAGACTCGCTTTGGTATCCCGGCTCTGGTATTTACCGGAACGTTTACCTGATAATTAAGAAGCCGGTTTATATTCCGGTATGGGGTATTAGTTTTACAACACCTGAAGTTTCCAATCAGCATGCTTCGGCGGTTATCCAAAAACAGATTATTTTGTGCGCCAGAGTTTGTGGTTGAATAAACCTGTGTTATAGGTTGTCGCGAGTAAAGTATCAGGAGCCACGGGGAACGGGGGCAACGTATCAGTAAACCTTCCTGGAACTGGACAAAGGAGATAAGATCAGGATTATCTGTATCTCAAATACCGAAGAGGCGAAACTATTCATTAACGGTAAATCGATGGGAAAAAAATCCAAAAAGGATACTGCCACAAGAGGGCTTTCCTGGATTGTTGACTACGAGGCTGGTGAACTCTATGTAAAAGGCTTTACCGGAAGCAGGGAAACAGGGTCTATCAAACTAAAAACCACCGATTCGGCTGTAAAAATCACAGCAGTTTCTGACGCAAAAATATTTCACGTGGGTAAAAAGGAATTAGCTCATGTAGAAATGCAGATTAGTGATAAAAATGGTGCGTTAGTATATGATGCCGACAACGAAGTGACCATTGACATAGAAGGTCCTGCAATTCTGCTGGGTTTGGAGAGCGGAAACCTTGCCAGTCATGAAGATTATAAATCAAATAAAAGAAAAGCATACAACGGGAAAATATTGGCATATGTTCAAAGCAACGGAGAGCCTGGTGAAGTAAAGGTTACCCTTCGTTCACCTGGTTTACAGCCAAAATCAGTTATCATTGCATCGGCCAAATAGATAAGAATTCCTATGGGGGCATTAATTCCCCCCATAGGCATTCACCTTACTACTCCAGTTAACTAATAGTGTTAGCATCTGATTTGCAAATGAGTTAATTCACTTTTCTCTGGTGCTATCAATTTGTCAATCCATGGATAGCATTAATTTTTTCTCTAGAAGTTTTGTTAAGGTAAAATATATGAACTTTGAACAGGAGAGCTAAAGCAACATTTATCATGGGTAAGACTGAAGAAATAAAAAAGATTATTACAGCTATTATCCGGGAGAATCTGTCAAACGAAGCCTGGAGCTGGCTGGCGGAAAAATGCGTTTTAGTAAATCAATCTGCCCGGCAACTTAATATCGCCTTTGTCAGCATGCCGCAAAAAACCGGTAAGGCGGTTATTCATTTCACAGCAAAAGAAGCTCAAGCCCTATCATTGGCAAGACCCCATTTTACCATTGAAAACTGGACTATTGACAGGCTGTGCAGAGTATGGCTTTTGCTTCATATTGATTCTGCCAAAAAAGGTGATTATTTTCTTGCTGTGGAAAATCTTTTCATGGCAGCAGAAATGAACGAACTCGTTGCCTTATATTCTTCACTACCTGTTTTACAATATCCTGAACTTTGGCACGGCCGCTGCTCCGAAGGAATACGAAGCAATATCGGTACAGTGCTTGAAGCTATTATCTGCAACAACCCATATCCATCCGAACAATTAAGCGATGCGGCATGGAATCAACTGGTGATGAAAGCCTTTTTTACCGATAAGCCCATACACCAGATAATTGGCCTCGATCAAAGAGCCAACAAAGAATTGGCCAAAATGCTTTCAGATTATGCCAATGAACGCCGGGCAGCATCAAGAACAGTAAATCCGCAATTATGGAGATGTGTAGGGAAATTTATTGATGAAACAAATTTTACAAACATTCAACGAATTTATCATTCAACTGATACAATAGAAAAAGAAGCCGCTGCTTTAGCTTGTTATTCCAGTGATTATCCTGCCGCCAAAGAATTGTTAAAGCAGGATAATACATTGAAATCACAAATTGAATCAGGACAGTTAAACTGGGATACGCTTTCAAAAAAACTGATCGCACAAACAGGTTAGTTCATATAACCTTACTTTTGTAAAAATTCTAACTCGGATCGTCTATGTGTTGCAATAATATAGCTGAAATGGACCTGCAGGCCGGAGAAAATTTACCGGTATTGCTGGATAAAATCAAAGGCATGAAGTTTTTTGATCCGCATGTACATATGACATCACGTACTACGGATGATTACCAGGCTATGGCCGATGCCGGAATCGTCGCACTCATTGAACCTGCATTCTGGTTGGGACAACCACGCACAGGTGTTGCAACTTTCAGGGATTACTACAGCAGCTTAATAGGATGGGAACGTTTTCGTGCTTCACAATATGGTATCAAACATTATTGCACCATTGGCCTCAACTCCCGTGAAGCAAACAATGAACCATTAGCCGAGCAGGTAATGGAAATACTGCCGCTTTTTATTTATAAAGAAGGTGTTGTTGGTATCGGTGAAATAGGTTTTGATGATCAGACGGCGGCTGAAGAAAAATATTATCGTTTACAATTGGAACTGGCTAAGGAAGCCGAACTGCCGGTACAGATCCATACACCGCATCGTGATAAAAAAAGAGGCACGACACGAAGCATGGATATTTCTCTTGAACATGGCCTGGATCCCTATACTGTTATTGTTGACCACAACAATGAAGAAACGGTGAAAGACGTACTTGACCGCGGCTTATGGGC
>Ga0193752_1001520_pt1 | contig 19118 bp, 13 predicted proteins | sample H1c1metaG_FD_144924 | JGI IMG/M metagenome (GOLD analysis project Ga0193752, IMG submission 144924) | Soil microbial communities from a riparian zone of the East river system, Colorado, United States - H1c1 | ecosystem: Environmental > Terrestrial > Soil > Riparian zone | place: USA: East River...
TCATACTTCGCGGCTGGTATCTTCAGATCGTTCATGATCCATTCCGGCAGGCCGGATGTGCCCACGCCGCCAAGCTCGCTGTAGAGACCCCAGTGGACGAAGATTCCAAACTTCGCATCCTGAAACCAGCGCCTCGCAGCGAGATTGCTTTCGCTCGGTACGTACGCGCCTTGCGCGTCCGCCACGACAGCAGCTGGCTCACTTTGGCCTTCGGCGCGACATGAACTGCCGATGAGCAGTGATAGGCAAACTACCGAAGCAATGCTGTGTGACATTGGCCGCTACTCTCCACGAATCGCTTGCCGCAGCGCCGCCATCTGGCGCCGGGCCGCTTGACCTATGCTGCCGTCCTGGTAGATGCCCAGGTTGATGGTCACGGCAGCCTCCTTCTCGGCATTCTTCTTGACGAAGTCGATCAGCGACTCATCTGAAAAGCGCAAGGTCTCCATCTCAGCGTCCGGAAGGGAGTGCACCCACGGGGCGTCTGCGAACAGAAGGAAATGACTCTGCAGTCCGATCGCAGCGCCGGATGCAGCGTAGCGGCTCGCCGCAGGCCGGACGATGTCGCCCACTTCGCCGGCCCAGTAATCCTGCCACGGAGTCTCGATTGGGTAGACCCATGAGTTGAAGGCAACAAGTCGCGCGGGGTTGCCCGCGCGCACATAGGGAAGGAGGTCGCGCGGATTGATTTCGGGATAGGCCTCCAGCGTCTGGTACCAACCGTCGAACCAGTATCCCGCGACCCGCGTTCCATAGCGTTGTCCGAACTCCTGCAGAATTACCTTGTGGATGCGGAGGTACTCGGGACCAGTCGCGACGCGCAACTTGCCGACTGTGTGCGATGCGAAATACAACATCAACCTGACATTGCGCGCCTCGAGCGCCTTGGCGATCTCGGCCAACAGGTCGCGCTTCGTCGTCGAGCCGGGATGAAAGCGCTCCCAGGATTTTATTGGCGCGGGACAATGAGGCTGAGCGTGGTTGACCGTGAAAATGACGTACTTGGCCCCGGTGCTCGCCACCATTTCAGCAAATGCAACCACATTGAATGCATCGACTGCGCGCTGATAGGGGAGTGCCTGTCCGTGGCGCGGCGTCGATTCGCTCGTCCAGTGAAACATCACGCCGTACGCAGCGTGCGCAAGCCAATCTGTGTTCGCACGCTGCTGAGCAATCTTGCGTGCCTGGCCTGCCGTTTGAGCGGTCGCTGCTGGCTCAATCTCGATCGACCGAACCCGCAATTGCGCCTTTCCGCCAGGAATCCGCAGCTGCACCCGAAGAGATCCGCGCGGCAAGCGCGCACTCTCATTCGCGATGGTCCGGCCAAAATTCATCAGCGGGTCCTTGAAGACTTCCGTTTGCACGGCCAACGTGCCGTTCGCGACGGTGCTACCCAATGCAAGTGTGAATGCAGTTCCCGGCGTGTCCCCCGAGTACACGATCGTTGCGCGGTATTCACCCTCTCTGTCGATTGTCACCATCCACGTAGCGGTCGCTTCGCCTTCGATCGCCAGCCAGTCTTCACGCTTCCACAGGCGAGCAGCCCCCGTGGTCTGCGCCGCCGCCGCGTAGAGGCGAATGGTCCGCTCCGCGGACGGGGCGTCGGCGCCCGAAACCATGGACGTCATCAAGAAACCCGGAATGCATAGCAGGGCAGTAGAAAACTGCGCTACGACGGATCGAAGCCAACGGGTCGGCATGGCTGCAGTCACGATAAGGCCTCACAAACTACTGTCGGGACGCCCTCAGCACGTAATCCTTGCACTGCCCCGATTTGGGCCTGTGTGCATAGGTGAACATAAAGTTTATAGGTATACGCACAGGACTGCAAACCCGTCCGCAGTTCGTCATTGTCGACAGCCCACCGAGCCGCCACCAACATTTACGTAGGACATCGAGTCCCGCCGCCATGTTCACGATCCAACATTGTCGCGTACGATTCGAAGTGCCTCTACAACGACCGCGCTCCTGCGGCGCGAAGCCTTCCACTCTTGTCTGTACGCGCTGACCATCGACATCTTCCATGGCAACGCCGTGCGCTTCTATAAACTGGACGCCTGATCCCGGCTCAATACGTCCACTATCTCCATCGACGCCACGAAGCGCGCGAGCGCAGCTCGGCAGTTTTCCACTCCCAACTAGATAGACCTTCTCGTAACAATTGACCAAAGCGTTCGCAGCCGCCGGTCGAACTGGTCACCAACTTCTCCCCAGGATTGGCCTGACCGCCGATCAGGTATCGAATTACGATTCGATATCGCATTCGTCGCTGAGGAGATCCACGATGTCCGTCAATACGCTGATCGCAATGTTTGCAATTGTTGGGGCTACTTTTGTGGCCGCGACGACCGTCCGCGCGGGCGAGGAGAAGTCGACCGCGCAAATCGCAACACCCAAGACCACTCGAAGCGGGCACGTCGTGGTCAACGACGTGAATTACTACTATGCCGTCTACGGCACGGGCGAGCCGCTGCTGCTCCTTCATGGCGGCCTGGGCCAGATCGAGATGTTCGGTCCGAATCTGAACAAGCTCGCGCAGAATCGCCAGGTTATTGGAGTCGATCTGCAGGGCCACGGCCGCTCGTCGCTCGGTGCTCGCCCGATCAGCCTGGTCGACATGGGCAATGACATGGCCGGCTTGCTGAAGAAGCTCGGCTACGACAAGGTCGACGTGCTCGGCTATTCGCTGGGTGGCGGCGTCGCATTCCAACTCGCCGCCCGACATCCGAAGATGGTCCGCCGCCTCACGCTGGTTTCCACCTTGTTTTCAACAGACGGGTTCTATCCCGAGCTGCTGCCGCAGCAGGCGGCGGTCGGTGCCGCGATGGCGGAGCAACTGAAGGAAACGCCAATGTACAAATCGTACGTTGCGATTGCACCGCATCCGGAAGATTTCCCAAAACTTCTCGATGCGATGGGTGTCTACATGCGCAAGGCGTACGACTGGTCGGCGGACGTCGGGAAGTTGACCATGCCCGTGATGCTCATCTACGGTGACAGTGACATGATCCGGCCGGAGCACGTCGTGAAGTTCTACCAGTTGCTCGGCGGTGGATTGAAGGACGCGGGCTGGCAGCGCGAGCACATGACGCAGAATCGGCTGGCGATCCTTCCAAACCTCACGCATTACGAGATGGGTGTCGCTCCGCAGCTGGTTGACGCCGCTCTGCCATTTCTCAACGGACAAGGCCGCGCGAGTAGTTGGGCCGAGCAAGTGAAATAGTCGTGCACAAGGAACAGCGCATGCCACGAAAGATCATCGTCTCTCAATACATGTCACTGGACGGGGTCATCCAGGACCCGGTGGGCATGGAAGGTTCAGGGCTCGGGAACTGGACAGGTCCTTTCAAGCGCGGGCCGGAAGGCGACCAGTTCAAACACGAGGAGCTGTTTCAGAGCGAGACGCTCCTGCTCGGGCGCGTGACCTATGACGCCTTTGCAGCGGTCTGGCCAACTTTGAAGGACGAAGCCGGCTTCGCCGACCGAATCAATGCCATGCCCAAGTACGTCGTGTCCAGGAGCCTCGAAAAGGCCGAGTGGAGCAACACGACTATCTTGTCGCAAGATATGGTGTCGTCGATAAGGTCATTGAAAAATCAGACCGGCGGAAACATCCTCGTGTACGGAAGCGCTGCGCTCGTGCACTCTTTGATACCGATCGGCCTGGTCGATGAATACAACCTGATGGTGTTCCCGACGGTGCTCGGGCGCGGTACCCGTCTGTTTCCTGAAGGGGTCAAATCAGTGATGTCGCTGGTGGAGTCCAAGCAGTTCGGTGGAGGCATTGTGCTTCTTCGCTACAAGACTTAGCTTCCTCCGATCGAATGACAGTCTTCCATGTCAGCCTGATCGGACGCAGAGATATCAGCGGTGAGATCTATCGCCAGGTAAGGCAGGCCATTCTCGATGGGCGGCTCAAGAACGGCGATCGTCTGCCCGCAACCCGCGAGCTCGCGCGCAGTCTCGCAGTGTCGCGCTCGACGGTAACCGCCGCGTACGAACGGTTGCTGGGCGAACGCCTCGCGGCATCGAGGATTGGCGCCGCAACGCTCGTCAGCGCCAAGATCGACCGCTCGATCCCGACCGTGCCGCGTTCCGCTTCCGGGCGCGCGCTTCGAGCGCGCCCGGTATGGGACTCCGTCGCTACCTCGGTGGCTTCCGCGAGTTCTGCCCCGTTTGATTTTCGCAACTGCTTTCCCGACGTGGCGCTATTTCCACACGTCATCTGGTGCAGGGCAGTCGCGCGTGCACTGCGCTCGAGTTCGATGACCAGCGCTGTCTACGAACCTCCCGCCGGCACTAAACCGCTGCGCGCGGCGATCGCCGCCCACATCGGCGTGTCGCGCAACGTCAGGGCGTCGCCGGAAGACATCATGGTCACCAACGGCACGCAGCAGGCCCTCGATGTCGTAGCGCGCATTCTGCTCGAACCGGGCGACGTCGTCGCGGTCGAGGATCCCGGCTACACACCGCCCAGACACCTCTTCAAGTCTCTCGGTGTTCGCGTGGTCGGCGTGCCCGTCGACGGTGACGGCCTGGTGGTCGATCAGTTGCCGCCGAACGCCCGGGTGGTCTACGTGACGCCATCGCACCAGTTTCCCCTGGGCGTCACCATGTCATTGCCTCGTCGGCGAGCGCTTCTGGCCTGGGCGAAACGCAACAACGCGGCCATCATCGAAGACGACTACGACAGCGAGTTCCGCTTCGGTGGACGCCCGCTCGATCCGCTGCAGACCCTCGACTCCGCAGGGCATGTCATTTATGTCGGCACATTCTCGAAGACGATGCTGCCTGCGCTGCGCCTCGGTTTCCTGGTGCTTCCGCCGTCACTGAGGGTGGCCGCCGCCAAGGCGAAATTCGTCAGCGATTGGCACACCTCGACTTTGGCCCAGCCCGCACTCGCGCGCTTTATCGACGATGGCAGCTTCGCGCGCCACATTCGCAAGATGGGCAATGTATACAGCCAACGCCACGGGATCGTGACTGCCACCATCAAGCGAGATTTTGGCGCGCATCTGGAGCTCATCCCCTCTAGCTCCGGCCTGCACGTGGCGGCGTTGGTCAGAGCGGCGTCCGTTGAAGAAGTCGTCTCAATCGTGCGTCGCGCCGCAAGGCGCGGCGTTGTCGTTCGGCACCTGGCGCAATTCGCAGTGGGGGCAAAAAAGCGCGCGGGCATCATCATCGGTTATGGAGCAATTCCCACTTCGAAGATAGCCGAAGGATTGCGACGTCTGCACAGGTCCTTTGCCGACTGAGTCAACCCTCGTTCGTAATCCGCCTCAGTGGGGCCCGGAGTAGCATTGCGCCGCAGACTGCATGGCAGTCCCGTCGATGGCTGCGAACCAGGAGTGAAATGATGGGACAAGCGAAGGAGCTCAGTGGCCCCGACCTGTCGGCAGGAATCGAGGTATCCCAACTCCCGGAAAACATTCCGATCCTCGGGCATGCGCAGGGCGACGCCGTAATTCTGGTACGCAAGGGTTCGGCCATTCATGCGCTCGGAGCAACGTGCTCTCACTACTCAGGTCCGCTCGCCGAAGGCCTGGTCGTCGGCGAGACGGTGCGTTGTCCCTGGCATCACGCCTGTTTCGATCTGCGCACTGGCGAGGCGCTCGGCGGACCCGCGCTGGATCCGATCGCGTGTTACGAGGTGATCCGGCGCGCGGATCGCGTGTCGGTCGGAACAAAGCGATCCCAAACTCCATTGCCCGCGCCCCCGCCCCCGCGTTCGCGTGCGAAGATCGTCATTGCCGGCGCCGGCGCAGCCGGTGCAGCCGCCGCCGAGAAGCTGCGACGCCTGGGCTACGCGGGTTCGATCACCCTCATCGGGAACGAAGCGCCGGGACCCGTCGACCGTCCCAACCTGAGCAAGGATTTTCTCGCCGGTAACGCGCCGATGGAGTGGGTGACGCTGCGCGACGATGCGTTCTACGAGCAGCAGAAGATCGAGTTCATCAGGGATGAAGCGGTCGGGCTCGATCCTGCGGGCAAGTCGATCACGCTCAAGGGCGGGCGCAAGGTTCCTTACGACCGGCTGCTGCTCGCGACCGGCTCGGAGCCGGTGCGGCTGCCAATTGAAGGAGGCTCGCTGCCGCACGTGAAGACGCTGCGCACGCTGGCCGACGCGCAATCCATCATCGCGGCCGCCACGGTTGCCCGACACGCCGTAATCGTGGGATCCAGCTTCATCGGCCTCGAGGTCGCGGCCTCATTGCGCGCGCGCAATCTCGAGGTTGACGTAGTTAGCCGCGACCGTGTCCCGCTCGAGCACATCTTGGGAGAGCAGGTAGGCCGGTTCGTACAGCAGCTGCACGAAGAGAAGGGCGTTCGCTTTCACCTCGGCGCCAAACTGCGCGCTATTCACGCCGATGCCGTTGAACTCGAAGGGGGCCGGCTCGCGGCCGATGTCGTCGTGCTCGGTGTCGGTGTGAAGCCGCGCACCGTAATCGCCGCCAATGCGGGCCTCGACGTCGACAACGGCGTCATCGTCGATTCGCATCTGCGCGCCAGCGCACCGGATGTCTGGGCGGCGGGCGACATCGCGCGCTACCCGGAGGCGCGGCTCGGAACGAGAGTTCGAATCGAGCATTGGGCGGCAGCAGAGCGGCAGGGGCAGAGCGTCGCGGCGGATATGTTAGGACTCGGCGGGCCGTTCAACGACGTGCCGTTCTTCTGGAGCCAGCATTACGACGTCACGCTGTCGTACGTGGGTCATGCCGGCGGAGATGCGCAAACGGAGGTGCTGGGCAGTCTCGAGAAGCGCGATGCGACGGTTGTGTATCGCAGCGGTGGGAATGTGGCCGCAGTGCTCACCGTGGGGCGCGATCATCAGAGTCTCGAGATCGAAGCCGCGCTCGAGAGCAAGGATTGGGGCGCGGTCGATGCGTTGTTGCGAGAGTTCTGAAACCAGCGATTACCTGCGCGCGCCCAGCGTTTCCTGATGCGCGGCTCGAGCGGCTCCGCGATCAAAGTTTTCCTGGACTCTCCACAGCAGGAACGCCGTGATCAATGATGTCGTAATGACGACATACCCGGCCACGTCGTAGTGAAGAATCCTGCCGTCCGTTCCAAGCTTCACGATGTGCCCGGCGACGAGCGACGCGAGGCCTCCTGACAACTGCTGAATGGATGCGTTGATGGCGTTGAACGAGCCGCGCTGGGTTTGCGCCGGCACCTGCGACAGCAGCGCCTGGAATGGAATCATGCGCGAGAAGATTCCTATGAACAGGGCCACGTTGATCACGACGACGACGGGCAGCGACGTCACGCCCAGGTGCGTGTAGATCAGCACCATGATGATGGTCATCGTCGTGCCGAAGTAGAACACGCGCAACTTGCCGAACGCGTCGGTCGCCTTTCCGATCAGCGGTCCCACGAAGATGATCGCCAGGCCCGTCGCCAGGTAGATAGTCGGCAGGCTGGCGAGCGCGATGCCCAGATTGTTGACGGTGAACGCGCTGCTGAACGGCATCAGCATGAAGCCACCGGTCGCCAGGAATGTCATCGTCACGAACGCGAGCAGGTAACGCGGTTCCCTCACCGTGTTGACCAGGTGCGCGAACGGGCTGTGCTCCTGTGGCGCCTTCAGGTGATCCGCAACGGGCTTCATCTGCCAGGCGACGACCAGTCCGCCAACCACGCCCAGCGCGGTCATTGCCAGGAACGGCACGTGCCAGTTCCAGCGACTCGACAAGTAGATTCCGACCGGAATGCCGAGGACCTGGCTGGCGGCGAACGCCGTCTGGATCGTGCCCATCACGCGGCCACGCATCTGCGGCGGAAACAGGTCGGTCGCGATGGCGAGCACGACCGAGCCGATGACGCCGCCGAATAGCCCGGTGACGATGCGCGCCATCAACAGCGATTCGAAGCTCTGCGCGAGGCCGCACCACAGCGTGCCGAGGATGAATCCCAGATAGAAGAACAGCAACAGCCGCTTGCGATCGAACCGGTCGGCGAATCCCGCGGTGAGCAGGCCCGCGACGCCTGCGGCGAACGCGTACGCCGAGACGACCATTCCGAACTGGACGGGATCGATGGACAGCGCGGGCATGATGACCGCACCGAGCGGCGCCATCAGCATGAAGTCCAGGATCACGGCGAACTGCAGGAAGGCCAGCATGCCGATCACTACTTTCTGGTAGCCGGAAAACTGCGATGGCAGTGCGTTAGTCGGTGTGTTCATCAATGAATTTCTCGCTGGGGATGGGGATCAGCGTGCGCTGAGAAGTGACAGCACAGCGGTTGCGGGCCGATACTCGCCATCGATCGACCACCCGGGAGTGTGCAACGTGCTGCGCAACAAGAACACCATTCGGACACTGGCACTCGTGGCCTCCATTGCCTGCGCAACCCTGTGTTGTGCTCCGGCGGCGTGGGCCGGAAAAACCCGCAACGTGATTCTCGTGATCGCCGACGGCGTGCGCTGGCAGGAAGTCTTTACGGGAGCGGATCCAACGCTGGTCAACGAGGAACTCAAGAAAAAGTACTGGGACGACGATCCGACCGTGCGGCGCCGAAAATTGTTCCCGTTCCTGTGGGAGACGGCTGCGACCCGCGGCCAGATTTACGGCAACCAGACCATGGGCAGCGTGGCGCAGGTGACGAATACGATGTGGTTCTCATACCCGGGATACAACGAGATGGCGACCGGAGCCGCCGATCCGCGCATCGATTCGAACGAATACGGCCCGAATCCGAACGTGACCGTATTCGAGTGGCTGAATACCAGGCCGGGCTTTGCCGGCAAGGTCGAAGTCTTCGCGACCTGGGCGACCTTCGCGGACATCTTCAACGGTGCGCGCAGCCGCATTCCGATCCGATCGGGCGCGACGCTGGTCGATGCCAATGACAAGAGCTCGCGCGGCGCACTGCTGAGCGAACTCTATCGCACCACCACGCGGCTCGAAGGAGCCGATCCCTACGATTCATTCGTGCACGTCGTGGTCAGGGATCACCTGCGCACGCATCGCCCCCGCGTGCTGTTCATTGGCTATGGCGACACGGACACTTTTCAGCACATGGGTCGGTACGACGCCTTCCTCGAAACCGCGCACTCGTTCGATGGATATCTCGCGGACCTGTGGCAACAGCTGCAATCCAACCCGGCCTACAAGGATCAAACGACGCTGATCGTCTCGACCGACCATGGTCGCGGCAGCGGACCGGTCGAGTGGCGTGACCACGGCGTCGATCAAAAAGGATCCAACGGAATCTGGATCGCCGTCATCGGGCCAGATACTCCACCGCTCGGCGAGCGGCGCGACCTGGCGCCCGTCACCCAGTCGCAAATTGCTGCCACGATCGCGGCCCTGGTCGGAGAAGACTTTCGAGCTTCCCATCCAACCGCCGCGCCGCCGCTGCACGAGGTTCTTGGCGCTCGCTGACAATGTCGCGGCGACCCAACCCCCCTAACATCATCGGCGTGTCGGTCGGAAGCGTGAATCCTACTGCTACGCTCCCCGAGCGTTACACCACGTACGGGCGCGAGTACCTGATCGGGTTCAACTACCGGCTCTGATCGCGCGCGGGGAGGGCGGGCGTTACGACGATGTTGCGAAAGGCGACGCGCCCGCTCTCGCTGCCCTGCAGGTAGACAGGGCCGGGCAGCGCCTCGTGGCTGTCGAGCGCGCCGCCGGTGACGCCCGGGATTTCCTGATCTTCGATGAGCGTGACCCCGTCGAGCACGACCGTTACCCGGCGTCCGATGAGCGTGATGTCGTAGCTGCGCCAGACGCCGGCTGTGTGAGCGGGCGGTGGAGAGGGCGCCAGGAAACCGTATACACCGCCGAGGCTGCGCTCGGCCGCCTCGGGGTGCGAATCGTGCTCGACCTGCACTTCGTAACGGCCGCGCAGGTAGATTCCGCTGTTCGCACTCGCCGCCATGTTGAACTCGATGTGCAATTTGAAGTCTTCGAACGTGCCGTCGGTCACGAGCTCCGCGCCATTGCCAAGGCTGACGAGAGTGCCGTCCTCGACGCGCCACGTGCTCGTGGGCTTGGCCTTGGGATCGCTCGGGTGCCAGCCCTGCAGGTCTCGCCCGTTGAACAATGTGACGGACTTGCCCCAGGCGGGTGGGGCGGCGCGAGCCAAGGCGGGCGCACGTACTCCGCGTAACTTCCACACCGAGCCGTCCGGTCCGCGCGTCTCGCCCACGAGCGAATCTCCTTGCAGCCTGACTTCGAAGACCATGTCATCCGTGCGACCTTCTTCTTCCTTCGGCGAGACAAAGCGTATCCGGTCGCCGAGGAACTTCGCCTGAGGGAGCAAGCGGGCGTGTCCCCAGCGTGCGACCATCCGTACTTGCAGTTTCCCCTCGGGATTCGAAATCTCGAGCCAGGTGGGGTATTCGCGCTCTGGCGAAACGAGGGTGACATCCCAACGCCCGAGATACGGCGCGACATTGCCCGCGTACACCGCCGCCGCCGAGGCGAGAAGCACCGCCGCCATCAGAAAAGAACGCCAAAGATTGGTTTTACGCACGGTGATGCACCCGCTGTTTGAAGTTCTCGAGCAGATGTTCCGACGTCCGCAGGCTGAACGCCAGGATGCTGATCGTCGTTGTCTTGTCCGTTGGGCTCGGAAATACGCTCGCGTCGCACACGTAGAGGTTGGGAACGTCGTGGGTCTGGCCGAAGCGATTGGTCACGAAGTGTTTCGGATCGTTGCCCATTCGGCAGGTGCCGGTCTCGTGCAGGCTCCAGCCCGGCATGTGGGGCTCGGCGTCCGCGCCGGTCTCATAAACAGCGCCGGCGGCGTGCAACAGCTCTTTGCAGGCGTCCTTCGAGTGCTGCCACATCGCGAGCACGTTGTCGTCCCACTTGAAGTGCAGCCGTGCCACGGGAATCCCGAATTTGTCGGTCACCTTGGGATCGAGGTCCAGGTAGTTGGTAAGTGAGGGCAGCGAAGGCGCCTGGATGGAGAAACTGATCGGCGTCGGATAGCGCTGCTTGACCTCGCGCTTGTAGCTCGTGCCAAAACCTTCGACCTGTGTCGCATACCAGGGATACTCCGTGCACCCGCCCCAGGGGTAAACCGAGTAGCCGTTGACGAATTTTTCGGCACGCGGATTCTCGAGGTTCTGCCAGCGCGGCATCCACGCGACCTGGCAGTCGCCAACGTTGTCCGGAAAGGGCGGTTGTCCGCGCAACTGCGGCAGGTGGCCGGTTGCCGATTCTCCATAGAGGTGATCGCATAAATTGCGGCCGAGCTGGCCGCTCGAGTTCGCGATGCCATCCGGCCAGTGTTTAGACTTCGAATTCAGCATGATCCGCGCACTCTCGACGCACGAGGCCGCGACGACCACCGCGCGGGCACGCACTTCGATCTCCTGTCCGGTGTTGCGATCGATGTAGGCGACGCCGCTCGCCTTTCCATTTTCGTCCACGAGGATGTTCTTCGCGAGCGCGTTCGTGCGCAGCTCGAGGTTGCCGGTCGCTTCCGCTTTCGGCAGGAAGCGCCACGGCGTCGAGAAGAACGAGCCCGTGTCGCAGCCAGTCGTGCACGCACCGCAGAAGTGGCACGCGGGACTTCCCGCGTGGTTCTGCGTCAGCTGCGCGACGCGGTCGTGCAGGTACGGGATGCCGACCTTCTGCGCGCCCTGTTGCAGGATGTGATCGAGGCAACGGAAGTTGAACGCGGGCAGGTATTCGCCGTCGGGATTGCTCGGCCGGTTCTGCACGCTGCTAGCCACGCCGATCATGCGTTCGACGCGGCTGTAGAACGGGGCGATTTCCTTGTAGTCGAGCGGCCAGTCGATGCCGGCGCCCGAGATCGAAGCTGCGCGAAAATCGATGTCGCCAAAGCGCGCCGATGAGCGTCCCCAGAAATTCGTCTTTCCGCCGACCGCGAAGCAGCGCGGCCACATCCACTGCGTGCCGGGACCCGTGGTGAAGGGAATCTCGTGTTCCCACACGCCGTCGACCCATTCATTGTCCATGTAGCCGATCGATTCCGCGCGTTTCGCCGGATCGCCGAAGCCGCGAAACTTCATGTCCCAGGGCATGCGATGGTGGCGAAAATCCTTGAGCGGATCGAGCCTGCGCCCTGCATTGAGTGCGCAGACCTTGAGGCCCGCCTCGGTGAGCGTCTTGATCGCCGTGCCGCCGCCGGCTCCGGTTCCGATGACCACGACGTCGAAAATCTGTTTCACGGGTTCACCACTTTGCGGGCGGCAGATGTTTGTGCGCCGGATCGTCGAGGTGCGGGCACGCGGGCGACTGCGAGTAATATTTCTGCGCGGGGTTGTCGAGCTCCCGGTAACCGATCTCGCTCGAATAGAAGCCCATCACGGTGAGGTCGCGGATCCGCCGGAAGAACTCCTGCCCGGTCTCCTCGCCGTCACGGTACTTTGCCTTGTAGGCGAGGGGCTCGAGTATCGAAGCCTGGTTTGCCGCGGTCAGTGCGAGAAAGGCGCGTGAGTATTCGCGCTGGGACCGGGCCTCGAGCCACAGGAGACCTGTGCGCATGGACGGCTGCTGCTCCGGATCGTGAGCGATCATGAAGTCGACGAACTCGCAGACACCGGCCTCACTCGCGCCCGCGGTTTCGTCACTCGGAATGATCAGCTCCGTGAGCCTGCTCACGACCGAGAACTCCGCCGCGGAAAAGAACTGTGGTTTGTACGCCTGCGGTTTTGGTGGCGCGTTATCGCCGTTCGGATGCGCGCTCGCGTAGGTCCAGCGTGCGAATCCCGGGAAGTGAGACGCCACCGCCGCGACACCGAGGATGCGCAGGATTTCCCTGCGCTGAAGTCCCTGTCCTGCCACGCTCGTCCCCCTCGACATGGCGCGCGGCGCGCGTCGTCTGGCGAGAGTAGCGAAGTGCGGCACGCGCCGGCAAGGTGGTGATTTCCGCAGCCCGAGAAAAGCGGGCCCATACCGGCAACTCCTCGGCCGACGCTGACGTAAACTGGCGGCGCCCGGAAGACTCGCACGGCGGTATCTCGATGGCCCGGCTCGTTCCCCACATCGTTCGCGTCGCGGTCGCGTTGTTGAGCATCGCGTGCGCACACGCGAATGCCAGCGGTGAAACGATACTGTTCGTCGGCAACAGCTTCACTTTTGGCGCCGACTCGCCGGTACAGCACTATCGGCCGCAGACGGTGATCGACCTCAATCACGACGGTGTCGGCGGAGTTCCTGCGCTGTTCAAGTCGTTCGCGCTTCAGGCGGGACTCGATTACGAGGTAAGCCTGGAAACGGTAGGGGGCGCCAACCTCGATCTGCACTACGAATCAAAACGGGCGTTGCTGGAGCGCGCCTGGGACCACGTGGTGCTGCAGGCTTACAGCACCCTGGATAGCGCTGCGCCTGGAGACGCATCCCGGCTCATCGACTATTCGGCGCGGCTCGCGTCCCTGTTTCACTCCATGAATCCGCGCGTCGAGGTGCGCCTGATTGCGACCTGGTCACGGGCCGATCAGACCTATCTGCAAACGGGACACTGGTTCGGCAAACCCATCGAAACGATGGCGCTGGACGTCCGGGCGGCCTGCGATCTCGCTGCGGGACATTCCTTATATATAGGCGCCGTCGTGCCGGTGGGACAGGCATGGAATCACGCCATCGGAAGCGGGGTTGCGGCGCGCAATCCGTATCAGGAACCCCGTCCGGGGCAGATCAATCTCTGGGCGCGCGACAGCTATCACGCCAGCACTTTTGGCTACTACCTGGAAGCGCTCGTGGTCTTCGGCAGCGTGACCGGCCGCGATCCCCGCACCCTGGGAGCCGGCGAGATTGCGGCGGCCGAACTTGGCATCGCGGCCGCGACGGCCCTTGAGCTCCAGAAGATCGCCTTCGAAACGCTCGAGAAGGAGTCCCAACGATGAATGGCCGGCGGAGCGTGCTCCCGGTACTGCTCCTGGCGACAGTAGCCACCTGCGCGCGCGCGCAATCGTTGCCGGCGGCCGCGGTGAACGTCGTGCCGCAGCCCGCGTCGCTCAGAATGCTCCAGGGCACCTTCGTGCTGAGCAGCGCGACTCGCATCCTGGCCGCAGACGAGGAGTCCCGCCGGATCGCCGGCCTCTTCAACGACTATCTGCTCGAGCAGCACGGCCTGCGTCTCGAAGTCACGGCCAAACGGCCTCACGGGGCTAACTACCTGTCGTTCAGCCGGGCAGGCGCCGGCGGTTTGCCGCCGGAGGGTTATCGCCTCGCAGTCCGGGCCGAAAGCATCCAGGTGGAAGGCACAGCGCCCGGTTTGTTCTACGGCATGCAGACCCTCGCGCAACTCCTGCCGGTGCGGCTTGGCGCGTCGATCGAACTACCCGCGCTCGACATCGAAGACTATCCCCGCTTCGGTTATCGCGGCGTGCTGCTCGACGTCGGGCGACATTACTTTTCGGTCGCATTCATCAAGAAGTTTCTCGACCTGGCCGCGCAGTACAAGATCAACCGCTTCCATTGGCACCTGACCGACGACCAGGGATGGCGAATCGAGATCAAGAGATACCCGAAGCTCACGGAAAGTGCTGCAGTCGCGGGCAGCGACGCGCCCTTCGTCGGCTTCTACACGCAGGAACAGATCAGGGACATCGTCGCGTATGCGCAAGCGCGCTTCATCACGGTGGTTCCCGAAATCGAGATGCCGGGCCACTCGGGAGCCGCGCTCGCTGCCTATCCCGAGCTCGGCTGCGCGCCCTACGATCAGGCTGTGGCGTTTTGTCCCAAGGAGGAGACCTTTGCGTTCCTCGAGAACGTGCTCACCGAAGTGATTGCGCTCTTTCCCGGTCCTTATGTGCACATCGGCAGCGACGAGGTGGAGAAGGCCGGGTGGCGGCAAAGCCCCGAGGCCCAAACAATCATCGCGCGTGAGCGATTGAAGGACGAGGATGAGCTGCAGAGTTACTTCGCCCGGCGCATGGAACGATTTCTCACCTCTCGTGGCAAACGAATGATCGGCTGGGACGAGATTCTGCAAGGTGGGCTCGCACCCAGAACGATTGTGATGTCGTGGCGCGGCGAGGCCGGCGGCGTCGAGGCCGTGCGCCAGCATCACGAAGCCATCATGACGCCGTCCGAGTACACGTATTTCGATTACAACCAGGGCGATGCGCGGCGTGAACCGTTGAACATCGGTGGCTTCATCCCGCTCGCGAAAGCCTACGCGTATGAACCGGTGCCGAAACAACTCGCGCCGACCGAAGAGAAATTCATACTCGGCGCACAAGCCCAACTGTGGACCGAGTACGTCGCGACTCCCGAACATGCCGAATACATGATGTTCCCGCGCCTGCTGGCGTTTTCCGAGGCCGTATGGTCGCCGGCGGCGGCGCGCAATTACGCTGACTTCCAGCGCCGCTTGACGTATCAGCTCGTTCGACTCGACAAGCAGGACGTGCGTTACCGGATTCCCGAGCCCGAGGGACTGGCTGATCTGTACACGACGACGCAGGAGCGCGCGGCGGTCGCGCTGCGCTCGCTCGTGCCCGGAGCACAACTCTACTTCACGCTCGATGGCAGCGAGCCGTCCGAAAACTCGACGCACTATCAGGCTCCCCTGCAGATCGCACTGCCGCTGGAACGACCGGTCTCGCTCAATCTGCTCGTGGTCACCCCGCAGGGCAGGCGCAGCGTCGTCTACGGCGCGACGTTTCTGCGTCGCGCCGCTCGAGAGGCGGTGCGCCGCGACGCACAGCCGGGACTCGCGTTCGCACTGTATGACGGCAAGTTCGAAAGTGTGCGGGACATCGAGCGTGGCGCAAAGGTGTCCACGGGAATTACCGGCTCACTCGACCTGCAGCAATTCAATCGCACCACCAACTACGCGGTGGGCTTCGACGGTTTCCTCAAAGTCGCCGCGGATGATTTCTACCACTTCGTCGTGGAGTCGGACGACGGGGCAGTGCTCGAGATCGACGATGAAGTGGTGGTCGACATTGACGGCAATCACGCGCCGCGAATGATCACCGGCCACATTCCCCTCAAGCGCGGCTTGCACAAGTTTCGCCTGCGCTACTTCCAGGCCGAAGGTGGAGCGACACTCAGTATCGGAATAACGGGGGCCGGTGGGCCGCAGCCGTTGAATGAGGCTCCCGCCTTTTTCCACTAACGCTCTGCCCACGCATAGATGGAGTCTATCGAGTTCATCTAAACAATCGAATTTACCAATGACGCAAGCGCGCGTAGCGTCGCGCCACCTTCCCTGGAGGAGATCGCGCGATGTCTGCCCAACCCAAAGAAGCGAAATGCCCCGTTCACCACGTCTCAGGTGGCGGAACCTCCAACAAGGAATGGTGGCCGAATTCCCTGCGGCTCGATCTCCTGCATCAGCATTCGGACAAGTCCAACCCGATGGGCGAAGCCTTCGACTACGTGAAGGAGTTCAAATCGCTCGACTACCAGGCACTCAAGAAAGATCTCGCGAAGCTCATGACGGACTCGCAGCCGTGGTGGCCCGCGGATTTCGGTCACTACGGACCGTTGTTCATCCGCATGGCCTGGCACAGCGCGGGCACCTACCGCACCGGCGACGGCCGCGGCGGTGGTGGTCGCGGCCAGCAACGCTTCGCGCCGCTCAACAGCTGGCCTGACAACGTGAGTCTCGACAAGGCGCGCCGCCTGCTCTGGCCGATCAAGCAGAAGTACGGTCGCCAGATTTCCTGGGCCGATCTCATGATCCTCACCGGCAACGTCGCGCTCGAAACGATGGGCTTCAAGACCTTCGGCTTTGGCGGCGGCCGCAAGGACGTGTGGGAGCCGGATCACGACGTGTACTGGGGCAAGGAAACGAAGTGGCTCGAGGACGAGCGCTACACGGGGGATCGTGAGCTCGAGAATCCGCTCGCCGCCGTGCAGATGGGTCTCATCTATGTGAACCCGGAAGGCCCGAATGGCAATCCGGATCCCAGGGCCGCGGCACGCGACATCCGTGAGACCTTCGCACGCATGGCGATGAACGACGAAGAAACCGTCGCGTTGATCGCCGGCGGTCACAGCTTCGGCAAGACGCACGGCGCGGGTCCGGCGTCGCACGTCGGTGTCAATCCGGAAGCGGGCGATCTCGAACACCAGGGTTTCGGCTGGGTGAGCGGCTTCAACACCGGGTTGGGCGTCGACACGATCACGAGCGGCCTCGAAGTCACCTGGACGAAGACGCCGACGAAGTTCAGCAATGATTTCTTCGAGCACCTGTTCGGGTTCGAGTGGGAGCTCACGAAGAGTCCCGCGGGCGCGCACCAGTGGAAGCCGAAGAACGGCGCGGGCGAAGGCACCGTGCCCGCGGCGCACGACCAGGCGAAGAGGATCGCGCCTAACATGCTGACGACCGATCTGGCGCTGCGCGTCGATCCGGCATACGAGAAAATCTCGCGGCGCTTCCTCGAGAACCCCCAGCAGTTTGCCGACGCGTTCGCGCGCGCATGGTTCAAGCTCACGCACCGTGACATGGGTCCGCGGGTGCGCTACCTCGGGCCCGAAGTGCCGCAGGAAGAGCTGATCTGGCAGGACCCGATTCCGAAGCTCGATCACAAGCTCATCGGTGACCAGGAAATCGCCGCTCTCAAGGAGGCGATCGTGGCCTCGAAGTTGTCGGTGACGCAGCTCGTGTCGACGGCGTGGGCCTCGGCGTCTACCTACCGCGGCTCCGACAAGCGCGGCGGCGCGAATGGCGCGCGCATCCGGCTCGCGCCGCAGAAGGACTGGGAAGTCAATGAGCCCGCGCGTCTCGGCAAGGTGCTCGCGCAGCTCGAGGGCATCCGGGCGGCATTCAACCAGCAGGCCAGCGGCGGCAAGCAGGTGTCGCTCGCCGATATCATCGTGCTGGCCGGCTGCGTGGGCGTCGACATGGCCGCGAAGAAGGCCGGCCTCGACCTGAAGATTCCATTCTCTCCGGGCCGCACGGACGCGTCGCAGGAGCAGACGGACGTCGAATCGTTCAATGCGCTCGAACCGGTCGCCGATGCCTTCCGCAACTGGCAGAAAGCGCGCTACGCGGTGCCGGCCGAGTCGCTGATGATCGACCGGGCGCAGTTGCTCGGGCTGTCCGCGCCGCAGATGACGGTGCTGCTGGGCGGCTTGCGCGTGCTGGGCGTCAATTATGGCGATTCGCAGCACGGCGTCTTCACGAAGAAGCCAGGAACGCTCACGAACGATTTCTTCGTGAACCTGCTCGACACGAACACGCAGTGGAAGCCCACCTCCGACGCACAGGACCTCTACGAAGGCCGCGATCGCAAGACCGGCGCGCTCAAATGGACCGGCACCCGCGCGGATCTCATCTTCGGGTCGAACGCGCAGTTGCGCGCGGTCGCCGAGGTCTACGGTAGCTCGGACGCGCAGAAAAAGTTCGCAGAGGACTTCGTCAAGATCTGGGCCAAGGTCATGGACCTGGATCGCTTCGACCTGGCGTAGCCGGAACGCCACCGCGGAGCACAATCGGGCGGCGCGCTGCGCCATCCGATTTTTTTTGCATGGTGTCCAGGCGGGACAGCCTTTGCGTATTCCTGAGTTAGAGGCGACATGCTTTGACCAGGGAGACGATCATGCAGAGTCCTGCCAGGCGTTTGTGCATCTTGCTGCTCGCGCTGGGTAGCACCGCGGTCTGGGCACAGTCTGCGAGCCAACGCGTGCGAACGCCAACGACCACCGTGCGGCCGGTCCAGAACACACAGGTGGTTCCCGCCGTCACCAATCCTGCCCAGGTCGATCGCAGACTCAAGCCCTCTGACACCGTCAAAGAAGTGGTGCCCTTCCCGTCGGCGAAACCGGCGCGCGATCGAACTACTGTCGAAAACCATGGCCAGCTGAGGCTGGCGCAGGCGCCAAACCTCGCGGCGGTGTGGCAGCCCATCAACCAGCAGGTCGAAGTATTCGGAATCGACCCGAAGGGCGCACTGAAAGACGTCTGGAAACACCACAACGGGTATTGGGAAGCGTCTTTCAACCTCTCGGCTCCTGGACTTGCGCCGCCCGGCGCGCCGCTGGCCGCAATCTGGCAGCCGCTGAATGAACAGCTGGAAGTGTTCACCATAGCTACCAACGGCGCGCTCACCGTCACGTGGAAAGCGCACAACGGCCGCTGGTTCCCGCCCGCGTACATCACGCCTCCCAATTTCGCGGCACCCGGCGCGCACGTCGCCGCCGTGTTTCAGCCGTTGAACAACCAGCTCGAAGTTTTTA
>Ga0193752_1001521_pt1 | contig 19118 bp, 18 predicted proteins | sample H1c1metaG_FD_144924 | JGI IMG/M metagenome (GOLD analysis project Ga0193752, IMG submission 144924) | Soil microbial communities from a riparian zone of the East river system, Colorado, United States - H1c1 | ecosystem: Environmental > Terrestrial > Soil > Riparian zone | place: USA: East River...
GGCGAAACTGGAACGCAGCCTGGGCGGCATCAAAGACATGGACGGATTGCCCGACGCCATGTTCGTGATCGATGTCGGGTATCAGAAAAACGCCGTGGCTGAAGCCAACAAGCTTGGCATCCCGGTGATCGGCGTGGTGGATACCAATCACACGCCGATCGGCGTGGATTATGTGATTCCCGGCAACGACGACTCCAGCCGCGCCATACGTTTGTATGCACGGGGAATGGCCGATGCCATCCTTGAAGGCCGCAACGACAGTCTGCAGGAAATCGTGGCACCCGGCGGCGAAGAATTCGTCGAAGTGGAAGAAGACAAGTAACGCACCTACAGCGTCAACAAGGGGCGGCTCGACTACATCGGCGCCCCTTTTTTTAACGGACGGAGTTTGTAATGGCGGAAATTACCGCAGGCATGGTAAAAAATTTGCGCGAGAAGACCGACGCGCCAATGATGGAATGCAAAAAGGCGCTGAGCGAAGCTGCCGGCGATATGGGCAAGGCCGAGGAAATCCTGCGTGTGAAGCTCGGCAACAAGGCCAGCAAGGCTGCGTCGCGCGTCGCTGCGGAAGGTATCGTCGCAACTTATATCGCGGCAGACGGCAAGCGTGGCGCCTTGCTCGAAATTAATTGTGAGACCGATTTTGTGGCTAAGAACGCGGATTTTCTGGCGTTTGCCGGCGCGCTCGCGGGTTTAGCCGCGGATAAAAATCCGGCTGACGTAGCGGCACTTTCGGCGCTGGATCTAAAAGGCACTTCAGTTGAGGAAACGCGCAAGGCGCTGATCGGCAAGATCGGTGAAAACGTGAGCATCCGGCGCTTTGTGCGCGTGGCGGCGAAAGGCAAGCTCGCCTCGTATATCCACGGCGGCGCCAAAATCGGCGTGCTGATCGACGTTGTCGGTGGCGATGAGGCCATGGCCAAAGACCTGGCGATGCATATAGCGGCAAGCAAACCCAAGGCTCTGGACGCTTCTGGCGTGCCGGCTGATGTAATAGAAACCGAGCGACGCATTGCTACCGAGAAGGCCGCCGAAGACGCGGCCAAGTCTGGCAAGCCAATCCCGCCCGATATCATGGCGAAACGGGTTGAGGGATCGGTGCAGAAAATCCTTAGGGAAGTCACCCTGCTGGGCCAACAGTTCGTCAAAAACGACAAGCAGACGGTGGAGCAATTGCTTAAAGCCAGCAACGCGAAGGTGGATTCGTTCTCACTCTATATTGTCGGCGAAGGCATGGAAAAAAAGAAGGATGATTTCGCGGCCGAAGTCATGGCAGCGGTAAATGCTGCAAATAAATAATCGTTTAAAATAAAATACTTAGAAAAGAACTAAAAAATGGCCGACAAGCCCGTCTATAAACGCATCCTGGTTAAACTAAGCGGCGAAGCGTTGATGGGCGATGACAGTTACGGTATCAATCAGGGCGTGATCGATCGTATCGTCGGTGAAATCGCTGACGTATCGAAGCTGGGCGTGGAAATCGCCGTGGTCATCGGTGGCGGCAACATATTTCGCGGCGTGGCGCCTGCAGCGGCGCACATGGATCGCGCCACCGCCGATTACATGGGCATGCTGGCGACGATCATGAACGCGCTGGCGCTGCAGGATGCGATGCGCCGGGTCAACGTGATCAGCCGCGTACAGTCGGCGCTGAATGTAGAGGCGGTGGTTGAACCGTACATACGCGGCAAGGCCATGCGTTATCTGGAGGAAGGCAAGATCGTGATTTTTGCGGCGGGCACCGGCAATCCGTTTTTCACCACCGATACCGCTGCGGCATTGCGCGGTATGGAGATGAATGCTGAACTGGTATTGAAAGCCACCAAGGTGGATGGCGTCTACAGTGCCGATCCTAATAAAGACCCAACCGCCGTGCGTTACAAGAAACTGACGTTTGACGAAGCCATCGTCAAGAATCTGAAAGTCATGGACGCTACGGCGCTGACGTTGTGCCGCGATCAAAAGCTGCCGATCAACGTATTCAGTATCTTTGAAGCGGGCGCGCTAAAGCGGGTGGTGACGGGCGCGGACGAGGGAACCATGGTGGTTGCATAAGTGCGTAATCTGAATCAGCGGAGAAAATAATGATCGCCGATATCAAGAAAACGGCCGAACAAAAGATGAAAAAATCGCTGGATGCGCTGAAAGTGGATCTGGCGAAAGTGCGCACCGGCCGCGCGCACGCAGGCATACTCGATCACGTGATGGTGGATTACTACGGAACGCCGACGGCGATTCCGGGGGTGGCGAATGTGACGCTGATCGATGCGCGTACGATTGGCGTGACGCCGTGGGAAAAGAAGATGACGAATGTCATCGAAAAAGCCATCCGCGACGCGGACTTGGGACTGAATCCCAGCACCACGGGCGACATCGTGCGCGTGCCGATGCCGTCGCTGAGCGAAGAACGCCGGCGCGATCTCATCAAAATCGTAAAGGGCGAAGGCGAAAATGCGAAAGTTGCAGTGCGTAATGTGCGGCGCGATGCCAATACGCAGTTGAAAGAGCTGTTGAAGAAAAAATCCATCGCAGAAGACGAAGAACGGCGCGCGCAGGATGAAATCCAGAAGCTGACCGACCGCCACATCGCCGAAGTCGACAAGGCGCTGCAGGCGAAGGAAGCTGAACTGATGGCGGTTTGATCGCTGTGCCGATCGCGCCCACCGTGCCCAGCTCCACGCAGGCGGTACCTGAAGCAAGGGACATTCCCCGCCACGTTGCCATCATCATGGATGGTAACGGGCGCTGGGCGAAACAGCGCTATCTGCCGCGTATTGCCGGACACAAGCAGGGTGTGGAGTCGGTGCGCAATGCCGTGCGTGCGTGTGGTGCGTGCGGCGTTGAGTATCTGACGCTGTTTGCATTCAGCAGCGAAAACTGGCGCCGGCCCAAAGAGGAAGTCAAATTTCTCATGCAGCTCTTTGTGCGCGCGCTCGAAGAAGAAGTCTCCAAACTGCATCAAAACGGGGTGCGTTTGCGGATCGTCGGCGACCGTTCGCGATTTGATCCGAAACTGACGTGCCTTATGCATGAGGCTGAAGAAAAAACTATTTTAAATCAAAAACTCACACTGACTATTGCAGCGAACTACGGCGGACGCTGGGATATTCTGCAAGCACTGAATCGAATGACACGAGCGCATCCGGAGAAGGTCGGCGACTACAGCGAGAGCGATCTCGCGCCGTATTTGTCGCTGCATGATGCACCGGAGCCCGATCTTTTTATCCGCACGGGCGGCGAAACCCGCGTGAGCAATTTCCTGCTCTGGCAATTGGCCTATACCGAGTTGTATTTTACCGATACGTTGTGGCCGGATTTCGACGCCGCGGCATTAAACGCAGCGATTCTGTCGTATCAGCAACGCGAGCGCCGTTTCGGACGTACCAGCGAACAATTGCAAAATGAAGCGCCGCGACGCGGTGTGGCCGGTGCCTGAGCGCTGCGCTTTGCGCGTATTGCGGCCCCGGTGAATGCTCAGAACGCGCATCTATACCGTACTCGTCCTGTTGCCGCTGTTTGTCGCGGCCCTGTTCTATACGTCCGCGGCAGTATGGGCGCTGCTGCTGGCGCCACTGGTGTTGGCCGGTGCCTGGGAATGGGGCGTGCTCGCCGGATGGCGTCCGGCGCCGCGTATGGTTTACGCATTGGTCATTGCCGTGAGTGGTGTTTTACTATGGCGTTTCGGTTATGACGATGCTCAAAGCGCGCGTCATATCAGTAACATTATTCTGGGTCTTTCCCTGTTGTTCTGGCTGGTGGTGGCGCCGCTATGGCTGGCGAAAGGATGGCGTGTGCAGGCGCCGCTGGCAATGGCGGTGGCGGGTGCAATTCTGTTGGTGCCGCTGTGGCTGGCGTTGGTGCAGTTGCATGCGCAGCCTGCGATTTTGCTGATGCTGATGGTGATCGTGTGGATCTCAGATACGGCGGCGTACTTTTGTGGCAAGCGCTGGGGGCGGCGTAAACTCGCGGTAACCATCAGCCCGGGGAAAACCTGGGAAGGTGTTTTCGGCGCGATGGCCGGCGTAGCGGTATATTACTTTCTGGTAAGCGCGAGCGGCTTGGCAGGGCACGCGGTCTTGCAAGGCATAACGGGATGCGGCGTATTTCTGTTGTTAACCGTATTAGGTATCGAGGGCGATTTGTTTGAATCGTGGATCAAACGCACGGCCGGCGTGAAGGACAGCGGCACAGTCTTTCCGGGGCACGGCGGTGTACTGGACCGCATCGATGCGCTGACGGCGAGCATTCCCGCAGCGGCTTGGTTGTTGAGCGGAGCCGTTTGATGCAAATGCCCGACGTTCAGCGCTTAACCATATTAGGTTCCACCGGCAGCATCGGTGTGAATACGCTCGACGTGATTGCGCGATATCGGCAACGTTTTCAGGTCGTTGCACTTACGGCGCATTCGCGTATCGATGTGCTGCTCGAACAGTGCAAATCATTTACTCCCCTGTTCGCCGTAGTGGTCGATACAGACGCCGCGCGCACTTTGGAGCAGCGCGTCATCGAAGCGGGACTAAAAACACGCGTCTTGTGTGGTGTCGAGGCGCTGGAGAACGTGGCGAGCCTGCCGGAGGTAGATACTGTTATGGCGGCGATTGTGGGTATCGCCGGGCTGCGACCGACGCTGGCGGCGGCTGCCAGCGGCAAGAAGGTATTGCTGGCCAACAAGGAGTCGCTGGTAACCGCCGGCCGGCTATTCATGGATACGGTGCGCAGCAACGGCGCTGCGTTGTTGCCGATCGACAGCGAGCATAACGCGGTGTTTCAGTCCTTGCCGTACGATTTTAACGGTGATCTCGCTTGCTCGGGTGTGCGCCGTATTCTGCTGACGGCCTCCGGCGGTCCCTTTCGCACCTTGCCGTTGGAGCAGTTTGCGCGAATTACACCGGATCAGGCGTGTGCGCATCCCAACTGGGTGATGGGCCGCAAGATTTCCGTGGATTCGGCCACCATGATGAACAAAGGCCTGGAGGTGATCGAAGCGCATTGGCTGTTCGGCGCGCCGGCGGAGCGCATTGAGGTAGTGGTACATCCCGAAAGTATCGTGCATTCGATGGTGGAGTACGTGGATGGGTCGGTGATTGCACAATTGGGTAATCCCGATATGCGTACGCCCATCGCGCATGCGCTGGCCTACCCGGAACGCATCGTCAACGGCGTGAATTTTCTGGATTTAACGGCGATCGGCGCGTTGCACTTTGAGAAGCCGGACATGGGGCGTTTCCCCTGCCTGGCGCTGGCGTTTGAAGCACTACGGGCCGGCAACGGTGCGGCGACGGTGCTCAATGCGGCCAATGAAGTCGCGGTGCAGCGGTTCCTCGAACAAAGTTTGAATTATGCAGACATTCCGCGGTTGATCGAAGCCGTGCTGAGTGCGCTACAGGTGCCACCCGCGCGCAACCTCGAGGATGTGCTGAGCCTGGATCATGACGCACGTGAGCGGGCGTGGCGCTGGACAGGGCCTGCCCATCGTGCGCGCGATGCGGGAACAATTGCCATGTCCGCACGGTCGTAATCCCAAGTCAATGCGCTGAATATCATGAATCTCCTCTATACCATTGCTGCGTTTGTGGCCGCCCTCGGTGTGCTGATCGTTATCCATGAACTGGGACACTACTGGGTGGCGCGCTGGTGCAACGTTAAAGTGCTGCGGTTTTCCGTGGGTTTTGGAAAACCGTTGCATACTTGGGTGCGTGGCGCAGATCATACCGAGTGGGTGCTGGCCGCCGTACCTTTGGGCGGCTACGTGAAGATGCTGGATGAACGCGAAGGACCGGTGGCAACTCAGGAGCTACCACGCGCGTTTAACCGTCAAAACGTATGGAAGCGTATTGCGATTGTGCTTGCGGGACCCGTGGCGAATCTGCTGTTGGCGATTGCGCTGTACTGGATATTGTTCATGCATGGCGTGCCTGGCGTGCGGCCGGTGGTTGGCGCGCCCACAGCGGCAAGCGCGTCGGCGAAAGCGGGATTTGCGGCGGGCGACACGCTGCTGAGCATCGCCGGCGAACGTGTCTCGACCTGGCAGGATGCGCGCTGGGTATTGCTGAAAAGTGCCGTGAAAAGAGGTCAGGGCGGCGCGGTGGCGATACAGGTGATTACGGAAAAAGACGAGTCGGCAACGCGCCAACTGGATATGTCCGGGCTGACTGCTGCCGATCTGGATGGTGATTTTCTGAAGACGCTGGGCATCACCCGCTTTCAGGTTAAGGCACCGCCGGAAATCGGACGTATTTCGGCGGGCGGTGCTGCCGAACACGCTGGATTGAAAGTCGGCGATGAAATCATTGCGTTGAATAATCTGCGGCTTGAATCGGTCGAGCAGGCGATCGAAATCATACGCGCGCATGCGGGCAAGCCGCTGATCGTGGAACTACGGCGCGATGGCGTTGCAGCACCATCGCTTCAGGTAACGCCGGACACGGTAACCGAAGCCGATGGCCGCACGATTGGACGCATGGGCGCGGTATTATTGCCGTTGCGCGCGGTGTACGAAAAGTACCGTGTCGAAGTGCGTTACGGGCCCGTCGATGGTTTGGGGCAGGCCATCATGAAAACCTGGGACACCTCGATCTTCAGTTTGAAGATGCTGGGTAAGATGCTGGTGGGCGAAGTCTCTCTCAAGAATCTGAGCGGCCCGATCACCATTGCAGATTATGCCGGCCAGTCTGCGCAGCACGGCTGGATTTCCTATCTTATTTTTCTAGCGTTGATCAGCATCAGCCTGGGTGTGCTTAATCTGCTGCCGATCCCCTTATTGGATGGCGGGCATTTGATGTATTATATCGTTGAGGTTTTCAAGGGCGCTCCAGTATCGGAACAAACCATGGAAATCGGTCAGCGCGTCGGCATGGGATTGTTATTGCTCATGATGGCGTTTGCGCTCTACAACGATGTTAATCGACTGATAAGCGGCTAGTTCATGGTATTCAGGTTTCGGCGCCCCTGGTTCGCACTTGCGTTGGTATTCCCCGCTGCAATTTACGCTTCCGCTGCATTGGCGATTGATCCCTTCGTTATCAAAGATATCCGCGTCGAAGGCCTGCAGCGCACCGAAGCCGGAACGGTGTTCAGTTACCTGCCGGTGAAGGTGGGCGATACGCTGAACGACGAAAAAGCATCCGAGGCAATCCGTTCCCTGTTCGCCACGGGATTTTTCCGCGACGTTACGCTGGAAGTTGATGGCGATGTTCTGGTGGTTTCATTGCTGGAGCGTCCCTCGATCGCGCAGGTTGATTTTACAGGCGTCAAGGAATTCGACAAGGAAACGCTGAACAAGGTGATGCGTCAGGTCGGCCTTGCCGAGGGCCGTATTTTCGACCGTAGCACCGCGGATCGTGCCGAGCAAGAACTGAAGCGGCAGTATCTGACGCGCGGCAAGTACGCGGCGGAAGTCACCACCACCGTGACGCCGCTGGAGCGCAATCGCGTTTCCATCAATTTCAATGTGGTGGAAGGCGACTCATCGAAAATACGGCAAATTTCAATTATCGGCGCCAGGGCCTTCAGCGAACGGCAATTGCTCCGATTGTTTGTGCTGCGCGAGCCGGGGTTGCTCACCTGGTACAGCAAGCAGGATCAGTATTCGCGCCAGAAACTGTCCGCGGATCTGGAGACGCTGCGTTCCTACTACCAGGATCGCGGCTATCTGGAGTTCAGTATCGATTCGACACAAGTGTCGATCACCCCCGACAAAAAAGACATCTACATTACCGTCACCATTACCGAGGGTGACAAGTACACCGTCGCCGACGTCAAGGTCGACGGGCAGTTGTTGATACCTGAAGCCGAAATACGCAAGTTGATCACCGTCAAACCGGGCGAAGTGTTTTCGCGGCTGAAGCTGAATGAGTCGACAAAAAATATTACCGAACGGCTGGGCAACGACGGCTATGCTTTTGCAAACGTCAATGCGGCGCCGGAGCTGAACAAGGAAAAACGCGAAGCGACCTTCACGTTTTTTGTCGATCCGGGCCGGCGTGTTTATGTGCGGCGAATCAACGTCGCCGGTAATACGCGCACGCGCGACGAAGTGATACGCCGCGAAATGCGGCAAATGGAGAGTGCCTGGTTTTCGGGCAGCAATATTACCCTGTCACGTCAGCGTGTCGATAAACTGGGTTACTTTACCGAAGTCAATGTCGAGAATCCGGCCGTGCAGGGCACTACGGATCAAGTGGATATCAATTTCTCGGTGGTGGAAAAACCTACGGGTAACGTTTTGCTGGGGGCCGGGTTCGGCAGCGGATCGGGCGTGGTATTGTCCGGCTCAATCTCGCAGAATAATATCTTCGGCTCCGGCAAGCACGTCTCGGCGCAAATCAGTTCAAGCTCTTTGAATACGGTTTATTCGCTGTCCTATACCGATCCGTATTTCACGCAGGATGGCGTGAGTTTGGGATACGACATTTACCACCGGAAGTTCGATGCGCAAGGCAGCAGTCAAGGTGAGTACACGACTAAGACCACCGGCTTTGGCATCAAACTCGGTATGCCGATAAGTGAATTGGATACGATTCAGTACGGCTTGGGTTATGAAGAAACAAAGATTGCCACTTTCGATACGAGCCCGCTATTTTATAAGGATTATGTCCGAGATTTCGGATCAACCAATACTGCGTTTACCGCCAGTGTGGGCTGGGTGCGGGATGGCCGTGATTCACTGATCTATCCGACGACGGGTTCCTATCACCGTGCGTTTGCCGACGGCGGATTGCCCGGCGGCTCTTTGCGTTACTATCGCGCGAACTATCAATATCAGCGATATTTCCCCGTGACGCGTGAAACCACGATCATGTGGAATACTGAACTAGGCTATGGCGGCGGATATGGCGGCAATCGCTTGCCGTTTTTCAAGAATTATTTTGCAGGCGGTGTGTCCTCGATACGCGGCTATAAACTGAATACGGTAGGGCCCCGCGACGGCAATTTGGATCCGCGGGGCGGCACGCGTAAACTGCTGACGAATCTGGAGTATCTTTTTCCGTTTCCGGGCTTGAACAATGATCGTTCCGTGCGTATGAGCGCGTTTTTTGATGCCGGTGCAGTGATAGACCCCTCGGCCCCCGCAGTGCCGGGCTTGTCTGACAATTACAGCAATTTCAGCAATGCGCTGCGTTATTCGACAGGCGTGGCTGTAGCATGGGTATCGCCGTTCGGGCCGCTTAAATTCAGTATCGCTGCGCCGCTCGCCAGCAAGGAAGGCGATAAGAAGCAGGTTTTTCAGTTTACGTTTGGCGGCGCATTTTAGCGCTGGTCGACAGCAGGGGTGAAACGCATGCACGTTAAAAAGTTGGGAAGGAGGGTGTTGCTGGCGCTGGTGCCACTGTTGCTATCGCTGGCCGGCGCTGCGCACGCAGCCGATCTGAAAGTGGGTTTCGTCGATGCGGAACGTGTGAATCGTGAATCCGCACCGGCGGATGAAGCCAGCAAACGCCTCGAAAAAGAGTTCCAGCCGCGCGTGCAGGAAATCCAGCGCCGCGAAACCCAGATCAAGGGCTTGCAGGCGCAGTTCGAGAAAGATGCGTTGACCATGAGCGAAAACGACCGCCGCAGCCGCGAGCAGGAGTTGTCGCGGCAAATCGTCGACGTGCAGCGCCTGCAGCGCGAGTTCCAGGAAGATCTCAATCTTCGGCGCAATCAGGAACTGGGGACGCTGCTCGAGCGCGCGAACAAAATCATCCGGCAAATCGCGGAGTCCGAGAAATATGATCTTATTCTGCAGGAAGCCGTCTATCGCAGCCCGCGCGTCGACATCACGGACCGGGTGCTGAAGGCGCTCGCCGGCGGGCGGTAGTTCCGGCCCCCCGGCACGCTGAGGCGCTGAACCGGTGACAGAAAATCACGCACTTCGATCCTGCGCATGGTGACCTCGCTCAGCCTTGGCGAAATTTCACATGCGTTGGGCGGCGAGGTTGTCGGCAGTCCGCATACGCGGGTTGAAAAAGTCGGCACGCTTGAAAACGCCGACGAGCGTTGTATTGCCTTTCTCACACAGGATCGTTTTGTTCGCGACCTGCAAAAGACGCGGGCAGGCGCCGTAATCCTGGGCGCGGCGCATAGGGATGCGACGGCGCTGCCGCGCATCGTCTGCAGAAATCCGCATGCTTACTTTGCCCGGGTTTCGGCGATACTCCACCCGGTGACGAGCGTGGCGCCGGGTGTGCACCCTTCGGCCACCGTGGATCCCTCGGCGACGCTCGGTAATGACATCAGTGTGGGCGCGCACGCGGTCATCGGCAGGCAGGCCAGCATCGGCGCCGGTGCGATCATCGGCGCCCATTGTTTCGTGGGTGAGGGTACGGCAATCGGCGCGGGTGCGCGTCTGTGGCCCGGCGTGGTGATTTATCATGACTGTCACATCGGTGCACGTTGCATCCTGCACGCAGGCGTGGTAATCGGCGCCGATGGCTTTGGTAATGCCTGGGAGCAAGGTGCAGATGGAGGTCGCTGGATCAAGGTGCCGCAAGTGGGACGTGCGCTGATCGGCGATGATGTCGAAATCGGCGCCAACACGACGATCGACCGTGGCGCCATCGACGACACGGTGATTGAAGCGGGCGTAAGACTGGACAATCTGATCATGATTGCGCACAACGTGCACGTCGGTGCGCACACGGCGATTGCGGCATGCACGGGTATCGCAGGCAGCACGCGCATCGGCCGCTATTGCCGCATCGGCGGGGCGGTGGGCATTGCCGGACATTTGAGCATTGCGGATAACGTGGAAATTTCCGGTAAAACGCTGATCACCAAATCGATCACCCAAGCCGGTACTTACAGCGGCGGTTATCCGTTTGAAGAAGCGCGTTCGTGGCGGCGCAACGCCGTGCAGATACGTCATCTTGACGATCTCGTGAAGCAGGTCAAACAGCTTGAAAAACGCCTCGCGCAGTTGGAAAGGAAAGACCGATGATCCAGATGAACATACACCAGGTGCTCGAGTATTTGCCGCACCGCTATCCGTTCTTGCTGGTGGACCGGGTGCTGTCGTGCGAGCCGGGCAAGGAAATTTGCGCGCTCAAAAATGTTTCCATCAACGAACCTTTTTTCAACGGCCATTTTCCGCATTATGCCGTGATGCCCGGCGTGTTGATCATCGAGGCTCTGGCGCAGGCGGCATTGATACTGTCGTTTCTGACCGCCAACGAGAAACCCAACGAAAATTCGCTGTACTATTTTGTCGGCATTGATGACGCGAGATTCAAGAAACCGGTGTCGCCGGGAGACGCGTTGCATCTGCATGTGGTGTTGGAGCGGCAGATGCGCGGCGTATGGCGTTTCAGCGCGCAGGCCAAGGTGGAAAATGAATTAGTGGCCGAGGCAAAGTTATTGTGTGCCAAACGAGATGTAAATAAATAATCATTTAAAAACAAATACTTATATTAAAATGCCTATCCACGGAAGCGCCATCGTCGATCCGGCTGCGCGTATCGCCACCGATGTCGAGATCGGGCCGTACTCCATGATCGGGCCGCATGTCGAAATCGGTGCGGGCAGTTGGATCGGGTCGCACGTGGTGATCAAAGGGCACACGCGCATCGGCGCGAACAATCGCATTTTTCAGTTTGTGTCGCTGGGTGAAATTCCGCAGGACAAAAAATACAACGGCGAACCCACTCGGCTGGAAATCGGCAACAACAACACCGTCCGCGAATTCTGTACCTTTAACATCGGCACGGCGCAGGACGCCGGCGTCACGCGCTTGGGTAACAACAACTGGATCATGGCCTACGTGCACCTGGCTCATGATTGCCAGATCGGCAACAATACAATCCTCGCCAACAACGCGCAATTGGCCGGCCATGTTGTCGTCGACGACTACGCTATCCTTGGTGGCTTAACCGGTGTGCATCAATTTTGTCGCATCGGCGCGCATGCGATCACCGGCGGCTCGTCGCTGGTGCTGAAAGACGTGCCGCCTTACGTCACCGCTTCCGGCAACCCGGCAAAGCCCTACGGCATCAATTCAGAAGGCCTGAAGCGCCGCGGCTACAGCGCTGAGGCTATTGCCGGCATCAAGCGCGCCTATCGAGCGCTCTATCGCACTGGCGACACGGTCGAGCAGGCGCAGGGCGTACTGGCGCAACAGGTCGGTGCGTGTCCGGAAATTCAGCCCTTAATCGATTTTCTGGCGGTGCCGGGGCGCGGCATCATTCGTTAGTGTCCATGATGCCGACGCGTGGGCGGGAAGCGCCCATGGTAGGGTTGGTTGCCGGCGAAGCCTCCGGCGATCTGCTGGGTGCGCATCTGGTGGAAGCCCTCAAGGCACGTCGGCCTGACCTGCAATTTGCGGGTATTGCAGGCCCGCGCATGATCGCTGCCGGCGTGCATGCGCTATACCCGATGGAAAAGCTCGCGGTGCGCGGCTACGTTGAAGTGTTGCGTCACTTTCCTGAGATCTTCAGCATCCGGCGAAAACTCACGCAGTATTTTCTGCAAACGCCGCCGGCGGTTTTTATCGGCATTGATGCGCCGGATTTTAATCTCGGTCTGGAGTTCAAACTCAAGGCCGCAGGCATTGCCGCCATTCATTACGTCAGCCCGTCGATCTGGGCATGGCGCGGCGAACGCATTCATTTCATTAAGCGCGCGGTGGATCGCGTATTGACTATTTTCCCCTTCGAAACAGATATATACGAAAAGGAGGGCATACCGGTCAGCTACGTCGGCCATCCGCTGGCGACGATGTTGGCGGACTACCCCGCGCAATCGGTCGTGCGTGACGCGCTGGGGCTGAGCGGCGCCGCGCCGGTGATCGCCCTGTTGCCCGGCAGCCGCATGAGCGAGTTGCAAGCCATGGCAGGATTGTTTGTGGCTGCGGCCAAATGCATCGGTGCCGCGGTACCCAGCGCAAGATTCGTTGCACCCATGGTCAATCGAGAAACGCGGGCATTGTTTGAAGCGGCGTTGTCGCACGAGCCTGCTGTAAAAGTGCAATTGCTCGACGGCTACTCTCACCACGCCATTGCCGCCGCGGATGTGGTGCTGGTCGCCTCGGGTACCGCCACACTGGAAACGGCCTTGCTGCAGCGGCCGATGGTGATCACCTATCGCATGCCGCGTTTGAGCGCGTGGCTCATGAAACGCCGCGGCTATCTGCCGTACGTGGGTTTGCCCAATATCCTGGCCGGCGAATTCGTAGTGCCCGAACTGCTGCAGGAGGCCGCCACACCGCAGGCACTGGCGCACGCCGTGCTTGAACTTTTGAATGATGCACCGCGCCGGCAGCGCATCAGCGAGCGTTTTTCGCGCATACTGGTTGATCTGAAACAGAATACCGCGCAGAAAGCGGCCGACGCCATCATGCCTTATCTCGAAAAACATACGCCATGAAACGCATTCTGATTGCGGGCGTGGATGAGGCGGGCCGCGGGCCATGGGCCGGGCCGGTGTACGCGGCTGCGGTAATCCTCGATCCGGCGTCACCCATCGCTGGCCTGGCGGATTCGAAAAAGCTCACTGCTGCAAAGCGGGAACTGCTGTTCGACCTCATTCAGCGCAACGCCACAGCCTGGGCTATCGCCAGCGCCAGCGTCGAAGAAATCGACACGATCAATATTTTGCAGGCAAGCCTGCTGGCGATGCGCCGCGCGGTGGAACGTCTCGCCCCGCAGCCCGAGAAGATTATTGTAGATGGTTTGCATTGTCCAAAAGTGGTCATGCTTGCGCGCGCCATCGTGAAGGGCGATGCCAAGGAACCGGCGATTTCGGCGGCTTCGATACTCGCTAAAGTCGAGCGCGATCGCGAAATGCACAGGCTGCACCTCAAATATCCGCATTACGGTTTTGACGTGCACAAAGGTTATGGAACCGCCATACATATGACCGCGCTGGCGCAGCACGGCGTGTCGGCAGTACATCGTCGAAGTTATGCGCCAGTGAAAAAATTGTTATAAAACAAATAGTTACGTTATGTTTCTCAATACGCACCGTAGCGCCTTGCGTTCACTGGCGTGGGTAACCAGCGGTCTGCGCGCACGGCACTGCGCAGCGAGTTTTTGATAATAGAGGCGATCCGTTTCTGCGCGCGCCAGCCGCCGCGCCAGCGCTTGTTCGTCTTCCACGCGATAGTAGCCGGCGTAATTTTTGCCGAGCATGCCGATATTGCCCGCGATGCGCGAAGCAATTACCGGCACCCGGTTCGCCAGCGCTTCGCTCACCACATTGGCGCCGCCTTCCATGCGTGAACTGATCACCATCAAACGGCTGCGCGCCAGCAGCCGCAACGCTTTGCCGTGCGTCACTTCGCCGAGCCAGCGATAGCGCAGTTCGCGCTGCATCCAGGCTTGCGCTTCAGCTGCCATGGCGGGCGACATGGCACCGCCGATATGAATGATGCGGATGCGGCTTTGTTGAGGCAGGTAAGCAAGCGCGGCTGCGGCGCGGAACGGGTCTTTTTCATCGCGCAAGTGTCCGCTGACGACGACCTCGAAGCACGTTTTCAAAGACGTCGGGCGACGCGCGGTTTGTGCCGATTGATGCACCACATAAGTCTTGCGTCGCAACGTGGGTGCGAGTTCATCGAGCCCCTTTTCCTGCAACACAATGATGCGTGTGGCGAGTTGCAGCGACGCCTGCGCTTCGGCATCGCTGCGTATATCGCGGTAAAGATCGGTGCCGGTGAGTGCCAGAATCAAGGGATGGTGCGGGCAGCACACCGCGAAATTGCGTATCGATGCGTGACTGCGGCGCGCATGCAGCGCCAGCATCAGGTCTGCACTTGAACCGTCCCAATCCACCTGTATCGATACTTTGTGTCCCAGTTCACGCAGCATGCCCGCCCAGCGCGTGGCGGTTCCGCGATTGCCATGACGCGAGCCGGGTGCTGCCGGGGTGATCAGCGCGATTTTCAATGAGGGCATTCAGCGATACACTTGCGCGCAACTATAACAAATGCGCCTCATGACCAACGCACGAAATCAACCCGATGCGGCAACGCTATGCGAGATGCTCCAGGCCGCGCGCGCGCGCACACTGGCGTACGCGGCGCATTTGCGGAGGGATCAATGGCTCGGCCCGTATTTGAAGATCGTCAACCCGCCGCTGTGGGAGTTGGGACACCTCGGCTGGTTTCAGGAATACTGGTGTCTGCGCTACAGGCCGGATGGATCACTGGCGGCGCCTATGCTGCAAGGCGTTGATGCCTTGTATAACTCTGCCCTGGTACCGCACGCGGAGAGATGGCGGCTGTCGTTGCCGGACGTAGCGCAAATGCAGCAGTATTTGCGTGACGTGCTGGATGCCGTGGTGGCGCGCCTGGCGTATGAAGGTGCTACAGAACACTTGCGCTACTTTGTGCAACTCGCTGTGTTTCATGAAGAAATGCATAACGAAGCCTTCGATTACACGCTGCAGACGCTGGGTTATTCTGCAAAAAAAACAGAACAAAAACAAATGCTTACGATATCATCATGTGCTGGTGATAGCGCTATTTCCGGCGGACGATTCAGGCTCGGTGCGCAAACGGACGATGGTTTTGTTTTTGACAACGAAAAATTGGCGCATGAAGTGACGGTGCTGCCGTATCGAATGTCGCGCACGGCGGTAAGCAATGCCGAGTTCGCAAGGTTCGCCGATGAAGCGGGCTACACACGGCGCGAGCTGTGGAGCGAGGATGGCTGGCGTTGGTGCGCAGAAGCCAATGCGACGGCGCCGTTGTATTGGATGAAGCAGGGCGCGGACTGGCGGGTTCGGCGTTACGATCAACATGTGCCATTGGAAGACTGTGCTGCAGTCATACACGTCAACTGGTACGAGGCCGAAGCCTATTGCAAATGGGCGCAGCGTCGCTTGCCCAGCGAAGCGGAGTGGGAGTTCGCCGCAGCCACGGCACCCGATGATTTGTTGCGCAAGCGGCGCTATCCGTGGGGCGACACGCTCCCACATGAAAGTCACGCGAATCTCCATGGTATGGCTGAGCAAGCGGTAGACGTCGCAGCTTTTCCTGAAGGCGACAGCGCGTGGGGCGTGCGCCAGATGTTCGGCAACGTATGGGAATGGACGGCAGATTGGTTCAATCCTTACCCTGGTTTCGTGCGCGATCCGTACAATGAATACTCCGAGCCGTGGTTCGGCAATCATAAAGTATTGCGCGGCGGGTGTTACGCCACGCGCGCGAGTCTGTTGCGCAACACCTGGCGCAACTTTTACACACCCGACCGGCGCGATGTGCTGGCGGGCTTCAGAACCTGTGCCATGGATTGAGCATCACTTGAAACAAATTACCTCCTCTGAGAACCCGCAGTTCAAGTCTTTTCTGAAACTGGTGCACTCGTCGCGCGAACGCAGGCTAGCCGGATGCTCATTGTTGGACGGCGTGCATTTGTTGCAAGCGTATCAATCCCGTTTCGGGAAGCCCGAACAAATTATTGTCAGCCGCGCCGGCGCGGATAATCCCGAGATTCAAATGCTGTTGCAAGATACGGCAAACACGCTGTTGCTGAACGATAACCTGTTCAAGCAACTTTCTTCCGTGGCCACGCCCACCGGCATCATTGCCATAATCAAAACGCCGCGCCGCGAAGCGCTGCCCGCCGCGCTTGAAACTTGCGTGATGCTCGAAGACGTGCAGGATCCGGGCAACTTGGGTTCGATATTGCGGTCGTGCGCCGCAACGGCGATAAAACAAATATTCCTTTCAAAACAAACAGTTAATGCATGGTCTCCGCGGGTGTTGCGGGCCGGCATGGGCGCGCATTTCAACGTTGAAATTTACGAACGTGTGGATTTGATCGCGCTGGCGCAGGCGTTTCCGGGGCGGGTATTGGTGGCTCAAAGCAATGCAAAGGAAACGGTTTTCTACACGGATCTATCCGGCAATGTGGCGCTAGTGTTCGGCAACGAAGGTGCCGGCGTGTCGGCAGCATTGATGCAATATGCGCACGCATCGATTGCGATTCCGATGAGCGCTGCGACTGAATCGCTCAACGTTGCTGCCGCCGCCGCGGTGTTTTTGTTTGAGCGTGTGAGACAGCTTCAGTAAATCCGCCGCTCCAACTTAGCCTGCTGCATGATAGTGGTAGCGAGTTCTTCCACCGATTTGCTGGTGGCGTCGAGAAACGGGATGTTTTCGCGGCGCATCAGGGCTTCGGCATCGCGCACTTCTTGTTCGCAGTTACGCAAATCAGAATAGCTGCTGTTGGGCCGCCGCTCGCTGCGGATGCGCTGCAGCCGGGTGGGCGTGATGGTCAGGCCATAGAGTTTTTCACGCAGCGGGCGCAGCGTCGCGGGCAGCTGATGACTGGCAAAGTCTTCGGGAATAAAGGGGTAGTTCGCAGCACGCACACCGAACTGCATGGATAGGTACAGGCAGGTCGGGGTTTTTCCACTGCGTGATACGCCGACCAGAATCACGTCGGCTTCGCCAAGATCGCGCGTGGATACGCCATCATCGTGCGACAAGGCGAAGTTCACTGATTCCATGCGCCGGTAGTAATTGGCGATGTCGTTGACGTTGTGGGTTCGTCCGATTGCATGCGACGCGCGCGCGCCCAGTTCGTTTTCGAGCTGCACGATGAATATCTGAAAGCAGTCGAGAAACAAAGCGTTGGCTTTACCCACTTCAGCGGCGATTTCGGTATTGGCCAGCGTGCTGATGATGATGGCGCGCGCACCGTCTGCCGCTGCCGTCGCATTGATGATTTGCGCCGCCTCTTGCGCTTTAGCAAGGCTGTCGATGAAAGGTAGCGTCGTTTCTTTCAGGATGAGGTCGTCAAATTGGGTGAGCAGACTGTGGCCCAGCATTTCTGCGGTAATGCCAGTGCGATCGGAGACAAAAAATGCACTATGGCGGCCTTTAGCCATGCGTCACTCTATTTTAGGATGATGTTGCGGCGCGACATTTTCTGTAATATACCGCCTTTCGTTGCACCATACTACTTACTCACTGGAAATCAGACGATGACTGCGCCAGCCTATGTTCTTGATCTTTCTGCGTTGCGCATAACCGACGTGGGCATCGTCGGTGGCAAGAATGCGTCTTTGGGCGAAATGATAGGCCATCTGTCGGGTGCCGGTGTGCGGGTGCCCGGCGGGTTTGCCACGACCTCTGATGCGTATCGCGATTTTCTGATGCATGGCGGATTGGATAAACGTATCGAGCAGCGTCTTGCTACCTTGAATGTCGAGGACGTCAATGCGTTGGCTGCTGCGGGCAAGGAAATACGCGGCTGGATTGTGGCCCAGCCGTTCTCGGAAGCGTTGCGGGTGGCTGTAAGCAATGCCTACAACAAGCTCGCGCAAGAAGCAGGGCCGGCGGTGACGTTCGCGGTGCGTTCGTCGGCCACGGCCGAGGATTTGCCCGATGCCTCGTTCGCCGGGCAGCAAGAAACGTACCTTAATGTGATCGGTCTCGACAATCTGCTGGAAGCTCTCAAGCAGGTGTTCGCTTCGCTTTATAACGATCGCGCGATTTCGTATCGCGTGCACAAAAATTTTATTCATGCCGAAGTCGCGCTGTCGGCAGCAGTGCAGCGCATGGTGCGCAGTGATCTTGGTGCAAGCGGCGTGATGTTCACCATCGACACCGAATCGGGATTTGACCAGGTGGTGTTTATTACCTCGGCCTACGGGTTGGGAGAAACCGTGGTGCAAGGACAAGTAAATCCAGACGAATTTTATGTTTATAAACAAGCGCTTAAAAATGGCCGCCCCGCAATACTGCGGCGCGGACTGGGCTCCAAGACGCTGCGTATGGTGTACGACGCGTCGCGGCAGGTCGGGCATTCGGTAAAGACCGAACCAGTGCCGGAAACAGATCGCCGCAAGTTTTCGATCAGTGATGCCGAGGTCGAATCGCTCGCGCGCTACGCGGTAATTATTGAAAACCACTACAAACGCCCGATGGATATCGAGTGGGGTCGCGACGGTGTCGACGGCCAGCTTTATATACTGCAGGCGCGTCCGGAAACGGTGAAAGCTAGCGAAAATGTAGACACGCTGCGGCGTTATCGCTTGAAGCAGCGCTCCGAAGTGCTGACGACCGGCCGTGCGATTGGCCAGCGTGTCGGTAGTGGTCCGGTAAGGTTGGTGAGCAGCGCTGCTGAAATGGATAGGGTGCGCGACGGCGACGTGCTGGTCACTGATATGACTGACCCGGATTGGGAGCCGGTGAT
>Ga0193752_1001522_pt1 | contig 19106 bp, 18 predicted proteins | sample H1c1metaG_FD_144924 | JGI IMG/M metagenome (GOLD analysis project Ga0193752, IMG submission 144924) | Soil microbial communities from a riparian zone of the East river system, Colorado, United States - H1c1 | ecosystem: Environmental > Terrestrial > Soil > Riparian zone | place: USA: East River...
CGACGCTGCACAACATGGATGAAGTCGCGCGCAAGGGCTTCATGATCGGCGACACCGTGGTCGTGCGGCGAGCCGGGGATGTGATCCCGGAAGTCGTGCGCTATCTACCGGAGCGCCGTCCCCGGGACGCAACGCCCATCGAGATGCCGGCCAAGTGCCCGGTGTGCGGTTCGCCCGTCGTGCGCGAGGAAGACCAGGCGGTCTACAAGTGCACCGGCGGCGTGCTCAAGTGCCCGGCGCAGCGCAGCCAGTGGATCATGCACTTCGCCGGCCGCCGCGCGATGGACATCGAGGGCCTCGGCGAGAAACTCATCGAACAGCTCGTCAACGACGGCTCCGTCAGCACGCCGGCGGATCTCTACGATCTGGAAGCGAAGCCGCTCGCGGAGCGCGAGCGCATGGGCGAGAAATCCGCGCAGAACGTGGTCGACGCGATCGGGAAGAGCCGCAGGACGACGCTGCCGCGCCTGTTGTTCGCGCTCGGCATTCCGCAGGTCGGTGAATCGACGGCGCTCGCGCTTGCGCTCGAGTTCGGCACGCTCGAAAAGATCGAAGCGGCAACGGCGGAGCAGATCGAGCAGACGCCGGACGTCGGTCCGATCGTGTCGCGCTCGGTGTTCGACTTCTTCCAGAGCGAGCTCGCGAAATCGGTGGTCGCGCGGTTGAAGGTTCACGTCACGTACGAGCCGATCAAGGTCGAGGAGCGCGCCACTCTGCCGCTCGCCGGTTTGACGTTCGTCATCACCGGCACGTTGGCGGGTCTGCAGCGTGACGCGGCCGAGGACGCGTTGCGCGAAATCGGCGCCAAGGTTTCGGGCAGCGTGTCGAAGAAGACCAGCTTCCTGGTCGCCGGCGCGGACGCGGGCTCGAAACTCGCCAAGGCGCAGTCGCTCGGCGTGCGTGTGCTCGACGAGACCGCGCTCGATCTCATCCTGAAAACGAAAAAGCCGCCGGATCCCGTCTGAGATCCGGCGGCTTTCGGTAGCGACTGTCGATTTACGGCTTGGGTGTTCCGGGCGCGGGCGCCGCGGCGGCCGGCGCGGCAGCCGGGGCTGCGGCAGGCGTCCCGGCCAGTGGCGGCTCGATCCTGGCGTTCTTGATCATCTCGTCCGAATACGCCTTGAACTTCTTCGACATGATGATCTGACCCAGCCGGTCCTTCACGTCTTCGAACGCCGGCGGCGTGCGATCGCGCGTGCCGAGCAGCTGGATCACGTGGAAGCCGTACTGCGTCTGCACCGGCGTCTTGGTGTAGTCGCCGTTCTTGAGCAGGGCGAGCGAATCTGAAAAATTCTTGTCCATCGCGGCGGGACTGAACCAGTCGAGGTCGCCGCCCTTGGCCGCCGATCCCTTGTCCGCCGAGACGCGCTTGGCGAGGTTGCCGAAATCGGCGCCACCCTTGAGCTGGTCGATCACCTTCTTCGCGATGTCCTCGCTGCTCACCAGGATGTGGCGCGCGTGGTATTCGATCAGCGGCGTGGCCGCGACCTGCGCTTCGAACTCGGCGCGCAGTTCGGCGTCGGTGGGCGTGCGGTCCTTGAGGTACTTCTGCGCGGAAGCCTGCTGCAGCAGATTGAGGCGCGCCAACTCCAGGCGGGTGGCGATTTCGGGGTCCTTGGTCAGTCCATCCTTTTCCGCCTGGTCGGCGATGAGCACGATGCGGACCAGGTTCTCCTTGATCTGATCGCGGTCTTCCTGCGACAGCTCGCTGGCGGGCTTGCGGGCCACGGCCTGCGCGTAGTCTTCGAACAGCTGGGTGCTGACAGGTTTGCCATTGACGGTGACGAGCGGCGGCTTGGCCGGCGCTGCCGCGGCTTCGGCGGGTTTGTCAGTGGCGGTTTTCGAGCAGGCGGCGAGCGCGAGCATGGTGCCCAGCGCCAGAAGGCGAGTAACTTTCATTTGGTCTCTCAAGCAGTTGAACAGTTTTCTTAAGTTTGGGACTTATGGCGTACGCGCGTCGATCGATAACGCGTGGATGTCGCGGCCCATCAATTCAGCGGCGGCAGCATAGACCATCCGATGTCTTTGCACCGCTGCGACCCCTTCGAAGGCCGCCGCGGCGATCGTGACGTGGAAGTGCCCGCCCTCACGCGCTCCGGCATGCCCGGCATGTTTGGCACTGTCGTCGCGGATCTCGAGCAGGCTCGGATGCAACGCGGCGTCGAGCGCGGCGCGCAACCGATCGATTCGCGCGGCGGTCATGGCGCCTGCTCGTCCTTCGCGAACATCAGGTTGCGAAACAGCCAGAGAATGACGGCGAGCGCGACCACGATGCCGAGGGGACCTGCGATCCAGACCTTGAAGGTGACCCAGTCGCTCTCGCTGCGGTTGAGCGCGATCCAGATGTTCGCGACGCCGAGCAGCAGATAGAACAGGCCCATGACGATGGAGCAGGCGCGCCAGTCGCGCGCGGGCAGCGTGACCCCCTCGGGCAGGCTCTTGCCGAGCAGTCGTTCGAGCAGGGTCTGCTTGCCGATGAAAGCCGAGCCGGCGAGGACCAGCCCCGCGATCCAGTAGAACACCGATGCCTTCCACTGCAGGAAGCGCACGTCGTGCAGGATCAGCGTCGCCGCGCCGAAGACCCACACCAGCACCGCGAGGATGAGGTGCATCTGCGGCAGCTTGCGCATCGTCAGCCAGTCGTACACCAGCAGCAGCGCCATCGCGCCCATCAAGGCCGCGGTCGCCGGATAGAGGCCGCCGCCGAACTTGTAAGTGAGGCCGAAGACGACCCAGGGAACGTATTCGATGACGTGCTGCATGCGAAGAGGCGGATGGGGGCGGGCGCGTATGATAACGGCCCCTTGCCGCGCCGTGTCTCGCGCGCGCCAACCAGAACCCGTGAGCCAGTACTTCGAGCTACATCCCCAGAATCCGCAGGTCCGACTGATCAGGCGCGCCGCGGAAATCCTGCGTGGCGGCGGCCTCATCGTCTATCCGACGGATTCCTGCTACGCACTCGGCTGCCACATCGGGGACAAGGACGCGCTCGATCGCATCCGGCGCATCCGCGCGGCGGACCGGCATCATCACTTCACGCTGGTGTGCCGTGACCTGGCCGAGATCGCGAAATACGCCAAGGTCGAGACCTGGCAGTTCCGCATGCTCAAGGCCGCGACCCCCGGTCCGTACACGTTCCTGCTGCCGGCGACCAAGGAGACGCCGCGCCGGCTGCAACATGACAAACGGCGCACCATCGGCATTCGTGTTCCGGACCACGAAGTGCCCCGGCTGCTGCTGGCCGAACTCGGCGAACCCATCATGAGCTCGACCCTGTTGCTGCCGGGTGACGAGTTGCCGCTCACCGACGGACTGGAGATCAGAAACCGGCTCGAGCATCAAGTGGATTGCGTGCTCGATGGCGGTCATTGCGGCATCGAGCCGACCACCGTCGTCGATCTCGCCGTGACCCCGCCCACCGTGACACGGGTTGGTCGTGGTTCGCTCGAAACGTTGGGGCTTTAGCGGTGTCAGGCAGGGAATGTCGGGATAACTCGGGCCGGCCAGCCGGCCCGAGTTATCCCGACATTCCCTGCCTGACACCGCCGGCACCACCGTATAATTCGCGCCTCCCGTGAGCAGCCACCCGCAAGCCAAACGAGTTCTTTCCGGAATGCGGCCGACGGGCCAGTTGCATCTCGGCAACTATCACGGCGCGCTCAAGAACTGGGTCGATCTGCAGTACCAGTACGAGTGTTATTTCTTCGTCGCCGACTGGCACGCATTGACGACCGGGTACGAAGACACCAAGCAGCTGCCGAAATTCATCCACGAGATGCTGATCGACTGGCTGGCCGCCGGTCTCAATCCGGGCGTCTCGACGCTGTTCATCCAGTCGCAGGTGCCTGAACACGCCGAACTGCATCTGCTGCTGTCGATGATCACGCCGCTGGGCTGGCTCGAGCGGGTACCGAGCTACAAGGACCAGCAGGCCGAGCTCAAGGAAAAAGACCTCGCCACCTACGGCTTCCTCGGCTACCCGCTGCTGCAGACCGCGGACATCCTCCTGTACCGCCCGGCATTCGTGCCGGTGGGCGAAGACCAGGTGGCGCACGTGGAGATCACGCGCGAAGTCGCGCGCCGCTTCAATCACCTGTACGGCCGGGAGCCGGATTTCGAAGCCAAGGCCGAAAAGGCGATCAAGCTGCTCGGCGGCCGCAACAGCACGATGTACAAGCAGCTGCGCAAGAAATTCCAGGAGAGCGGCGATCAGCTCGCGCTCGAAAAGGCGCGCGAAACCGTCACCGGCAACACCCGCCTGACGGTGGCCGATCGCGAGCGATTGCTGGGCTTCCTCGAAGGCGGCAGCGTCAGCATCCTGCCCGAGCCACACGTGTTGCTCACGGCCACACCGAAGGTGCCCGGCCTCGACGGCCGCAAGATGTCGAAGTCGTACGGCAACACCATCGGCCTGCGCGAGGACCCGGACGAGGTCGCGAAGAAGCTCAAGCAGATGCAGACGGATCCGGCGCGCGTACGGCGCACCGACCCGGGCAATCCCGACCTTTGCCCGGTGTTCGATCTGCACCGGATCTATTCGAGTGAAGAGACCCGCACCTGGGCTGCCAATGGCTGCCGCACCGCCGGTATCGGCTGTCTCGAATGCAAGAAACCGCTCATCGACAAGATCGTCGAGGAGATCGCCGGCATCCGCAAACGCGCGCAGGAATACGAAGAAAATCCGGAACTGGTGCGCAACATCGTGGCCGAGGGCGCGGAGAAAGCCCGCGAAGCGGCCCGTGCCACGCTCGACGATGTTCGTCGCGCGATGAATCTGCGAGTAGATTGAGGCCCACCATGAGCAAGAAAGCCGCCAAGCCCGATCTGAAGCTCGTCGTGAACACCTCGTCCGAAAGAGTTGGCGAGGACGCAAGCGCGGAGGCCACCGGACAGGAAAAAGCTCCCGGCTCGCCCGAGCAGGTGGAAATGCCGTTCGCGCTCGTGAACGGCGAGCCCATCACCCAGCTGCCGAAGGACCTCTACATCCCGCCGCAGGCGCTCGAGGTGTTCCTCGACGCGTTCGAAGGCCCGCTCGATCTGCTGCTGTACATGATCCGGCGGCAGAACCTCGACATCCTCGACATCCCGATCGCCGACATCACCAGGCAGTACATGGAGTACATCGGCCTCATGGCCGACATGCAGCTCGAACTGGCCGGTGAATACCTGGTGATGGCCGCGACGCTGGCCGAGATCAAGTCGCGCATGTTGCTGCCGCGCGCCGTGGATCCGAATGCGGGCGAGGAGAGCGATCCGCGCGCCGACCTCGTGCGCCGCCTGCAGGAATACGAGCGCTTCAAGACCGCCGCGGAAAGCATCGATCGCATTCCGCGCATGGACCGCGACACCTGGGTGGCGACCGCCGAGCTCGGCGAGCGCAAATCAGCGCGGCCGCTGCCGCAGATCGCGATGCAGGAAATGATGTTGGCATTCCGCGACGTCGTGCAGCGCTCCGAAATGTTCGCGCATCACCATGTGCAGCGCGAGCGGCTGTCGGTGCGGGTGCGCATGTCTGATATTCTCGCGTCCCTCGAGCGCGCCAGCTTCGTCGAGTTCGTGCACATGTTCCGGCCGGAAGAGGGCCGCATGGGCGTCACCGTCACCTTCGTGGCGATCCTCGAGCTGGTGCGGGAAGGGTTGATCGACATCGTGCAGACCGAGGCCTACGCGCCGCTGCACGTGCGCAAGGCGGAAGGCGCGCGGGGCCTGCGGCTGGCGGTCGACAACGATTCGGTGGACGGCGACAACGTGGACAGCGTCACCGTCGTCGACGATGTGCCGGACATCACCGCCGACGAAGTGATCATGGAAGACGCGGTGGCCGCCAACGATTCAGTCGCCGCGGACGATGCCGCCCCCGCGGATGAAGACGATGCAACGGACGGAGAAACGCATGAGTGATGCCTACCTCAAGAATGTGGTCGAAGCGGCGCTGCTGGCCGCGGCGCGTCCCGTGTCCGTGGCCGAACTGCTGCAGATTTTCGAGGAGTCGAGCCGCCCGACCGGGAAGGAGATGCGCGCCATTCTTGAAGCGCTCGCCGCCGACTACGAAGGCCGCGGCGTCCAGATCCGCGAAACCGCCACCGGCTTCCGTTTCCAGGTACGCACGGATTTCGCGCTCGAAGTGTCGCGCCTGTGGCCCGACCGGCCGCGCAAGTATTCGCGCGCGCTGCTCGAGACCATCGCGCTGATCGCGTACCGGCAGCCGATCACGCGCGCCGAAATCGAAAACGTCCGTGGCGTCGCCGTGAACCCCGAAATCGTCAAGACGCTCATGGAGCGCAACTGGGTGCGCGTCGTGGGACATCGCGACGTGCCCGGCCATCCCGAGTTGTTAGGCACCACCACCGAGTTCCTCGACTACTTCTCGTTGAAGTCCATCGAAGACCTGCCGCCGCTGGCCGATCTCAAGTCGCTCACCGATCTCAACCTGCAACTGCCGTTGCCGGTGACGGGCGAGGGCACCGCCGAGAGCGGCGATACGCTGGTCGCCGAGAACGTCGATTCCGGTGAAGTCGCGGTCGTGCCGGTCGTCGATGAAGGCTCGGATGAGCCGGGCATGGAAGCGTCGGCCGACGACGATGCCGATGACGAAGAATTATCCGCCCCCGGCAATGGCGCCGCGGGTCTCGTGGCGGCGCCGCCGTCCGACGAGCGTTAGTCCGGCTCGTCCGGCAAAGGCAGATCCATGGCTCGTCCGCACTCGACGCAGGCCGGCGTCGCCGAGCGGCTGCAAAAATATCTGGCGCAAAGAGGCCTGGGGTCGCGCCGCGCCATCGAAGAATGGATTCGCGCCGGGCGCATCTCGGTCAACGGCAAGCTGGCGGAGCTCGGGCTGAAGGTCACCCACGAGGATGACATCCGCCTCGACGGGCGCGCCGTCAAGACACGCGCCACCGATGGCACGCACCTCTTCATGTTCAATCGATCGCCCGGCGATCCGCTGCGCGAAAGCGACGGAGACCGCCCCGCGTTGATCGACCGCCTGCCGCGCGCCGCCGGACGGCGTTTCATCGCGGTGAGCCCGATGCCCGGCATCGATGGCGGACTCGAGCTGGTCACATCCGACGGCGCGCTCGCGGCCAAACTACAGCGCGCGATCCACATGCTGCCGTGCGAATTCAGCGTGCGCGTCAAAGGCCAGCTGGGCCCTGATCAGCTCGAAGGCGTCCGCAGCGGCAAGCTCGATCGTCCCGCGCGCATGACGATCGAAAGCCTCAAACACAGCGAGGCCGACCCGAAGGTTCGAACCGCTGGTATGCCATCGTGGCGCGCGGCGCCAGCGGCAAGGACATCCGCCAGCTGTTCGAGCGCCAGGGCGCGCTGGTGAGCCGGGTGCTGCGCATCTCGGTGGGCAGCTTGAAGCTCGAGAAGGACCTGGCCCGCGGGCAGCATCGGCCCCTCGACAACGAGCAGACCGCGAGCCTGCTGAAAACTTCCAAGGCGGCCGGAACCGACGAGTGACCGCGCAGCGCTGCAGGGCGCTTCAGGCGCCTTGCGCGTCGAAGCGCCGGCCGGTGACGCCGCGGCTCGCCGGACCCAACAACGCGAGATAGGGCGCGGTCAGCGATTCCGCCGTCGGCAATGATTCCGCCGCTTCGGACGGATAGGCCTGCCGCCGCATGCTGGTGCGCACCTTGCCGGGGTCGATGATGTTCACGCGCACGTTCGTATTGCTTTCGGTCTCCTGCGCCAGCACCTGCGTCAGGCCTTCGACCGCGAACTTCGACACCGAGTAGGCGCCCCAGTACGCACGGCCGCGTTTGCCGACGCCGCTCGAGGTGAACAACACGGAGGCGTCCGGCGCAGCGCGCAACAGCGGCAGCAGGTGCTGCGTCAGCACGAACGCCGCGGTGACGTTGACGTGCATGACACGCATGAACATGGGCACGTCGTACTGTTCGATGGGAGTGAGCGCACCCAGCAGGGCGGCGTTGTGCAGCAGGCCGTCGAGCCGGCCGTAGCGCTGAGTAATGGCGGTGGCCACCGCTTCGTAGTCGGCGGCGAGCGCGCGCTCGAGGTCGAGTGGCACGATGCTGGCCGCGGGCGCCCCGAGCTTTTCGATCTCGGCGTGCACCGCCTCGAGTTTGCGTACGGTCCGGCCCAGCAGGATGACCTCGGCACCGGCGGCGGCCAGCGCCAGCGCGACAGCGCGGCCGATTCCGGAGCCCGCGCCGGTCACCATGATTGCGCGGCCTTTCAATTCACCGCCTTCCGGCTGGTGAGTGCGCGGATCGAATTGCAGGGCGCGGGCTGTATTCATGGGTTCGAAGCCGGCTCGGGTGGTGCGGCAGCCGGTTCGGCGGGTAGTTCGGCAGCCGGTTCAGCGGGGGCCTGCGGCAGTCGCACGACCTGTTCGGCGGGGTCGAGCGAAGGCAGGACTTCGGAGGTTGCGCCCAGCTCGGTGAAGCGCCGCGCCTGCGGCGTCACATTGCGTTCCCATGAACCGACGGCGGCGTTGTAAGCGCCCAGTGCGTTGTCGAGCGCGCGGCCAACCTTGTTCATGTGGTTCACGAAAGTGCCGAGTCGGCGTTGCAACTCCTGTCCGAGCTCGCGGATCTCCGCGGCATTCTCCGAAGCGGCGGCCTGGCGCCATCCGTAGGCAACCACCTTGAGGAGGGCCATCAAGGTCGAGGGCGTTGCGATGATGATGCTCTGCTTGAGCGCGTTGTCGAGCAGGTCGGGGCGTTCGACCAGCGCGGCCGACAGGAACTGGTCGCCCGGCAGGAACAACACCGCGAACTCCGGGCTGTTCTCGAACTGCTCCCAGTAACTCTTCTGGCCGAGTTCGCGCACCCGTTGCTCGACGTGGCGCGCGTGGCGCGCGAGCGCCGTGGCACGCGCGTCGTCGTCGGTCGCTTCGATCGCGTCCATATACGCATCGAGCGGTGTCTTTGCGTCGACCACGAGGTCGCGCGCCTCGGGCATGCGCACCAGCATGTCGGGACGCAACGTCCCCTCGCTGGTCTGCACCTCTGGCTGCTCGGCGAAATCGCAGTGCTCCGACATGCCGGACAACTCGACCACGCGACGCAGCGTGAGTTCGCCCCAGCGGCCGCGCACTTCCGGGCGGCGCAGCGCCGTCGAGAGATTGCGCGTTTCGCGCTGCAGGATCGACTGCACGTTCATCAGGCCTTCGATCTGCCCGCCGAGCTTGCCGTGCGACTCGACCCGCAGCCGTTCGGTTTCCTGCGCCTGCGTTTCCTGTTTCACCAGCGCCGCGCGGATCGGCTCCACCAGCTGTTTGATGGCGTCTTCGCGTTCCTTGAGCGAGGCGCTGGCCGTGGCCTGGTCGCGCCCGAACACCTCGCGCGCGAGCTTGAGGAAGGTTTCGCTGTTGGAATTGAGCGCCGCGCGCGAGGCGCTTTCCACCGCCGCGCGCACCTGCGCCTCGGCCTGCGCCAGCAGCTCGGAAGTCCGCGTGCGCTGATCACTCTCGGAGGTGAGCTTTGAACGCGTCGATTCGAGTTCGACGCTCAACTGCTCCGCGCGCCGCGCCGCGCGCAGCGTGCCGATCAGGAAACCAATGACAGCTGCCGCGAGGGCGGCGAGCGCGATCCACACAGAGTTCATGCTGCGCCGTTGCGGGGTTGGTCCAGCCAGTCGAGCAGCTCGAGCGGCGTATCGAGCCAGCCGTGCGAGAACCAGGCGTCCGCCTTGTCGTCGTCGCCGAGATAGCCATAACCGGCGACCACGGCAAACATGCCCGCGGCCTGCGCCGCCTGCATGTCGCGCTCGGCGTCGCCGACGTACACACATTCGTTGGGAGCGACGCCCATGGTTTGCGCGGCGTGCAGCAGCGGCAGCGGATGCGGCTTGCGTTCCGCCAGCGTGTCGCCGCTGACCACCGCGCGCGCGCGGCGATCGAGTTTCACTTCGACCAGCAGCGGATCGGTGAGCCAGCCCGGCTTGTTGGTGACGATGCCCCAATGCAGGCCACGACGCTCGAGCTCGGTGAGCATCTCGTCGCCGCCTTCGAACAGCGCGGTGTGTTTGGCCAGTTGCCGGCGATATTGATTGAGCAGGCGCATGCGCATGGTCTCGTGTTCATCCGGCGGCAACGTACCGAAACCCAAGCGAACCAGCGCATGCCCGCCGTGCGACACCTGGCAGCGCACCGCTTCGTAGAGCAGGGGCTCGAGGCCTTCTTCGGCGCGCACCGTGTTGAGTGCTTCCATGAAGTCCTGCGCGGTGTCGAGCAACGTGCCGTCGAGATCGAACAACACGCCTTTGATGACGCGCTTCACGAGCCGCCCGCGGGCAGGCGCTTCAGGTGCATCAGATAGTTCACGGAAGGATCCTGGTTGAGTGAGCACTGCTCGCGCACCGGATCGTATTTGAGCCCGGCGATATCGGATACGTCGAGCCCGGCGGCGCGCGCGAACCGGGCGATTTCGGACGGCTTCAGCAGGCGTGCGTATTCGTGGGTGCCGCGCGGCACCAGGTTGGCGAGATATTCGGCGCCGACGATCGCGAGTGCGAAAGACTTGAAATTCCGGTTGATGGTCGAGATGAAGATGTCGCCGCCGGGCCGCGCCAGCTTCGCCAGCACGTCGATGGTCATCGCGGGGTCGGGCACGTGCTCGAGCATTTCCATGCAGGTGACGACGTCGAATTTTCCGGCGTGCGCCGCGAGCAGCATTTCGGCCGACTCCACGCGGTAGTCGATGGTGAGCCCGGAATCGAGCGCATGCAGCCGCGCGGTTTCCACCATCGTGGGTGCCAGGTCGATGGCCGTGACGTTTGCGCCCGCGCGCGCCAGCGATTCGGACAACAACCCACCGCCGCAACCCACGTCGAGCGCGCGAGCCTGTTTGAGGTTCGCGCGCTCCTGCACGTAACGCGCACGCACGGGATTGAGCTTGTGCAGTGGTTTGAATTCGCCATCGACGTCCCAGAAGCGATGCGCGGCAGCTTCGAACTTGGCGATTTCCGCGGCGTCGCTGTTTTGCGAAAGATGGGGCGTTTCCGCGTGCGAATGGGGACTGTTCATGAGGGGCGGAATTATAGGCGCTCGGGACTGGAAAACGTATTGGAAAACAGGGCTTTTGATGGAGCCAAGTGATAGAATTCCGCACCTTTTTTCTGGCCCTTCCACGAACCTTCCATGAACGAAATCGCGCGCGAAATTCTTCCCGTGAATCTCGAGGACGAGATGCGCCAGTCGTATCTCGACTACGCCATGAGCGTCATCGTGGGCCGCGCGCTGCCCGATGTTCGCGACGGCCTGAAACCCGTGCATCGCCGCATCCTGCATGCGATGCGCGAGCTCGGTAACGACTGGAACAAGGCCTATAAGAAGTCCGCCCGCGTCGTCGGCGACGTCATCGGCAAATACCACCCGCACGGCGACAACGCCGTGTACGACGCATTGGTCCGCATGGCGCAGGATTTCTCCATGCGTTATCTGCTGGTCGACGGGCAGGGCAACTTCGGCTCGGTCGACGGCGACGCGCCGGCGGCCATGCGATACACCGAAGTGCGCATGTCGCGCATCACCAGCGAATTGCTGGCCGACATCGAAAAAGAGACCGTCGATTTCGTAGCGAACTACGACGGCTCCGAATCCGAGCCGTCGGTGATGCCGGCGCGTTTCCCGAACCTGCTGGTCAATGGTTCTTCCGGAATCGCGGTGGGCATGGCCACCAACATCCCGCCGCACAACCTGACCGAAATCGTCAACGCCTGCCTCGCCGTCCTCGAAGATCCCGAGGTCACGCTGGCTACGCTCATGCAGCACGTGCCCGGCCCCGATTTCCCGACCGCCGGCATCATCAACGGCGCGACCGAGATCGCCACCGCCTATCGCACCGGCCGCGGCCGCCTGTCGATCCGCGCGCGCACGCATTTCGAGGACATCGACAAGGTCGGCGGCCGCCAGTCGATCATCGTCACCGAGCTGCCCTACCAGGTGAACAAGGCGCGCCTGCTCGAGCGCATCGCCGACCTGGTCCGCAACAAGCTGATCGACGGCATCTCCGAACTGCGCGACGAATCCGACAAGGACGGCATGCGCGTCGCCATCGAGCTCAAGCGCGGCGAAGTGGCCGAAGTCGTACTGAACAATCTGTTTGCCCAGACGCCGCTCGAAACGGTGTTCGGCATCAACATGGTGGCGTTGATCGACGGGCAACCGAAGCTGCTCGGCCTCAAGGAAATGCTCGAGGCATTCCTGCGCCACCGTCGCGAGATCGTCACGCGCCGCACGATTTTCGATCTGGCGAAGGCGCGCGATCGCGCACACATCCTGGAAGGTCTCGCGGTCGCGCTGGCCAACATCGACGAAGTCATCGCGCTCATCAAGGCATCGCCCACGCCGCCCGAAGCCAAGACCGCGCTGGTCGCGCGCGACTGGAATTCCGGCGTGGTGCCGGAGCTGCTGGCGCGCGCCGGCGCCATCTCGACGCGCCCGCAGGGGTTGAGTCCGGATCTCGGCGTCTCGGGTGAGGGCGGTCGCGCCTACAGACTCTCGGACACGCAGGCCCAGGCCATCCTCGACATGCGCCTGCACCGCCTCACCGGGCTCGAGCAGGACAAGATCGTCACCGAATACCAGGCGCTGCTCGCGACCATCGTCGACCTCACCGACATCATCGCCCGGCCCGAGCGCCTGGCGCAGGTGGTGCGCGAAGAGCTGGTCGCCATCCGCGAGCAGTACGGCGATGCGCGCCGCACCGAGATCAACCGCGACCACCTCGATCTATCTACCGAGGACCTGATCGAGCCGCAGGACGTCGTGGTGACGCTGTCGCACGCGGGTTACGCGAAGTCGCAGCCGGTCACGGAATACCAGGTGCAGCGCCGCGGCGGCCGCGGCAAGGCGGCGACGTCCGTGAAGGACGAGGACTTCGTCGAGAAGCTGTTCGTCGCCCACACGCACGACACCATCCTGTGCTTCTCGAACCGCGGCAAGGTCTACTGGAAACGCGTGTTCGAGCTGCCCCAGGCCGGCCGCAATTCGCGCGGCAAGCCGATGGTCAATCTGCTCCCCCTCGAAGAGGGCGAACGCATCAACGCCGTGCTGCCCATCAAGCAGTTCGACGACGAACACTTCGTGTTCATGGCCACGAGCCAGGGCACCGTCAAGAAGACGCCGCTGTCGGCGTTCTCGCGTCCGCGCGCCAGCGGCATCATCGCGCTGGGGCTCGATACCGATGACAGGTTGGTCGGAGTCGCCCTCACGGACGGTGCGCGCGAAATCATTCTCTCGTCGAGCGGCGGCAAGTCGATCCGCTTCAACGAAGAAGAAGTGCGTCCGATGGGCCGCGAGGCCACCGGCGTGCGTGGCATCAAGCTCGGTGACGGTCAGCAGCTGATCTCGCTCATCGTGGTCGGCGACGGCCTGGTGCTCACAGCCTCGGCCAATGGTTATGGAAAACTCACGCCGCTCGAGGATTTCCCGCAGCACGGGCGCGGCGGCCAGGGCGTCATCGCCCTGCAGACCACCGAACGCAACGGCGAGATGGTCGCCGCGTTGCAAGTCAATTCTGATCATGAGCTCATGATGATTAGTTCTACCGGCACGCTGGTGCGCACACCGGTGTCCGAAATCTCCATCGTCGGCCGCAACACGCAGGGCGTTCGCCTCATCCGGCTGGACGAAGGCGAGAGATTGACCGGAGTCGAGCGCATCGAAAGCTTAGGCGACGACGCGCCCGGCGCAGGCCCCGAACCCACCGCGCTCGGCGGCACGGATTCGTCGGCGGACGGCACTTCCGAAACCCCGTCATCCTGATATATTCCGCGCCCGGGCAATAACGTCCGGGTCAAACAAGCGGTCGGGCAATAAGGTCCGGCTGGAGGTAGATAGATCGTGCGCGTATTCAATTTCGCCGCGGGGCCGGCCACGTTGCCCCTGGAAGTCCTGCAACAGGCTCAATCCGAGATGACCGACTGGCGCAACGGCGGCATGTCGGTGATGGAAATCAGCCATCGCAGCAAAGCCTTCATCTCCGTCGCCACCGAGGCCGAAGCCGACCTTCGCGACCTGCTGGCAATCCCCGCCAACTACAAGGTGCTGTTCCTGCAGGGCGGCGCCAGCGGGATGTTCGCGGCGATCCCGATGAACCTCGCCACGGCCGACTCGACCGTGGACTACATCAACACCGGCGCGTGGTCCAAGAAGGCCATCGGCGAAGCCAAGCGCTACGCCAGGGTCAACGTCGCCGCCGACGAATCGGCCAGCAACTACACCTCGGTGCCCGAACAGTCCGCGCTCAAGCTCACCGCGGGCGCGGACTGTTCGGGCACCGAGGTGTAGTTGCTGATCGCCGGCGTCGAGTTTCCGTACGTTCCGCAAACCGCGGGGGGCGTGCCGCTGGTGTGCGACATGTCATCCAACATCCTGTCGCGTCCGATCGATGTATCGAAGTACGGGCTCATCTACGCGGGCGCGCAGAAGAACATCGGCCCGTCCGGCATCTGCGTCGTCATCGTGCGCGACGATCTCATCGGCAAGGCGCGCCCTGGCACGCCGTCGATCTGGGATTTCAAGGCCATGGCCGATGAAGGCTCGATGCTCAATACACCGCCGACCTTCGGCTGGTATTTCGCCGGCCTCGTTTTCAAGTGGGTGAAGAAGCAGGGCGGTGTCGCGGCGATGGCCGAGCGCAACCGCGCCAAGGCCGAGAAGCTCTATGGCTTCATCGAATCCTCGGGCTACTACAAGAACCCGATCGCGAAAAACTGCCGTTCCTGGATGAACGTGCCATTCACGTTGCCGAACGCCGAGCTCGACAAGACTTTCTGCGCCGAAGCGGCGAAAGCGGGCCTCGTGAACCTCGAAGGGCACCGTTCGGTGGGTGGCATGCGCGCGTCCATCTACAACGCCATGCCGATCGAGGGCATCGAGGCGCTCACGAACTTCATGGGCGAGTTCCAAAAGCGCAACCCGTAAAGATGCAATTCACTTCACGGTCGGCGCCGCTTCGGCGACGACTTCCGACGTGGGCGTTAGCCCTGAGGAATTTATGCGATTCAAGATTCAGACCCTCAACAACATCAGCATCAAGGGCCTCGAGCGCCTGCCGCGCGACCGCTTCGAGGTCGCCTCGGAAATCGGCAATCCCGACGCGATCCTGCTGCGTTCGGCCGACATGCACAAACTGGCGCTGCCCGATTCCCTGCGCGCCGTGGGCCGCGCGGGCGCGGGCACCAACAACATTCCGGTCGAGGCACTCTCGAAGAAGGGCATCCCGGTATTCAACGCGCCCGGCGCCAATGCGAACGCGGTGAAAGAGCTCGTGCTGGCGGGCATGTTCCTCGCGGCGCGCAATATCACCCAGGCGTGGGCGTTCGCCAAGTCGCAGGCGGGTGACGATCACGCCATCGACGTCGCGGTCGAGAAGGGCAAGAAGAATTTCGTCGGCTTCGAACTACCGGGCCGCACGCTCGGCGTCATCGGTCTCGGCGCGATCGGCGTCGAAGTCGCCAACACCGCGTTGGCCCTTGGCATGAAGGTCCTCGGTTACGATCCGCAAATAACGGTGCAACGCGCCTGGCAGTTGTCCTCGAACGTCGAGCAGGCGCTGTCGCTGGACGACCTGTTCGTCCGCGCCGACGTCATCTCGGTGCACGTGCCGCTCACGCCCGAGACACGCGGTCTCGTCAACGAAGCGCGCCTCAAGCTCATGCGCAAGGACGGCGTCATCCTCAACTTCGCGCGCGCCCCGATCGTCGACGAGAAGGCCATCGTGTCGGCACTCGATGCGGGCCGGCTGCAAGGCTACGTCTGCGACTTCCCCTCCAACGCGACCAAGGACCATCCCAAAATCGTGACGCTGCCGCACCTGGGTGCCTCCACGAACGAAGCCGAGGACAACTGCGCGGTGATGGTTGCCGACACGGTCAAGGACTATCTCGAGAACGGCAACATCAAGAACAGCGTCAACTTCCCGGAGGTCCAGCTGCCGCGCGCGCCGAAGACCTCTCGCATCTGCATCGCCAACAGCAACGTGCCTAACATGGTCGGGCAGATCTCCACGGTCCTGGCCGGCGCCTCGCTGAACATCGCGGAGCTGCTGAACAAGTCCCGCGGTGAATACGCCTACACCGTCATCGACACCGACGGCTCGGTCGACGCCGGCGTGCTCGACAAGGTGCGTGCGATCAGCGGCGTGCTGGCGGCGCGGGTGATATAAAGCCCGCAATCACGGGATCCGGCGGGGCGGGGATGGCCAGCAAGAAAGCGAAGAAAACGGGCAAGGCGGCGACACCGGGCACGGCGGGGAAGACCCACCCGCCTGAGGCAAGCCCGCTCGCGAAATTGCGTGGGGAAATCGACAGCGTGGATTCCCGCATCCACGAGCTGTTGAACGATCGCGCGCGTCTCGCCCGCCAGGCCGGTATCTCCAAACACGCCGATGGCCACACCGTCGACTACTACCGGCCCGAGCGCGAAGCGCAGGTGCTGCGCATGGCGCGCGAGCGGAACAAGGGTCCGCTGCGCACCGAAGAAATCCTGCGCTTGTTCCGCGAAATCATGTCCGCCTGCTTGGCGCAGGAAGAGCCGCTCAAGGTCGGCTTCCTCGGGCCCGAAGGCACCTTCTCGCAGACCGCCGCGCTCAAGCACTTCGGCCACTCGGTGCGCGCGCTGGCGTTGTCGTCGGTGGAAGAGGTGTTCCACGAGGTCGAAGCCGGCATGGCCGACTTCGGCGTCGTCCCGGTGGAAAACTCCACCGAGGGCTCGGTCAATCACACGCTCGACAGCCTGCTGGGTTCGCCGCTGCGCATCTGCGGCGAGGTGGAGCTGCGGATTCACCAGTTCCTCATGGGCAACTTAGGCTCGATCGCGAAGATCAAACGCATCTGCAGCCATCCGCAGTCGCTGGCCCAGTGCCGCGGCTGGCTCGACGAGCATCTGCCCGACGTGCCGCGGGTTCCGGTGTCGAGCAATGCCGAAGGCGCGCGGCGCGCCCGCGACGAAACCGGCACCGCGGCCATCGCCGGTGAAACGGCCGCCGAGGTCTACGGCCTCAAACTACTGGCGACCGAGATCGAAGACCGCGACGACAACACCACGCGGTTTTTTGTAGTGGGCCGCAAGGTCTTCAACCCGAGCGGCGACGATCGCACCAGCATCCTGTGTTCCGGATCGCACACGGATTCCTCCGGCACGTTGTTCCGGCTGCTCGAGCCGTTCGCGAAACACAAGATCAACCTCACGCGCATCGAGTCGCGGCCGTCGCACAAGAAAAAGTGGGACTACGTGTTCTTCTTCGACATCGACGGCCATGCCGACGAGCCACATGTCGCCAAGGCGCTGGCGGCGCTCAAGAAGCGCGCCTCGTTGTACCGCGTGCTCGGTTCCTATCCGCGCGCGGTCAACTGATGGGGACATTCCTCGTTTCCCGGCAAATGGGGACGGGCCTCTTCAGGTCTGTCCCCATTTGCTAGGAAACGAGGAATGTCCCCATCACCCGCAACCCCCGGAGAACTCGCCGTCGACTGCGTGAAAACGCTGGCCCCTTACGTTCCCGGCAAACCCATCGAAGAGCTGCAGCGCGAGCTCGGGCTCACCGATATCGTCAAGCTGGCGTCGAACGAAAACCCGTTCGGGCCGAGCCCGCGCGCGCTGGCCGCCATGCAGAAGGCCCTGGCGGAAACCTGGCTGTATCCGGACGGCAGCGGTCACGAGCTCAAGCAGAAGCTGGCCGCGAAGCTGTGCGTGAACCCCAATCAGATCACGCTCGGCAACGGCTCGAACGACCTGCTGGTCATGCTGGCCGAGGCATTCCTCGCGCCCGGGCTCGAAGCTGTCTATTCGCAGTACGCATTCGCCGTGTATCCGATCGCCGTCCAGGCGACGGGAGCGACCGCTGTCGTGGTGCCGGCGAATCCGCCGGGTTCGCCCATGGCGCTCGGCCACGATCTCGACGCGATGGCGCGGGCGATCACGCCGCATACGCGCATCGTGTTCGTCGCCAACCCTAACAACCCGACGGGCACCTGGGTGCCGGCGGCGCACTTGAAGGCGTTCATCGCGCGGGTGCCGCGGCACGCATTAGTTGCGCTCGACGAGGCGTACTTCGAATACGCCGGCGGTCTCGACCTCCAGAACGGCGTCGAGTGGCTGGCGGAATTCCCCAATCTCGTCGTCTTCCGCACCTTTTCGAAAGCGTATGGCCTGGCCGGCGTGCGCGTGGGATACGCCATCAGCCATCCGGGCGTCGCCAGCATGCTCAATCGCGTGCGCCAGGCGTTCAACGTCTCGGTGGTGGGCCTCGCCGGCGCGAGCGCGGCACTCGACGATCCCGAACACGTGGCCGCCGCGGTCAAGGTGGCGGTGGCCGAGCGGGTGCGAGTCGCCAGACGCCTGGAGCAGATGGGCACGACCGTGCTGCCATCCGCCGGCAATTTCCTGATGTTGCATGCGGGGCCGGATGCCCGCGGGCGCTACGACCGCCTGCTGCGCAAAGGCGTCATCGTGCGGCCGGTGGGCAACTACCAGCTGCCCGAACATCTGCGCGTGACGCTCGGCACGGTCGAGCAGAACGATCGTTTCCTCAGCGCCTGGGAAGCTTGATAGCCTCTCGCGGAATGAGTTCTGCCGCATCTTCCATTCCCATCGTCACCATCGACGGCCCCTCCAGTTCGGGAAAGGGCACGATCAGCCGCATCGTGGCAGCGGCTGTCGGCTGGAATCTGCTCGATAGTGGCGCGTTGTATCGCCTGGTCGCGTTCGGCGGCATTCTGCGCAACCTCGACCCCGACGATGTCGAAGAACACGTGGCCGTGGCGCGCTCCATGAAGGTGGAATTCGGCTCGGTGGGAGCGGGCGAAGAACACGTGAAGCTCGACGGCCGCGACGTCACCCAGAAGATCCGCACCGAGCAGGCCGGGGCGGGCGCTTCGCGCGTGGCGGCCTGGCCTGCGGTCCGGGCGGCGCTTACGGACCGCCAACGGGCCTTCGCCAGTCCTCCCGGTCTGGTGGCTGACGGTCGCGATATGGGCACCGTCATCTTTCCGGAGGCCCAGTTGAAGGTATTCCTCACGGCGAGCGCCGAAGAACGGGCCCAAAGACGCCATAAGCAGTTGATCGGCAAGGGCTCCGCTGCTAGTCTTGCCGCCCTTTCGCGGGAGATCGCGGAGCGCGATTTGCGGGATTC
>Ga0193752_1001523_pt1 | contig 19100 bp, 20 predicted proteins | sample H1c1metaG_FD_144924 | JGI IMG/M metagenome (GOLD analysis project Ga0193752, IMG submission 144924) | Soil microbial communities from a riparian zone of the East river system, Colorado, United States - H1c1 | ecosystem: Environmental > Terrestrial > Soil > Riparian zone | place: USA: East River...
GGGTCTGGGCGGGGGGCGGCGGGAGGACGGGGTCTTTTTACTTAGCTGCGTCGGCGGGGCCGGTTCCGGGCGTGGGCGCTGATGCAGGGACAAAAAAGAAAAAGCCCGCTGTCCGGTTCGACAGTGGGCTTCGCACGTAGCAGCTGCGCGTCCTTACGCAGCAGACCGGCGCGGTCCGCCCACCAGAAAGGGAGCAGGCCACCAGAGGAGGGCCGGGGTGTGGGCGGGGACGTTCATCGTGCGGCGAAGCTACGCCGGGCTTCCGGGAGAGGGCAAGGGGCTACCGCGTGGTGTCCGGGGGCGGGACGGCCGGGGGCGCCGTGCTGTCGGGAGAAATCTCCTCGCCCAGCGCCTCCGCGACGGCGGCCTCGGCGCGGCCGTACTGGTAGTTGAGGAGGGTGTTCTCCAACTCCACCACGATGGCGAAGTACGTCGTGGCGGCGCGGATGCCACCGGACACGTTGCCCCCCGCGTAGGAGGCCGGGTCGATGGCGACGGCGGTGAAGTCGCGCTGGATGCGCATGACCTCCTCCTGAATCGCGTAGGTCTGCGTCAGTGTGCCTGCCAGGTCATAGGGGAGGAGCGGGAGGACGTCCGTGCCCTGCGCCGTCCGCCACGCCACGTCCGAGAAGCCGACCCAGCGCGGGCCCTGGAAGCCCGCCTGTTCCGCCGCCTCATCGAAGGTGGCAGGGAGCGGCCCCTGCATAAGGGCAGCGAACCCCTCCATCCGGCCGGTGTGGTACGGCAGGCGCTCGGCGACGTACCCACGGTTCGCGCGGATCTCCGTCAGGAACTGGCGGAGGGCCGTCTCGCGGAGCACGGCCTCCCGCTCTTGCTCGCCCAGCCGGTCGACGGCGAAGGCGATCACCACGCTGAAGAAGATGGCGAAGCCCTGCGCGAGCACCGTGCCCCAGGGGACCCGGCGGAACCGGTCTCTCAGCATCCCCTCACGCAGGCTCGCGCGCCGCGGCCAGCTCCTCGGCGGTGTAGCCGAGGGCTTCGGCGAGGCGCTCGTCGTAGCGGTACGCGTCCTCGAACACTTGCAGGCGGCCCGTGGCGTCGGGGGCAGCGGTGAAGTAGACGAGGTGGACCGAGAGGGGGTGGGCGAGGTTGACGGGCTCCGTCTCCCACGGCCCCGTAAAGCGTTGGTCCACCTGTGTGGTCGTCCAGCCCTCGCCCGCCAGCACGCCCTCGGCGAGCGCCTGCGGCTCGTGGAGGCGGATGCACCCGTGCGAGAGCGCCCGCATGTCGCGCTCGAAGCCCCAGCGCGACGTGGTGTCGTGGAGGTAGATCCCGTCAGGGTTCGGGAAGACGAACTTGATGCGGCCGAGGGGGTTGCCGGGGCCGGGGCCGCGCACCACGCCGCGGGGGTTCACGCGGCCGTAGCTCTCCATCTGGATGGAGGCCGGGATGGTCCAGGTGGGGCTGAAGACCACCTGCGTGATGGTGTCCGAGAAGACCGGCGTGCTCCACCGGCCGGGCGACCCGATCACGACGATCATCTCGCGCTCGTTGCGCCAGCCCGTGCCCTCGCGGGCGCGGAGCTGGAGGGAGTACGACGGGAGGTTCACCCACACGTGACGCTCTCCGAGGGAGTCGGGGAGCCAGCGCCAGCGCTCCAGGTTGAGGGCCAGCAGCGGCGCCATGCGGTCACCGCGGCGGTTGAGCGCCGTGCGCGTCGCCTCGTCGAGGCTGCCCGAGGCGGTCAGGCCCTGGCGGGTCTGGAAGCGGCGGAGGGCGTCGGCGAGGGAGGGGTCGAAGATGCGGGCGACCGAGTCGGGCACGGCACCCGCCGTGTAGTCCCCCGTGCGCGTGAGGCGCTGGCGGAGCAGGACGACGGCGGGGTCGGTCACGCCCCCTTCGAGCGCGGTGCCGTCGGGGATGCGCGGCATGCCGTCGTCGCGGCGCACGCGGGCCATCTCGCGGCGGAGCGCGGCGTACTCGGGCGCGGCGGGGCGGAGCCGGTCGACCGCGGCGACGACCGCGGCGGCGGGGTCTTCCGCGAGGAGGGCGTCAGCGAGAAGCTGGGTGGGCGCGGCGCGGCGGACGGCGGGGATCCACAGGCGCGGGTAGAGCGCGGCGGCGTCCGTTCGGTGCCCCTGGAGCGCGTCGGCGAAGCGGAAGTAGCTGTCCGTGAGCAGCACCTCGGCGTCCACGCGTGTGCTCTCGGCCTCCGTCACGGCCGCGAGGCGGTCGGCGAGGCGGTCGGCGCCGACCTCGGCCGGGCGGATCCCCTCGTCCTCGACGGCCATGAGCGCCGCGACCATCGTGTCGCGCGCCGCAGGGTCGGTCCAGACCGGTTCGAACACGCGGGCGGCGTAGAACGCGTGGACGGACGGATGGAGCGCGACGGACTCGCCCCCGATGGTGGCCGTGGAGTCGGTCGTGAACCGGACCTGCAGGGCCTCGGCCGAGACCGGGCGCTGGGCCGTGAGGGCCTCGACGACGGGTAGACCCTCGACGAACTCGGCCATGCCTGAGCCGGGGCCGCTGTCCGCCGCGTAGAACGCAAGCGCAGCGACGACGGGGAGGGCAATGGCGAGGGGACGGGCGGCCAGACTAGCCGCGCGCCGGAGGGGGCGCGGCTGGGGCGAATCAAGGCTCATGGGGCGGCGACACGGGTGTGCGGAGGAGGAGTCCGAGTCGCGCCGCGAATGTAGGGAATGCCCCCCGTCTACACCAGTGTTAAAGACGCCGTTAGCCCTTGAAATTTAGTGGGCCTTCTCCCTTGTACCGTCTTAATCCTAACGGACTCAGGCGCCGTCTTCCTTCACGTCGTCCATCGCCCGGATGAGGGCGGGGTCGTGGCCGTACACGTCGCGGTAGAACCGGAGCGTGCCGTCGCTCTCGGGCCACGCCGTGAAGTAGACGAGGTGGACCGGGAACCCCTCGCGGAGCGTCATCGCCTGCGACGACCAGCCGCGATAGGCCGATTCGACGGCGGGGGCGGGGAGCCCGTTGGTCACGCCGAGGACGTACTGCGCCAGCGCGATGGGGTCGCCCGCGTGGATGCACCCGTTCGAGAACGCCCGCACCTCTTCCTCGAACTCCCACGGCTTGTTGGTATCGTGGATGAGGATGAAGTACGGGTTAGGCATCACGAACTTGACCCGGCCCAGCGGGTTGCCGCGGCCCGGCCGCTGGACGAACCGGAGGTCGCCGGACGTGACGGTTTCCCAGTCGAGCACCGCCGGGTCGACGCGCCCGCCGCGGTAGTAGGTCTCGAAGCCCCGTCCCGTGAGCGTCGTGCCCGAGTCGGCCCGCGCGGCCGGGAAGATGGACGCGGCGGCGATGGACGGGGGGACGTACCACGGCGGCTGGAAGACCACCTCGCGGATGCGGTCGGAGAGCACCGGCGTCGTCCACGAACCCGCGTTGGGGGTGCCGATGGACGCGGGCATGTCGAGCACCGTCTGGAGCACGTCGGCCTGCCGCTCGCGGACCAGGAGCCGGAACGAGGGGAGGTTGACGAGCACGTGGCGGTCTCCCAGCGTGTCCGGGAGCCAGCGCCAGCGTTCCAGGTTCAGCGCCAGCAGCGTGAGCAGGCTGTCGGGGCGGCGGTTGAGCGCCCGGAGCGTGGTGGTGTCGGGCTGGCCGGTCGCCGGGAGCCCGTCGAACTGCTGGAAGTGCGTGAGGGCCTCGGCCAGCGTGGAGTCGAACCGGTAGGGGTCGGCCGCAGGCGCAGGGGCCCCGAAGCCGAGCACACCGAGCCGCCCGCGGAGGGCGGGCACCCACGCGGAGCGGTCGCCGGTGGCGAGGGTGTCGGCCGGGGCGAGTGGGAGCCAGCCCACGGCGACGGCGCGGCGGAGCTGGCGGAGGCGGCCACGGAGGGCGGTGTACTCCGGGTGCTGCGGCGCGAAGGCGTCGAGCGCGCCGACGAGGGCACGGGCCGGGTCGTCGGTGGCGAGGGCGCGGGAGAGGCTCACGGCGGGGTCGCCGGGGCGCCGCGCGGGGTTCCACTGCGCCCCGTAGAGGCGCGTCGGGTCGATGGAGCGGCCCAGCAGGGCGTCGCCGTAGCGGAGGAAGCCGTCGGCCAGCAGGAGGTCGAGGTCGGTGCGGAGCGCGGCGGCGGTCGCCGGGGCCCTGCGCGCGGCGCGGGCGAGGCGGCGCGACGCCCACGCGGCGTCGTCGGCTCCGACGGCGGTACGCGTCAGCCCGTCCGCAGGGGCGTCGTCCAGCCGGCGGAGCAGCGCCTGCCGGACGGCGGCGTCACCGAAGGCGGGGCGCCAGCGGCGGGCCTCGTAGAACGCCCGGAGGCGGGGGTGCACCTCGACGCGGTGCCCGGCGATGACGACCTGCGTCGGCCCGACGAAGCGGGCCGCGAGGGCCGTGGGGGCGCGGCGCGGCGTATTAGCTGGGGGGCCGTCGGCGCGGGCAACGGCGGGGAGCAGCACGCCCAGGAGGGCGAGCACGAGGGGGAGCACGGCGGGGGGACGGGCGGTCGGCATCGGGCGCGGAAGATACAGGACACCCGGGGCGGCGGGGGGAGCCGGAGGCCGGGCGGTCCGTGCGGGCGGCGGAGTGGTAGCGGGGCCTACCCGGACTGCATGATCGGAACGATCAGCGGCGGCGTTCCCGTCTTCCGCCGTTCGGGACACTTCTTCAAGGCACGGCGTAGGACGGCGGCCCCTCTCCCTTCCCGTCATGCCCCTCGCTTCCGTGCCCGCTCCGCCCGCGCGCCCAACGCCCTACGCCCGCGAGCGCGTGCTGCCCTTCGATCCGAAGCGCGACGGCTTCCACTTCACGAACCGCTTCCACTGGCGCGACGAGGACCTTTTTGATTTGCTAAGCCAGGTGGGGGCACTGGCGGCCGGGGCCGTGGCGGCGGTGCCCATGCTGGCGGGTGGGCTGGTCGGGGGGCGACGCGGGATGCTGGGCGGCGCGGTCGTGGGCGCGCTCGCGGCGCCCTTCGCCGGGGCGGTGGTGCGGGGGACGGCGCGCCGCTGGCCGGCGTTCGGGCTCTGCGGAGGGATGGCGCTCTCGGCTGTCGAGCGCTGGCCGCACCGGGCGGGGCTGCCCACTTCGGCGCTCGAAGCGGACCGGATGCGTCCGCTCCTGCGGCGGCGGCAGGCCGTCACGCTACGGGCCTCGGGCGCCCGTTTTTTGGTTTACTGGGCAGCTATTAGGGCAGGGAGGGGTGATCGGCTTTCGGCGCCGTTCGGCAGGGCGCTGGACCGGGAGATCGAGAAGGCGTGCGCGCAGATCGATCATGGGCGCCCTGCCATCATCGGGCTCATCGGCGATGCGCCGGACCCCTTCGAGATGCATCAGGTGGTCGCATTCGGGTACCACGAGGAGCCCGACGGGCGGGTGCGGTTCAGCGTGTACGACCCCAACGCGCCCGGCACCACGCGCCACGTCACGGCGGGGGTGCGCGGGGGCCGCACCGACGTGACGACGGACCTGCCGACGGGGAAGTGGACCGACGGGAGCTACCGGCTCTCGACCGTGGCCGGACGCCTGGGCATGGTCATCGTCGTCGCGTAACGCTTAGCGCAAACCCTTCTCCATTGTCATCCTGAGCAGAGGGCGGCGAAGCCGACCGCAGTCGAAGGATCTCAGGATGCTTCCGACGCTGTGCAAGCCGGAGATCCTTCGACTGCGGCCCTGCGGGCCTCCGCTCAGGATGACAATAGGGGAAGGGGTCGCTCTCTCCAAACAGTCTCTGAGCAGCCCGCTCAGTTGCCGTCTACCTCCGCGGCGTTGCGCGGGGGGATGAGCGTGTCGGCCGGATCGACGAGGTCTTCCTCGCGGGCGTCGGTCGGCCCGTCGGCGGTGCCGAGCGGGGCGGGGAAGTGGCCCTCCCGGCGCTGCTCCCGGACGGCGGCCACCCACGAGAACACGGCCGAGGCTGCGATGAGGCCGGTGACGACGACGAGCGAGAGCCACGTCGGAACGTGGAGGTCGAAGATCGGCTCGGCGAGCATCTTGCCGCCGATGAACGTCAGCACGAGGCCGAGCCCGATGTGGAGGTAACGCACCTGCTCGATCACCCCCACGAGGAGGAAGAACATCGCCCGGAGCCCCGCCACGGCCATGATGTTCGAGGCGTAGGCCAGGAACGGGTCGGTGGTGATGCCGAGGATGGCGGGGATGGAGTCGACGGCGAAGATGACATCCGTCAGCTCGATCATCACCAGCACGAGGAAGAGCGGGGTGACGAGCGTCCGCCCCATCTTCTTGATAAAGAACCGCTCGCCATGGTAGCGACGCGTGACCGGGAGCACGCGGCGGAGTGCCCGCAGCAGCGGGTTGTCGCCGGGCGTGTCGGGCTCGTCGTGCGCTTTCAGCATCCTCAGGCCCGTGAAGATGAGGAAGAGGCCGAAGATCCAGAGGATCCAGTGGAACCGCTCCACGAGCGCGACGCCGATGAAGATCATCGTGGCGCGCATGAGGATCGCGCCGAAGATGCCCCAGAACAGCACGCGGTGCTGGTAGGCCGCCGGTACGCCGAAGAACCCGAACAGGACCGCGATCACGAACAGGTTGTCGACCGAGAGCGAGATCTCGACGAGGTAGCCCGTGAAGAACGTGATGCCTGCGGCGTGGCCGAATTTCAGCCACACGAAGAGGTTCACCAGCAGCGCCGCCCCGACGAAGAGCGCCGACAGGCGGGCCGCCTCACGCCACTCGATCTTGTGCGACTCCCGGTTGAACCCGAGGAGGTCGACGAGCAAGAGGACGATGACGTAGGCGTTGAACGCCACCCAGACCCAGGTGGGTACGTCCAGATGGGGAGGGCGCATGGGGGGACTCGGGCGTAGGGGACGGCGCGGGAGCGGCGGGGCCTAGTTTTCGGAGAGGTCGCGGTGCCCGAAGTAGTACAGGCAGTGCTTCAGCTTGGCGGCCTTCAACGGCCCGAAGCCGGGGAGGCTCCGCAGGCGGGCCTCGACCTCGGCGCACGAGCCCGTCGCCCAGAGGTTGGCCGCGTTGCCGTCGTAGTCCTCGGCGAGGGCGCGGGCGACGGCCTGCGTCCGCTCGGCCATCGAGCCGGTGAAGCGGTGGACGGCCGGCGACGCGGAAAAAACCGCGCGGAACGCCTCGGCGTCCATCGCGGCGACCTGCGCCATGTCGAGGTGGCCCAGCCGCTCGCGGAGCTTGAGGGGGCCGATGAAGGCGGTTTCGGCCAGCACGCGCTGGTCGAAGAGGAGCCCGAGGAGCACCGCGTTGGGCTCGTCGCGGAGGAACTGGTCGGCCTCCGGGTCTTTGGTGGCCGTACCCTCGGCGCCCAGCCGGTCCAGCATGCGCCGGAGGCCGCCTTCGAGGTAGAGGTAGTCCGCTGCGTTGACAGGCATGGGCTAGAGGGCGCGGCGCCAGGTGGTGCCGGTGGGGCTGTCCATCACCTCGACGCCCATCTCGGTGAGGCGGGCGCGGAGTTCGTCGGCGCGGGCGAAGTCGCGCGCGGTGCGGGCCTCGAGGTACGAGGGCGTGGATCTCGGCGGTGTCGTCGTTGGGCGCGGCCGTGTCGTCGCCGTAGGCGGAGCGGACGATGCCGAGGAGGGCGTCGATGCGGTCGAGGAACTCGCGGGCGTGGGCGAGGGCGGCCGGGAGCGTGCCGGCTCGGCCGGCGGCCAGCACGGCGTCGACGCCACGCCGGGCGGCGGCCAGCGCCTCGGGCGTGTGCAGGTCGTCGGTCATCGCCGCGAGCGCCTCGTCGTAGGCGGCCGTGAGGACGGCGCCGAGTCGCTCCATTTCGGCGTGCATCGGCGGCAGCAGCGGGGCGTCGAGCGCAGCCTTCACCGCCTCGTCGGCCTCGCGGAAGCGGGCGACGTTCTTCGCGGCGGCGTGGAGCGCGTCGCGGGTGAGGTCGAGCGGCTTGGCGTAGTGCCCCGCCATGAGCGCATAGCGGAGTGCCAGCGGGTCGAGCGGGGCGCCCCAGTCGGCCCGGCCGCCGTCCTCGGCGCGGGCGGTGAGCTCGCGGACGGTGAGGAAGTTGCCGAGCCGCTTGCTCATCTTCTGCCCCTCGACCAGCAGGAACCGGGTGTGGATCCAGCTCCGCGCGAAGGGTTTGCCGGTGAGGCTCTCGCTCTGGGCGATCTCGCACTCGTGGTGCGGGAAGCGCAGGTCCTCGCCGCCGCCGTGGAGGTCGATGGTGTCGCCGAGGTAGTGCTGCGCCATCACGGAGCACTCCAGGTGCCAGCCCGGGAAGCCCCAGCCGTAGGGGCTGTACCACTGCATGAGGTGGCCCGCGTCCTTCTTCCAGAGCGCGAAGTCGCGGGGGTCGCGCTTCCCCTCGTCGCGTACCATCTCGCGCTCCGACTCCGTCAGCCGCTCGGCGTCGGTGTTGCCCGAGAGGCTGCCGTAGCCGGGGAAGGAGGGGACGTGGAAGTAGACACCGTCGGCGGTCTCGTAGGCGTGGCCCTTCTCGACGAGCGTCTCGACGGCGAGGATCTGGTCGCGGACGTGCTCGGTGGCGCGGGGGCGCACGTCGGGCTCGCGGAGGTTGAGGGCGCGCCAGTCGAGCTCCAGCGCCTGCGTGTAGTGCCGCGCGAGGTCCCAGACGTTGGCGAACCGCTCGCCCTCCTTGCTCGCGAGCGCCTTCGCCATGCGGTCCTCGCCCCCGGCGTCGGCCACGTCGTCCTCCGTCAGGTGCCCCACGTCGGTGACGTTGGAGACGTAGCGGACGCTCCAGCCCAGCGCCTCGGCCGTGCGGACGACGAGGTCGGCCGTCAGGAACGTGCGGAAGTTGCCGACGTGGGCGTACGAGTAGACCGTCGGCCCGCACGAGTAGAACGTGAGGAGCGGGCGCCCCTCGGCGTCGCGCGCCGCCGGTACGACGGGCTCGACACGGCGCGTTAGCGTGTTGTGGAGGCGGAGGTCGGGCGACGCGGACATGCGGGGGGCGAGGGGGGCAGCAAGCTACCGACGCCCTACGCGGCCCCGACGCTCCGGTGCCCGCGCGCGGGTGAAGGCGCGCGGGAATCGGCCGGGCTCCGGCTCCCCTACCGCCCCCCGAACCGGAGAAGGGGAACGGCGACGCGCACGCGGAGGGCCGTCGTGGGATTGAGCGGGCGGTTCTCCGGGCCCACGGGAACGTGCCCGTAGAACTCGAGCGAGACCGGCCCGAACCCCGCACCGGCTCCTACAGTGAACGCGCCGTACCCGGTGACATCATGAACGGGTTGTACGTCCGACTGAAAAGACTGGCGGAGGTATCGGACGCCGGCAAGCCCGTAGAGTCGGGCGCGACGGACGGGGAGGGGCGTGACGTCGTAGGTCAGGTTCAGGTAGGGCTGAAACGTCGTTGTCACCACCGTATACGGTTCGCCCCCGCCATAATCAGGGTTGATCCTGTCGGACCGGCGGTTCGCCTCCGCTCCAGCTTCCGCACCAAGACGCGCCGTGCGCGCCCCGACAGAGACGCCCCCGTACGCGACCGCATGGCGGTCTAGCGGCAGGCCATCCGTGCCCAGCGTACCGCCCGCCGTGAGGGTCGTTCTATGTACCGTGGTGCAGCCGCTGAGAGCAGCTACGAGACCGACGAAAGCGAAGAGGGGCAGCCGCATGGCGCGAGGCGGTGTGGGTGGACGACAGTGTCACGGAGCAGGAGGGCCAGAGGGCCGCTACTGCTCCCCCAGCCGCAGGAGCGGGACGGAGACCCGCGCGCGCAGGGCGAGACCGGTGTACAACGGGTGAGCATCGCGGAGGAACGGCACCGGGGTGAGGGCCTCGATCGCCACCGGGCCGTAACCCACCCCGACTCCAGCGTTCAGGAAGACGCCGTGGTCGGCCACCCGCGTGTCGTCCGGGTCGATACCGTACTCCGCGGAGTCCGTGTACATGATGGAGCCGTAATAGTGGCGGGCGCCGGCCAGTACGTAGAGCCGGGAGCGATGCCCGACCGGATGATCCACGACGTACCTCGCGTTCACGTACGCCTGGACCGCCGTCTCCCGCTGTCTGGTGGGGCCGGCATCCACGTGATCGATCCGGTTGATCCGGCGCCCGGCTTCCACTCCGCCCTCCAGTCCAACGAGCCGGGTGCGCACCCCGACGAAGCCGCCGCCCAGCGGCATCCCGGTGTTTTGACCCCGATTGTCCGTCCCCAACGTGGCGCCCGCGGTGACGGCAGGGTCCCGTAGGACGGCGCAGCCGCTGACGGAGGCGGCGAGGACGAGGAGCAGGAGAGACGTACGCATGGGGCGGGCGATGGGGTGTCGGCAAGCTATCCGTGGGTTAGGGCGCTCTGTAGGGTAAAAAGCGTACCCCATCGCCCGTCAACACGGCTCAAAGGGGCCCTCATGCAGCGCGCTCATGTCCGGCGTTCCGTCCGGCCTCCGCCCCGTGCCACGGGAAGGGCCTCGTGTACAGAGCTGACACGGACACATCGAGGTGATGAACGTTGACGTACGGGGACGGCACTCAGCCGCCCCCTGCGCCACGCCCTGGCTCCGGCTTTCCGGCCGGGGTGCCGGCCCGACCCATCGCGCTACCGGTTACCGGCGACCGATCGGGATGGAGAATCTGGCCCGGATGGAGGCGTCCGGGACGTCGCCAAAGAGGCCGGTGAAGGCTTCGAGGGCGAACGGACCATAGGCCAGCCCGGCCCCGAGGTCGAGGGCGCCCGCGGGGAACACGCAGTCGCGCCCGCTGGAATCGCAGTCCTTGTAGGCGAAGCGGTAGTACCGGACCCCGGCGAGGGGGTAGACGCTCAGACGGCTGTTGGCGCCCACAGCGATGGGGTACCGCCCGTGGAGGTACGTCTGGAACACCCAGTAGCTGTCGCCGGGCGCAAGACTCGATCGCCCGGAGCGGTCTTCCGGGATCTCGTAGCCCTCCTCGCTACCCAGTCCAAGCTCGCCCGCCAGCTCGACCCGGGCCGGCCCCACGCTCAGCTCGCCGAACGCTCCGATGATGCCGGCGGTCGTGCTCGCGTCTGCTCCAACGGTAACGCCGGCCGTGGGGCCCGTCTGCTCGCTTGGTGTGCGGGCGGGGCAGTATTCGGGGTATTGAGCACAGTCCAGGCACTGACCGCTGACTATGACCTGGCCCGCCGGGCACCTCCCGCACTCGGGATCTATGATGCCGAGCATGCTTTTGAACTCGCAACAGCCACCGAGGATTACGGCGAGGGCGAGCAGAGCGAAAGAGCGGGACATGGACGACCCAGCGTGAGGAGAGTGCGGAAGGGTAGCGTATCGCCACCGATAAACTCTGGCGCTGGGGCTGGTAGCTGAGGGGCGGGGCCCTCCTGCGGCTGCCGAAACCGCGCGGCGCACGTCGGAATTCAAGCTGCACCGCTTACACCCCGCCCTGTTGTCGCAGCGCCTAACGCCAGAAAGCACCCTCGCGTCTAACGGGATGGCAGCGGAGCGCGTGGGGCTCTCCTACGCTTCCGACACCGAGCCCGGCCTCCGCCGCGTGCGCCGCGGCAAAGGCTTCGAGTACAGGGACGGGCGTATAACAAAGGAAGAAACGCTGGCGCGCATCGCGTCACTGGTGATCCCGCCCGCGTGGGACGACGTGTGGATCTGCGCCGACCCGCAGGGCCACCTCCAGGCGACGGGGCGCGACGCGCGGGGCCGCAAGCAGTACCGCTACCACCGCGACTGGCACGAGGCGCGCAGCGAGAGCAAGTATGGCCTGCTCGTCCCCTTCGGTGAGGCGCTGCCGGGGCTGCGGGCGCGCGTGGAGCACGACCTCGGCCGACAGGGGCTGACGCGGGACCGCGTGCTGGCGCTGGCCGTGTCGCTGATGGACGAGACGCTGATCCGGGTGGGGAACGCGGAGTACGCGCGCACCAACGGGTCTTTCGGCCTGACGACGCTGCGGGACCGCCACGCCGAGGTGAGGGGGGCCACGCTCACGCTCTCGTTCCGCGGCAAGAGCGGGATTGAGCACGCCCTGAAAGTCAACGACCGGCGGCTCGCGCGGCTCGTGAAGCAGTGCCGCGACCTCCCCGGCTACAGTCTCTTTCAATATCTCGACGAGGAAGGGGGGCGGCAGTCCATCGACTCAGGGATGGTGAACGGGTATCTCCGCGAGGCGACGGGGGACGACTTCACGGCGAAGCTCTTTCGCACGTGGGGGGGGACGGTGAGGGCGGCCGAGATCCTGGCCTCTTGCGGGGCGCCGGAGAGCGAGTCGGCGGCGGCGCAGACGGAGGTGGCCTGCGTGAAGGAGGTGGCGGAGGTGCTGGGCAACACGGTCGCCGTGTGCCGGTCGCACTACCTGCACCCCGCGGTGCTCGACGCCTACCGGGAGGGGAAGCTGTCGGCCCGGTTGAAGCGGCGGAACGCAGGGAACACGCCCGCCGGGCTGACGCCCTCCGAGGCAGCCGTGCTGGACCTGCTGCGCGACGCAGCGTCCTGACCCGGCTTGCCGCTGCTAGACGGGCGTGGCGGGGGGCACCGGGCGCTGCCGCAGGGTTTCCCAGACCAGGTGAGAAAGCTCGGGGACGATGAGGTGGTCGAGGGCGAGCGCGACGGCGTCGGTCGAGCCGGGACAGCAGAAGAGGAGCGACTGGGGCGCCTCGGGGTCGGAGGGGGCGCCGTAGAGCCCGGCGACGGCGCGCGAGAGCATGGCGGCCGGGCCGACCTGCGCGTACGAGAGGTGCCGGAACAGCTCGCCGAAGCCGGGGATGGGCTTGAGGATGAGCGACTCGGCGACCTCGATGGTGCGGTCGCGGTAGGCGATGCCGGTGCCGCCCGTCGTCAGCACGACCTCGACGCGGCCCGCGAGGTGGACGAGCACGGCGCGGATCTTCTCCGGGTCGTCCGGGACGATGCGGTAGAACTCGACGGCGTGTCCGGCCGCGTGGAGGCGGTCGCGGGCCAGCGTGCCCGAGGTGTCGTCGGCCTCGGTGCGGGTGTCCGAGACTGTGACGACGGCGCAGGAGGCGGGCGTGCCGGCGGCGCGGCGGCGGTGCTCGTCGGCGCTCATGGGTGCACGTGGGGATGGGGGGCGTCGGCCCGAGGTTCAGCAGGCCGGGGTTCTCCGAACCAGCGCGGGGGATCGTAGCCGTGTCCACCGAAGGGGTTGCAGCGGAGGATCCGCCACACCGCTAGGATGGAGCCCCGCACGGCGCCGTAGCGACGCAGCGCCAGGATGGCGTACTGCGAGCACGTGGGGGTGTACCGGCAGGAGGGCGGCAGAAGCGGCGAGAGCGCGACCTGATAGAACCGCACGAACGCGACGAGGCCCAGACGCGGGAGGTGCCACACCCCCCGCGCGGCCCGCTGCAGCCCGTTCCCCTGTGTGCCGGTGGAGCGCTCCGGGGCCATGTCTAGTCGCCGGCGATGAAGAAGACGATGCGCCAGCCCGCAGGCTGCTTCTCGAACCCGACGCGGTAGCCCACGGGACTCCAGACGTAGTCGGTCGAGACGTAGCCCGTCTGCCCGTCGGTGAGCCGGATGCGCGCCCAGCCCGCCGGGTCGTCCCACGCCTCGACGGGGACGATGGCGTAGGAGAGCGTGCCACGGACCTCGCCATCGAGCCGCGGCGTAGCGCGCACGCGGACGTTCTCGCCGACGACGGCGCCGTGCTCAAAGGGGTCGACCCCGTCGGGCCACGCGTTGTAGACGTAAGGGGCCGAGACGAAGCCGGGGTTGTTGCTGTCGCGGACGCTGCCCATCGCGACGGCGCGGGCGAGCGTGACCCACAGCGACCGGGGGCCGCGGGGCGTACGGCCGAGCCACATTTGCCGCACGCCCTCGGGCCCCGGCGGGTCGTCGCCGAAGGAGAGCCGGGCGTCGGGGGCGAACGCGCCCAGCACGGCCGCCGTGTCGCGCCCCGCGAGGGCGGCGAGGAGGCGGGCGCGGAACGTCACGAAGGACGGGTCGTCGACGGCCTGGTCCACGGGGCGCAGGACCATCACCTGAGCCGTCGCGGGGCCGGCGGCGAGGACGAAAAGGAAAAAGGCGAGCGCGCGCAAGGCGGGGCGGGGTGAGGCGGGAGGATGGGGAAGATGCGAACAGAAGGGGGACTCAGCACGCCCGCCCGCCGGACGGCGCCGGGCCGAGACGGCGCGCGCCGGGCCCCCAGCGGAGGCCCGGCGCGCGTATGGGAGCGGGGGCGGCCCTAGAAGTTGAGGGCGACGCCCGCGTGGGCCGAGAAGTGGGCCTCGTCGAAGTCCGTCGTCAGGCGGCCCTGCACGAAGGGCTTGACGAAGCCGGAGTTGATCACGAGCCCGGCGATGGCGTTGGCGCCGATGTCGGTCTCGCCCTCGTCGGGGAAGAGGACGGCGAGGCCGGCGCCGACGTAGGGCGACACCGAGACGCCGGGGAAGGCGAGGATGAGGTTGCCGTCGAGCTGGACGTTGGTCCCCTCGTCCAGCGTGACCTCGACGCCGGGCTGGAAGGCGACGGGGAGGGCGGGGGAGCCGACGCGCATGGCGACGCCGATGGTGGGGACGCTGCCGTCGAAGTTGTAGCCGAGGTACGGCATGAAGGCGGTCTGGGCCGAGGCGGCCGGCGCCAGGGCGAGCACGGCCGCGAGGGCGGCCAGGGAGAGGAACGTGCGCATGGTCATTGGGGTGGGGGGACAGGCAGAGCCGCGCGTGCGGCGACCCTTCATTCTCTCTGCCGCCGCCCCTGTTCCACAGGTAACCCCGTCTCCACGCGCTCTCCGCGGCCTGAAACGGCGGCGCCGGGCCCCCTGAGAGGCCCGGCGCCGCCGTTCAAACGTGCCTTAAACCGTGCCGTACGAGGGCCTAGAGGCCGATGCTGGCGCCGGCCATGATCGACAAGCCCTGGTTGACGTCGTCGTCGTCATCGTCGCTCTCCCCGGGGTCGAGGCTCATCATCGTGTAGCGCGCCTGGAGGAAGGGGGCGATGAAGCCCCGGCCGCGGACGCCGGCGAGGAAGTTGACGCCGAAGGCGGTGTCGTCCGCGTCGCCCACGTCCTCGATCTCAAGCGAGTAGGACCCATAGGCCGCGCCGACGCCGACGTAGGCGGCGACGGGAGCCAGCGGGGGCGAGAACTCGCCGATGAGGTCGAGGTTGCCCTGGAAGTAGCTCTGCGAGATGTCGCCGGGCTCCGCGACGGCGCCGGAGCGCTGGATGCCGCCGAGATCACCGAGGTTGCCGCCGGGGAGGAAGACGGTCTCGACGGAGGGGCGGATCTTGATCGCGACGGGGAGCATCGGGGGGGCGAAGCCGAACTCGACGCCGACGCCGACGAGGAAGCCACCGGCGCTTTCGAGCTCCGTGCCGGTAGCCTCGGGGTCGATGCCGGCGCTGAGGTTGTAGCCGATGTAGGGGAGGAAGCGGATCTGGGCGGAGGCCGCGGGGGCCGCAAGGGCCGCCAGGAGCGCGAGGGAGAGGAGAGACGCGCGCATGGGGTGAGGGGGTAGATGGGGGAACGGGTACGTCGCTGGCGCAACGTGCCTAAACGTACGCCCTAACGTGCGTTCGGAGATAGCAGTTACAGGGCCGGAGGCGATAGCACGGGACCCGTGCACGGACGTGGGCGGTTAGCCGGGGTCTCCTCTCCCGCGCTCGCCCGTGCTGCCCGATCCCCCCTTCCGGTACCCCGAGCCGCTGGACCTCTCCTTCGAGGGGTTCGGCCCGGCGGCCTTCGAGACGCTGGGGCGCCTGAAGGCGGCACCGCACGTCGAGACGTACCGGGCGGTGAAGGACGACCTGCAAAAACACGTCGTCGCGCCGTTCCGGCGCTACCGCGACGACCTCGTGCTCAACTGGGTGCTCCCGAACGGGCTGCCCTTCGAGACCGAGCGCGACGTGTTCAGCCGCATCCTCAAAAATGACTTCGGGGCGGGCGGCTCGCACTCCCACCTCTGGATGAGTTTTTATCGTCCGCCGCGGCGGCGCCTGAGCGACCTCCAACTCTCACACGCCGTCTACGCCGACGGCTTCCGCGTGGGGGTCTACGTGGGATCCTACTCGAAAGGGCTCTTCCGAGAGGCACGGGCCCGGATGCTTGATGAAAAGAACGAGTCTCTGGGGCTGCTCAACGGGCTGATCGATGCGGGGTATGCGTTCGCCTTCGCGCCGCACGTGACGAAGCCGGAGGGGCACCCGGAGTTCAGCGCGCCGCTGGCGGCGCTGCCCGACGGGCTGGCACGGGCGCAGGGGGTGTGGGTAATGCGGCGGTTCCCCCGCGCCGACGTGGAGGCGTGGGGGCCGGGGCTGGTGCCGCGGATGCTGGAAGAAATGGCGCGGGTGTGGCCGCTCTACACCTTCTGGGCCGAGGCCGGGGACGAGGAGAACGGGGAGGGGTAGCTTCCGGACGCCCCTCTTCCTGTCCGCCCGTCCCGTGCTCCAGTCCCACCGCGACGGCCCCGTCCTCACCCTCACGCTCGACCGGCCGGAAAAGCGGAACGCGCTCTCCCGCCCCCTCGTGGCCGCGCTCGACGCGGCGCTGGCGGGGGCGGGCACGGACGAGGGCGTCCGGGTGGTAGTGCTCGCCGGGGCCGGCGCCGTGTTCTCAGCCGGGGCCGACCTCGACGCGCTGCAGGCGCTCCAGACGGCGTCGGCCGAGGCGAACCTCGCCGACTCCGAGGCGCTGGCACGGCTCTTCGAGCGGATCTACCGGCTCCCCAAGCCCGTCATCGCCCGCGTCCACGGCCACGCCATCGCCGGGGGGTGTGGGCTCGCGGCCGTGTGCGACTTCGCGCTCGTGGCCGAGGGGGCGAAGCTGGGGTTCACCGAAGTCCGCATCGGGTTCGTGCCCGCCATCGTGGCCGTGTTCGTACGCCGGAAGCTGGGGGAGGCGGCGATGCGCGACCTGCTCCTGCGCGGCGGGCTCGTGAGCGCCGACGAGGCGGCGCGGGTGGGGCTCGTCACGCGCGCCGTGGCGGCCGACCGGCTCGACGCCGAGGTGGCGGCGCTGGCGGCCGAGCTGGCGACGGAGACGAGTGCGACGGCCGTGGCCCTCACGAAGGGGCTGCTGGCCGACGTGGCGGGGATGGGGCTGTCGGAGGGGCTGAGCTATGCCGCCCGGCTCAACGCGCTCGCGCGCGGCACCGACGACTGCCGCGCGGGCGTGGCGGCGTTCCTCGACAAGACCGACCCGCCGTGGCGGCGCCCCTAGCGCCGCACCTGGCGCCGCGCGCCGAACCCGGCGGCCTCCCGACGGGTAGCACCCCGCCCAATCCCTCCCGACCATGAGCACCCAGCCCCGCGAATCGCCCCACCCTGAGAAGGAGGGGCCGTCGCTCCGCAAGGCGGACATGCCGTACAAGCCCATCCGCAAGCGCGGCGAGATCGAGGACAACCCCGTGGGCCTGAGTCGCGAGTCCTGCGAGACGCTGGTGCCCCAGCTCGACCGCCACCTCGCGAGCTACAACCTGCTCTACAACCAGTACCACAAGCACCACTGGCTCGTGGTGGGCCCGCAGTTCCGCGACCTCCACCTGTTCCTGGAAGACCACTACACGGAGGTCCACGAGCACCTCGACGCCATCGCCGAGCGGATGACGGTGTTGGGCGGGATCCCGACGTGCAGCCCGTCCGAGCAGGAGCGGATCGCGTACGTCAGCCACGAGCCCGAGGGGATGTTCCGCATCCGCGACATGCTCTCGCTGGACCGGGAGTGCGAGCGCGAGGTCACGATCGAACTCCGCAAGACGATCCAGGCCGCGTCCGATCTGGGCGACTTCGGGACGAAGGCGCTCATGGAGAAGCTGCTCCTCCACGCCGAGGACCGCGCGCACCACCTGGAGCACTTCCTGGAGCCCGACACGATGGAGATCGGGCTCACGGCCGAGGAGGACGATCTGCCTGAGGAGGGTGATGCGTGATGGGTAATGGGTGATGGGCAGAAAGGTCTATCACGGCCGGTTCTACCCTCGCCCGTTCGCCCTGCACGCCTCTCGCGACCCTCTGCTCATTACCCCTTACTCATTCCCCATCACTCTCCCCTCCATGACCACCTACCGGGACGCGGGCGTCGACATCGAAGCGGGCGAGGAGGCCGTCCGCCGCATCAAGGGCGTCGTGCGCGGCACGTTCACGCCGGGTGTGCTGGCCGACCTGGGCGCCTTCGGCGGGCTGTTCGCCCTCGACACGGGGGCGTACCGGCAGCCGGTGCTGGTGTCGTCCATCGACGGCGTCGGGACGAAGCTGAAGGTGGCCGTGCGGGTGGGAAAGCACGACACGATCGGCGAGGACCTCGTCAACCACTGCGTCAACGACATCGCCGTGCTGGGGGCCCGGCCGCTCTTCTTCCTCGACTACTTCGCCACGGGCTCGCTGCGCCCTGCCGTGCTGGAGGAGGTGGTGCGCGGGATGGCGCGGGGCTGCAAGGCCAACGGGTGCGCGCTCATCGGCGGTGAGACGGCCGAGATGCCGGACCTCTACCGGGCGGGCGACTTCGACCTCGCCGGGAGCATCGTCGGCGTGGTCGAGCGCGAGGAGATCCTCGACGGGTCGCGCGTGGAGGAGGGCGATCTGCTGCTGGGGCTGCCGTCGACAGGCCTCCACACGAACGGCTATTCGCTCGCTCGGAAGGTGCTGTTCGACCGGTTCGTGGCCCACGACCGCCCCGACGTGCTGGGCGGCGACTCGGTGGCCGAGGCGCTGCTCGCTGTGCATCGCTCGTACCTCGACCCCATCCAGGCGCTCATCTCGGAGGGGGGGGCGCACGCCTTCGCGCACGTGACCGGCGGGGGGCTGGAGGGGAACACGAAGCGCGTGATGCCCGAGGGGCTCGTGGCGACGTTCGACTGGGACACGTGGGCGCGCCCGCCGATCTTCCGCCTCATCGCCGAGACGGGCGGGGTGCCCGAGGACGACATGCGGCGGACGTTCAACCTGGGGGTGGGGATGGTGGCGGTCGTTCCCGAGGAGAAGCGCCAGCGAGCGCTGACCGTGCTGGGGGCGCTGGGGGAGCCGGCGTTCACCATCGGGCGCGTCGAGCGCGCCTAGTGTCCCCGCGTGGGCCAGGTCCGCACGTCTCTTTTCTCCTCGTCTCTTCAACCGTAGGTTCACCACATGGACGCGTGCAGCCCCCAAGACCTGCCTTCCCACCCCGACGATGGGGGTCCGGCCTGCCGACCGGAGGGCCGCATCGCGGTGTTCGGTGCCGGTAGCTGGGGGACGGCGCTGGCCTACAGCCTCGCCGCGCTCGGTGGGCACGAGGTTGCGCTCTGGGCGCGGAGGCCCGAGGCCGCGAAGGCCATCGCAGAGACGCGCCGGAAC
>Ga0193752_1001524_pt1 | contig 19097 bp, 15 predicted proteins | sample H1c1metaG_FD_144924 | JGI IMG/M metagenome (GOLD analysis project Ga0193752, IMG submission 144924) | Soil microbial communities from a riparian zone of the East river system, Colorado, United States - H1c1 | ecosystem: Environmental > Terrestrial > Soil > Riparian zone | place: USA: East River...
TCCTGCCAAGACAGCTGCTCGAGCGGATTCGGACCACCAGCCTTGCCGACGCTGCGATCCGGCAGGTCGTACCGACGAATCTGAGAACCTTCGTCGAGCACGCGCCTCAGTCCCTCTTCGACGAGAGCGCGAAGAGGCTTGCCCGCACGTCGCGCGTGACGCTTGGCCCGCTCGAGCAGCGCATCGTTGATATCGAATGTGCTCTTCACGACGTACAGCTTAGCAATACCGACGAATATGGGCAAGCTGGCCTCGGACCACTAGCAACGGGCGACGACGCCGTAAACTTTAGTGAGACTCGCCGAGGGTGAGCGCCGTGTCGTCGGGCAGGCGCTTGGCCTCGGTCACGCGGATCATCGGCTCGCGACCCCAGACGGAGTCGAACACGACGTCGTGTTTGCTGCCGGGTATCAGCGCGCCTTGATCGACACCGGGCGCGATCCCGAACGCCATCTTCATCGCCGGCATCCGCTCCGGCTTGCCTTCGCGGTTCTTGAACGCGTCGATCGCTTCGTGCTCGAGGATCACACGGGTGGCATCTCCCGTGCCCTCGATCGCGACCACTTGCACGCGCACGCGGTAGGTCTCGGCCGGCGGCGGCTCGCCGCCTTTGCACGCGGCCAAGCCAGCGAGCACGGCCACGACGACGATTGCTAAAGTATTTTGAGGCAACGTCTCGAGCATGGCCGCTGCCGTAGCACGCAAATGGGCAGCGCTCGAGATCACGCCGCGCTGCCGAGGCCTTGCTCGGCGCTCACCGGCTCGGCTTCGAACATGATCGTGTCGGTCGTCGCGTTCTTCCTCGGCCGGCCGCGCTTCTTGGGCGGGGCGCTGTGCGCGACCGGCGCGCTCTTGCTGCGGCTGAGCGCGACGATGCGCTCGCTGAGCAGCGCATCGCCTTCCGCGAACACGCGCGCGTACGAAAGCGCGCGCTCCGCTCGGGCCTCGAGCAGCTCGCCATGCTGCTGCGCCGCGGTGCGCGCCGCCTCGAGCTCGGCGGTCGCACGCTCCACAGTCAGCAGCGCAGCGCGAAGCTCGGCGGCTGTGCTCTCGAGCACCTGGAGGTCGAGGTCTGGAAAGCGCACCTCGGGCATGGTCTCGGTATAGAGGGCGATCACCTCGCGGGCGAAAGCGGGAATCGAGTCGCTCGTGAGCGGAGGCGTGGGCATGAGGCTTGGTCCTTTCTGGTTAGCTGAATCGATGTTCAGCTACTAGCTGACCAAGCGTACGAGCACAAGCGTGCCGTGCGGATCAACGGTGAGTCATGAAGCGGATCCGCTTGAGCCAGTCGTCGGCTTCGGTGCCGTAGCCGAGATCGGGGCGCGAGATGCTCATGCCACTCGGCCTCGAGCTTCTCGAGCTTCGTCGACAGCGCGCTTGGATTGCTCTGCGGTGCAGCGCCATTAAGACCGATTAACTCGCCGCTCCAGCCACCGACCGCTACTCCACATCGAGCGCGGGGCCGTCAGTGGCTACGCGCCGGAAAGGCGCACATGGAAATGCGGCGATGGATGGGGGCGGTCGTCTTCAGCGCAGGGCTCATAGGCTGCGCTAACGAAGCAGGTGCGCCCATGCCTGAGGCGCCGGAGCCGATCTATGCCGGCAGCGAGCCGATGCCGGACGCAGCAGCGCCCGCTGAAAGCTCGCGCTGGCTGATCTTTCGAGGTGACGGTCAGCAAGGCGACCTGTTCGCGTACGACCTCGCAAATGATGGCGAGCCGATCGCGATCGGCGTTGACCGCGGCGAGGACGAGCGGATCGTCATTTCCAATGATGAGCACAACGATCGTTTCGGCTGGTCGAACGACGGCCGAGCGTTCGGCTACATCGTGCGACGACCCGTTCAGAACAACGATCACCCGTTGGAATACAAAGACGATCTCGTGGTGATGACGGTGGGCGACGAGCTCGGCGTGCCAGAGCGCATCGACCTCGCCGGGGTCACCGGGTTTCCGCACGCGAGCGTCATGCATGTCAAGTGGGCGCCGAGCGGATTGCAGCTCGTGGTCGCCGTGCAGGAACATGAGGACAACACGAGTCCTATCGGAGCGCTGTGGATTCTCGGCCGCGATGGCGACGGGTGGCGAGCGCGGCAAGTCCCGCTCGATCCGGACGTCGGCATTTTAAAGACCTTCTGGCTGGCTCGCGACCAGCTCGTCATCACGACCGCGGAGGGCGACTTCAGCGTCGTCGACAGACCGTATCGGTATTTCGTCGTCGACACGACCAGCGAGCTGATCGCGCCGCGCGAGCTCATGGGGAGCCGCGCCTTTGCTGTACCCCTCGGATCCGCGACTGGCCGCTATATTTCTGTCGTCCGCGAAGGGCTCCTCGAGGTCTTCGACACGAGCAGCCCTGATTCGGCGATCGAACCCGCATGGACACGTGATGTCGTGAGCGGCGCAGCATGGGCGCCGCACGAAGATCGGCTGCTGTACTGGCAGCCTAGCAACGGCGTCAAAGCACCGAACGGCGCGGACGATATCGCGTTGCTTCATGAGCTCAATCTCGAAGGTGACGCGCCCGAATCGCACGCGATCGATAGCCTGCGATTTGCAGTCGATGAAGAAGGCCAGCCAGTCGATGACATCGGCTTCGCATCGTGGTCGCCGAGCGGCGAGCTCGTTGTGGTGAGCACGATCGGCGGGTTGCTCGTGCTCGACTTCGCGCGTGGCGAGAACATTCGCGTCGCCGCGGTCGACGACTTGCGCCAAGAGTGGCCCGAGCTCATCGGCTGGACGCCCCACGAACGCATCCTGTATCGGCAGGGAACGCAAGGTCGCGTCGCTGACCCAAGTAACGGCCGATCCGTCGAGCTCTTCGGTCTCGACATATTTTCTAGTACGGAGGAGGAGCTGGTCCGCTCGGCGGATGGCTCCAAGCTGGCCGTGCGAAGCGATCTCAGCCACCAGCAAGTGACGCTTTGCACGGACCTCGACTCCGACGAGCCCGTGACGACGACCGTCCTCGACTACGACCGCGACGGCGGGCTCGGCTACCCTGGGCCGACCGCCGCGTTAGGCCACCTTGGGCCGACCGCCGCGTTCGCGCGCGACGGCAGCGCGTTCGCTACGACGGTGAGCACCACCGTGTTCCCGGGCGAAACCGAGCTCGACATCGTCTCCTTCGCCTCGGACGGCGGCGCGCGCGTCAAGCGCATCGCGATGGCGGTCCAGAGTACTCCCCTGTTGTTCCAGCCGTAGCGGCCGCCGGCGAGAAAGCTCCGAAGCGCTGGGTGCGCGTGCACGCGAGCTCGGATGAGGCGGCGGCTTTCAGGTTCGACCTTACCTCGCAGCGCGACGCTGCATGAACCGGATCCGCTTGAGCCAATCGTCCGCCTCGGTGCCGTAGCCGAGGTCGGGGCGCGCTTCGTTGAGCTGCCACAATTGCTGAAAGCCGAGCCGCGCCTCATCGAGCTTGCCGAGCGCGTACAGCGCGATCGCACGCACGCGCACCGCCTCCGCGGTCAGCTCCGGCGTCGGTAGCCCGAACCGCAGCGCGTCGTCATGAAGCGCGACGCTCTCCGCCGAGCGCCCTTGAAAGAACATTTGGCGCGCCTCGAGGTAGTGCGCCAACCCGTCGCTGCGTTCGCTGCGTAGCTCGCGCGCGAAGTACACCGCGCTGCCGCCGTCGGCGCTGCGACCAGGCTCGCCGATCAGCATGTCGAACAGCAGCTGCCGAGCGTGCGGCGTGGCATCCATCGCCAGCGTCTTCACCTGCAGCTGGCGGAGCGCGTCGCGATCTTGCGGCGCATCGAGCAGCTCGCGATACGTCGCCCGCGCAGTATCGAAGTCTTTGCGGCGAAACGCTTCGTCCGCGAGCATCTGCTTGGCACCTGCGACGACCGCAGCGTTGCCCTGCCCCGCCGCGATCGCCGCCAGCTCGGCGTCGGACGCCTTCTGATCACCGGCGCGGCTGAGCAGCGCGACCAGCGTCGCGCGCACGGACACATCGGTGGGATCGATCTCGAGCACCTTGCGGCACATCGCCTGCGCGGCCTTGTCGTCGGTCGAGGCGAGCAAGCCACCCAGCTCTTGCTTCAGCTGCGCGCGCGTATGCGGGCATACCGTCGACAGCACGCTGCCGCCGGAGAACCGAAACGCGGCCAGCGCTTGCGTCTTCGGCGGGAACGGCACGAGCTTGAGGTGCTCGTGCCAGGCGGCTTCGATCTTATCGAGTGAAGTGCCCAGCGCGCCTTCGATGTCGCCGGTCTTGTAGATGGCACGGATCACCGCGCTGCCCTCGGTATCCTCGAGGTAGCGGACGAACGAACCGACGTAGGTGTACGCGAGCCGCTTCTGCTGTCCGAGAAAGCCGGTGCCGACGATGTCGTGCAAGCGCGGCGCGATGCCGAGGTCGAGCATCGCGCGCGTCCACTGATGCGGCGTGATCCCACCGGGCGCGCTCGACGACCACGCCGCTGCGACCGCGACGCCTTCGACCAGCGCCAGATCCGGGATCAGCCCGTGCAGCTTGCCGGTGATGCGCAGCGGCCCCATGCCGACGTTGCCGGCCACGATATGCGCCAGCTCGTGCGCGAGCACCGAGTGCGGCCACTCGCCGGCTTCGATGTAGATCTCGCCGCGCCACGGCTTGGCGATGTTGGTCGCCGCGGCGCCCATCAGCTGCTTCTTCTCGCCGGCGTTGCGGAACGCCAGCACGGCGATCCGCTCCTGCTGCGCGACACCGAAGAACTGCTCCATCTGGCGCACGCGGAAGTCACAATCATCCGCGAGCCGCTGCACGTCGGCGCGGCGCATCTCACGCGGCACGTACAGATCGCAGCGCTTGGACGCCTGGTAGCCGCCGAGCACCTCGATGATGTGATCGCGGCTCGTCGCCTGACCGAGCTCGATGCGATACACGCTGGCGTTGATCACGCACAGCGCGCAGACCGCCGCGAACACGCTGACCGGCCACGCGCCCGGCAAAGGGCGGAGCTGCAGCTCACCCGTATCGCTGCGGCGATGCGCGAGCAGCGCGGTGCTCAACGCGAGCAGCCCGAGCGCGGTGGCGACGCGCAGGAAGATCAACGGCCACGGGATCACGATCAGCTCGTCGTACAGCGAGCCCGGGAAGTAGCCGAAGAAGTGCCCGTACGAGAACACCGCGGGCGTCCAGTACAGCTCGTGCAGCGCGAACGCGATCTCGCCGAGCGGCCCGAGCAACGCGAGCACAACCGCAAACCCGGCTCGGATCGGCAAGCTGCCGCAGAATGCGCCCCACAGCACCGCGAGCACACAGCCGAACAGCGGCCCGAGCGCGATGAACGTAAACCCCTGGATCGGCTCGCAGTTGCGCACGCGCAAACCGTTGAGCGTGAGCATCAGCACCGGCACGGCCAGCACGATCAGCGCTGCGCCGACGCTCGATCCGATCACCGCACCCGCGGACTGCGGTGCACCAGCCTGCTGCACGCGCGCCAGCCGCGCGCCGATCACCGCGCAGAAGCTCGGCAACAGCACACCGAGCACCAGCCCGCTCTCGAGCCCCGGCAAGCCGAGCAGCGGCACCGTGCACAACACGCCGGCGGTCGCGATGCCGATGACGATCGCCCAGCGCATCGCGCCGAGCGCAAACGCCCCCGACAGCACAGGCTGCTTCACGACCGGGACCATGATGCGTGCTTCAGGCCGGCGGGCTTGGCGCGACGGGCTTGCGGAGCGCAGGGAGCTTCGACGCGAACGCGATCCGCATCGCGTCTTCTACGTTGGAGACCAAGTGGAGGGTCAGCTCTTTGCGGATCTGCTCCGGGATCTCTTCGAGGTCCGGCGCGTTCGCAGCCGGCAAGATGATCTGTTTGATGCCAGCGTGGTGCGCGGCCAAGCACTTGGGCTTCAAGCCCTCGACGCGCAGCAGCTTGCCACGCAGCGTGATCTCACCGGTCACCGCCACGTCCGGCTTGAGCTTGATGCCGGTGAACACGGACACCAGCGACATCAAGATCGGCAAGCCGAGCGCCGGGCCTTCCTTGGGCATCGCGCCCTTCGGCAAGTGGATGTGCACGTCGATGCCGGCGAGCACGTCCGGCGCCAAGCCGAAGCGGCTCGCGCGCGAGCGAATATACGTGAGCGCGGTCGCCGCAGCTTCTTTGAGCAGATCGCTCATCCCGCCGGTGAGGTGCACCTCGCCCTTGCCGGGCATCTTCTGGCCTTCGACCAGCAGCACGTCGCCACCCGCAGGCGTCCACGACAGCGTGGTCACGAAGCCGGGTAGCAAGATCTTCTCCGCCGTCACCGGCTCGCGCTTCGGCGGCCCGAGCACCTTGGCGACGAACAAGCCGTCGGCGTCGATGTGCTGGCTGTCGCCGTTGGCGACGCGCACCGCGACGTCGCGGCAGATCGCAGCGACCTGCTGGGTCAGCTGGCGCACGCCGGGCTCATGCGTGTACTCGGAGACCAACCGCTCGATCGCTGCATCCGTGATCTCGAGGTGCTCCGGCGTGAGGCCGTGCTCCGACAGCTGGCGCGGGACCAGGAACTGGCGCGCGATCGCCAGCTTGTCCTCGCGGGTGTAACCGGAGATCTCGATCATCTCCATGCGGTCCAACAGCGGACTGGGGATCGTGTCTTTACGATTCGCGGTGGCGATGAACATCACGCTCGACAGATCCACCGGCACGTTCAGGTAGTGATCGGTGAATGCAAAGTTCTGCTCGGGGTCGAGCGCCTCGAGCAGCGCGCTCGCGGGGTCGCCGGAGAAGTCGGCGCTCATCTTGTCGATCTCGTCGAGCACGAACACCGGATTGTTCGCGCCGGCCTTTTTCAGGCCCGAGACCAACCGCCCGGGCAGCGAGCCGACATATGTGCGGCGGTGACCGCGGATCTCCGCTTCGTCCTGCACGCCGCCGAGCGAGATGCGCACGAACTGCCGGCCCGTAGCGCGCGCGATCGACCGACCCAGTGAAGTCTTGCCGACGCCGGGCGGGCCGACGAAGCACAGGATCGGGCCCTTGCGATCGGTCCGCAGCTTGCGCACCGCGGCGTGCTCGAGGATGCGCTTCTTCGGCTGCTCGAGGCCGTGATGATCCTCGTCGAGCACGCGCCGCACTTCGCTGACGTCGATGCGATCCGCGGATGCTTTCTTCCACGGCAGATCCGCGATCCACTCCACGTAGTTGAACGACACCTGATACTCGGCGCTCGCCGCGTTCATCGTGCTCATGCGCGACAGCTCGCGGCGCGCGGCCTTGTCGGCTTCCTGCGGCGGCTCGGCCTTGCTCAGCCGATCGCGCAGCAGCTCGAGCTCTTCGTCCTCATTACCACTTTCGCCGAGCTCGCGGCGGATCGTGCGCATCTGCTGGCGAAGCAGCAGCTCGCGCTGAGATTTGGACATCTCGTGCTGCACCATGTCCGCGACTTCTTTCTTGACGCGGTGGATCTCGGACTGCCGGCGCACTTGGTCGAGCACCATCTTGAGCCGCGCACGCACGTCGAGCGTCTCGAGGATCGCTTGCTTCTGCTCGGCGGTGAGCGGCAGGTGCGACGCGATCAAGTCGCTCATCGCGCCGGGCTCTTGCACGTTCTCGAGCACTACGGCCACCTCACGCGGCGGCTGCGGCAACACCTTGAGCAGGTCGCGGCTGGCCTCGCGCAGCGCGGCGCCGAGCGCGTCGACTTCCTCGTCGCGCGGCGCCGGATCGATCAGCCGCTCCACACGCGCGCGCAAGCACGGCTCGCGGCTCACGCCGTCCAGGATCTTCATCCGCACGATGCCCTGCAGCACCACGCTGTACTGGCCGCTGCTCAAGCGGATCACTTTCAATACGCGCGCGATCGTTCCGACTTCGTGCAGACCCGAAAAGCCGGGGTCCTCGTCTTCCGAGCTGCGCTGCGCGACCACGCCGATCGTCGGCCGATCGACGCCGAAGGCCTCTTCGATCAGCCGCACCGACCGCGGCCGGCCGACGTTGACCGGCACGACCGACGCCGGAAACAAAACAGAGTTGCGCAGCGCCAGGATGGGCAGCGAGAGCAATGACCCATCCGGAATGATCGACTCGGCCATAACGTGCACCTTAGCGTGATCCGCTCGCGACTCGGGCATTCGCTTGAAGTCCCGCCCTAACCCGCGCGCAGCCTCACAGCATTTGGGGTCACCATACTGAGATCCGGCGTAAATCGCCTCGATTAGGGATCAGCACCCCGACAAAATTTTCGTGATCGGATCGAGTCGTGCTGTTGTACAACCGCGCGCTGCCGGTCGGATTTTTCTCACCGCGCAACGGCCTAAGGTACGATGCCTACCTACATCGGCCGAATCAGGAAGCACACGATGCAGAAAGCCTTGTTGCCGCTCGCAGCTCTCCCCTTCCTCGCCGGTTGCCAAGGCGTGATGTGGGGCAACGTGGCCGTCCTGTTCGTGACCCTCGGTATCTTCCTCGGAACGATTACGCTCGGCCGCCCTCGCGAGTAACGCGCGCCTGCTGAAATCGGAAGGAAGCAAACGCTCCCGCGTTACGCTTCCCCGAGATGCAGACTCCGATCGAGCAGCCGCAGGGCGCATATCGCCCCATTGAGTCGTTCACTCTGAGTGATCTCGAAGCCGTTCGCCTCGTATTGCGCGGCGGCTCGGTGATCGACTGGCATCGCCTCAACTTCGCGCACGAGGCGGAAGCGCACGAGTTCATCAAGGCGCAAGAGGTCGACTGGAACGTTCCGGCCGACCGCGAGCGCGCCGAGGTCGTGAAGCAAGACGCGATCGATTACCTGCGCCGGCACTTCGATTTTCCGATCCCGCGTCCGGTCGCGAGCCTCGAGCTTCCCGGCTTGCTCCAGCTGGCGTCGACCAAGGGTCACCGGCAACTGTGTGCGTGCACGATCTTGAAGGTGATGCACATCATCCATCACCTCGAAGGCCGCGAGCTGCTCTACATGCTGCCGGTCGCCGACCAAGAGATGTTCTTCCTGGTCGAAGAAAAAGTTTATCGCGTGATCGGCGGCATGCTCGCGCAGGGCTTCCCGATCCTCGAGTTCATCGGCGGCCGCAAGCACAAGGACTCGCTGTACACGAAGCTGTTGAGCAAGCCCGACACGATCGCCGCGAACATCTACGACAAGCTGCGCTTCCGCATCGTCACCCGCTCACCGGACGACATCTTCCCGGTGGTCAGCTACCTCTTGCGGCATGTCTTCCCGTTCAACTACGTGATCCCCGGGCAATCGACGAACACGCTGTTCCACTTCCGGTCGTACTGCGAGCAGCACCCGCACCTGCGCAGCCTGTTCACGCAGCTGCAGATGGCGCCCGACATCGAAGACGACATGAATCGCGCGACGAATCGCTTCAGCGCGAACGAGTATCAAATCGTTCACTTCGTCGTCGACATGCCGGTGCGCTTGAACGACGCGATGCAGAAGTCGGCGCCGCCGAACGCCAAGCAGCTCGGGCCGGTGGTGTTCGTGCAGACCGAGTTTCAAATCATCGACCGGCACACCGAGCAGCACAACGAGCTCGGCGAAGCCAGCCACTCTGCGTACAAGGAGCGGCAGAAGCAGTCGGTGATGCACCGCTTGAAGGTCGGCAACGACGCTCAGCGCGCCAAGCCCGAAGATCCCAAGAAGGAAGACGAGTAGGCTTGCGAGCGAGTCGCGCCTGCTCCACAAAGGCGCGATGACCACGAAAACAGTCCTCGTTACGGGAGCAAATCGCGGCATCGGCCTCGAGCTGTGCCGCCAACTCAAGGCGCGTGGCGACACCGTGATCGCCGTGTGCCGCGCCAGCACGCTCGAGCTCGACGCGCTCGGCGTGCAAGTCGAGAGCGACATCAACGTCACCGATCCGAAGGCGCTGTACGCGCTCGGCGTGCGCCTCAAGGGCAAAAAGGTCGACACGCTGATCGCGAACGCCGGCATCCTGCAGCACGAAGAGCTCGGCAACCTCAACTTCGGCACGATCGAAGCGCAGCTCGAGGTCAATGCGCTCGGCCCACTGCGTACGGTCGAAGCGTTCCTGAACAACCTGCACGAGGATTCGAAGGTCGCCTTGATCACGAGCCGCATGGGCTCGATCGGCGACAACTCCTCGGGCGGCTACTACGGCTACCGCATGTCCAAGGCCGCGCTCAACGCCGCCGGCATGTCGCTCGCGCACGACCTCAAGGGCCGCGGCGTCGCCGTGGTGACTCTGCACCCCGGCTACGTCCGCACGGACATGACCGGCAACAGCGGCGGCATCGCACCCGCCGAGTCGGCCAAGCTGCTGATCGCCCGGATCGACGCGCTCAGCCTCAAGACCACCGGCAAGTTTCTGCACGCAAACGGCGAAGAGCTGCCCTGGTAGCGAACTTATCGCGCGCCGTGCGTTCAAAGCCTCAATAGAGGCTTAAACCTTGTCTTGGCAGCTCCACCTTCGGGCGCTCGCGCTTGCGAGCATCACCACAGCGCTAGCCTGCAACCGCGATCCGGTGTCCGCGATCGCGCCGCCGCCTTCGTTCTACGAAGCCAGCGCGAGCGGCTGCATGAGCATGCTGCAGAGCACCGAGGTGGAACCCGATCCGACCTCGAGCAGCGTGCTGCGGTATCCCACGGTCGGGAGCCCTACCGGCGGCCTTTGGGAGGTCGCGATCGCCCCATGGGGTGATGACCAGAAGCGCTTCGTCGTAGCGGATCGAGCGCGCGGCGTGCGCGTGGTCGACGCGACGGATGCCCAAAGCCCGCGCATCGGCGCCAGCACGGCGCTGCCGGAGCGGCCGCTCGAGCTGCGCGTCATCGGCGATCGCGCGCTCTTGATCGTAGCTACGCCGCATGGCCATGAGCTGTGGTGGCTGGCGCTGTCGACGAGCGAGGCGCCGGCCGTGATCGCACGGCAGACGCAGGTCGGCGAGCTGCGCGGCGCACACGCGCTTCCTGGGCTGCGCGCCCGAGATAAGCCTGCACGCGTGGCGCTGGTCGTGGACTTCCAGCCCGCGGGCCCGTGCGGCCGAGAGCAGCAAACGTTCATCCGGATCGTCGAGCTCACGCCCGATCGGATGGCGGTGACGCGCGCGCTCGACCTCGGCGGTAACGGACAAGTCCAGCGCGTGCTGCGCAGCGGCGATTGGCTCGCGGTGCACGACCATCAGCACTCGGAGCGAGGCGAGCTCACGTCCTCGGTGCGCTTCTTCGATCTGAGCGAGGAGGCGATCCCGCAATCGGATCCGTTCATCGTGAAGCGCAACGTGCACGCGTTCCACGCCGACGGGCGCACGCTCGATATCGTGTCGTGGGACGCGGAGCTGACCGACCCGCCGCACCAGGCGAGCTTGCGCGGCCACTACGCGGTCGACCAACTGCGCGTGCCGCGCACGGGCACGGCACAGCCCGCGCACGCGTGCACGTTCGATCTTCAGGCACAGCCGCCGGCGCAATCGTGGCAGATGGCGGACCTGCCGCGAATCAGCGGCGCGGTGTTCTTGCCCGACCGGACATTGGTCGCCTTTCACACCGAAGGTGCCGTTAGCAGCGAAGTGCGCGTGATCGATCACCGCACGTGCGCAACGCAGATCACGAGCCTGCCGGGTACCCGCTTGATGCTCACGCCCACGGGCGATGCCCTGGTGAGCATCGCACCCGAGGAAGGCTCAGCGCTCGATGTCTACGTGCACGATCCAGCGCGGCTCGGCACACCCACGGCGACCGCGCACGTCGCGCTGGCCAGGCCCGCGCTGCGTGCCGACAGCGTGCACCGCTCCGAACATGCCTTCTGGGTGAGCAGCGCGCGCTGGCACACGCTCGGCAAGCAGCAGCTGCTCTCGATCCCATTTCAAGAGTACGGAACGGACGGAGCCTTCATGCAGGGCGGGCAAACGTTCGAGATCGAGCCAGTCGCGGTGCGCGCGCGAGACCGGCGTGACTGGCCGTGGCTGCTCAGTCCGAACGGCGACACGACGTACATCCATGAGTCCGGGCTGAGATTGGGCGAAAGAGGCGCGCTCGACCTGTGGACCCGGCATCTCGACGCACAGCTGCTGAACGACCGGCGCAGGCCGGATGTGCCGCGCGGCATCGCCCGCATCCGCTATCCGGGCGCGCGGCCTGCGTACGATCCGCAAACGGATGCGCTGAAAGCACAGCTCGAGGTGGTGGCCGGCGATCGCGATCCGCAGACCGGCGCGGCCGGCGCTTCGTTCGAGATCAGCGCGCACGCCGCGCTGTACACCGTTGGCTCGCTGTTGATCGCGACATCTCAAGAGCTCGTGCGCTGGGACAACAGGCCAGCGAGCCCTTGTCACTTCGAGATCTTCGACGTCACCAAGGTCGCCACGGCAAAGAAGGTCGCGTCGTTGGTCGAGAGCGAGCTGTGCGACGCAGCCCACTCGCTCAACGATCAGCCGGCATTCAGCACGCCGCACGCGCTCGTGTTCACGCGCGCTGAGCACCACTACAAGACGCCGCACGAGGTGAATGCCAGTCGCCTCGCCTTCACCACACTCGACCTGCGCGATCCTGCGCGACCGCTGCTCCGCGCGCCATTCCGCACACCCGAGGGCGAGTACGTGCTGCGCGCGTTCGGCGACGGCGTGAGCGTGGTCTACGGCTTTTACGTTGGCGCGCAGGCCAAGAACGCCGCGCGGCCGGTCGGTCGCTTCTACATCCGCTTCGTCGACTTCAGCGATCCCGCAGCGCCGAAGCTTGGCGAGCCGATCGCCATGCGCGGCGAGCTGATCGGCTGGAACGGCGACATGCTCTACGTGCGCGAGGCGCAGTGGCGCGGCGAGACGCCCAAATACGACGTGCACAGGTTCGTGCTGCAAGGCAACGGCGTGGTCCAGTACGCCGAGTCGGGGATCGATGAGCAGAGCGTGTACAACTACGATCGCGTGACCGGCGTCGAGGCCGACGATCAAGTCGTCGACACATCGGGCGATGAGATCGTGCTGATCAAGCAGGGCGCGATCCGGCGCATCCCGCGCGCGGCAATGGCGCCTCAATAGCGCTAGCTACGGCTTTTCGCGCGTGTCGCGGACGAGCTCGAGCTCCAGGCGGACCGTGATGTCGGTCGACACCTGCACCTCGCGCGACGACGGCAAGTAGCCGACCGCGCGCACTTCGACGCGGTGCAAGCCGGCGGGCACGCGATCGAGCCGCAGCGGCGAGCTGCCGCGATGGATGTCGTCGAGCAGCACCGCAGCTTTCACGGGCTGCTCGGTGCGCGTGCGGACCTCGATCGAGCCGACGGTGGCCTTGCGCAAACCGAGCGCCACGCCGAGCGGCGTGAGCACCACGAGCGCGCCGATCGCACCGAGCAAGAGCGCGATCGTGCCGGCGAACAGCCACGTCGATGACGTCGACTGCTGTCGCACGGTGTGGCGCACGGTCCGCGGCCCCGGCAAGGCAGGCGGCGGCGGTTGCTGCGGCACCGGCTGGTGCTGCGCAGGCAGGTCGTATTGCGCCGCCTGCAACGGCGGCAACTGCTGCGTCGTCGAGCCACTGGCGTGCGCCGCCGGCGGCGGCACCTGCAGCGGCGGCAAACCCAGCGGCGCTTGCATGCCGCTCAGCGTCGAGCCGGGCCGGCGCATTTGCGCGGCCACCGGCTGATCGGGCGGCTGCGATGCAAACGCCTTGATCGGAATGCCACCACCCGAAGGTGCCGGCGGCTCCAGCAGCTGCGGCGGGCTCGCTGCAAACGGTGCAGGCACGTTGCCCGGCGCGGAGATCGGCGCCGGCGGCCGCGCGAACGAGCCCATCGGCTGCTGCGAGTGCACCGGGTGCGGCTGCACGACCGGCGGCGAGAGCCCGAGCTCCGCGGCGATGATCGGCTTGTTCAAGCCGCGCGGCACGTCCTGCACATCGTTGATCTCGCTGAGCAGCGCCGGCACGCCGACGCCTTCTTCTTTGTTGAAGAAGATGTGCGTGGACTCATCCTCGAACCCGCCGTTATCTTGGCCGGGGATGATCATCGCCTCGAGCTCGAGCTCTTGCAGGTACTGCGTGGCTTCGTCCTCGAAGCCGCCCAGCGTGTCACCCGGCGGCAAGCTGCGCCGCGATTGATCGGGCGGATCGGTGAAGCCGATCAACTGCACCGGCGGCAGCGACGCCACCGCGTTGCCTTGGTGGTAGCTCGTCGGCTCGTCCTCGAACGCGTTCTGATCGTGCGCCGGCCCGACCCGCGTCTCCGCGGTGTGCACGCCCTGCGACGATTTGGTCTTGTCGCGATCGTAGAACCCCGTCGGCTCTTCCTGCGGCTCGGGCGCGACGGCCGTGCGCGCCTCGCTCGGCAGCCGAGGCGGCTTGGGCGCGGTCACGTTGAGCACGGTGCGCATCGCCGGCGGCTCGGTGCTCATCCGGCGCGCGACCTCGGCGCGAGCGCGCGCGGCGGCACCGGTCGGCGACGCGAAATACATGCGCCGCGCTGCCATCAAGTTGTTGTCCGCGCTCGCCGCGAGCAGCTTCTTGATCTGGGCGTTCTCTTCGGGCACCTCGGTGCTGAACAGCGAGGTGATCCAGTCGCACATCGACTGGGTGTTGTAGCCGGGCTGCACCTTGTGCAGCCACGCGTTCAAGATCTGGCCCATCTCGGCCGCGCTCTGGAAGCGGTCGTCCGGGTTCTTCTCGAGCGAGCGCATCACGAGCACTTCGAGATCATCCGGCACGTCATCGCTCACCGCGCTCGGCGGCGGCACCGCCGCGGTGCCCACGAGCTTGAGCGTATCGATGTCGTCCTTGCCGACGAACAAGCGCCGGCCGGTGAGCATCTCGTACAGGCACACGCCGACGCCGAAGATGTCCGAGCGCGCATCGAGCGGCCGGCCCTTCACCATCTCCGGGCTCATGTAGCCGAGCTTCTTCTTCAGGGCGTCGACGTTCGTCTGCTGCGCGCGGCCGACCGCCTTCGCGAGCCCGAAGTCGATCAGCTTCACGCCGCCTTCGTAGCTGACGATGATGTTGCTCGGCGACAAGTCGCGGTGCACGACACCGGCGTTCTCGCCAGTGCTCGTCTTCAAGCTGTGGGCGTAGTCGAGCGCGTCGCACAAACGAGCCGCGATGTACGCGGCGACGTGCGGCGGCATCACCATGCCGCGCCGCGCCAGCCGGCGGGCGATCCGCCCGAGGTCCTTGCCGGCGATGTACTCGATCGCCATGTACAGCGACTCGCCGACCTTACCGAGCTCGTAGATCGGGCAGATGTTCGAGTGCGTCAGCCGCGCGACCGTCTTGGCCTCGCGCACGAACGTCTTCACGAACTCCGGGTCGCCGGCCATGTGCGGCAGGATTCGCTTGATCGCGACCAGCCGCTCGAAGCCCGCCTCACCGCGCACGTTCGCGCGATACACCGCAGACGTGCCGCCGCCACTGATGCGGTCCAGCAGCATGTACTTGCCGAACGGAATCAGCTCATCAGCGGACCAATCCTCGATGTGCGGATTGCCGGCGGTAGAGTCTGAGCGCGGTTCAACCATGTCCCGTATCGCCGGCCCGCTCACCCAACGGGACGACCGGCCATCGGGCGGAGTCTACATGTTCGGACGGCCCGGGAAAGCCATTGATCGCCCCCGACCGCCCCCAAACAAGGTTGATTTCGCCCGTGCCACGGGGTTGTCGCTGTGCGGCTGGCGACCTGCCGGGCGAAACGGCAGCTCCGTTTGACCCGCCCGAGCCCAGTGGACTAAGGTTAGTCCATGCCCAAGGTCGTCAACTTGCACGCAGCCAAGACGCACTTGTCACGGCTGGTGGACGAAGCGGCGGCCGGCCAGGAAATCGTGATCGCGAAAGCCGGCACTCCGGTTGCTCGACTGGTCATGTTTCGGAAGCAAGGCAAGCCAAGGAAACCTGGCTTGCTCAAAGGTCAGATTCGAATCGCCAAGGACTTCGATGCGCCTTTGCCGGCCGACCTGATGAAGCTGTTCGAAGGCGAGTGACGTGGCCGGCTTCTTGCTCGACACACACATCTTCCTTTGGTGGCTGCAGGACAGTCCGCGCCTCTCGCCAGGCGTCCGAGCGACGCTCGCGGACCCCGACTCGCCGATCTACGTGAGTGCGGTGTCGATCTGGGAGATCGCGATCAAGGCGTCGCTGCGCAAGCTCACCCTTCGCAACTTGTCGCCGCAGATGCTGCGCAAGCTGCCCGAAGCAAGTGGTTTCAGCTCGCTACCATTCGATGCCGAAGCCGCAGCGCAAGTGCTTTCCCTGCCGCTTCACCACCAGGACCCATTCGATCGCGCGCTGGTGGCGCAAGCGCTGGTGGGATCATTCGTCTTGATCACGCAAGATGAGCAGCTCGAGGCCTATCCCGTCGCGATCCTCAAAGCGTAGTGGTGCGCGTCAGTTGGAGGGGGGAACGCACGATTTGCCGGGCGTGTTGTCGTCGACATAGGTCACGTTCGAGGAGCAATTGGACTCGTTGTCGGCGGTGCGGTTGACGTTGCACTCCGGCTTGTCGGCGCAGCTGCGGAAGCAATAGTTGCTCCCGTCGTCGTGCGCGACGCAGGCCGAGCCATCGGGACAATCGTCGTTGCCGTTGCAGCCTTCGAGACCGCAATAGCCGCCCTTGAACTGCGGCAAGCACTCGAGGTTGATGCCGCCATCGCCTTCGCGCAGGCAATCATCGTCCGACGAGCACTCGGCGCCCACGCCGAGCCGATCTGACTCGTTCAGGTCATCCTCGTCGTCGCCGCAACCGCACAATCCCTGCAGTACCATCGTCGCTATCGCAAGTGCTCGCATGGCTCTCTCCCCGTTCAGCGCGGCGATCGTGGCTTAACCATGCAGCGCGCGCTCAATTTTCTGAAGGCCGAGCAGCTCTCGGCGCGTGCGCGGGCCGTACGTCGCGTGCGACGGCCGCGGATCATTCTTGTACTCCTCGCGCGCCTTGGCGACCGGGTCCCACTTCTGGGCTTTCTGGATCGTCACCGAATCGAGCTCATATACCGCCGCCGCGTTGAGCCCAAAGATCTTAGCTTTAGCCTGCTGGGTCAGCGCCGGATATCCGAACTTCTCCTGATACTCCTCGGAGATCTGAAACGCGCGGAACGCCATGATCTGATCTTGCGGCGACCCATACCAGATCGCGTCGGTGCCCCACAGCACGCGGTCCTCGCCGAAGCACTTGATCAGCTTGCCGATCACGTGCGCCGCCTGCTCCGGGTCTTTCATCACCTCGCGCCACACCGAGCCGAGCTCCGCGTACACGTTGCCCTTGTTCTTGCCGAGGCCCGCGTCCTCGCAGCTCCGGATCAGCGTGTCGACGCCGGTCGTCGCGTTCGGATCGTACGGCCCTTCCTTGTGCTCGCTGTCGTACGCCGAGTGGTAGACGAGGATGCGCGTGTTCGGAAACGCCAGCGCTGCCGGGCCGATATCGAGCGCATCGGTCGCCGCCTCCGGCATCACCGGCACGCGCAAGCCCTTGTGGATCGCGAACGTGCGCACGCCGAGCTTGCTGCCGTGTTCGAGCAAGCGCGCACCGGTCGCGTTGTCGTCCATGCGGTAGCCCTTCCCGTCCGGGCTCCACACTGGATAGAGCTTCCACGCGTCGATCTGAAACTCCTCGACCAGCGCGTGCATTTGCTCCGCGTTCTGCTCGGGCGTGGTCGCCTTGCCGTACACGTGGCCTTGGATCAAGAGCCGCGGCGCGCCCTCCATCTTCGAGATCCGCTCGCGCGTGCGCGCCATCTCATCGACCCGGATCGCGTTCATCTCCGGCGCGCCCCACAGCGCGCTGAGCACCGCGATATCGGTATCGCTATCGAGAAAGACCTCTTTCAAATAGTGGTCTTGATCGAAGCACGCCAGAGCTTGCGCGGTCGTGCCGCGCGCGGCGCCGGTCGGCACCTCACAGCGCGCTTGCGGTGTGTCGATCAGAAACTGCGCCAGCGTCGGCCGCTCGTCCTCCCACCACAGCCGATCCGCCGCGACGTGATGCGTCTGCACGTCGAAGATCAGCTCGTCACCCTGCAACACCGCGTCCGCCGCTTCCGAGTCATGCACGGAGCTCCGCGGCACCGCGTACGTGCTGCCCGCGCAGCCATACACCTGATTCATCGCCAGCAGCACGCTCGCCGCACCGCACGTCGACTCCATGAACTCGCGCCGCGAGATGCCGTGCTTGCGTGCATGATCGCCGGCTGCCTCTTCAGCCAGCTTCAGCGCGAGCGCTGTCTTGGCTGCCAAAGGCTTCGGCGCGTACTCACCGTTGGTGGTCGAGTCGAGCTTGATCGAGAACCGCGGTGCGACGTCGGGATCGGCTTTGCGCGCGCTCATGCGCTAACGCTAAGCGGCGCGCTGCGATCTCCGCAACGCGCCGCCTTGCATTCATTGCGCTTCGAGCACACGCGCCACACCTGAGGCACTCGCGAGCGCTGTCAGGTGCGCGATCGCTGCACGCTTAGATCGCGTCGCACGGGATGCTGGGGTCTGCGAAACACGTCGGAGGCGGAGGCGGCTCGCCGCCGCAATCCTCATCGAGGCCGTCACACGCGTCATCGTCGCCATCGCCGTCGCCGCTGTCACCGTCACCGTCACCGTCACCATCGCCGTCACCATCGCCGGGCGGAGGCGGAGGCTCGCCGCCGCAGTCTTCATCCGGTTGGTCGCCGCACACGTCGTCGCCATCGCCGTCGCCATCGCCCGGAGGCGAGTCGTCGCACGCCATCTCACCGGGCGCGTCGAAGCGCTCGCCGTAGCCCGGACCATCGCCGCTGTGATTCGCGCCGGCCTTGACCCAAACGCCGACGACCGTCTTGCCAGCGTTTGCGCCCGTGCCGCTGAACGTCGCGCTCTGTCCGCTCAGCCCGTCGAACTTCTGCCGAGTGCCGTCTTCAAACTCGAGCACGACGTTCGAGAGATCCTTGCAGCTGATGATCGTGATCGAGTCGCAATCGAACGTGACGTCGATCCGACCGACCATGCCGCCGTGCTCGCAAAAGTCGGGGGGCAGGTCGCCGCTGTCGCCCGGCACGAAGCCTTCGCCGTCGTTCTCGTCAGCCGTGCCGTCTTCGTCGCCACCTTCGCCGGCCGCAGCCTCATCAGCCTGGTCGCTACGCAGCGCGGCTTGATCGGCACCGCTGAGCGATGACTCATCGCCGCACGCCACCGCGCCGAAACCCGCGAAGCTCACGATGATCGCGAGCACGCCCCCAAGACTTGTGTGTTTCTGCATTGGTTTCTCCAACGCCGGGCCAG
>Ga0193752_1001527_pt1 | contig 19084 bp, 18 predicted proteins | sample H1c1metaG_FD_144924 | JGI IMG/M metagenome (GOLD analysis project Ga0193752, IMG submission 144924) | Soil microbial communities from a riparian zone of the East river system, Colorado, United States - H1c1 | ecosystem: Environmental > Terrestrial > Soil > Riparian zone | place: USA: East River...
TGTCTCGTCCTGAAATAGGTTTACACTTTAAAACCTAGATTATGGGCATTAAAGAGACAATTATCAACGAATATTTAGAAGGGAAATTGGATTTCCGAGCACTTAGCCGTAAGCATGGTATCGGTAAGTCGACCATTCATGAGTGGGTTATGCAACATAGGGGTCATCCCCGGCGTGGCTCGACAACCCATAAAATGTTACATTTACCCCTTATGGAACAGCAAGATTCTCAGTCGAACTTGCCTACGGATGTCGCTACGCTTCAAAAGTTACTTACCGAGGAGCGCCTACGCACTAAGCTGCTGACGGCTGTAATCGAGATCGCGGAAGAGGAGTTAAAAATTCCTATTAGAAAAAAGTTTGGTGCCAAGCCGTTGAAAAAGTAAGGCGTAGCGAAAAATCAAGATGCTTGTCATCGCTATGTACACTGCTTGGTTACACCAGACAGGCATATTATTCCCAACAACAGTATCTCCAGTTACACAATTACAAGGATGATTTATTAATCCAGCAGGTTCATAAACACCGGCAATTGCAACCTCGTTTGGGTACGCGTAAGTTACTGGTGTTGTTGCAGGAGTTTATCGATCGCCATCAATTCAAGATCGGCAGAGACGCTCTTTTTGATCTGCTACGTGATCATGGATTGTTGGTTCGAAAACGAAAACGAAAGGCCAGGACAACTTTCTCAAATCACAGCTATCGCAAGTATCCGAACCTAATAAGAAAACATCAACCGGTAGGCCCAAACCTGCTCTGGGTAAGCGATATCACCTATATTGAGCTGAGAGTTGACTTTGCTTATCTGAGCTTAGTTACAGATGCTTACAGCAGAAAAATAGTGGGATATAGCCTGAATGAAACACTATGTGCTGACGGATCAATCCGGGCATTGGAAATGGCATATTCAACTGCAAAAGATCTAACGAGTTTGATTCATCATTCTGACCGTGGCATCCAATATTGTTGTTATGCATACGTAGATTTATTAGAAAAAAATGGAGTAAAAATAAGCATGACAGAAAATGGAGATCCTCTAGAGAACGCAATAGCCGAAAGAGTGAATGGTATACTTAAAGACGAGTTATTGCAAGAGCAGTACAGTGACTTTGCCAGTGCAGTGAGAAGCATAGACAGCGCTATACAGATCTATAATTCCTTGCGACCTCACTCTAGCTGTCAAATGCTTACACCCAATCAGGCTCACCAGAAAGCCGAACGATTAAAACGAACATGGAAAAACTACTACAAAAAAAAGGAGGTCGACATGAGTTAAAAAGGGTTTTTTTAAGGCATTCTCGGCTCAGAATAAACAAAAAAAACTCCGAAAGCCGGAGTTTAAAGATTATTCTTCGCCTGAAGATTATCCCTGGCAGGTTGCTCCTCAGCAGAGCCTGCTTCCGTTTATCTTCAAATCGAATGTAAAGCTATTTTAGTACTAAACGAAAGTGTACATTTATTACAGGATTATTACTAACTAGTGTAAAGTTATTTCAGGACGAGTCATTGTAGCGCGGACATCCTTGTCCGCCCTTGTCAGGCGGACGTCTTCGTCCGCAGTCATCCGCCATTGTAACATTGATCTCCGGATCTGTTCACCCTGATAAATATTCTCCATTGATATTTAAACTTCGGTTCAGATATTTGCGTCAACGCCGGATCTGGAGATCCGCCGCACAATAGAGCGGATCTGGAGATCCACTCTACAGTTTGTGCGCGGATCCGGAGTTTTACATTATATTTTTTTACGCGTGCGGACGAAGACGTCCGCCTGACAAGGGCGGACAAGGATGTCCGCGCTACAAAGGCGGATCTGGAGGTCCGCGCTACATTATAACCATGAACGAAACTTACTCTATTCCCGCCCGCTTTCGCCGCACAGAGAACATGCACATATTTTTTTGGATTTTGAAAGATATCAGCTGGGCAATGCTATGGCGGCCGCTGGGTATGATGATGCTGGTGCCAACACTTACCGTTGCTATCCTTATTACATGGCAAACGCGTAAAATTGTGTCAGAACTGTTTCACAATCTCGCCGTCGTTTTCTGGATTACCGCAAATGGTTACTGGATGATCGTTGAGTTTTTTGGATATGACGAGGAGCTTCGCATCTATACAATCATTCCATTCTCTATCGGGCTCTTTTTTATCGTCACCTATTACGGCTACATCTTACCTGGCGAAAAACGCAAACTCAGGCAACAGTAAAGCTCATCAGGCCGCAATCTTGTTCGAACTTAAAATCACAATAGGATCCTGTCTGAGCAACCTGGTCATGGCCTGGTACAGATCGGGCAACTCATGACGCATCCGGATCGGATTCTCAAAAAACACCTCAACACTCACTGCCCAGAATTCATGATAGTTTGTACCGGCATAATCGCCAAGTATATTCTTGACACCTTTCTGCATTGATTCGAAAATGGGACGCGCCACCTTAGAAAAGTTTTTAAACTCCTTCTTGAAATGTTTGTCCTCCTCAGTCTGCGTAATAAAATTTACATAAGTAAGCGCATGCCCCATCTCATGAAGCCCCACATTGCAATTTGGCGAAAGCCGTTTAACGCCTTTCATAAAATTGTCCCAGGAAAGATAAATGCCGCTGTGATCCACGTGACCCTGGAACGGGCGGGAATAGAACCCATAATGATAATCATCCTTCAGAATAAATATATCGCGGAAATAATTCAACATAAATTTTTCCAGGCCGAATGTAAGCTGCACGGCAACGGCGCTTACCAGCAACGGCATCTCCGCATTTTCAGTAACTTCGATATAATGAAATCGTTTTGCCTTTTTAAACAGGTAAGTCCTGAATAAAAATTTCCGCTGATCCTCAAGGTTCAGACGATTATAAAAACGCAGATGCGTGGAAATGATTGAGTGGTAAAAAGTTTCCTGTGATTCAAAGTTTTTAAATTGTCTTTTCACCTGAAGCTTGTCCAACCATTCTACTATTGGACTGTAACCCAAAATAATTCCAACCACAAATAAAGAAATGTACAAAATTTCCATAAGGTTCCAATTTTAGAGATAAGCAAAATCGGATACGATAAGTCAACATAAGTACTTCACAGAGTTGGATAATAATTTGGTCTTTCTGGAATGGAAACCTGTACTGTCAGGATGGGTCGGTCTTAGGTAGGGATTTGTTTAGAAAGGGGGGTCGGAAACATATTTCCTGACAACAAAATAAAAAGAATATTTCAAAAATGAAATAGAAGCGCAAAAAAGCTTTTCGTGTTTTCCCGTACCTTTGCCATCCGGATTTATAACTCTATGATTGTTAATGATTTTTAGAGCAATAAATTGACTAAAAATCTTAAAATTCAGGGATATATTTCTGGAATCCGGTAAAAAACTCCCAACACAAGCATAATTTTTATCATATCATGTATAGAACGCATACCTGCGGGGAACTGAGAACGACTGATACGGGCAAGGAAATTACACTGGCCGGATGGATTCAGACGATCCGGAAATTTGGAAAAATCACATTTATCGATCTCCGGGACCGCTATGGAATTACGCAATTGTTACTTGGTGAAGAATTGAACGATCAGTTGGACAACAGTCCGCTTGGCAGAGAATTCGTGCTCCAGGTAAATGGATTGGTTGCCGAAAGAAGTAATAAGAATCTTAATATTCCCACCGGCGAAATTGAGATCAGGGTTAAGACTTATACGATCCTTAATAAATCAGCAACTCCACCATTTACTATCCAGGACGAAACGGATGGTGGTGATGATATTCGGATGAAGTACAGATTTCTTGACCTGCGAAGACAAGCAGTTCGGAAAAACATCGAACAGCGTTATGCAGTGAACCGTTCTGCCAGGAACTATCTTCATGCCAATAATTTTATGGATATTGAAACTCCGTTCCTTATCAAATCGACGCCAGAAGGAGCCCGTGATTTTGTGGTGCCATCGCGTATGAATCCGGGGCAGTTTTATGCGCTGCCGCAATCGCCTCAAACATTCAAACAGCTACTAATGATCAGTGGATACGATAGGTATTACCAGGTCGTGAAATGTTTTCGTGACGAAGATCTGAGAGCTGATCGTCAGCCGGAATTCACTCAGATTGATTGTGAGATGAGTTTTGTTGAGCAGAACGATATACTTGACATGTTTGAAGGCATGGTAAAACACATATTCAAAGAAGTAAAAAACAAGGACATTACCGAAAAAGTTGAACGGATGACCTGGGAAGATGCCATGTGGCAATTTGGCAATGATAAACCAGACATTCGATTCGGTATGGCATTGTCTAATCTGAAATCGGCATTTCTGAAAGATGGAAAAATACAGGCAACAGGCGAACTTATAAACGGCAATGGTTTTAAAGTATTTGATGATGCTGAAACTGTTCTGGCTATAGCAGTTCCTGGTTGCAGTGAATATACTCGTAAGCAAACTGATGAACTAACGGAGTGGGTTAAGCGCCCGCAACTGGGAATGTCTGGTTTGATATTTATCAAATGTAACCAGGATGGAACATTCAAGAGCAGCGTAGATAAATTTTTTAATGAAGATAAATTGAAGGCTATAGCAGCTTCATGCAACGCCCGGCCCGGAGACCTGGTATTAATGCTGGCCGGAAAGGAAGAAAGAACAAGAAAAGCAATGAGCGAACTAAGGCTGGAAATGGGCGAACGACTTGGCCTGCGCCGCAAAGATGAATATAAATTGTTGTGGGTGCTTGATTTCCCTCTGTTCGAATATGCCGAAGACGGTAATCGCTGGGTCGCACGCCATCATCCGTTTACTTCACCAAAGCCGGCGCACATTGAAGTAATGATCAACAATAGTGAAAAAATTGAAGATGCTGCTAACTATCTGCAACATCCGTATTCCAATATCAAGGCAAATGCTTACGATATGGTACTGAACGGTAACGAAATTGGAGGAGGTTCAATCAGGATTTTCCAGCGTGATTTGCAGGAAAAAATGTTTGCAGCACTAGGAATGGACAAGGAAGAACAACAACATAAGTTTGGTTTCCTGCTCGGCGCCTTTGAATACGGTGCGCCACCACATGGTGGAATCGCGTTTGGATTCGACAGGCTTTGTGCTATTCTCGGCGGAAGCGAAAGTATCCGTGACTTCATAGCTTTCCCTAAAAACAACAGTGGCCGGGATGTTATGCTGGATGCTCCGGCAACCATTGATGAAAAACAATTTGAAGAACTTCAGATTAAACTTGACCTGAAATAAACAGCCCGAAACGGTGATTTTTATCACATGACTGCAATTACTTAAGAGGTATGAAAAATCTGATTATCTATCGCATTATCACCTATATTCTTTTATTTGTAGCGGCATTTTTATCGGTAGGCGTATTCACCAGTCTCCTGGCTGCGCTGAGTAATCCTGTTGCATTGCTACCCTTGTTTTTGATGGCATGTATAATTATTTATTCATACAGCAGCTGGCGTTTCCTGGTACGTGGAATTGATAAAAATATACCCTGTAAGATTACGCTGCGTGACCTGATTAAAGTGAATGGGTATGTCGCATTGGGCCTGGCATCGCTTTGCCTTTTCCAGATGATCGTTGTGTTGATGCAACCAGGCATGATAAACGGCATTTTGGAACAGGTAAAAGCGGCTCAGCCTGCAGGCCAGCAAATGAGCGAAGAAGTATTACTTAAATTGACTCATTTCGTGCTTCGGTTTATAATGGCTTACAGTTCATTGCTTATCATACATACCATCCTTACTTTCCGACTGCTTAAACGTTATCGTGAAGTTTTTGAACCTTCGGCAAAATAGAAGCATGGTTGTTATTAAAAACTACAGTAATGATCAACAAACAGTATTGTTTATTACACGGTAACCACTAAAAGGCAGCCATGACAAATCTCACCAGCCGATGGCGAATTTTCAATGCAATGAGTATTGTGCAAATGATTATGGTCATGTTTTTGCTGGTCATATCCATCGGCGGAATATTTTATGGCGACAATATGTTTTGGCGTCTGCTTGAGGGTGTTTGCTATGCTGCTATGATACTATTTCTCTACCTCGGTTTTACGATCCTGAACGATAACTATCCGGACACCCCATTATCTGTAAAACAAAAACGATATTTTAACATCCTGTTTCTAACCAATTTTTTGCTGATCGCTTTTTTGTTTGCTAAAGTATTGGTTCAATGGCGATATGTGAGATCTGTTATATCAGGATTTCATCTGGATGCAAGGAGTTATCTGATGGTCCTGCTTCCATTGATCCTTGCCATCCTGGTATTTGTACTGAATTTTATTTATCTCATTGGTATGTACCGGCTACGCATTATTATCCAGGAGAATAACATCAGGGAAATCGAGGATGGCTTTAATAATGACCGTTAAGAATAACTGTTAAGAAGATCTGATATGTCTTTGAAGTGGAAAATATTCAGGATTGTGAATTACCTCATGCTTGTTCTGGTTACAACCATTATGGGGTTTGGAACTTTTCACTTTATCAAAGACAATCAACCCACCCCGGCCGAAATATTTTACTTTATTGCTTTTGCTCTTGGTGGTATTGCGCTGATCGCAAATCACTGCAGTAACATTTATCTACTCGAAAAATTTTATCCCAATGAGGAATTAAGCAGAAATCATTTGCTGGTTATATCGTTTATATTACTGTCAGCCTGTCTCATTATCGGATTTCTTACCATCACGTATCTTATTACATTTTTTGAAGCAGTTGTTTATGCTATCAAAACAGACAAGATATTAACAAGACCTGTTATAGCCGCTTTTTTATTTGGTATGATTTTGTTACTCTGCTATTATATTTTCTGGATGCAGGTAGCATTGCGTAAAACGATACAACGTAATCATGCAGGATTTTACGCTTCGTTTCCTGAATCAAATTAATTTCAGAAAGACACTACATGAATTTCAAACTCATTTTCCTGGTATTATTATCCGGACAAATCTTCATTATCAAACCCGTGACAGGCCAGGCTATGGTGCAGGAGCCATCTGCAATCGAGGCTTCCAATCTGTATGATCAGCCCTACGGGTCGGATAAGAAGCAGAAAATGGATATTTTTTTGCCTGCCAACAGAAATGATTCCACCCGTCTGATGGTCATCATTCATGGTGGAGCATGGGTTCGTGGTGATAAATCAGAGTTTGCGCCTTACGTGTCGGCCCTGCAGCGACTGTTGCCGAATTATGCTTTTGCAAACATAAATTACCGGTTATACCGCAATGGAGCAAACCAGTTTCCAGCTCAGGAACAAGACTTGCAGGCTGCCGTACGCTATCTTGAATCCCGGCTTGGCGAATTCGGCATTTCTCAAAAATTGGTATTACTTGGAGCAAGTGCAGGTGGTCACCTGGCCCTGCTGCAAGCTTATAAAAATTCGGAAACACAGAAACCACTGGCAGTAATTTCATTTTTTGGGCCAACTGATTTGCTTGATATGTATCACAATTCTCCGAATCCCGATGCAAAACCGATGCTTGAAAGCCTTCTTGGCGGTTCACCGTCAACTTCAGCGGAAATTTATACTAACTCAAGCCCCGTGCAGTTTGTAAATAGGGAGTCTCCACCAACATTACTACTCCAGGGTGGCAGAGACAGGCTTGTAAACGAATATCAGGCGAAGATCCTGCAAAACAAATTAAATACCGCTGGTGTTATCAATGAACTACGGATCTATCCTGAGGAAGGTCATGGCTGGTCCGGCCCTTCTCTATTTGATTCTTTTGCAAGGATCACCGCTTTTCTAAAGAAAAATGTAAAATGATGCCCTGCCCGATACAGATTATAATTGAATCATTATTAACAGATAGAATTATCGCATTTTTGCAATCGAATTACTAAATAATCAACTCGGGATGAAACCACCATTGGCAGAAAGAATGCGGCCTGAAACGCTCGGGGATCTGGTAGGACAGGAGCATCTTGCAGGTAACAAAAGCATTTTACGCACGTCCATTGAACAGGGCAAGATACCTTCAATGATATTATGGGGGCCACCAGGAACTGGCAAAACGACGATAGCTAACATTATAGCTCATACGCTGCAACTACCATTCTATACTTTAAGCGCCATCAGCTCCGGCGTGAAGGATGTACGTGAAATTATAGAGACATCAAAATCCAAAGATCATGCGATTCTGTTTATAGATGAAATCCACCGCTTCAATAAAGGTCAACAGGATGCCTTGCTGGGTGCTGTTGAAAAAGGCATCATCACTTTAATTGGAGCAACAACTGAAAACCCTTCATTTGAAGTGAACAGTGCTTTATTAAGCAGGTGCCAGGTTTATGTTCTGAAACCATTGCAGGATAAAGATCTGATTAAGTTGCTGGAAATTGCAATGAAAAAAGATGATGCATATAAAGATTTGAAAATTGAGCTGCAGGAAACCGAAGCATTGATTAATATTTCCGGGGGTGATGCAAGGAAATTGCTTAACCTGTTTGAACTGGTGGTAGATACACTAAGCAATGACTCAACCATTTTAATCACCAACGCAGTGGTGATGGAAATCGCACAAAAAAGAATTGCTTTATATGACAAGAGTGGCGAGCAACATTATGATATCATCTCGGCATTTATTAAGTCAATCAGGGGAAGCGATCCGAATGGAGCTGTTTACTGGCTTGCCAGGATGATAGAAGGTGGAGAAGATGTGAAATTTATCGCCAGAAGACTGGTGATTTCTGCAAGTGAAGATATTGGCAATGCAAATCCAACGGCATTGGTTCTTGCCAATGCTGCATTTGATGCAGTAAATAAAATTGGATTTCCTGAATCGAGGATCATTCTTTCGCAGTGTGCAGTTTATCTTGCAAGTTCACCAAAAAGTAATGCATCTTATATGGCAATTGATCTCGCACTTGGAGCCGTTCGACAGCACGGCGATTTGCCGGTACCATTGCCTATCAGGAATGCCCCGACTAAGCTGATGAAAAATCTTGACTATGGTAAGGGTTATCAGTATTCGCATAGTTATGAAAACAATTTTTCGGCCCAGGAATATTTGCCGGATGAAATTGCCGGGTCAACGTTTTATGAACCTGGAAAAAATGCAAGGGAAGACGAGTTAAGAAAATATTTAAAAACACTTTGGAAAGAGAAGTATAAGTATTAACATTGATGCCCTCCTGCGAAGGAGGGCAGCGAGCGTAGCGAGCGGGTGGTTGTTTTTTGGACTTACACCAGTTTATAGAATGCGGTCACCAAAGAACAACCACCCCTGTCGTCTTCGACGCCTTCCCCTCCTTCGCAGGAGGGGAGTAATATCTTTTATGAACTGGACATTAAAAGAATTTTCACAACTTAACGTACACGAATTATATGCTATACTTCGTTTACGCATTGACGTGTTTATAGTCGAACAGAACTGTCCATTCCAGGACGCTGACAACAAAGACCAGCAGGCATATCATTTAATGGGGCATGCTGATAAGGAACTCGTTGCCTACTCGAGACTGCTACGCGCCGGCATTTCGTATCCGGAAGCCAGTATCGGAAGAGTTATAAGTGCTTCTTTTGCGCGTCATTCCGGAATTGGGAAAAAACTCATGATTGAATCGATCGATACCATTTACCGTTTATATGGACAGCAGCCTATCAGGATCGGCGCCCAGCTGTTTCTCAAGCGTTTCTATGAATCGTTTGGCTTTCAACAAAGTAGCGAAATGTATCTCGATGATGGAATAGAGCATATCGAAATGTTACTCAATTAGATAAACATAAAAACCGACTTGACGCTATTTTTTTTTAACACTTCACACATAAATCACAAAATTCTGCGTTTATAAGTTTGTACAGCCTGGTCTTGCAATGATGAAAGACTGGAATCTCGACCATCTGAAAACTAAAATCTAATATTCAATGAAACAGAATCTACACTCTGTGTGGAAGTGTTTGTGCCTGACACTCCTTAGTTACACCTTTTCCCAGACTTCTTCTGCTCAGGAACAAGTCTCATTTTGGGAAGCCGGTATCACCCTCGGACCATCAAACTTCCTTGGAGATCTCGGAGGTAATGTCGGTAAAGGGACTCCGTTTCTTAAAGACAATAACATTCAAAAGACAAAACTTACATTTGGTGCATTTGCTACCTATCAACCCAATGAATACTTCGGTCTGAGGCTTTCAGCCAATATCGGAACTCTTGAAGGTGATGATGCAATTATCAAAGGCAAAGGTGGTCTTGAAGAAGCCAGAAAAACAAGAAACTCCAATTTTAAATCTCCACTGTTAGAAGGATTTTTTGCAGTTGAAGTTTATCCTACCGCTTTCCTTGAATACGAACCATCTGATATCTTCCACAAACTTCGTCCTTATGGATTAATAGGTTTAGGTGTTTTTCATTTCAATCCAAAAGGTAAAGATCCTGTTACCGGAAACTGGGTACCATTGAAACCACTTCATACCGAAGGACAGGGCTTTCCTGAGTTTCCTGAACGTAAAGAATATAAACTTACACAGGTCAACATACCGATGGGCTTTGGTGTAAAATATTTTATCAATGAGTCAGTAAATATCGGACTTGAAGTAATTCATAGAAAAACATTCACAGATTATATCGATGATGTGAGTACAGATTATATTGATCCGGCTTTGTTTTATACCAACTTGTCTTTACCACAAGCCCAGCTTGCACAAAGAATGTCGAATAAATCTATACCAGTTGGTGGAAACGTAAATGGTTTCACAACAGGTAATAAAAGAGGAACTCCGACAAACAATGATGCTTACTATTCATTTGGTATCAAACTTGGATTCCGTCTGGCGAATGATCGTTATGGCAATTCAACACGTTGTCCGGTTGTTTTCTAGATTGAATGATGTCGGGAATATTCCGGCTTGTACAGTAATTGAATATGAAACTATCCGTAACCCCTAAAAGCTACCAACCAGGTAACTGGCAGATTTTTGTCCTGACCTGTTGCGTACTGATTTTTTCCTTACAAGCGCTGAAGGCCTGTGAGAAAGAGCAGAACAGCGATACGATCCTGGTGCAAAAACAACAGGTGAGCAGGAAGCATGGCATCAGGCTTTATCCCGATGCGAGTCAGCAGGTATTATTTTTTGGAGCAAAAGGTATTTACGGAAAAGCTTATCAGCTATTTATTTTCGATGTTGAAGACAAACTGGTGAAACAGGTTAACATCAAAAACAAACAGACAACCGTTCTCGAAAATATTGAAAAAGGCGATTACCTATTCGAAGTGTTCAGTGATGACGAGCGTATAGAAAACGGACGAGTAATCGTACGATAAAAATTTTATCCGATAAGCGGCAGGGAAATTATGCAAATCTGATATCTGGTTAGTCAAAAAACCTGATCCGTTCCCTATCAAGTGCCCCGATAATAACGATTTTCGTAATTACTCCCTGCACTAGCTTATTGGATTATAAAAGTCTTCTGGTAGATTCCAGTATCCTCAGTAGCCGGCGATGAGCAATTGCCGGCTATTTGTTTTTGTAATGTGCAATGGATCTCCTGATCCGTTGACCTTAAAAGCTGCCTGGTATTGATATTAATTAAGGGCTCCAATTTGTTGCTGAGCGGATCTGGAGATCCACTCCACAGATCTCCGGATCTGGAGATCCGGAGCACATCATAAAAATATCTCCGCAGCCTCCTTCCAGTTATTAATCCTGTCGTAGTCTTTAATTTCAAGATTGTGTGCTGAAGTAAACATATATGGTTTACCGGTAAAATACTTTAGGTTCTTGACATGATCATCAATCATATAGTCACCACAAACTAATCGCTTATCGCCACATAAAGCAATTTGTCTCCAGGTGAAAAAAGGAAAATGCTCCATTAACCACTCATACTTTTCAATAAGCGAATTAGGAAATTCCATGGCAGCAGAAACTATAAATATCTCATAGCGCTTATTCATCTCTTCCAGTACACTAACACTATCCTTTATTACGGGAAGATGCCGGAAAAAGCCCGGAGCGTGAATCTTATCAAGCACTATCCTCTGATGCTCTTCCGGAAACCCAAGTACCCATGAACCGGCGAGCATCTTCTCATAATTTATAGGTTCATTATAATGTTTTTCATACCAGTCTATCATCATTCCCATTGGGTCAGCGATAACTTCATCCATATCAATTATAATCCTCTTCATTCAATTCATTTTACCAATTATTAACCTCTGTTATAGTTATTTCAATTCAACTTTCAGAAACTTTCCGGTATGACTCGACTTTACTTTCACAAGGTCTTCCGGAGTTCCTTCAAATAAAATTAATCCACCTCCATCTCCGCCTTCAGGACCGAGATCTATAAGATGATCAGCGACTTTGATAACATCCATATTATGTTCGATCACCAACACGGTATTGCCCCGATCGACCAGCTTGTTCAGGACTTCCAGCAAATGACGTATGTCTTCAAAATGAAGGCCTGTTGTCGGTTCATCAAGAATATAAAATGTTTTGCCTGTATCCTTCTTTCCAAGTTCTGTAGCAAGCTTTACCCGCTGCGCTTCACCACCGCTTAGCGTTACTGCCGACTGTCCCAGGGTTATGTAACCGAGACCAACCTCCTGCAATACTTTTATCTTCCGATAGATATAAGGTACGTTCTGAAAAAATTCTACTGCTTCATCAACAGTCATATCCAGCACGTCGCTGATCGACTTGCCTTTATATCTGATTTCAAGCGTTTCACGGTTATATCTTTTTCCCTGGCATTTTTCGCAGTGCACGTATACATCGGGAAGAAAATTCATTTCAATAACCCGCATGCCCCCACCCTCACAGACATCACACCGTCCGTTTTTTACATTGAAAGAAAATCTACCGGCAGTGTACCCCCGGATCTTCGCTTCGGGTACGGAGGCAAACAAAGTCCTGATATCAGTAAAGAATCCACAATAAGTAGATGGGTTGCTTCTCGGCGTTCTTCCTATTGGGCTTTGATCAATTTCAATCACTTTGTCAATGTGTTCAAGACCTTTTATGCTTTTATAATTTAAGGGATCCGTCTTTGAATTGAAAGCATGCTGGCTAAGTATCGGGTAAAGTGTTTCATTAATAAGCGTTGATTTACCACTTCCACTTACCCCGGTAACCACTATTAACTTGCCCAGCGGAAACACAGTATTTACATTCTTTAAATTGTTCCCGGTTGCTCCTCTAAGGTCCAGCATTTTACCATTTCCTTTTCTTCTTTCCGGTGGTACAGGTATAGACTGCGTGCCATTCAGATAAGAAGAGGTAAGTGTATCCAGCTTAAGCAGCGATTCAGGTTTGCCCTGTGCCACTATTCTTCCACCGTGTGCACCGGCTTTCGGACCTATATCAACCAGGTAGTCGGAAGCAAGCATAATATCCTTGTCGTGCTCAACAACTATAATACTATTGCCAATATCACGCAGATTAGTAAGCGCTTTTATCAGCCGGTGATTATCGCGTTGATGGAGCCCGATACTTGGTTCATCCAGAATATAAGTAATGCCCTGCAGCTGAGATCCGATTTGTGTTGCAAGCCTGATGCGCTGAGATTCACCGCCACTAAGAGACCTGGACGGCCGGTTAAGGCTAAGATAATTTAGGCCAACATCAAGAAGAAACTGCAGGCGTTCGCGTATTTCCTTGATTACATCTTTACCGATAACATTCTGTTTATTGCTAAGCCTCTTTTCAATATCATTAAACCACAACATTAATTTGTCAAGATTCAGATCACTTAGTTCAGAAATATTTTTTTCGTCAACCTTAAACCAGAGGCTTTCTTTTTTTAATCTTGCACCATGACATTCGTCGCAGGTTTTAAGTTCCATGAACTTTTCAACCCATTCGCGGAGTGAATCACTTGTGCCACCAGCGAACCATCTTCTAAGCTGTGGTACTAATCCTTCAAACTCTGTAGGATATATTTCCGTCGACCCAATCACTTCATCAAAGTCTACAATATCCTCAAGCGGACCGGTTTCATTACCATATAAAATAAGATTAAGTGATTTCTCACTCATGTCTTTAACTGGCTTATCAAGACTAAATTTATTTTTCTTTGCAAGCTGCTGAACCTGTTTAAATATGTGCGTTTCTCTTTCCCCGCCAAGTGGAGCGATGGCACCCTCGTTTATACTATAAGAACGATCTGGAATAATTGCATCAAGACTAATCTGATATACCTTCCCAAGGCCTTTGCAAACAGGACAGGCCCCATAAGGCGAATTGAAAGAAAATGAATTTGGTGACGGCTCTTCATAACTCAGACCCGTATCTTCACACATCAGCTGTTTACTGTATTGAATAATTTTATTGTCGTCATTCAATAAAATAAACATGAGGTCCTTTCCGGTTTGAAGTGACTTCTGTACACTCTGGCTAACTCTTGTTCTGAGATCATCGGTGACAGCAAGTCTGTCGATTACCACTTCAATATCGTGAATTCTATACCGGTCGACCTGCATTTTTGCAACGAGATCTTTAACTTCCCCATCTATCCTTACCTTAACATAGCCCTTCTTACGGATGTCTTCAAACAACTCCCTATAGTGTCCTTTACGGCCCCTTACCAGTGGTGCGAGTAACGTTATTTTTTTCCCTTTGAATTTTTTATAAACATTATCGACGATCTCTTCCTCACTGAACTTAATCATCTTTTTACCGGTATGATAACTGAATGCTTCGCCAATCCGGGCATAAAGCAAACGCATGAAATCATAGACCTCTGTGATCGTTCCGACTGTTGAACGGGGATTCTTATTAGTTGTTTTTTGTTCAATGGAAATAACGGGAGAAAGACCAGTGATTTTATCGACATCAGGTCTTTCCATGTCGCCGATAAATTGTCTGGCATATGCACCAAAGCTTTCCATATACCTTCGCTGTCCCTCAGCATAAATTGTATCAAAAGCAAGAGAAGATTTTCCACTTCCGCTAATGCCTGTAATAACCACAAGTTGATTCCTCGGTATACTTATATCAATGTTCTTAAGATTGTGAACTCTGGCTCCGAATACCTCTATTGACTCATGTTTGTTAATACTATTTCCATTTGTTGATGCCAGTACCTCAACAACTTTTTCTTTTATTTTTGCCATAATTTTTTGCGAACGGCAAAGATACAAACAAATCATATAGTCTCTGGCCAATAAAAGGGCTTTTTATGCACTATATAATCTGATTTGAAGCACATTATAAGCGGAATAAAATCCTAATTAAAAGCTAAATTTTTATGGGTATCAGGAACCCCGGTAACAGGGAAACCTACTTGTTTACCATTACAAATTTGATTCATTAAATATTAGTTTATAGCTTGTTACGCCCTTTGGTATGATCTTTGAAAATCACGCCTCAGAACAAAATCAACAATATGAAAACACTAAGTAAGTCTCTGGTTTCTCTGGCTTTGATTGTAATTATTCTCTCCGGCTGTAAAAGCATGAACAAAACTCAAAAAGGTGCGGTAATCGGAACTGCCGGCGGTGGCGCGGCAGGTGCCGTTATTGGCAGAGCATCAGGCAATACTGCCCTGGGTGCAATTATCGGTGCGGCAGTCGGTGGAGTGGCCGGGGCCGTTATTGGTAGAAAAATGGATAAACAGGCTGAAGAAATTAAAAAAGATGTTCCTGGCGCCAAGGTTGAAAGGGTTGGCGAAGGAATAGTTGTTGAATTCAACAGTCAGATATTATTCGCGCACGACAAGTCTGATCTTTCATCTGCAGCGCAAAACAATCTGAATGAATTGCATCAGATTTTAACAAAATACCCGGACACTAATATTGAGATCCAGGGACACACAGACAGTGACGGAACCGATACATACAATATGACATTATCTGAAAGAAGAGCTTCTTCTGTTGCAAGTTTTTTAAGAGAAAAAGGTGTGCCGAACGGCAGGATTTCAACAAAAGGATTTGGTGAAACCGCGCCAAAATATTCAAATACTTCGGAAGACGGAAAAAGTCAGAATCGCCGGGTTGAATTTTTGATCACTGCAAATGAAAAAATGAAAAGTGATTCTAAGAAAGAAGCGGGATCGGGTAATTAAAAACCGGATCTGGTAACTGAACCCACTACCACTTTAAAACACCTACAGCTTTAAAAATTAGTCTGCGTAATCTGTAATCTAAAATAGAAAATTATGAAAAAACTAAGTTTGGTATTAATGGGAGCCATCAGCCTGTTCACTCTGCAGAGTAAGGCTCAATCGCAACAAGTTGAAGTTGGCGGAACTACTTTCGGTGTACGCGCGGGGGTTAACTTTCAAAACATTAATGGCAAAGATGGAGATAACAGAAATTTAGAAAACAAACTTAAAACAGGTTTCCATTTTGGGGTAAATGCGGAAATACCTGTTGCCCCGGATTTTTATGTTCAGCCCGGATTGTTGTTCACTACCAAGGGTACAAAATATGACGATTTTGATGACGCCACGCTGAACCTGTCTTATCTTGAATTGCCTGTAAATTTCTTATATAAGCCAACTTTGGGTGTTGGAAAATTAATTGTCGGATTTGGTCCCTATCTGGCATATGGTCTCGGCGGAAAACTGAAAAACGACGACGATGAAATAGATGTAAAGTTTAAGTCTAAAATCGGAGATGAGCCGGATAAAATTTATTTAAAACCTTTTGATGCAGGCGCCAATTTTGTAGCCGGATATGAATTTTCAAACAGATTTTCTGCACAGTTAAACGCTCAACTTGGGTTAGTGAATATTGAATCTAAGAGTGAGAGCCTGCCCGATGATGATTCAAAAAGTAAGAATACGGGATTTGGTGTTTCTGTGGGGTATAGGTTTTAAAATACTGAGCTGCCCTCCTGCGAAGGATGGCGGCGAGCGTAGCGAGCGGGTGGTTGTTCTTTGGTCTTCGAAAGTAATCAGTATGCGGTTACCAAAGAACAACCACCCCATGCCTTCGGCATTTCCCCTCCTTCGCAGGAGGGGAGCTTAGTCTACCAATTTAGCAGACTTTTTTTTGGAGAATTGAAATTCTCTTTTATATTTGCACTAGTTCTTTAATCATTCTTATCTAGAAAGGCTGAGGGTAATGGCCCTGGGAAGCCTTGACAACCTGTTGCGATTCAATTCGTAATAAGGTGCCAATTCCATCTCCCTAACGGGAGGCAGATAAGTCAGATTCAATGCTCATAAATATCTTCAACATATTTTTAAGCTCTTCTGACTTTACGGAAGAGCTTTTTTTGTACCTGTCATGGTAGAACTGGAGCTGTATCCGCTGATAAGAAATGTTCAAACGCCGGGTAAAACCGGTATTGTTAATCATTTTAAACAGTAAAACATTTTATTATGCAGGATTCAACAAAACTCATTCACAGCATTCCGGTAGATGAATTAACAGGTGCTATCTCGGTTCCGATTTATCAGACATCCACATTTGTTCAGGAAGCACCCGGCATTAACAAAGGATACGATTATGCAAGAAGCGGCAATCCGACACGTGCTGCACTGGAGAGCATCGTTGCAGAACTTGAAGAGGGAACCGTCGGGCTTGCTTTTGGCAGCGGCCTTGCTGCCATTGACGCTGTGCTAAAGCTTCTGAAATCCGGAGATGAAATTATTGCTGTTGATGATATCTATGGCGGTGCGTTCAGGCTTTTTACACAGGTATATGAAAAATTTGGAATTACGGTACATTATGTTGACGCTACCCACCCGGAAAATATATTCAACGCCATTACTCCAAATACCAGGCTTATCTGGATTGAAACGCCAACCAATCCAACACTAAAAATTGCAGACATTCAGGCTATTGCAGTTATCGCTAAATCCAACCGGTGTTTGCTTTGCGTGGATAATACTTTTGCTTCACCCGCACTTCAAAAGCCTCTTTCGCTGGGAGCTGATATTGTAGTACACTCAGCAACAAAATATCTTGGAGGGCACAGCGATATCATCGCGGGACTGGTCGTCGCAAAGGATCCCGAGCTGGGCGCTAAAATCAAATTTATGCAGAATGCCTGTGGCAATATTCTCGGTCCGTTCGACAGCTGGTTGCTGATAAGGGGTATTGAGACCCTGCCTCTGAGGATAAAACAGCATTGCAGCAACGCCCAGGCTATTGCAGAATGGCTGGAAGCGCATCCCGCCGTAGATAAGGTCTTTTATCCGGGTTTGCAATCACATCCAAATCATCAAATTGCAAAGAAACAGTCCAGGGGATTTGGCGGCATTGTATCCTTCACCTTAAAAAATGACACGGAAGCAGCTGCCACCGCTGTGGTTACATCCACAAAACTGTTCAAACTTGCGGAAAGTCTGGGAGGGATCAAAAGTCTTCTTTGTCACCCTGCCCAGATGACTCATAAGTCAATTCCAGATAAAAAACGTCATGCAGCGGGTGTTTCAGACAGCCTCATCAGGCTAAGCGTGGGCCTGGAAGATGTAGAAGATCTTATTGAAGATCTAAAAGAAAGTCTGGTAAAACAACAAAAAAATACCACTTTCGGTTATATTTTCGAATCTGAAGCCCCTTTAACTTTACAAAAAGAAACCAATTAATCAGGAATGAATTAATCGGTCAGCCAATCAATGAATCGATCAGATCAAGCGTCAAAAATTCCAACATCCCAGAAAATATATCGGTCAAAAAATCTATGAATTTACCAGATGGGGATTGATCAGTTACATAATCAATGAATCATCGTTCAATGAAGTATTTAATTAACGAATGAGTATTCAATGAATTATTTAATTAATTAACGAATGAATAATCAATGAATGTCATAATCACCGAAAGTGTTCTCTAACTTAACTCTTAAAAAAAATCTATCATGAGCAACCTTCAGTTTGAAACTCTACAATTGCATGCCGGCCAACAAATTGATCCGACGACAAAATCAAGAGCTGTACCTATATATCAAACGACGTCGTATGGTTTCGACAACTCGGAACATGCCGCTAATCTATTCGGTCTTCGTGCCTTCGGAAACATCTACACCCGGATCATGAACCCTACTACTGATGTGTTTGAGCAAAGGATGGCCGCTCTGGAAGGCGGCGTTGCGGCACTAGCCACAGGCTCCGGGCAGGCGGCGCAGTTTCTTGCATTGAATAACCTCCTGCAGGTAGGCGACAACTTTGTCACTACACCCTATCTGTATGGTGGAAC
>Ga0193752_1001528_pt1 | contig 19081 bp, 17 predicted proteins | sample H1c1metaG_FD_144924 | JGI IMG/M metagenome (GOLD analysis project Ga0193752, IMG submission 144924) | Soil microbial communities from a riparian zone of the East river system, Colorado, United States - H1c1 | ecosystem: Environmental > Terrestrial > Soil > Riparian zone | place: USA: East River...
AAAAATTTGTCAAAAAAAGGGTAAAGTATTATAGATGAAAAAAGCTTATTCTGTTACCGAATTACTAAACACTTACAATGCTGAGGCACGAAGCATCTCTCCAAATCATTAGTTTTATAATGCATCTCTTTATACAACAGAACTGAGATCCTTCGTACCTCAGGATGAACAAAGATCCCGGGCATAATTTAGATCTCGGTTTCAAACAAACTTTTAACTGATAACCATCTGTAGGATCGCTGGCATATTATCCCCTTCTTTATCCATTCCTGAAATACAGGAAATGGTAAAATCCATGTGTGATAAACAAAAGCACGGAGGTCCGGATGGTGAAGGTCTTTACACTGATGCCGAAAATAACCTGGTACTTGGCCACCGCAGGCTGGCGTTGATTGATCTAAGTCCCGGCGGACACCAACCGATGCCTTATGCCAATGAGCGTTACTGGATAAGTTATAATGGCGAATTGTATAATTATAAGGAGATCAAAGTCGAATTGGTTGGAGCAGGTTATATTTTTCAATCTGCAAGCGATACAGAAGTGATATTGGCAGCATTTGCTGCATGGGGTACCAATGCTTTCCGGCGCTTTAATGGCATGTTTGCCTTTGCCCTTTGGGACAGTGAAAAAAAAATCTTATACCTGGTAAGGGACATGTCAGGCATAAAGCCTCTTTATTATTCACTTACCGACAAAGGCCTTTGCTTTGCTTCCGAGATCAGGCCGTTCGTCGCAGTGCCCTGGTTAGATAAAGAAAATAAAAACTGGCCCGTTTACCTGCTGGCTTACGGGCATATACCCGAACCTATTACTACCCTACAGGATGTAAAGCCATTGCCCAAGGGTAGTTTTTTAAGATATCATCAGCAAAATGATAAATGGGATATTGAACTTTTTGCTTTTGCCGGTTATGGAGAAAAAATAAAAGATAGAGAAGCCGCTAAAACCTCTATAAAAGAAGAGTTATTAAGTGCCGTGCAGCGCCATCTGATCAGCGATGCGCCCATCGGTGTTTTTTTAAGTGGGGGCCTTGACAGCAGCATCATAGCTATACTGGCGGGATATTATCAAAAAACCACACTGAAAACACTCTCCATTATTTTTGAAGAATTAAAGTATTCTGAAAAAAAATACCAGGACCTCATTATTGACAAGCTAGAATGTAGTAATTGGCAGGAAATACTTACGGGCAAAGAATTTCTAAAGCAATTTCCAGGCATCATTGATGCCATGGATATGCCCAGCTGCGATGGGATCAATACTTGGTTCATCAGTAAATATGCTAAAGAGAGTGGTTTGAAAGCGGTTTTATCAGGTGTGGGGGGTGATGAATTATTTGGAGGTTATCCATCATTTAACAGAATAAGTAAAGTACACTGGATAGAAAAGATACCGTCAGCGCTACTTCGTTCAGGACGCTATTCAGGAGCTAAAAAAATCAAGCGGTTGCCATATCTAAGCCTTGGAGGTGCTAAGGGGATGTATCTTTTTTTGCGTGGACAGTTTACACCATCGGCTATTGCCAGGCATTTGAATATGGATGAGCGGGAGGTTTGGGAAATACTTGAAGCCGAGCCAAAACTGGATTCAATTTCAAATTTAAGTTCTGGAAACCGGGCCAGTTGGATGGAAACAAATCTTTATATGCAAAACCAGTTACTAAGGGATGCAGATGTGATGAGCATGGCCCATGGCATTGAGATCAGGGTGCCTTTCCTTGATAAAGATTTTGTCAAACTGGCTCATAATATTGCATCGGATGTTAAATATTCGGGAACTTATCCCAAGCAACTATTGATCGATAGCTTTAAACATTTGTTACCGGAACCTGTGTGGAACCGTGCCAAAATGGGCTTTACTTTTCCATTTACTGAGTGGATGAGTAATAGTTCATTTGTGAAGGATACAATGCACACAGCTGGTGCTACCGGCGCTGCCGATTTTAAGTGTTTCACTAACAGGCAGATGCACTGGTCGCAGTTGATGTCTTTGTTGCTGCTCAACGTGAGGCGTGAATCGTGAATTGTTGAACAGTGTTACAATGCAAAGGGATTTTAAATTATCAGGCTCTTAACCACAAACCACAAACAATAAACCCATCAAACCGAAAGTACTTTTCTTAACACTTCGTATTTTTTCTGCCACTGGTGGTATTGAAAAAGTGTGTCGGGTATTAGGTAAAGCGCTTGTTGAGCTAAAGCTTCAATATGGTGGCTCGGTGCGTATCTTTTCAATGTATGGCGAAAGGAATAACGTAAACAACAACAATTACTTTCCACAAACGGTATTTAGAGGATTTAATAACAATAAAGTTGGTTTTGTGATCAATAGTTTTTTTGCCGGCCGCAAAGTAGATGTGGTGATCATGAGCCATATAAATTTACTGATCCCCGGAATTCTCATTAAATTAATTAAACCAAATGTAAAACTAATCTTAATAACCCATGGTATAGAAGTATGGCGGCATTATCCCGCCTGGAAGGTTAAGATCCTGAAGCGTATTGATTTTTTTTTACCCGTAAGTCATTTTACAAAAAACAAGATGATGGCTTTATACGGTTTACCTGAGGAAAAATTTTCAGTGTTGAATAACTGCCTTGATCCTTTTTTGGAGCGACCCCTGCAAAAAGGGAAAGCCCGGTTTCTGCTGGAGCGATATGGATTGAATATATCAGGCCGGATCCTTATTACAGTTAGCCGTTTAGCTGATACGGAACAGTATAAAGGTTATGATAGGGTATTGAAGGCCCTCCCCGATCTGTTACAAGATTTTCCCGATCTGCGCTACATTTTGGTAGGAAAATATGACCCTAATGAAAAAAAAAGACTGGATGCTATTATTAACGAACTGGGTTTGGAACATGTTGTTGTATTTACCGGTTTTGTGTTGGATGAAGAAATTGCTCAACATTTTTCCTTAGGAGATATTTTTATAATGCCCAGCGAAAAGGAGGGCTTTGGTATAGTATTTATTGAGGCCATGTTTTATGGTTTACCGGTAATCTCCGGTAATAAAGATGGTAGTGTGGATGCTCTTTGCAATGGAGAATTGGGCACTATTGTTAATCCGGATGATCCTGACGAGCTTACGGATACTATCAGAAATATTCTTGATAACCCTTCAATTTTTTTGCCAAACCAGGCAAAACTGCAGGCACATTTCAGTTATGAATTGTATAAGCGGAAATTGTATAAGTGTATGAAAAGAACACTTAGTGCTGAAAACAGATCATTGAGCTAGGCGGATTATGGAAGCAAAACAAAAAAAAAATATCATTTTCATCAATACACATCCTATACAATATTTTGCGCCTTTATACAAGTACTGCACAGAACATGGGTTGCCTGTAGAAGTTTGGTATTGTTCAGATGAAAGTATGAAGCCGGTAACAGACACTCAGTTTGGTGTTCCTGTTCAATGGGATATTCCTTTGTTGGAAGGTTATAAATCTTCGTTCTTTAAAAACTACTCCTGGAAGCCATCGCACTTTAACGGTTTTTGGGGACTAATAAACTTTGGTATCTGGGGTAAATTAATTGCCCGGCGTAAAAGCTTGGTCATTATTCATGGATGGTCAAACATTACCTTCCTGATTGCTTTTGTTATTGCAACATGCAGGGGCCATAAAGTTTGTGTACGGGCAGAAACCCCCTGGAACCAGGAATTATTAAAAGGGGACAAAAATATCCGCTGGAAAAAACTATTCCTGGGTAAATTGCTTTTTAGTTTTGTGGATTATTTCCTTTATATAGGAACACAGAATAAGTTGTTTTATCAAAACTTGGGTATTGCCACCAATAAATTATTTTATACGCCTTATGCTGTGGATAACAGTCGTTTTCAGGAGGCAGCCAAAATGTATCTTCCACAAAAAGATGCATTAAAACAGCAGCTTCAAATACCCGTTGGAACCAAAGTAATATTGTACTCTGGAAAGTATATGCAAAAGAAAAGGCCTTTAGATATCATTCGGGCATTTCAAATGCTGAACAGGCTGGATGTATGGCTGGTAATGGTTGGCGACGGTGAACTAAGACCCGAAATGGAGGCACTCATCAAAAAGGAGAATATTAACAATGTACTGCTTACGGGTTTTATTAACCAGTCTCAGATTCCAAAGTATTATGCGGTGGCCGACGTGTTTGTAATGTGTAGTAATGTTGGCGAAACTTGGGGCCTCTCAGTAAATGAAGCCATGAATTTTAACCTGCCTGTAATTGTATCAGATGTTTGTGGCTGCAGCAGTGACCTGGTGCAGCATGGCAAAAATGGATTCGTTTATCCTTGCGGAGATATCAGCCGGTTGAATGAATGTGTAGGAAAAGTTTTAGACGACACTTCATCTTACAAGCATTCTACGGTAATGATCAATGAATTTTCCTACGAAGAAACAAGGCAATGCCTTGCAACAATTTGTTAACCCGATGAGTTTTACCAGCATTGTAAAATACACAAAAGAAAATACGGCCAGTAAATGGCGAGTACCATTTTATGTTATAAAAGGTATGTATTATTTTTTACTCAAAAAAGTTTTGCCCGAAGGGAAAATTACTGTGAAGGCTTTTAACGGGTCTTCTGTTTATTTGCTGAAAAATAACAGTTTTACTTCGGTATTTACTTATGCCCAAATACCGGAGTCGGTTGATATAAGATTTTTGCGGGCGCATATCCATCCCAATACGGTTTTACTCGACATTGGTGCAAATATTGGCGCTTACTCCATTATGATGTTGGATGTGTGCAGTAAAGTTTATGCTTTTGAACCACACCCTGTAACCTTTAAACATCTAGAAAAGAATAATGAGCTTAATGGAAATAAAATTTCGTTGGTTAATAAGGGCCTGGGTGATCAAGAAGCCCTGTTGCCGTTTACCAATATACAAAGCGAAATGAACCATATCATTAAAGAGCAGGCAAATAAAACAGCTGGTGATATAGCTGTGCAAATAACCACACTGGATAATTTTGCCGAGCAAAATTTAAGTAAGAACGACCGGTATATCATTAAAATAGATGTAGAAGGATTTGAAGATGAAGTGCTGAAAGGAGGGGTAAATTTCTTTTCAAATTACAGTATTGATGCGATGGTAATTGAGGCAGATGATAAAAGAAGAAATAAGATGATCGAAGAATTAATTTCGAAAGGGTTTGTTTGTGAATTTTCCGATAATTCAAACAATATAAGAGCTTACAAAAGTAAACAGTTAATTAATTAAAAAAGAATCAGCATTTAATGTCAAGAACTATCAATTGGGTATCTGCACTGGATGTTAATAATAAATCCCTGCTGGAAGACCTGCAGCACAAAATGGTTAATTTTTATTCAAATTCTGGAACTTACTATGAGGATATAGATTTTAATTACAACATCTGGGATGATCTTTTAATGTTACCCCAGCAGGATATTATTGATAAACTAGCCGAGGCTCAAACTGTATTGGAGATAGGATGTGGCAAAGCTAATATTTTAGCGAAAAGCAGAGAACTTGAAAATAAATACAGTGGTATTGATTTTTCGCCGGAACTTATTAAAGCCAATGAAAAAAAATATGCTGGAGCGGAGTTTAAAGCAATAGATGATCCTAAACGATTTCCTTACCCCGGTGAAACGTTTGATGTGGTTTTTTCTCATTTTGTTATAGAACATACAATATATCCTCATGTATTTATTGATGAATGCATACGGTTATTAAGACCCGGAGGAACACTGTTGATCCTTTGTCCTGATTTCTTGTCAAAAAACAGGATTACATCTCAAAGAGTTGGTTTATCCCAGGGGGCAGGTAAAAGCAAATTGAAAGAGGGTAAAATTTTAGATGCTTTTTTAACAGGTGTTGATAATAAGATCAGGTTGCCGTATATCTGTGCTAAAAAAAGAAAATTGGCCGACCTTTCGCCCCAATTCTATATAAATCTTAACCCTACCTGTTTTACCGATGTGTTTATACCGGATGTAGATGCTGTTTATGTTACCTACGAAAAAGAAATGAAAAAGTATGCAGCCGATAGAATTAATTGGATTGAAGTACCTGAAGCGGTGGCTGAATTTTGTAAAAAGCGCAACTTACTTTATTTAAAGGGAATCAAATGCAATCAAATTTAATTGATCAAAAAATATCCACAACGGAAATGACTAAGAAAGCGATTGTCGTTTTAACTAACGGAATTATTTCAAAATATCAACCAACCGAAAGCACAGTTCATCGGCTGCAAAAAACAGCTAGAATTTATACAGCCGGGGATTTAATAATTACAAGTACCGGGTATACAGTTAACAAGAGCCCTGTTTTGGATGAAAATGGCTTTCCCGTACCAGAGGCGGTGGTCGCTTCCCGGTATTTAGTAAATGAACTGGCCATCCCTGAAGAAAACATTATAGCCGAAACATTTTCAAGAGATACCATTGGTAATATATACTTTATATTTTCACTGGTGTTGCTGCCAATGGGGATTAAAAATGTATGCATTGTTACATCTCAATTTCATATGAAAAGAGTTGAGGCAATTGTTGCCTGGATACAACGGGTATTTAATTTACAGGATATAAAAATAGATTTCGAGGAAGCTGAGAACCCTGTATTTGCTAACGAAACTACGCAGCTGATCCGTGATAGGGAAGAACGATCAGTGGAAAATATTAAATTATTAAGCCAACAAGTTACCTGTGCCGGAGATTTTGTCAGATGGCTTTTTTTAGAACATAAAGCATACTCCTTTAATTTTGACCCACAACCTGTTGCATATGAAATACAGCAGGCTTACTAATTATTTATAAATTTTGAAAAATGAAAAAAATCCTAATTACCGGTGGTTTTGGTTTTATTGGAACCACCCTAACTCATTTGTTGGTTCAGGTGGAAGGCAACCACGTGCATGTGGTTGATGATATGTCCACATCACCTGTTTTGCTGGAAGATTACCTGCAGCAGATCGGGAACCCTGCCAATCTTACCTATGATATTACAACCGTAAAGGAATTTTTTGAGCGGGATAACGTAGGCCTGTGGGATCAGATATATCACCTGGCTTCACCCGTTGGCCCGGCAGGTGTTTTAAAACATGCCGGAAATATGGTGAGGGAAGTTGTCCGGGATTCTTACCTGATCATGGATTATTGTTTACAACATGATGTTAAGATGCTCGACATTTCAACGAGTGAAATATATGGCGGAGGGCAATCGGGCTATTGTCCTGAAACCACGCCTAAAATCGTACCGGCTAATACTACGGTAAGACTGGAATATGCCATTGCAAAACTGGCTGCTGAAACTGCCATCATAAACAGTTGCAGGGCAAAAGGATTAAAGGCAACTATTATCAGGCCTTTCAATGTTTCGGGGCCAAGGCAATCACCCAAAGGTGGATTTGTGTTGCCACGTTTTATGCAGCAGGCCCACACCAACCAACCTATAACTGTTTTTGGGGATGGTAGTGCCATCAGGGCTTTTACGCATGTAAAAGATATGGCCCGGGGAATTATACTGGGGATGGATAAAGGAATAAGCGGAGAAGCATATAATATCGGCAACCCGGCTAATAAAACGAATATCCTGGATATGGCCCAAAGGGTAGTTAAGGTTTTAGACAGTAGTTCTGAAATAATTTTTGTTGATCCCAAAACCATTTACGGTGATTATTATGAAGAGGCCAATGACAAATTCCCGGATGCTGAAAAAGCTAAAAAGGAATTGGGATGGTTTCCCGAGTTTGATATTGACACTACCATTATGGATGCTTATACTGAATATGCAAGGCAGGTAAGCCTCGAAGTTTTAAAAGATAGTATATAATATCCTGATGTCTTTTCCCAAAGTTACCGTCGGTATGCCTGCTTTTAACCGGGCACACGTATTAGGAGATACTATTCAACAGGTTTTAGACCAGACTTTTCATGATTTTGAATTCATTATTTATAATGATGGCTCTGCAGACAATACATCAGAAATTGTCAACTCTTTTAAGGATCCCAGGATAATTTTTCTTGACAAAAAAAACCTGGGGCCACCATACCCTTTAAATGCAATACTCGAAATAGCTACAGGCGAATTCATTATTATTTTGCATGATCATGATTTTTTTCATCCCCAGTTATTAGAAAAGTCTGTAGCTGCTTTGGAAAAATATCCAGCTGCAGGTTTTGTGTTACAGGGCAGTAGCTGGATTGATGAGGATGGTGTATCCGGCTACACAGAAATGCTGGAAGATATCCCTGAATTCAACCAAGGCAGGTCTTTTGGCGAAAAAATATTATTGGATGAGAAAAAATTTTCCTCCATATTTCATGCCTGCAGCATGGTTCGCAACTCTGCCTATGAAGCAGTAGGGAAAATGTATGATCCTGCATTTGGATTATATGCTGATGTTGATCTATGGTTACGGCTATTGAATAAGTTTGATTTTATTTACCTGAAAGAAGTGTTGTTTAAATTCAGAACAAGAGAAGTATCCGGGCATTTTCTTTCGGGAAGAGATTTTGACGTGGTAAACTGGGTTTATTTAATTCATCAAAAAAATCTGCAATTGTATTTTGGCGAATCGTACCTCTATTCCCAATACCATTTATTAATAGAAAGTAAAAAAGCAAAGCAGGATCTGCAGCTTACTTTAAAAAGTGCAGGACAAAAAAATAAAGAATCTTTTTTAAAAGGGCTGCGATTGGTTGAAAAGAGTAAGCATCAATCACATTTGTCTCGTATAGTGGCAGGTATAGTTGTTAAATGCAGGTTGTCCCGGCCTGTTATTTTTTTTGCTTATCATTTGAATAACTTCAGAAAAAAGAGATTCGTAAGTTGAAATGCTTCCTGTGGGGCATTTAATTTCTGAGTCTCATTTTATGCTAAATAAATTTTGAGTTTTTATAATGCCAGAAATTCCAATAGTTGTAATAACGCCTGTAAAAAATGAAAGTTGGATATTAGATAATTTTCTCCGGACGACTTCAATGTTTGCAGATCATATTATCATTGCCGATCAGTTTTCAACAGACGAAAGCAGGGATATTGCCGGTAGATTTGAAAAAGTTGTATTGATACAGAATGACAGGGAAAAATACGATGAGCAGTACAGGCAAAAGTTGTTGATAGATAAAGCACGGGAAATAGTTCCCGGCAAAAAAATATTACTGGCACTTGATGCCGATGAGATCATAACAGCCGATTCTCTTGATTCACAAGATTGGGAGCAGATGTGTTTATTGGATCCCGGTACTGTATTGAGATTTGAGAAACCGGATGTTTTAGCAAACATGCAAACATGCATCAGGCATAGAGAATACTTTACACTCGGTTATATTGATGATGGGGTAGACCATTTAGGAAAAAAAATCCATAGTGTAAGAATCCCCAGGTTGGATAACTCACCTGAAGTTGATATTGAATCCATAAAATTTATGCATTTGGCTTTAACCAGGCCATATGAATACGCTGCACGGCAGCGATATTACAGTATGGTTGAAAATATTGAATCTATCAGCCCTTTTTACCGCAGATTGATCAAATATTCTCCAAGACTGGTAGATTATATTTCCCAAAGGGAAATAACAAATACTCCGGAAAGCTGGTTTGCAGGATGGAAGAAAGCTGGAATTGATTTAACAGCAATCAGATCCTCGGAGTTTAATAACTTTAATGATATGGTGTTACAAAATTTATCAATTTACGGGCCGGGTAAATTTTACTTTGATGACATTTGGCAAATAGACTGGAAAGTGTATAACAGCAAACGTAATATTATCAAATCCAAACGAGGGTCATTAAAATCTCCTTTACTAGTAAGAACATTGCTGTCAACAATAATTTATTGCATAAAGCTTTTAAGGTAATGAATGATACCCAATCACGAGATCAAACCAGGCTCTCATATAAAATTATACGCTGTTGAAGCTGCGGTTTAATAAAAGAACAGCGGAAAGTATGGGCTCTTCTAAATCTGTAGAAAAGAGAACCCTTGAGAGTACCATAGCAGGCTTCATACTTTTTGTATTAACTTTTGCACAATCAATCATTCTTGTTCCTGTTTTTTTGAAGTTCTGGGGTACTGAAAAATACGGGGTATGGATAACACTTTACGCTTTTGTCAGTCTAATGCGAACTTTAGACCTGGGACATCAAAACTATGTCGGTAACGAGTTTAATAAGCTTTTTCATACAGATAAGGCAGCAGCTAAAAAAGTAATAGGTTCAGGTATCCGGATTGCCTACATGTTGGGCTTCCTGGAATTGTTGACCTATTTGGTAATACTCTTGTTTGGCATACACCGGCAGGTAACAGGAATTGACTTAAAGGCATTTCCGGTTGCTCCCGGCCTGCTGGCAATGCTCATCCTTTGGTTGCTTGTGGGCAGTGTTGGCGGGATATTGGTCCGTATGATTATGGCAATGGGGAAATATAGTCGTAGTATCTACCTGAATATGATCAGCAAAGTTTTTGAGATCATGGCCATGTTGGCCTGTGCATATTATAATACGAGTATCAACATACTGTGTTATTCGCTGGCAGTAGTTTATTTCTTATATACGCTGTATGTTTTTTATGATATCAGGAAACTGATGCCTGAATTTTATCCTTGGTTGCAGTCAGGGTCGTGGAGGCAGGGTTTTGCAGCACTTTCAAAATCAATGGTCCTCACTATTAATAATTTTATTGAGCAATTCAATAATATGGGATTGATACTCCTTATTTCAAAAATGTTGGGGCCTTTATTGGTGCCGGTTTTTACCACCATACGCACTATAAGTAATACCGTGGTTCAGGCAACAAGTCTGGTACTAACCCCGTTGTCGCCGGAAATTACACGTTATTATGCCACCAACGATCATCACAAAATAAATAAGGTGGTTGAAACGAATTGGTTTGTATCAGGGCTGCTGGTTAATCTTCCGTTTATTATATTAACGCCGTTTGTCGGCTACCTGTATGCTATCTGGACCAAAAGTAAATTACCCTTTGATCCATTACTGTTCTTTAGTCTTACGCTTAGTGTTTCAGTTATTAATTTTGGCCGTTCTTATCTTACTTTATTAACCGGTATAAATGCCTTGAAGTCACTACTGCTTGTAACTGCCTGTAGGTTTGTATTGTTTTTTGGTATTGGATACGTTTGCATACAATGGTTGGGCCTTCCCGGCATTGGGTTGGCCATTTTATTTGCAGAAATAATAAGTTCGGTTATTTTGCCTTATTTGCTTTATCACAAAAAAATTGATACCGGTTCAACATTTGGTACAGTTCAAATAATGGCCTTATCGCAAACCGGATTACTTGCTTTATATTTCCTGCTTTACCGGCAAACCACTATTAACCCGATTTTGCTCCTGTTTATTTTTACCGCAGCGATTTTGGCAATAGGCACCGGGCAATGGATAATGCTTGATGCAGAAGTAAAAGAACGGTTGCTTAAACTGATAAAAATAAGAAAGTAGCATGTCGAACAGAACCTTCATTTCTTAATATTTTAAGTGTTATTCAACCGGTTAGCAACCAAGTGAGATTTATTTAGTTATTACATGGCAACACTCCTTCAAAAATTTACCGATCAATACTACCTGAGAGGGCTTCCTAATATTTTATACAGGATGCGCTCTTTGTCGGCTAATCCTTCTAAAATTTACAAAGATCCTGATGGTATAAAAGTTCAGCTTGACCTGGATAACTATTTTCAAAATAATATTTTATATGGATACTATGAGTATGCGGTCAGAACACTTATAAAAAGCAAATTGAAGCAGGGAGACTATATGTTGGATATTGGGGGTAATATTGGTTATATGGCAATAGTAGGAGGGATAAGTGTAGGTAAAAATGGAAAAGTACTGTGCTTTGAACCTAACCCGGATGTATTGCCTCAGTTATTGGATAATTTAAAAATAAACGGACTGGAAAATGTGGAGCTAATAAAAGCAGCTGCAAGTGATTTTGAAGGTACGGCCGATTTTTATTGCGGAGTTGAACACGCACTTTCAACTTTAGTTGAAGGTACAGGGGTGCTCGAAATTAAGAAAACAATAAAAATTCCGGTTACAACAGTTGATAAGGTGTTAATTGAAAAAGGCTTATCTCCTGAATTATTTAATTTGATAAAAATAGATGTAGAAGGATATGAATTCCATGCCCTTCAGGGCATGTCATCAATATTAAAAGCAGGAAAAGCAAGTTTTATTGTTGAAAATAATCCACCAGCCCAAAAACAAATCGGGGTTGATTTAAGTACCATTCTGGAGACTTTTTTCTTTCCTAACAGGTATAAAGTCTTTTGGATCGAATCAAAAACTAATCAAGCCTTATTTTACAAAAAGAAAGTGATCATGGAACACATTACACCTGATAATGTACATGAGTATGTTGAAAAATCTGGCGACTTTTTTGCTGAACCACTTTAATATATAATAGTAAACTTATTTCTGTAAATACACAGTTTTTTTATTCCCAAAATATGTGTAATTGTTATGATTAATTTAATTTGCCCGCGAACAAAGCAATTACTTCAGCTTTCGGATAATGGAACTGAATGGCACAATGAGAACGGTACAATCAATTATCCTTTTAAGAATAATGTAGTTCAATTTTTGGCACAGCAGGATGCCTTTTACGAAGGCTCATATTTAAACCGAATTCATTTTTTACCGGGCTCAGAAAGCTGGTTTCATCAATGGCCGCTATGGTTGATCAGCAATGGGTATTTATGGGAAGTTAGAAAACAATTTAAGCCCAAAAGCACGCTACTTGAATTAGGCTGTGCCAGCGGGGTAGATTATTTTGGCAGCAGGTACGAAATGATCGGGCTGGACCTTTCTTTTACCTCATTGGCAGGGCTGCATAACTATGCATACGCATTGCAGGCAGATGCTACCAGGTTACCTTTGGCCGATAAATCAGTAGATGGTATTATCAGCAGTTATTTTTGGGAACATATACCACCGGCAGTTAAAGATGAAATGCTTGCAGAATTTAAACGGGTTTTAAAACCCGGAGGGAAGTTGGTTTTTTTATATGATGTTGAAACCGATAATGCCTTTGTTAAATTACTTAAAAAAACTAATCCACAAAAGTACCAGGAACTTTTTTTAGACAAAGATGGCCACTTTGGTTACGAAACACCTGCGGATAACAGGGAGAGGTTTATGAGACATGGGTTTCAAATAAAAAAGCATTTCGGTATGGAAAGAACCTGGTTTCAATCCAATTCAGTGTATGAAAAATTCAGTCACCTGGGTGGCTGGAAAGGCAGGATAGGGAAAATAGGAAAAGTATTAGGACGTTACCGTTCGCTTAATTTAATGAATATCTTTTTTGTGCGCCTGATCGACGAAACCGTGGGAAGATTATTTAACGAAAAAAAGTCCAGGATCATTATATCTGTTCTTCAATATAAGGCATGAATATTTTAGTAGTTGGTAAATTTTATACAGAAGGTTTTGCAACCCATATAGCCGAAACCTTTGCTGTCATGGGGCATAGTGTAACCCGCTTTGCGCCAGGCTTTAAACAAAAGCAGGCCAAAAGTAAATTCGATTTCAGGTTTCAGCAACTGCAAAGCCAGTTATACCAGTTTTATACTTACACTGCCCGGTATACAGATAAAAGGTTAAAGCAATTAAAGGAAATGGTGCAGGCCGGAGAGGTTGATTTGGTTTTAAGTTGTCATGATTTTTTGTTTCCGGCTGAAGTCACATGGCTGAAACAAAACACAAAAGCAGTTGTTGCCATGTGGTTTCCGGATGCTATGAGTAATTTTGGCAAAGCCATGTTTTTAAACGCCTCTTACGATTTTCTTTTTTTTAAAGAACCCTTTGCAGTAAATATTTTGAAAAAGGAAATGGGTTTAAATGCGTATTATCTGCCCGAATGTTGTAACCCTGAATATCATCACAAAGTACAACTATCAAACGATGATGTAGAAAAATATGCCTGTGATATAACTACAGCAGGTAATTTGCACACGGCAAGGGCGGCTTTATTTAATAATCTGGTAGAGTATAATGTGAAAATCTGGGGGAATCCTCCTCCCAGGTGGATGAATACCCATTTAATTGAAAAAATGATTTGTAATGAATTTGTATCTAACGAGGAAAAAGCTAAAGCGTTTTTGGGCGCAAAGATGGTGATAAACAATATTCATCCAACAGAATATCAGGGTATAAATGCAAGGGCATTTGAAATTGCCGGTTGTGGCGGTTTTCAATTAATTAACGGCAGGGAAGTCCTGCCTGAATTATTTTTACCGGGAGAAGAATTAATTGTATATGACAGCGTTGACGGATTAAAAAAACTAATTGCGACCTATATTAATGAGCCTGCTAAAAGGCAACGGGTTGCTGAGAATGGTTTTAAAAGAGCACATCTGGATCATACCTATGCCATAAGGCTTAACCTGATGCTGGCAACTATTTTTGGACAGGCGGGAGGTTTTAAATCAGCTTTAATAAAATGAGAGCAACCAACGTCCTCTTTTTTACTTTATCATTAATCTTCGCGTTTTTTGATCCGCTTGACCAGGAAGCATATCGAGTTTATATGCTATGCGGTTTTTTCTGGCTGTATAATATCGGACAGTTTTACTATTTACCAGACAAGAGGTTCTTTTTTATAAAACCCATATTTTGCTTTTTTGTTGCAACATTTCTGTCATCGCTTGGCATGGCAACCAATTTTTTTGTTGTAAAAAATCAACAGGAAATATTTGCACCCGAATTTAATTCGGGCCAGTTTATGATAAAAGATTACGGGATATACCTGAAAACACTTCTTGCCATCAATATTGCTTCAATTGCTGCCTGGATGGGTTACCAGAGTTATTGGGGGATTTCGTTATACAAGAAATACGCCTATAATAGTATTTATGCCAGGGTATTTAACAGTGAGATTGATAACAATAAATTACTGATTTTTGGTTTACTGGCTTATTTAATAAAGGCATATTTATTTAGCATCGGCCTGTTTGGGCGGATGGTTGATGAAAGATTTTTCGAAGCAGGTGTAGGATACAAAGATGGCAGTCAGCTAAGGATTTTTGCAAATGCTTCTCTTCTTTTTTTATTTCTTTTTGGAGTTCATACGTTCAGGAATTTTAAACAGAAAAATATTTTAATTCTTGGTGTTTGTCTGGCCATTGAGTTGGTGTATGGATTTGCTTATGCGGCCAGGAGTGCGATAGTTTACCCGTTTGTATTGGTTTTTGTTGCTCATTATTTTGTAAGACGCAAATTAAATGTAGGCATGATAGCCGGGTTAGCCGCTGTGGTGTTATTTGCTTTTAGTGTGGGGCTTGATTTTAAAAATTATGCATTGAGTACCGGCTATCAAAAGGCGAGCAATCCACTGGAAGCTATCCAGGAATTTGGTGCATATAAAGAAGTTTATACGGACTATAGTGCTACCAGTGCAGAGGAGGGTTATCAAACATTGATGGGAAACTCAAATCATAGCCGTATTGCTGCCATTGCGATTAAATATGAGGACGATGGGAGGAATAACATGTATAAAGAAAAAGCACATCCTGGCTTTTTCTTGTCGTTTTTAAGAGTGCCCCTTGATGCGGTCGTTCCAAAGTTTTTGCAGGGAACAACAGAATTTCCATGGGGGCTTTGGTTTAAAGACGAAGTACTGCAACATAATACCCATATTATATACAGTATTGGTATGACTTCTATTGGATTCCTGTATTTTACGGGTGGGTTTATTGCTATATTCCTGGGGTTTTATTTTCAGGGAATCTTACTGAGGTTTAACGAACAGTTTCTGTTTGAAAAGAAAATTCTATACATTTTACAATTTTTAATTCTTTTTTCGTTTTTGGTAGAGTTTGACAGTGTTGTGTATGCTATCTACACGAATTTGATCAGGGTTTTGTTTTTATACCCGGCAGCCTACTGGTTACTGGCAAAAAAAAATAACTGATCAGTAAGTATTAAGGGACCCTAAAAATTATAAGCGTGTATTACCTGACTATACTAAGCCCAAAGGTTTAAATCAATTATTTATTGTCAACCAAACAAAAAATCCTTCAGATAACAGCATCCTATTACCCATCTCTGGTTTATGGAGGCCCCACGGTATCAATTAACAACTTATGTAAGGCTTTGGTGGCCTGCGGGCATGATGTTCTGGTTTTAACAACAACTGCAAATGGAAAAAAGGAACTGGATGTTAAAGCCAAAGAAATTCAGATCGTAAACGGGGTGCCGGTAATTTATTTTAAACGATTAAGCAAGGATCATACTCATTTTTCACCTGCTTTGTTGAAATACCTCTGGAAAAATGTTAAGCATTTTGAAATAGTACATATTCACTCCTGGTGGAATTTAGTATCAGTTTTGGCAGTGTTTGTATGTTACTTGCGTAGAAAAAAATTTATCTTAAGTACAAGAGGTACTTTAAATGAGTTTTCTTTAAAGAAATCAATTATCCGAAGAGCTTTCATTCAATGCTGCAATGTTACTGTGTTCAGGAATGCTGTTTTTCATGTAACCAGTAAAAAAGAGTATGCCGAAGTTGAAAAAAGCATTAAACGGATTCCTGTTATTATCCCTAATATAATTTCTTTAGCACATAGAAATTTGATAAAAAAGAAACAGCTCCTGAAATTAGATCTGGTCTTTTTGGGAAGGTTACATCCCATAAAGAATCTAAACCTGCTTTTAAATGCACTCAAAAACGTTGATTTTGATTTCAATTTGCATATTGCAGGAGATGGTGAACCTGAATACGTCATGCAATTGAAAAATCAGGTAATAGAAAATGATCTCGAAAGCAACTGTATATGGTATGGGGCTATTCATGACGAAAAGAAAAAAACAGAACTTCTTGTAAATGCTGATTTATTGGTGCTGTTGTCTTCAACAGAAAATTTTGCGAATGTGGTTATTGAAAGTCTGGCAGCAGGAACTCCCGTATTATTATCTGCTGATGTTGGCCTTGCTGACTATGTTTATAAAAATAAACTGGGGTGGATTTGCAGAACAGAAGCAGATGATATTCTACGTAAATTGAATGAAATTCATAATTCACTAAATGAAATACTAAGAATAAATAAAGAGGCCCCTCCATTGATACAGAAGGATTTTGATGAAGTGACCTTAACGAATGCGTATATAAATCTTTATTTCTCCATAATATCTAATTCAAAGAAGACACTATTATATAATGAATAGCAAGCTACCTATAACTGTTATTATACTTACTTTCAATGAAGAAAATAATATTGTTGACTGCCTGAATACGCTAGCGGGAATATTTGATGATATCATCATAGTCGATTCTGGTTCTACCGACAAAACATTAGAGTTAGCAAATAAATATGAAGTAAACGTTTATCATAATGCCTTTATCAACTATGGCCAACAAAGAAATTGGGCATTGTTAAATGTTGCTACAAAATATGACTGGATCTTAAATATTGATGCAGACCATAGACTTACACCTGAATTTATTGCAGAAATAACCATGTATTTTAAGAAAGGGATACAAGATAATATCGTTGGCTTCATGGCTTCAAGAAAGACAATTTTTTTAAATAGATGGATTAAACATGGGGGGCATTACCCTGTTTATCATGGAGTATTATTTAGGAAAGGATTTGGTTCTTGTGAAGAAAAGGAGTATGACCAGCATTTTGTTATCGATGGTAAAACAATAGTTTTAAAGGGAAATATAATTGATATAATAGCTGATAATCTTGATACTTTTACTACACGACATAACAAATGGGCCACTCTTGAAGCCAGAGATATATTAGCGTTAAAAACGAAGGAAATTAAAACAATCAGGCCCGATAAGAAAGGTAATTTAATGGAGAGACGACGATATCAAAGATTGCGGTATTATCGTTACCCGATTTTCTTAAGGGTCTTCATTTATTTTTTCTACAGGTATATTATCAAGCTAGGATTTTTGGATGGAAAACAAGGGTTGGTTTTTCATTTCTTGCAAGGATTTTGGTTCAGATTTCTGGTAGATGCTAAGATTTATGAAAAGAAGTTTGAAAGTTAGTTTTTATAAGGGAGTTGTAAAACTCTGTTATGTTTTTTGTTCTTTTTAATTAATATAATGCTTATTTTTTTAAATAATATCGATTAAGAAAAAGATGCCAGTTATTAATACCGGGTTTATGGGACAATTTTTTAATAAAAGGATCCTAATTTACTTGCTGAAATTCATCGGGATATTTTGTTTTTTTTACTATGGAACGCTTGCAATTATTGGCTTCTCGGCACGGGGAGGCTATTATAGCAGTTTTATTGACCATTATTTAAATTTTATTCCGGCTTTTCGCAATTCGTTGTTAAGCTGTTCAGAATATTTCCTTGCGCTGCTTGGCTACGATAGTTATCGGGCTAATGTTACGCAGTTGCTAATGGTTGGTGGTGGTGGAGTAAATCTGGTGTATAGCTGCCTCGGTTATGGAATAACCAGTTTCTGGCTGGCCTTTGTTTTTGCGAATGCCGGCAATTGGAAGAAGAAGTTATTGTGGGTGCTTGGTGGGGTAGCAGTTTTATACATCATAAATGCGGTGAGGATTAGCTTGGTGGCATTGGCTTCAAATAAACGCTGGACTTATCCGTTGGGTTGGGATCATCATACCTGGTTTAATGTGGTGGCTTACCTGGTTATTTTCGGGATGATTTATTGTTATGACAAGTCATTTAAAATAAATTCAACAACTAAATAGAGGAGGATGCCTGTATATTTAAGTAAATATAACAATAGTTGGTATAAACCTGGTTCGGCATTTAAACGCTTTGCCTGGCATTATACCAATGGGTTATTTTTTAAATCCGGGATATTTCCATTTTATGGCATAAAGATTTTAATTCTAAGATTATTTGGGGCAAAAATTGGCAAGGGGGTATTGATAAAGCCTTATGTCAATATCAAGTATCCATGGTTCCTCGAAATTGGTGACCATACCTGGATAGGTGAAAATGTGTGGATCGATAACCTGGCTTCTGTTAAAATTGGTTCCAATGTTTGTATCTCACAGGGGGCTTATTTATTAACGGGCAACCATGACTTTAAGAAGGTTGCTTTTGACCTGGTCGTTAAACCCATTACTATTGAAGATGGGGTATGGGTCGGGGCCAAAT
>Ga0193752_1001529_pt1 | contig 19076 bp, 18 predicted proteins | sample H1c1metaG_FD_144924 | JGI IMG/M metagenome (GOLD analysis project Ga0193752, IMG submission 144924) | Soil microbial communities from a riparian zone of the East river system, Colorado, United States - H1c1 | ecosystem: Environmental > Terrestrial > Soil > Riparian zone | place: USA: East River...
TCCACCGCTCGTCCACTCGCGAATACAACTCGCATACACGTGAAAGGAAACGTGTTGCACCCGCCGTCGATCGAACTATCCCCTCGTTTCGCCGAGGTTGCTGAATGACGCGCGAGACACACCATCGCGAATTCAGCAGTTCCTCACAGGACTGAAACGGTCGACTCATGCAACTGAAACCTGAAATTGAGACGTTCCATCGGGCCCAACCTGGAGGCCTCGATGGATCGCGTACTGCCGATCACGGTACTCACCGGCTACCTCGGCTCGGGCAAAACGACGCTGCTCAACCGCATTTTGAGCGAATCGAACGGCACGCGAACGGCTGTCATCCTCAACGCATTCGAGGAAGTTGGGCTCGACCCGCAACTCGTAGGCCCGAACACAGATGGCCCGAGCACGGATGTCACCGAGATCGTGCAAGCGAACAACGGCTGCATCTGCTGCACCGTGCGCGATGACCTGGTCGGAACGATCAAACGCCTGCTCGCCAAGCGGGACCTGGCGGGTCCTGACCGCATTGTCATCGAAGCGAGCGGCCTCGCCGACCCCGCGGCGCTGATTCGGTCCTTTTACCTCGACGAGCAGATCCGCACCCAGACGCGCATCGACGCGGTCGTCACGATCGTGGATTTGCGGCACATCATCGGGCACTGGAATACGCGCGAGGCGTGCGAGCAAATCGTGTTCGGCGACGTGATCCTGCTGAACAAAGCGGACCTCGTGAGCGAGCCCGAGCTGTTCGCCGTCCGCGATCGGATTCGCCGGATGAACCCTTACGCGCGAATGCACGTGACGAAACATTGCGACATGCCGCTCGCTCAAATCATGGACGTATCCGCGTTCAGCTTGAGCCGCGCCCTGACGATCGACTCGCAGCTGCTCGACGACACCGCACACGCCCATGACGAGGAAGTGAGCGCCGTGTGTGTCGCCCGCGAAGGCGTCGTCGACGTGCCGCGACTCACACGCTTTCTGCATGCATTCGGCCAAGAGTGCGCAGCCGATCTTTTTCGCGTCAAAGGCATCATGAACGTGACCGGCGATCGCAAGCGGCTCGTCGTACAAGGCATGCATACCTGGCTCGAGACGCAACCAGGCAGCGCATGGCAGCCGCAGGAGCCGCGCACGAACCGGCTCGTGTTGATCGGCCGCGCGCTCGATCGCCCGTCGCTCGAACAAGCGTTTGCGGCCTGCATCTCGCCGCCAGCCGAAGCAGCGCGGCCTCACGCTTGAGCTGCTGGCAGCATCTATACCAAAGCGTTTGCCTGCCGCCCTTGAAACGACGGCACCGGTAGCGCTATGTGGGCACGTGGCTTAGCGGTGTATCGGCCATGTCGCTCTCTTTCGGTACGCACCCTTCAAGGAGCGTTCACGCGTGGTAGGACGCTTCGATCTCGAACCTGCAACCGCTCCGCAGTCCGTTTCCGGTGCAAACGGCGATGCAAGCTCGACCTCCACGCGCGATCAGTGGTTGTCACGTTTGCTTCGTCCCTTCGGTCAGGTCGAACCGAGCGAAGCGCTCAGCGCCACGGTGATGGCGGTGAACGTGTTTCTCCTGCTGTCCTCGTATTATCTGCTCAAGACCGCGCGTGAGCCGCTGATCTTGTTGGAGGGCGGCGCCGAGGTGAAGTCGTACGCCTCGGCCGGGCAATCGTTACTGCTGCTGTTCGTCGTACGCGGCTACAGCGAGCTGGCTCGCAGGGTCGGGCGCATGACGCTCGTCTCGACCGTCTACTTGTTCTTCGCCGCGAACCTCGTGTTGTTTGCGATCCTGGCCCGAACCGAAGTGCGCCTCGGCGTCGCGTTTTATCTCTGGGTCGGCGTGTTCAACATCACGGCGATCTCGCAGTTCTGGAGCTTCGCGAACGACATCTACGATCCCGAGCAAGGCAAGCGCTTGTTCGGCATTCTCGGCATCGGCAGCTCGGTGGGTGCGGTCGCCGGTGCAGCGGTGGCGAAGCGCCTCGCCGCGCTCGGTCCATCGACGTTGATGCTGGTCGCAGCAGGCCTGCTCGTCTTGTGCGTCGGGTTGTTTCTGATCGTGCACCGGCGCGCGCTGCGGGTCTCGAGAGACCGCAATGAGATCGCGACGGAGCCGATCGCAAAAGCCGGGATTCGCGACTTGTTGCAGAGCAAGTACTTGCTACTGATGGGCGGGTTGATGCTGCTGCTCAACTGCGTGAACAGCAACGGTGAGTACCTGCTGGATCGCACGCTGCTCGAGACCTTGCACGCGAAGGGCATGGATCACAGGGCCGCGATGACGTTCATCGGCGAGTTCAAGGCCGACTTCTTCGGCTGGGTGAACTTGATCGGCGTGCTGCTTCAGTTGTTCGTGGTGTCGCGTATCATGCAGTACTTCGGCGTGCGCCGCGCGTTGTTCGTGCTGCCGTTCGTAGCGGCGCTCAGTTACGGGACGCTCTTGATCGCGCCGGTGCTCGCTCTGGTCAAGATCGGCAAGATCGCCGAGAACAGCCTCGACTACTCGCTTCAGAACACGGCGCGACAAGCGCTGTTTCTCGTAACGTCGCGAGCCGAGAAGTACGTCGGCAAGAACATCGTGGACACGCTGATCGTTCGGATTGGCGACGTGATGTCTGCCGGTCTCGTCTGGAGTGCGGCGCAGCTGACGCTGCCGGCGAAGGCACTCGCCGCGTTGAACCTGGTGCTGATCGCCGGTTGGGTGTTCGTCTTGATCGCGATCAACCGCGAGCACCAGCGCCGTTCGGTGGAGCAACACACCGAGGATGCAGTCGCATGAGTCGCGGCTGCGCGAGGGGTGTTGCGCGTCCAGCTGGCCGCGCGTTCCGAACCGTTGCATCGGTGTCGTTTGCAGCTTGGCTCGCGTGCTCGAACGGAGTCGCGTCTGGACAGCCGGATACCGCGAGCACGCCCAACACAACTGCTCAACCCGCGCCCGCAGCGCAACCCGCGCCCGCAGCTCAACAAGCGCCTGCGGCTCAAACCGCGCCAGCCGCCCACCCCGCGCCGGCTGAAGCTGCGCCTGCGGCTGAAACCGCACCCGCGGGCGATGCCTCGCCGGCGGCTCAACCTGAACACACCGCCGATGCAGCAACGGCTGCTCAGCCCGCGCCACCGGCGGAACCCCCAGCGCTCGAGCCCGGGTTCGACCCGAGTCACACACCGATCGACCCAGACGACAAGCGCAAGCTTCCCGACTACGACGGCCGCGAAGATCCAACGACCGCCGGCGACGTGCTGTTGTGGATCCCGCGCCTCGTGCTCTCACCGCTCTATCTCGTGAGCGAGTTCGTGATTCGGCGACCACTCGGCTTCCTGATCACGCAAGCCGAACTCTCGAACTTACCGAGCGTGCTCTACGACTTCTTGACCTTCGGCCCCAACAAAGAAGCAGGCATTCTCCCGATCGCGTTTTTGGATTTTGGCTTCGAGCCGAGTGTCGGTCTGTACTTCTTCTGGAACAACGCGCTCTTCAAAGGCCACGACCTACGCGTACGCGGCTCCACCTGGGGCCAAGACTGGATGGCGGGCAGCATCAGTAGCCGCACTGCGATTGGGAAAAACACTTCATTCGCGCTCCGCTTTTCCGGCACTCAACGCCCCGACCTCGTGTTCTTTGGCGAAGGCCCAAACTCGCTGCAGAGTGAACGCAGTCGCTACGGTGCGACGACGTGGGAAACCGAAGCGGAGATCGACGCGGGCTGGGGGCGTGCAAGTCGGATCCGGGTCGACGTCGGGCTCCGCAGCCGGCGCTTTCGCGATGGCAAATATGGCGACGACCCCACGTTGCGTGAAGCCGTGCGCGCAGGCGACTTCGAGCTGCCGGACGGCTACCGCGACGGATACTTCATCTTCTACAACCGCATCCTCTTCGCGCTCGATTCGCGAAAGGCGCGCCCGCAGCCGGGTTCGGGTGTGCGATTCGAGCTGCGTGCGGAGCAAGGTAGCGAGCTGGACGACGGGCCCAACTCGTACTTGAGATACGGCGGTTCGGTCGGCGCGTTTTACGATCTGAATGACCGTGGTCGTGTCGTCGGCCTCTGGGTCGGCGCGATGTTCTCCGATCCACTGCAAGGCAAGGTGCCGTTTACCGAGCTGGTGACACTCGGGGGTGCAGAAGCGATGCGAGGTTTCGTCCCGGGTCGACTGTATGGACGCAGCGCGGCAGCGATGACGTTGAACTATCGCTGGCCGGTCTGGGTGTTTCTCGACGGATCGATCCAGCTGTCAGTCGGCAACGTGTTCGATGAACATCTGGAGGACTTCGAGCCCGATCTACTGCGCTTCTCGGGCGCGATCGGTGTCGAGAGCGTCGGCTCGAGCGACAGTGGACTCGAGGTCTTGTTCGGTGTGGGCAGTGAAACGTTCCGGCACGGCGGTCAGATCACATCGTTTCGATTCATCTTCGGGTCTCACTATGGCTTTTAGTCGCAGCCTAGTTTCACTGGCACTGGTGCTGGCGAGTGTGCTCGCAGCCTGCGGCGGCAGCGATCGATTCTCGGTGCGCGAGCCCTTCAAGCGCGACGACGATGAGCACCTGTTCTATCCCGCACCCGAAGAGTACGTGTCGCCGTTCGTCTGGGACGGCGCGAACCAACTGGTCTTCCGGCCGATTTCGCGCTTCCTCGCAGTCGATCCGGCGGGTCGCGCGATCAACGTAAATGAGTTCGACGAAGTTCCAGACTCGAGCTGGTTCACGAATCGCCTCGGCACCGAGGACATGACGCCGGCAGAGATCATGGATGGGCCGTGCGGCGACAAGGTCTTGAGCGTCGACGAGCCGCCCGGCACATGGGTCATCGATCAAGGTAAGCCGAACGGCGCGAACCCCGGCTTTCGCGTGAACATTCCCGGGCTCGGCAAGTTCTTGTTGAAGGCCGACCCGGACGGCGAGCCCGAGCGCGCAACCGGTGCGACTGCGATCGCGACGCGCATCTACCACGCGGTAGGCTACTTCGCGCCGTGTGACTCCGTCGTGCACTTCGATCCGAAATTGCTGACGCTCAAACCCGGCTTGATGGCGACGGATAACTCGGGGGTCGCGAAGGCGTTCGATCAAAAAGCGCTCGACAAGTTGCTCAGCCACGCGTCGCATCGCGATGGACTCGTGCGAATGGGCGCGTCGCGTTGGTTGCCGGGCAAGCCGCTCGGTCCGTACCGCTACGAATCGACGCGCGATGACGACCCGAACGACATCATCGACCACGAAGATCGCCGTGAGCTCCGCGGTGGACGCATCCTCGCGGCGTGGCTCAACCACTTCGACTCGCGCGAACAGAACACGATGGATGTCTGGGTCGCGCAAAACAAAGACGACGAACGTTCGATGGGGTTCGTGCGTCACTACATCCTCGACCTCGGGGATTGCTTCGGCAGTGTCTGGGCCTGGGAGGGGATCACGCGCCGGCTCGGCCACGCGTATTACTTGGACTTCCCGTACCTCGCCGAAGACTTCGTCACACTCGGTTCGATCGAGCGGCCGTGGGAACGCGCGAAGCGAAACGGACCGATCTTCAATTACTTCAGCGCACGCGACTTCGATCCGGAGGCGTGGCGCGGCGGCTACCCGAACCCGGCGTTCCAGCGGATGACGGAAGCGGACGGTGCGTGGATGGCGCGCATCCTCGCGCACTTCGATGCAGCCAAGGTCAGCGCGGCGGTCTCGGTCGGTCAATACACGGAGACCGACTCACGCTACCTCGAGCAGACCTTACTGGCGCGGCGATTCGCGATCTTGCAGCGCTACCTCGGCCGACTATCTCCGATCAGTCACGTCTCGGTCGTCGGCGACCAACTGTGCGGAGTCGACCTCGCGCGCGCGACGGGCGTCGTGCCGGACGAGACTTTGACGTTTGCAGCCACGCTTCATCGACCCGACAAAAAGCCCGCGCCGGCGCGGGTGCATGCAAGTCAGGGCGGCAAGTTATGCGTCGAGCTGAGTCACGCCGAAGATCCGGCGGACAGCTACTTGAACGCAGAAATCCGCAACGGATATGCCAGCGGCCCGTTGCGCGCGCACTTACACGATTTAGGTGCGGGGCAAGGTTTTCGCCTCGCCGGCATCGAACGCCCTTGAGCCTGCCGAGGTTACGTCTTGCGACAACCTAGTCCCAGACGATCTGTCACGCTTGCGATTCTGGCACCGCTCATAGTCGTGTTGTGCGCTCGCCAAGCACACGCGCAAGCACTAGCGCAAGGGAACGCTTCACTCGCGGTGCCGCAGCCGGTCGTAGTTGGAAGTCAGTCAGCCTCGGGCGCTGCATCCGAGCCTGCACCGACGTCCCAGCCTCTGTCTCCGCTGTTGAACCCTGGCCCGAGATTAGTGTGGAACCCCGCCTGGCCGAGGTTTCGCGCGATCGGCTACGGCCTGACGGCCGCATCCGTCGCGGGTGCACTCGCAGTCACGTTCTTACTCCCGTATCCGGAGGAGCCGCGCTGGGTCGGCGGCATCATCGCAGACACGACCGTGCGCGACGTATTGCGCGCGCGAACGCCGGGCTTGCGAGACGGCATTCGACTCGCGAGCGATGTCACGCTGATCGCGAGCCTTCTGCAGACGGTCGTGATCGACGGCATCTTGCTGCCGGCGATCGATCAAAGCTGGCTGGTCATGTGGCAGCTCTCGTTGATGAACGCGCAGGCGTTTGCGCTCAACATCTTGGTCGCCACTTTGTTGTTCAAAACTGCGGCACGCGCGCGGCCTTCGTACGCGGAGTGCGCGGTGGATCGCAACTTCGATCCGTTGTGCGATTCGGGATCGTTCGCATCGTTCCCGAGCAGCCACACCTCGACGACCTTCACCGCGGCCGGTTTGACCTGCGTCCATCACAAGTATCTACCGCTTTACGGCGGCGACCCTTGGGACAACGCGGCTTGCGCGAGCTCGATCGTACTCGCGTCGGCGACGGGGCTGTTTCGCGTCGTCGGCGACCGGCACTACTTGAGCGACGTCCTGCTGGGTGCCGCGTTCGGCTTCACGCTCGGGTACCTCTATCCGTACTTGTTCCACTACCAGTACGGTGAAGACGACGATTCACAGGCGAGCAACCCCACTACGGTTTGGGGCTTCGTGCCCGGCGCACAGCAGTCTCCCTACGGCGTTTCAGTGATGGGGCTGTTTTAGTTTTAGTCAGCTTAGTCGTCGGCGTGCGCGGAGCGGGTACATCGCTCACGTGTTCGTCGTCGCCGATGCTTTGAACGCGCCACTCCTCCCGCGTGACCGCCCAGCGCTCGTGATCGCGCCAGCGCCCGAGGATCTTCAAGTAACGCGGCGAGAAGCCTTCCTGCCGGAAGCCCACACTCTGCACCAGCGCGCGCGAGGCGCGATTCCGTGGTTGAATGTTCGCTTCGACACGATGTAGGCCGTACGTGAAGAACGCGCGGCTCACGACCGCAACGAGCGCGAGCCGCATGTAGCCTTTGCGGTGATGCGGGCTGAACGCGTAGTAGCCGAGATACGCGCTCAGAAACTGCCCGCGTACGATCTCACTCAAGTTGATGACGCCGACGAGCTCACCTTCGCCGGACCACACGAAGTATCCGATCGACGTCGGGCTCTGCTTCGCGCGGATGTAGCTGCGGAATTCGGTCCCGGTCTCCGGCGGGGAGACCCAGGGCCGATGCAGCTTACGGCTGCGGCGGACCGCAGCCAGAAACTCCGCTTCGAACTTGGTTGAAGGCGCCGTGAGCCGTATGTCCATCCGAACCCCAGAGTCGGAACTGGGTTGAACCCGACGGATCGGGCTCACGGTACCTTACCTCATCACGACCGCGATCGTGATCACCCGTGGTCACTGTGGGTGATCAGCCTCGCTCACCGAGGTGGCCGAAGTTCGGCCGGCAAGCCCGCCTTGGGCGGCCTTGGCAACAGGCCGGGCCGATCCAACTTCGATGTGTTTTCACGCGGGCCGGCGTCGACGCCGCCATCAGCCGGCGCTCCACCGCTGCCGCCCTTGCCAGCAGAGCCGTGCGAGCCGCCCTTGCCGGCAGAGCTTGCCGAGCCAGCTTTGCCACCGCTCGAACCACCACCATCATCGTCACCGCACGCGCAGATCGCGAGCGCGAGGACGAGAAGACTTGCATATCGCATGCTGACACTCTCCGCGCGCGTTTAGTACTTCACCCAGATCTCGGCGTTGGCCGCGATCTCGGTCAGCTCGGTGACGCCGTCTTCGTTTTTGATCAGCTCTGCGGTCGTCGCGTTCTTGCTGTAGGCCGCGTCGCCGACCCATACGATTTGTGCGTCATCGAACACGCTCAGGTCGGTGATCTTCGCCTTCGCCGTGAACTTGTTCCAGCCGGGCGAACGCGCCGGCACGATGAACAACGCCGGCGCGGGCTCGGGCTCTTCGCCTTCCTTCGCCGCCGCAACCTCCGCGGCAGTCGCAACCCAGTCCACGACGGTGTCGGTTCCATCGGCAGCTTTGCAGGTTTGCTTTGCGGGGAACAGCAACGTCGCAAACGGCAGCATCGGAACACCGATGCGCATCTGCAGTTGGTAGAACTGATCGTCCTTCGCGTGCGCCTTGCCGACTTTCGTCCACTTCACGGCCGTGACGATTCCAGCATCGTCAGTGATCACTTCGGCATCGCCGAACACGGCCGGCACAGCACGAACCGTCACCACTTCCTTCGGAATGGTGACTTCCACCGAGGCCGTATCCAACCCTTCACAACCGTGACCGACGCTGAACGTCAGTACTTGGCTCGTCCCCGCGACACCGGGCCCTGCGAGCGAGACGTGCGCGAATGCAGATTGCGTGAACAAAAGCGAAGCTCCCGCGAGCAACGCGGCGGTACCAACACGTGACAGCATCGAGTCCTCCTCGTGGATACGTGCGAACCCTGCGCTGTCGCTACGTATCCTGACAATGCGACATATTGTCGCGTGACATCGTGCTCGCGATCCGACTGCGCAAACGCGCTCCGTGCCTGCGACATTGGGTCGCACACTAATCGAGGACGCCGCCCTCGGATCGACGGTGTTACTCGGGAAAACCGCAGCGAATCCAGGTCAAAATCTTCTGCCGCTCCGCGAGCGGCATGTCGATCCCTGCATCCACCGGCGGCATCGTGCAGGCGAGCATCTGCGCACGAATCTCGCCGTACCAATCTGCAACGTGTTCGTATTGATTCAGCGGCCACTGTTCGCCCGCGCCGTTGTGGCAGCTCGTGCAACGCTGCATGAAGATCGGCACCACGTCTTTCCAGCGCGGCGCTGGATCCGGACACGTCAACGGCGCAGTCGCATCGCACTCGGGCGGTGCGACCAACCCGCCATCCGCTTTAGTTTCAGCGTCTTCGAGCGCGCTCGCGTCGCTCTCAGCTGCAGCAGCGTCGTGCTCGGGCGCGGGCGGGTCGCCCTTGGAAGAGCTGCAGGCGAGACACGCGAGACAGCTCACGATCATCATCGACGTTCGAAACAGCACGTTGGCGCCTGTAGCACGCACTCCAACACGTGTCAGGTGACAAGGCGTTCAGACTTGCCCGTCTAGAACCTGACGCACCTTGCGCGCGAACACTGCAGGCGTCAGCGGCTTTTGCAGGAACGCGACACCCGCATCGAGAATGCCGTTGTGCACGATCGCGTTGTCCGTGTAGCCCGACATGTACAAAACCTTGGTGTCGGGCCGCATCTCGAGCAATTTGCGCGACAGCTCGCGACCGTTCATCTGCGGCATCACGACGTCTGTCACGAGAAGCGCGATCCAACCAGGGAAGCCTGCCGAGATCGCGAGAGCGTCGACCGGGTTGGGCGCATCGAGGACTTGATAGCCGTGACGCACGAGGATCGTTCGCGCGAGCGCACGCAACTGCGCGTCGTCTTCGACGAGCAAGATTGTCTCCGTGCCGCGCGGGATCGGCGACGCCGCGACCTCCGGCGGAAGCAAACTGTCACCCTGCTCCGCCGTGCGCGGAAAGCACAACTTGAACGTCGTGCCCTTGCCCGGCTCACTGTAGAGCCAGATGTGACCGCCACTCTGCTTCACGATGCCGAACACCGTCGATAGGCCGAGCCCCGTGCCCTTCCCTTTTTCTTTCGTCGTGAAGAACGGCTCGAAGATCTTCGCTTGGGTGTCCTTGTCCATCCCCATGCCGGTATCCGACACCGACAGGACGACGTGCGCACCGGGTGCCGCGCCGAGGTTCGACTGCGCATAGTCCTCGTCGATCAGAAGGTTGCCTGTCTCGATCGTCAGGCGACCTCCTTCCGGCATCGCATCGCGCGCGTTGATCGCCAGGTTCAAGATCACTTGTTCGATCTGTCCCGGATCGATTTTGACCTTCCACAACGGGTCGCCCGGAACCGTGACGAGCTCGATGTCTTCACCGAGGATGCGCCGAATCATGCGTTCGACGTGCAGCGTCACGACGTTCAAATCGACGACGCGCGGCTCGAGCACCTGCTGGCGACCGAACGCGAGCAATTGTTGCGTCAGCTCGGCCGCACGTTCACCCGCACGGCGAATCTCTTCGACGTCCGCGCGCATCGGCGAGCCTTCCGGCAACTCGCTCGCGATCGAGATGCTGTAGCCGAGCACGACCGACAGCAGGTTGTTGAAGTCGTGCGCGATTCCACCGGCGAGCCGGCCCACCGCTTCGAGCCGCTGCGCGTGTTGCAGCTGTTCCTGACTTCGCTGCAACGCTTTCTCGGTTTTCAGTTGCTCCGCGATCACGCGCAGCAGCTCCTCGTTCGCGTGCTCGAGCTCGGCCGTGCGCTCCTGAACTCGGGCTTCGAGCTCGTCGCGAGTTGTGCCGTCACTTCCCTCTGTATCCGCGCGCGCTCGCTGTGACGTCACGCTCAAGCCCCTCGCAGCCCAATTGATTTACACGACTTGGCCCAGACAGACTAGTGCCGGCCAAGGTCGGGGGTTATGTCAGCGATGTGAGCGTTGCTGTCCAGTTCTGCTAGTCGACGAAGAGCAACTAAATCGAGCTGTCGGCGTCTGTCCATCGCGCGCCTGAAGCTGCGTACATCAGTTGGTCCTAACCGAAACCAACCGTCAGAGCCCTAGCTTTGTGTGTAGCGTTTCGAGACAATCGTAGGCCCCTCTCGGGCTCGGATCGAATGTACGGTCTTCTGAATGCCGCCCTGAAAGAGTTCGTCGCCACCAACTACGGGGCCGACGCATGGGGCGCGATTGCTCAGTCTGCAGCCATCGGCGACATCCAGTTCAACAAGATGGACCCGTACCCCGACGAGCTGACATACAAGCTAGTCGGTGCGATCGCTGCGGCTTCCAGCCAGTCAGTCGACGCGGTGCTCGACCAGTTCGGCGAACATTGGGTGGCTTACACAGCCGCTCAAGGTTACGGGCCGCTGTTCGAGATCGCCGGCGACTCACTCCGTGATTTTTTGCTCAGCTTGAATGAATTGCACGTTCGAGTCGGCCGCAGCTTTCCGAAGCTGGTGCCGCCTACGTTTCGCTTCGACTCCATCAATCCGCACACGCTTCGCATGCATTACCTGAGTCAACGAAAAGGTCTGTGCCCAATGGTTCCGGGCCTGCTTCGTGGACTGTCGCAGCGTTTCAAGACCCCGATCCAAGTACTGGAAGACGCATGTGCTCGTCGGGGCGCGGATCACTGTGAGTTCGTAGTGATCGTTCAACCCAAGAGCACGTGGGTCTCCTCGGTGAAGTAGTCCGTATGAGAAAATCGTTAGTACCTCTGCCGCATGCGACGAGCTCGTTTTTCGAGCAACTAGAAACAGCAGTCCTCGCCCACCCCGTGTTGCAGCACCCGTTCCTACAGCGCATGGCCTCCGAGCGCTTGGATCGGACTCAACTGCGCGCATTCGCAGCGCAGCACTATCTGTACTCGAGACGATTCGCGCGCAATCTCGCGGCCGTTATCTCGAACTCGCCGGACGAGCACGCACGCACCTTGCTCGTGCTCAACATGTACGAAGAGATCGGTGAGCCATCGCGGCTTCGCGATCGCGTGCACCTGATGTTGCTCGAAGAAGGCCTCGTCACTGGCGCGCAGCTCGGAGAGGCGCTCGAAGAACAGGTCGTCGAGGGTACCCACGGCGACGTTGTGTCCCTCCTGATCGACAAAGGTATCATCAGCCGGACGCAGCTCAGCGCCGTGATGGAGCACAACACCCACAAGGCGCGCGATCTGACGCACCCCGCGTTGTTCCGGCGCTTTTTGACGGCCCTCGGACTCGAAGGCCAGGAGCTCGAGCGCATCGAGCCACTCCCCTCGACCGACGACTTCAACGAGACCTATCGCGGCCTGTGTCGCGACGCACACTGGCTCGAAGGACTCGCTGCGATGGGCCCCGGTACCGAAGGGATCGTGCCGAACCTGTACGCCAAGATCCTCGAAGGCATTCGCGGAAGTGATGTCGTGAGCGCCGCAGACTACGTGTTTTGGACGATTCACGTGCACTGCGACGAAGGCCACGCGCGCAACATCATCGACGCGATGGCGCCGTACGCGAGCGATCCGGGCTCGCAGCAACTGATCTGGCGCGGAACGATGCGCGCACTCGATGCTCGCGCACGCTGGTTCGATGGCCTACTCGGCCACGTCTTCGCGGACTGGGCGCGCCCTCGAACGTCGACGGTTCACGAACGCGCGACGACCTTGCACACGCCGGCGAGCGGCGAGGCGGTGGGCTCATGAGTCTCGATCCACTGGCGCTCTCGGAGCGCGGCGACCTCGCGTTTGGTGCGGTCGCAGGGCAATTTCCGAACGCACAGCGCTGGCGTCTGCTCGTCGAGCAAAAACTCGATGTCGATCGCTTTGCTGCGATCCGCGCAGCCATGCTCGCGTACCTCGCAAACGTCCTCGACTGGCCGGGCGTGCTGGAAGAGCGCGAAGCGATGGAACGTTTGCTGATCCAACGCCCTCGCCTCGTGAACTATACGCGCGGCGGCATGCTCGCACCCACGCGCGAGCACACTCTCGAGTTCAACACGTTGCATCGCAGTCTCGCGCTCGCACTGAGTGAGTTCGAGCTGGCCGAATTCATCGACGGGATCGATCTGCCGATCAACGTCCGCCTCGTCTACGGCGAGGCGGACGAAGCACGGCTTCGCGCGCCGTTTTCGAGCACGAAGTTGCACTCCGACGTCTGGGCAGGCGTGCCCCCGGACGCTGCAGTCGTAGTCTTGCCGGTGCTCGGCGACATCGACGACATCACGATCGAGTGCTTCGAGATGGAACGCGCGCTCGAGTTCGGTTCGATGAAATCGATGCGCGACTACGACGAAGGCCAGTACTTGAAGCCCGTACTCGGCTACGACGACTGTCGCATGAAACACGGACACCTGTACGTCGCGGACGCGCGCCTCTTGCATCGCACGGTGCGGCGTAAGCGGTCGGGAGTGCGGCTCTCGATCGACTTCCGATTCCGCTTCAACGATCCGGACTACCGCGCGCTCACGCCGCCGATCGAGCGCGGCGGGCCGGACAGTATCGATAGCCGGGTGGCGTATTCACACTGGAAAGAGATCGGATCGAGCTCGCTGCTCGTGTTCGACGACACGCTGCAAGACCTGCGCGATCGCAAAGGCGTCGGAAGCTCGTCGCCGGTGAACGCCGCGAAGTACCACGTCCTGCCGCTCTCAGCTTCAGGCCGGGCATAGGCAATGGCCCAAGACAGCCGAAGTGCGCGCGAGCTCTACGACGAAAGTGTAGGGTCTTGGGCGCGGACACAACCCTCGTCTCTCTCGGACTTCACGGCGCGCCCCTCCGTGCTCGAGATGTGCCGGCCATTCGACGGCATGCGCGTGCTCGACCTCGGATGCGGTGAAGGTTATTGCTCGCGCGCGTTACGCCGCAGCGGAGCTGCGGAAGTGCACGGGATCGACGTCTCGAACGGGATGATCGAAGCGGCCAAACACGAGGAGACGCGCGAGCCGCTCGGGATCACGTATGAAGTCGGCGATGCGACGGATCTGCGCCTCGTCCCGACGCATCACTATGAACGCGTGCTCGCGATGTTCCTGTTCAACTACTTGAACACCGAGCAGACGCGAGCTTGCATGACGGAAGTCGCACGCCTACTCGAGCCGGGCGGGCGGTTCGTCTTCGCGGTGCCGCATCCGTCGCTACCCTGGCTGCGCGACAAGGTCCCGCCGTTTTACTTCGACGTCGGCGAGACCGGGTACTTCGCGGCTCGCAACACGCGTTGGCCGGGCAAGATCTGGAAGCGCGATGGAACGCAGCTCGAAGTGCAGCTCGTCCACAAGACCGTCGAAGACTACTTCGACGCGCTCGCCGCCGCTGGCTTCGAACGCATGCCGCGCGTACGCGAGCTCCGCGTGACGCCGGGGATCCTGAGCGTCGACCCGACGTTCTTCGGACCGCTCGGCGAGACGCCGCTCCACCTCGCGATTTCAGTAGAACGTTAGCTCGCGAACGCCCGGGGTCACTTCGGCTCCGGGCGTTCCTGATACGCGCGCAGCACTGCATCCACGCGCTGCGTGCGCGCGTTCGCCTTGCTCACGACGCGGCTCGCGTCGATCTCGGACCCGAGCTGCTCGAGCTCTTCACGCGGCGCGCCGCTCACCATTACGACGCCGAGATTTCGAAGCTGCGGGTTCTTGCGAAGCAGTGTGGCGAGCTTGTCGCCGCGAATCGCCGGCATCATCACGTCGATCACTACGACGTTGTAGTGGTCTCGCGTGACTCGACTGGTCACACCGATGCTGGACGGCATGTCGTCTACGTGGAAGCCGGCTTTCCGGAGTACGTCGCACATATACTCGCGCGCGATCTCGTCGTCGTCGATCACGAGCACGTGAATGGTTTGCGATGTGTGGGACATGAGTCCTTCTCCTTCAAGAGTCGCCGGAGGCGGCAGAGTGCGCATCATTAGCGGGCAGTTGCGCCGAGAGAGTCTTGATCACTGCGGCGAAACGCCGCTCGATCTCGATGAGGTTGGCTTCGACCGAATTCCACTCGCCTTTCGCGATCGCAGCGCGCTGGTCTTCGACGAACGAGGCCAGCGGATGCGCGCCGACGGCATACAGCCCGCCCTTGAGCTTGTGCGCTTGTGCCCGCGCGGACTCGCCGTCGCGCGCGGCAATCCTTCCGCGCAACTCCTCGAGTTGCTCTGGGGCGATGCGCGTGAACAACTCCAGCAGCTTCGGGCTGCACTCGACGTTCGAGTCGAGATCTGGCGACGCGGCTCGCACGCTCACAGGCGCCGCCGCTACCGGCTGCGCGGGCGGCGCCGGAAGCGCTTTTGGTTTGCCGATCCAACGCTGGAGCGTGCGCTCGAGGATCGCCGGGGTGAACGGCTTCGCGACGTAGTCGTCCATGCCGGCCGCAAGCACGTGCGCCTTCTCACCGTCGAGCGCGTGTGCAGTCACGGCGATGATCGGAATGTGTCGCGTGCTGCCCTGCTCGCGGCGGCGAATCTCACGAGTCGCGCTATAGCCGTCCATGCCCGGCATCTGACAGTCCATCAGGATCGCGGCGTATTGGCCGGAGAACGTCGCGGTCACCGCTTCCTCGCCGCCCGTGACCGTCACCGCGCGATATCCCATCCGCGTCAGGTGCTCCACCGCGACGAAGCGATTGATCTCGTTGTCGTCCACGACCAGGAGCGGTCGCTCGGTTCGATGCGCGCGCTGCGCGTCGACGACCTCGTCGCGATCGCTGCTCGGCACCGGCGAAGTCGCCCGCTTCGCTCGCAACACCTCTACGTTGAAGCTGAACTCGCTGCCGTGTCCGAGCTCGCTCTTCAACCACACGTCGCCGCCCATCAGCTCCGCCAAGCGCTTTGCGATCGCCAAGCCTAGCCCCGTGCCGCCGTGCTGCCGCTGCGAGGAGCCATCGACTTGTGTGAACGCGTGAAACAACTCGGCTTGGGCGCCCTCTGCGATGCCGGGGCCGGTGTCTCGCACGTCGAACTGTAAGAGCCAGCGGTCATTGTTCCCAGTCAGCTTCGCGTCGACTGTCACCTCACCGATCTCGGTAAACTTCACGGCATTGCCGATCAGATTCACCAAGATCTGTTTGATCCGATCCGGATCGCCCACAAGCTCGTTCGGAATCTCCGGCGTGAGTCGATAGTCGACTGCGAGCCCGCGTTCCGACGCCCGCTGCGAGAACATCGCGATCGACTCTGCGACGAGCTCGCGCGGCGAAAACTCGCGCGGTCGGATCTCGTATTTGCCGGACTCCATCTTCGAGAAATCCAGCACGTCGTTGATGATCGTGAGCAAGCCCCGAGACGACGTGTCGATCACTTCCAGGTAGCGACGCAGCTTCGGCTCCATCGGTATCCCGAGCGCAAGTCGCGTCACCCCCATGATGCCGTTCATCGGCGTTCGAATCTCGTGACTCATGTTCGCGAGAAACTCGCTCTTGATCCGAGCCGACTCGAGCGCGGCGTGGGTCGTCCGCTCGAGCTTGCGAAACGCTTCAGTCGTCAGACGAATGAGCGGACTGATGTCGTACTGCACGAACCCGAGCGCCAGAAGCAACGCGAGCCCGCCGCCTAACGCTGCAGCGAAGAGCACGTCCCGCCGCAGCTGAATCCCCGCCTCGAGCCGGCGCTTCGATACCACGAGTGCGACCTGACCGATCGAGAGCCCTTCGATGACGACCGGTCCGGACGCGATGAACAGCTCGGCTCGTTCGATCAGTCGGGGGATCGTATCGAGTCCGCGCGTCCATTCCGCGGGCGGCTTCCCGAACTCGTACAGCGTTCCCGCGTCGTTGGTGACACGGATTGCGACGACATCGCGATCACTCGCCAGCTCCGCTGCTGCGGCCTCGATCGCCTGGCGATCATTTGCGGCGACACCCAACTCCGCCCGACCGGTGAGCTCCGAGACGGCGTGCCGTGCCTTCCACTCCAGATCGTGGTGAATCGAGGGTGTCAGCTCGTCGAAGATGCGATCGACGAGGACGAACACCATCGCACCCATGACACTGGTCACTAGGGCGACCAGCACCATCAGCTTGACAGTCAGACGAGAGCTCGACATCACGCGACGCTGCTCGTCAGACGTCAAAGGCTCGGCCCCCGGCGGAGCCACCGTGGCTCCGCGTTTCACGAACTCTCCGTTGTCGACAGGGTCCGCCATGTGTCAGAACTTGATGCAGACCGACGTCACGCCGGGCGCTGCTGCTGTCCCGTATTTCGTGATGTCGATGCATTGCCAGCCACTCGGGCAAATGTTCGCGCCTGTGTCCATACAGTTGATATCGGTGCAGATCGGCAACATCGGCCCTCCGCAAACGGGCGCCTTTCCACCGCACTCGCTCTGCAGCGTGCACGGCAACCCGAACGTTGCGTTGGGATTGCTACTCGGTACCCCGCCGTCCTCGTCCGCGACCTGTGCATCGGAGACCCAGTCGAACCCTGCATCGAGCAGATAGCAGTAGCCGTGATCCGCGAAATAGCCGGAGTCGCACGGGTCATTCGGATCGCAAGCGGCGAGCCCAAAGCAGTACAACGCGCACGCGAAGACTGCAGAGCGGGCGATCATGGCGACACGACCTTTCCTTGAACGATGCGCGCGACGGTGCGGACGCCGGGTCGCACGCGCGCGCTCGGCAGATAGCCGACGGCACCGGGGAGATTGGCAATTATCTGCAGCATCAGCGTGGACGTCGGAACTTGTTTCGGCGGCATGCCGAGGCCGCGAATCCGGCGATCCAACCAAAAGCGCCCGACTTGCTCCGGGCTCAGACGCAGCACAACTCGATCGAACAATCCGCGTTCGGGGGTTCCCGCGGGAAAACTAAACGGGTGAACCGGGGTTCCGTCACTCCAACGGGTTTGCGCGCGCGTGAACAACGCCTCGATCTCGTAGGCCGAGATCTTTTGCACAGGCGAGTTAGCGTTGACGATCACGACGAGGGGCTCCTCGGGTGCAGCTGCCAGCGACGGGTCCCAACTTGCCAGCCACGTGGCCCCGCACACGAGAGCAGCCGAGAGCATCGCCGTAAACCGACGCATGACTAAAAGGCCGTGATTAAGCGTGCCACGGCTTGGTACAGAAAGCCTTCCGGATGCACGGGGTTCGACGAGAAATCGAAGCCATGGGCGATCGACATTTGCGTCCGCAACATGGTCGTATCGGTGAAGTACACGTTCACTCCGACGGACGGCATGATCAGGCCTTCACCGATCGAGATCAACCGCGGCACTGGAACGCGTAAAACCTCAGTCATGACCAGGGGCTCGATGCCGAACCACGGCAGCTGGTACGCAAAGACTACGTAGGCGCCCATGTGCATGACATCGGCGACCGGCGACCCCGCCCACACACGGCGATGTCCGTCGTCGAAGTACGACCAGTTGACCACCACCTCCGAGCGAATGCGGAGCGAACCCACGTCGATCGAGACATCGCCCGAGAGCGCGTACTCATCGAGCGAGAAGTTCGTCGTGCGGCTCGTGAGCGCCGTCTCCACGTCCTCCGAATTGCCGACGTAGCCCGAGATGCCGAGCTTGAGCGGAAACGGATTGCGCGTGCTCAGAAACAGCCGGCCGCCGATCGCTTTCGAATCGGAGAAGTCGACCTGCCCGGTCGTTCGACCATTCGCGACGTACACGTGATAGCCGAGAGTCCACGGCAGGAACGGGATCGCCCCGAACGCTTCGACGCCGATCAGCTGACTCGGAAACAGCTGTGACGAGATGAACAGCGGTTCGGACACCATGATGCGCGTAGGCGTGCCGTGGTCGACGTTGAAGATGCCGTACGGTGTGAGAAACAAGCCTGCGCGTAAGTTGAACTTGTCGCTCGGTGTCCAATCGATCTGGACGCGCTCCGGAGAGACGCCGGCCCAACGTACGCTCGTGAAAAACGCGTTGGCTGCGCTTGGATCACTCACGTTCGTGTCGATCGGGCCACCGAAGCTCCAGCCGCCCTTCGGCCTCGGAGTCGAGCCGTCCGGGAACAAACCGAACCGGATCTCCGCGAGGAACCTGAAGTTCTCCGACGGGCTCGCATCGAAATAGACGTTCACGTTTCCGAGTACGAACGTGAGCTTGTCGGTCTCCGGCGAGATCTCTCGGATCTCTTGGTCGGTCCACAAACGCTGCAATCCGATGTCCGCAAAACCGTAGATCCGCAGCCGCGCGTCATCGTCGTCATGCGCGGCTGCGGATC
>Ga0193752_1001530_pt1 | contig 19068 bp, 13 predicted proteins | sample H1c1metaG_FD_144924 | JGI IMG/M metagenome (GOLD analysis project Ga0193752, IMG submission 144924) | Soil microbial communities from a riparian zone of the East river system, Colorado, United States - H1c1 | ecosystem: Environmental > Terrestrial > Soil > Riparian zone | place: USA: East River...
GCCGTGGCAAAAGAGAAATTTGAGCGTAATAAGCCGCACGTGAACGTAGGCACGATTGGTCACGTTGACCATGGCAAGACGACGTTGACGGCTGCCTTGACGAAGGTGATGGCGGGTTTGCATGGCGGCGAGTTCAAGGCGTACGACCAGATTGACAAGGCGCCGGAAGAACGGGCGCGCGGTATTACGATTTCGACGGCGCACGTGGAGTATCAATCGAAGGCGCGTCACTACGCGCATGTGGATTGCCCTGGGCACGCGGACTATGTGAAGAACATGATCACGGGCGCGGCGCAGATGGACGGTGCGATTTTGGTGTGTTCAGCGGCGGACGGCCCGATGCCGCAAACGCGCGAGCACATTTTGTTGGCCCGTCAGGTAGGCGTGAAGTTCATCGTGGTGTTCCTGAACAAGGTCGACATGGTGGACGACGCGGAGTTGTTGGAGCTGGTGGAGATGGAAGTGCGCGAGCTTCTGTCGAAGTACGAGTTCCCAGGCGAGAAGACCCCGATCATCAAGGGTTCTGCTTTGAAGGCGCTGGAAGGCGACCAGAGCGAGATCGGCGTACCGGCGATCATCAAGTTGGTGGAAGAGCTGGACAGTTACATTCCGCTGCCGGAGCGCGCGATCGACGGCGCGTTCTTGATGTCGGTGGAAGACGTGTTCTCGATTTCGGGCCGCGGCACGGTGGTGACGGGTCGTATCGACCGCGGCATCGTGAAGGTGAACGACGAAGTTGAGATTGTGGGCTTGAAGCCGACGGTGAAGACGATTTGCACGGGCGTTGAGATGTTCCGCAAGCTCCTTGACCAAGGTCAAGCGGGCGACAACGTGGGCGTGCTCTTGCGCGGCACGAAGCGCGAAGACGTGGAGCGTGGTCAAGTGTTGTGCAAGCCTGGCAGCATCAAGCCGCACACGCAGTTTGAAGCGGAGGTGTACGTGTTGAGCAAGGAAGAAGGCGGTCGTCACACGCCGTTCTTCAAAGGCTATCGTCCGCAGTTTTACTTCCGCACGACCGACGTGACGGGTGCGGTGGAGTTGCCGGAAGGCGTCGAGATGGTGATGCCTGGGGACAACATCAAGATGGTGGTGGAACTGATCTCGCCGATCGCGATGGAAGAAGGCCTGCGCTTCTCGATCCGTGAAGGCGGCAAGACGGTCGGCTCCGGCGTCGTCGCCAAGATCCTAAAGTGACCACCTAAGATGGTCATCCCGGCGCAGGCCGGGATCCATCTGGGTCTGAATGAGGCGCTAGGCGCTAGGTTCTAGGCGCTAGTCGGAGGAATCCCTCCTGACTAGTGCCTACCGCCTAGGGCCTAGTTGCCGCGAAGCGATAGGCCAGTAGCTCAATTGGCAGAGCGGCGGTCTCCAAAACCGCAGGTTGGGGGTTCGATTCCCTCCTGGCCTGCCATTCGGCAGTCGCTGAGTAGAGTGAGTCGCGGTAAAGCGACGATGAGTTGAAGGGGCCGATGCATAGCGTCGGTATGAACGGGATAGTTTTTCGGGCGATTCATGACTGAACAGGCTCAACAAGGGTCCAGCGCGCTGGACACCCTAAAGTTGGTTGCCGCCATCGCAATTGTGGTGGGCGGCATTGCCAGCTTTTATTCACTGCCGTGGCCTATTTGGGCTCGCTGGCTGGTGGTGTTGGCGTCGTTGAGCGTCGGCATTCTCGTCGCGTTGCAATCGGCTCAGGGTCGAATGTTTTGGGACTTCGTGCAGGGCTCGCGAATCGAGCTGCGCAAAGTCGTTTGGCGCGACAGAGACGCGCCGCCAACCTGGCAAGTCGCGATGTTGGTATTCGTGGTCATTACGGTGTTGACGCTCTTTTTCTGGGGGCTCGACTGGGGCCTTGCGTCTTTGACCCGCTGGTTATCAGGACAAGGGGCTTAACGATGGCGCTGCGTTGGTATGTCGTACACGCCTACTCGAACTTCGAGCACCGAGTTGCCACTGCTCTGAAAGAGCGCGTGGCGCGTCAGAGCTTGCAGGAAAAATTCGGCGAGATTTTGGTGCCGACCGAAGAAGTGATCGAAATGCGCGATGGTCAAAAGCGCAAGAGCGATCGCAAATTCTTTCCGGGCTATGTGCTCGTGCAAATGGAAATGAATGAAGACACCTGGCACTTGGTGAAAGAAGTACCGAAGGTGTTGGGTTTCATCGGCGGCACACCGGAAAAACCGGCGCCGATCACCGATAAAGAAGCGATGGGAATTTTGCGTCGCGTCGAAGAGGGCGTCGACAAGCCGAAGCCGAAAGTATTGTTTGAACCGGGCGAAGTCGTGCGCGTTACCGATGGGCCGTTCAACGATTTCAACGGCGTGGTCGAATCGGTCAACTACGAGAAGAGCCGCCTGCAAGTGGCAGTGCAAATTCTCGGACGTTCGACGCCGGTTGAGTTGGAGTTTAGTCAGGTCGAAAAGGCCTGACGAGGAAGGCTACAGGTTACGGGCTTCAGGCTTCAGGTCGGATCTAGATTCTTGGATCGACCTGTAGCCTGCAGCCTGACGGCTGTAGCCTGATTTAGTGATTTGCGAAGGATGCAAATCGTTACGAGCAGGAAGCACTTTGGGGAGCCGCCACAAGCGGCGTTTGCACCCGCGGAGTAAATCATGGCCAAGAAAGTTACTGGCTATATCAAACTGCAGATCCCTGCAGGTCAGGCGAATCCTAGTCCGCCTGTGGGTCCGGCGCTCGGTCAGCAGGGCGTCAACATCATGGAATTCTGCAAAGCGTTCAACGCGCAGACGAATTCTTTGGAAAAGGGATTGCCAACACCCGTGGTCATCACGGTGTACAGCGATCGTAGTTTCACCTTCATTCTCAAGACACCACCGGCCTCGGTGCTGATCTGCAAGGCTCTCGGTATCCCAAAGGGTAGCGGCACGCCTAACACCAGCAAGGTGGGCAAGATCAACCGCAAGCAATTGGAAGATATCGCCAAGCTCAAGACGCCGGATTTGACGGCTGCTGATCTCGACGCTGCAGTTCGCACTATTGCGGGCAGCGCGCGCAGCATGGGCGTTGACGTGGAGGGCCTCTAAGATGGCAACCGCTAAAGAAAAGAAAGGCCCAAAGCGTCAGAAGAGCTGGGCAACTAAGATTCTGCCGGGCAAGCAATATCCCATCGATGACGCATTGTCATTGGTGAAGGAGTTTGCGTCGGGCAAGTTTAAGGAATCTGTGGACGTCGCCATTAATTTGGGCATTGACGCTTCCAAGTCAGATCAGCAGGTTCGCGGCTCGACGGTGATGCCGAACGGTATCGGTAAGACTGTGCGCGTTGCGGTCTTCACGTCCGGCAAGAATCAGGATGCCGCTCGCGCTGCGGGCGCCGACCTGGTCGGTATGGAAGACCTTGCTGAAAAGGTGAAGGCCGGCGAAATCAATTTCGATGTCGTCGTTGCCAGCCCAGACGCAATGCGGGTTGTCGGTCAGCTCGGCCAAATCTTGGGTCCTCGCGGCCTCATGCCTAACCCGAAAGTCGGCACCGTGACGCCTGATGTCGCAAACGCGGTGAAGAATGCCAAGGCCGGTCAGGTGCGTTATCGCGCCGACAAGGCGGGCGTGATTCATTGCACGATCGGCAAAGCCGAGTTCGAGTCCGGCAAGCTCAAGGAAAACTTGGCTGCGCTGCTCGCGGACTTGCAAAAGGCAAAGCCGGCTTCATCGAAGGGCATCTTCCTAAAGAAGATCTCCTTGTCCTCGACCATGGGTCCGGGCGTACCAATTGAGCAATCGAGCCTCTCGCTGTGATCGCGATTTGGTAGCGGGCAGGAATCTCGGCTCGCTGATTTAGTTTTGAAACTGTTTTTTAAGAATTGATGTAGGGCCAGTCGCGACGCGGCGATTCGAAAGAGTCGCCAACTCAAGATTGGCCATCATCGAAGACCGCAGGTGCGGAATGGGCCGTAGGCCGTAGGCTGTAGGCTGTAGGAAGAGCGGATGTTTCGCTCTGACCTACAGCCTACCGTCTACAGCCCACAGCCTCTCTGCTTAATCTCCTGCGCAGATGGTGGTACCCGATTCAGTGTTGCACTGGTGAAGGTCGCCGTCGGCGGTCCCTGCTTAACGCAGGCAAGCCGCAGAAAGGTCCCGCGTCGTGGACGGCGTGGGTGTTGTGATCTTCAAGCCAGGAGGAATATATGGCGTTAAAAATCGAAGACAAGAAAGCGTTGGTTGCCGAAGTCAACGCAGTGGCTGCCAAAGCGCAGTCCGTGGTCGCGGCGGAATACCGCGGCATCACGGTCACGCAAATGACAGCCCTGCGCGCTAAGGCACGTACATCCGGCGTCTATCTTCGCGTCGTGAAAAACACGCTGGCCCGCAAGGCGGTCGCCGGCACTCAATTCGAGTGCATTGGCAGCAGCCTCAAGGGTCCGTTAGTTCTCGCGTTCTCGAAGGACGATCCGGGTGCGGCCGCGCGCCTCGTCAAAGCTTTTGCGAAAGACAACGACAAGCTGAAAACGACATTGCTGTCGCTCGGTGAAACGGTGCTTTCGGCGAAAGACTTGGACAGGGTGGCGAGTCTGCCGACGCTGGATGGCGCGCGCGCAACTTTGTTGGCGTTGTTACAGACACCTGCCAGCAGATTGGTACGCACGATTGCCGAACCGCATGCCAGCTTGGTACGCGTGATTGCGGCTGTCAAAGACAAACGCGAGGCGAGCGCCGCCTAATTGTTGGCCGCACTCGTTCAAGCAATACGAATTGGGCATTAAAGAATATTTTGGAGTAATGACATGGCTGCTACGAAAGAAGAACTGATCGACGCACTCTCGAACCTCAAAGTGTTGGAAGTGGTGGATCTCATCAAGGCGCTGGAAGAAAAGTGGGGCGTTAGCGCCGCTGCTCCGGTTGCTGTTGCCGCTGCGGGTGGCGGTGCGGCCGCCGCTGCGCCAGTTGAAGAAAAGACCGAGTTCACCGTAACGATGACTGCATATCCAGCCGACAAGAAAGTCGGCGTCATCAAGGTGATCCGCGAAATCACCGGCCTTGGCTTGAAGGAAGCGAAGGACATGGTTGAGGGCGCCCCTTCCGTTGTGAAGGAAGCGATCCCGAAGAAAGACGCGGAAGACATCAAGAAGAAGCTGACGGACGCCGGCGCGACGGCGGATATCAAGTAATTCTGCGTGCGCAGAATTACGGCGAGTTAGCTCGATAACGGGCCGGCGGACTTCACCTGGAAGGGTGGCGGTCCGCTGGTTTCGTTGCTTTTGTGGTGTGATTTTTGAGGGCGTTCCAAATGGCGTATTCGTTCACCGAGAAAAAGCGTATCCGTAAGGACTTCGGCAAGCGGCAGAGCATTCTCGATGTGCCCTACCTGCTCGCGATCCAACTGGATTCGTATCGCAAGTTTCTACAAGCGGATAAGCACGAGGATCGTCGCGACGAGGTCGGCCTGCACGCTGCCTTCAAGAGCGTATTCCCGATCGTCAGCTACTCGGGCAACGCCTTCCTCGAATACGTGAGCTATCGCCTCGGCGATCCCGTGTTCGACGTTAAAGAGTGCCAACTTCGTGGCTTGACGTACGCGGCGCCGCTGCGCGTCAAAGTGCGCCTGGTCGTATACGACAAGGAAGCCTCAACCACCACCAAGAAGGTGGTCAAAGATATTCGCGAGCAGGAAGTCTATTTGGGCGAACTGCCGCTGATGACCGACAACGGCACGTTCATCGTGAACGGCACCGAGCGTGTCATTGTTTCGCAATTGCATCGTTCGCCCGGCGTGTTCTTCGATCACGATCGCGGCAAGACGCACAGTTCCGGTAAATTGCTGTTCTCCGCGCGCATCATTCCTTATCGCGGTTCGTGGCTCGATTTCGAGTTCGACCCGAAGGATTGCGTGTATGCGCGTATCGATCGGCGCCGCAAGCTGCCGGTCACCATCATCCTGCGTGCGCTCGGCTACACCGAAGAGCAAGTGTTGGACTTGTTCTTCGAGAAGAACTCGTACTACATCACGAAGAACAAAATCGAATTCGATTTGATCCCGGCGCGTCTGCGCGGCGAAACCGCTGCGTTCACAATTCGCGTTGGCGATGAAGTCATCGTCGAGGAAGGGCGTCGTATTACCGCACGTCACGTGCGTGTGCTCGAGCAAAAGGGCGTGACCCGTCTCGAAGTGCCGAAGGACTATCTGACGGGCAAGGTGCTGGCGCACGACGTTTTCAACTCAGACACCGGCGAAATTCTGATCAAAGCCAATGACATCCTGACCGTCGCGACGGTCGAGAAGTTGATCGAGGCCGGCGTAAAGGAAGTTCGCGTGTTGTATGTGAACGATCTCGATCGCGGTCCGTACATGTCCGACACGTTGCGCATCGATCCGACGCGTACACGGCTCGAAGCCTTGGTGGAAATCTATCGCATGATGCGTCCTGGCGAGCCGCCGACGAAGGATGCTGCGGAAAATCTGTTCCAGAACCTGTTCTTCAATCAAGAGCGCTACGATCTCTCGGCCGTAGGCCGCATGAAGTTCAATCGCCGCGTGAAACGCGACGGTGACACGGGACCCGGCGTGCTCTATGACTCGTCCTACTTCGCGAAGCGCACTGATGAGTTCTCGAAGAAGCTCGCCGAGCAACTGGGCCAATCGTCGGACATCATCGATGTCATCAAGACGTTGTGCGACATCCGCAACGGTAACGGCACCGTCGACGACATCGACCATTTGGGTAACCGTCGCGTGCGTTCTGTCGGCGAAATGGCAGAGAACGCCTTCCGCATCGGCTTAGTGCGTGTCGAGCGCGCTGTGAAGGAGCGTTTGACCCTCGCAGAATCTGAAGGCTTGATGCCGCAGGAAATGATCAACGCGAAGCCCGTCGCTGCAGCCGTGAAGGAATTCTTCGGCTCGTCGCAGCTCTCGCAGTTCATGGATCAAAACAACCCGCTCTCCGAGATCACGCACAAGCGTCGTGTTTCGGCATTGGGCCCGGGCGGTTTGACTCGTGAACGCGCGGGCTTCGAAGTGCGCGACGTGCATCCGACCCATTACGGTCGCGTTTGCCCCATTGAAACGCCAGAAGGTCCAAACATCGGGTTGATCAACTCGCTCTCCGTGTACGCGCGGACCAACGATTACGGCTTCCTTGAAACGCCGTATCGCAGAGTAAAGGACGGTAAGGTGATCGACGGCATCGACTATTTGTCGGCCATCGAAGAAAGCCAATACGTTATCGCGCAAGCGAATGCGGTTCTTGATGCCAAAGGCTCGTTCGTGGACGACCTAGTATCGTGCCGTCACTTGAACGAATTCATGTTGTCCGGCCCGGACAAGATTCAGTACATGGATGTGTCGCCGAAGCAGATTGTGTCGGTGGCCGCCTCGCTGATTCCGTTCCTTGAGCACGACGACGCGAATCGCGCGTTGATGGGTTCGAATATGCAACGCCAGGCGGTTCCGACGCTGCGAGCCGATACACCGTTTGTCGGTACCGGCATGGAGCGCGCGGTTGCCATCGACTCCGGCGTGACAGTCATCGCTCGCCGTGGCGGCGTTGTGGACTCCGTCGACGCGGCACGAATCGTCGTGCGCGTGAATGATACGGAAACGTCCGCAGGCGAAGCCGGCGTGGATATCTATGGTTTGACCAAGTACACGCGTTCCAACCAGAACACTTGTATCAACCAACGTCCGCTCGTGAAGAGTGGCGATGTGATCGCACGCGGTGACGTGTTGGCCGACGGTCCGTCGACGGACTTAGGCGAACTCGCGCTGGGCCAGAATCTGCTGGTCGCGTTCATGCCTTGGAACGGCTACAACTTCGAAGACTCGATTTGTATCTCGGAGCGAGTGGTGCAAGAAGACCGCTTCACGACAATCCATATCGAAGAGCTGACTTGCGTCGCTCGCGACACGAAGTTGGGGCCGGAAGAAATCACAGCGGACATCCCGAACGTCGGCGACACGGCATTGGCCAAGCTTGACGAAGCGGGTATCGCGTTCATCGGCGCCGAAGTGCGCGCCGGCGACATTCTGGTGGGTAAGGTCACCCCCAAGGGTGAAACCCAGCTGACGCCAGAAGAAAAGCTGCTTCGCGCGATTTTCGGCGAAAAGGCGTCCGACGTGAAGGACACGTCGCTGCGCGTACCACCGGGTATGGACGGCACGGTGATCGACGTACGCGTGTTCACACGAGACGGCGTCGAGAAGGATGCACGTGCGCTCTCGATCGAGAAGACGGAACTCGAACGCGTCCGTAAGGACTTGGACGATCAACGTCGCATTCTCGAAGACGACTTGTTCCAACGTGTGAATTTGTTGTTGCTTGGCAAAACCGCCGAAGCGGGCCCGAACCGATTCAAGCCCGGCAGCAAGGTTGAGGACGAGTACTTGGCCTCGATGCCGCGCGAGCAATGGCTCGAAATTCGCTTGAAGGATGAGGACGCCAATTCCTCGCTCGAGCAAATGGCCGAGCGTATGAAGCTGCAGCGTACGGAGTTCGATAAGCGGTACGAAGAGAAGCGCGTGAAGATCACTGCGGGCGACGATCTCGCTCCAGGCGTGCTCAAGATGGTGAAGGTGTATCTGGCCGTGAAGCGCCGCGTACAACCGGGCGACAAGATGGCCGGCCGTCACGGTAACAAGGGCGTGGTCTCGACCATCGTCCCCGTGGAAGACATGCCGTATCTCGAAGACGGTACGCCAATCGACATCGTGCTCAATCCACTGGGCGTACCTTCGCGCATGAACATCGGGCAAATTCTCGAGACGCATCTTGGTTGGGCGGCGAAGGGGCTTGGCAACAAGATCGGCCGCATGATCGACGATTTACGTAAAGCGAATGAAATTCGCGAATTCCTGGACGAGATCTACAACAAGACCGGCGGCCAGAAAGCGGATCTCGATTCGCTCACTGAAGCGGAAATCATGACGTTGGCGGACAACTTGCGTCGTGGCGTGCCGATGGCGACGCCGGTATTCGACGGTGCCTCGGAGGAAGAGATCAAGCACATGTTGACGCTCGCCGACCTGCCTACCAGCGGTCAGACGACATTGTTCGACGGACGCACGGGCGAGAAGTTCGAGCGCGAGGTGACTGTCGGCTACATGTATATGCTGAAGCTCAATCACTTGGTGGACGACAAGATGCACGCTCGTTCTACGGGCCCGTACTCGCTCGTCACGCAACAGCCGTTGGGTGGCAAAGCCCAGTTCGGTGGTCAGCGCTTCGGCGAAATGGAAGTGTGGGCGCTCGAGGCCTACGGCGCAGCGTACACGCTGCAAGAGATGCTCACGGTCAAGTCCGACGACGTGAACGGTCGCACGAAGATGTACAAGAACATCGTCGATGGCAATCACCAGATGGATGCCGGCATGCCGGAATCCTTCAACGTGCTGGTGAAGGAAATCCGTTCGCTCGGTATCAACATGGAGTTGGAGCAGGACTCGGACAAATAGGAATGTGATGAGTGAGTGGTGACGGGCGATGAGTTAAATCTCTTGCCCGTCACGCATCACAGATCACGCATCACTTCTTACAATTGAATTTGCACACCTCACACGGGTGACATGAGATGAAAGACTTACTCAAGATGTTCAAGCCGCAGACTCAAGTCGAAAACTTCGACTCGATCCGCATCGGCCTCGCTTCGCCGGAAATGATTCGCTCGTGGTCGTACGGCGAAGTGAAGAAGCCTGAGACCATCAACTACCGCACGTTCAAGCCTGAGCGCGATGGTTTGTTCTGCGCGAAAATCTTCGGACCGCAGAAGGATTACGAGTGCTTGTGCGGTAAGTACAAGCGTCTCAAGCATCGCGGCGTCACTTGCGAAAAGTGCGGCGTCGAAGTAACGCAATCGAAGGTGCGTCGCGACCGCATGGGCCACATCGAACTCGCAAGCCCGACTGCGCATATCTGGTTTCTGAAGTCGCTGCCGTCGCGTATCGGTTTGATGCTGGATATGACGTTGCGCGAAATCGAACGCGTGCTCTACTTCGAAGCGTTTGTTGTCATCGAGCCGGGCATGACGTCGCTACAACGCGGCCAATTGCTGACGGACGAAATGTATCTCGAGGCGATAGAGGCGCATGGCGATGAATTCGATGCGCGCATGGGTGCCGAAGCCGTGCACGAGTTGCTGAAGAGCATCGAACTGCCGTCGGAGATGGTGAAGGTCCGTGAGGAAATGGCGGGCACCAATTCCGAAACGAAGATCAAGCGTCTGTCTAAGCGTCTCAAGCTCATCGAGTCGTTCTTCGAATCCGGCAATAAGCCCGAGTGGATGGTGATGACGGTGCTGCCGGTGTTGCCGCCCGATCTACGTCCGTTGGTGCCGCTGGATGGCGGTCGCTTTGCGACCTCCGACTTGAACGATCTGTATCGTCGCGTAATCAATCGCAACAATCGCTTGCGCCGTCTGCTCGAGCTGAACGCGCCGGACATCATCGTCCGTAACGAAAAGCGCATGCTGCAGGAGGCTGTCGATGCATTGCTCGACAACGGCCGTCGCGGTCGTGCGATCACGGGCACCAACAAGCGTCCGCTGAAGTCGCTCGCCGACATGATCAAAGGCAAGCAAGGGCGCTTCCGCCAGAACTTGCTCGGTAAGCGCGTCGATTATTCCGGCCGTTCGGTGATCGTTGTCGGTCCAACGTTGCGTCTGCATCAATGCGGTCTGCCGAAGAAAATGGCGCTCGAGCTCTTCAAGCCGTTCATTTTCTCGAAGCTGCAGTTGCGCGGCGAAGCATCGACCATCAAAGCTGCAAAGCGCATGGTCGAACGCGAAGGTCCTGAGGTTTGGGACATTCTCGAAGACGTGATTCGCGAGCATCCAGTGCTCCTGAACCGCGCTCCGACGTTGCATCGCTTGGGCATTCAGGCGTTCGAGCCGGTGCTCATCGAAGGCAAGGCGATTCAGTTGCATCCGCTCGTGTGTACGGCGTTTAACGCCGACTTTGACGGCGACCAAATGGCCGTCCACGTGCCGCTGTCGCTCGAAGCGCAGCTCGAAGCGCGCGCGCTGATGATGTCGTCCAATAACATCCTGTCGCCCGCCAACGGCGACCCGATCATCGTGCCGTCGCAAGACGTCGTGCTCGGCCTGTACTACATGACGCGTGAACGCATCGGTGCCAAGGGCGAGCACATGATGTTCTCGGACACGGCTGAAGTGCATCGCGCTTATGAAGGCCGCCAAATCGAGCTGCAAGCTCGCTGCCGTGTGCGAATCGTCGAATACCTCAAGGACGCCGAAGAGGTACTCCAAAAGAAGACCCGGATCGTGCAGACCACGGTCGGCCGTGCGTTACTGGCCGAAACGCTGCCGCGCGGTTTGTCGTTCGATTTAGTTAATCGCGACATGACGAAGAAGGCGATCTCGAGCGTCATTAATGCGTGCTATCGCTTGGTGGGGTTGAAGGAAGCTGTGGTATTCGCCGACCAGGTGATGTACACGGGCTTCGCCTACGCAACACGCTCCGGCGTTTCGGTCGGTGTCGACGACATGGTTGTGCCGTTACAAAAAGGCAAGATCTTGGCGGCAGCCGAACGAGAAGTGAAAGAGATCCAAGAGCAATATTCTTCGGGTCTCGTGACCAACGGCGAGCGTTACAATAAGGTCGTCGATATTTGGTCGCGTACGAACGATCAAGTGGCCAAGGCTATGATGGACATGCTCGGTGCGGAGCTAGTGACCGACACACGCGGTCATAAGGTTCAGCAGAAGTCGTTCAACTCGATCTTCATGATGGCCGACTCCGGCGCCCGCGGTTCTGCGGCGCAGATTCGTCAGCTCGCGGGTATGCGCGGCCTGATGGCGAAGCCGGACGGCTCGATTATCGAGACGCCCATCACGGCGAATTTCCGTGAAGGCTTGAACGCGATGCAATACTTCATCTCGACTCACGGCGCGCGCAAAGGCTTGGCCGACACTGCACTCAAGACAGCGAACTCGGGTTACCTCACACGCCGTCTCGTGGACGTGGCGCAGGATCTAGTCGTAACGGAAATCGACTGCGGCACCTATAACGGCGTCAGCATGAGCCCGATTGTCGAAGGCGGTGACGTCGTCGAAGGTCTGGGCGAGCGCGTTCTCGGTCGTGTAACGGCCGTGGATGTGTTCAAGCCAGGCAGCGAAACCGAAGTGATCATTCCGGCCGGCACGATCCTGGACGAACTGCTGGTGAAGTTGCTCGAGCAAGAAGGCGTCGATCATCTCAAGGTTCGCTCGCCCATTAGCTGCGGAACGCGTTATGGCGTATGCGCGCAGTGCTACGGTCGCGACTTGGCGCGTGGTCATCGCATCAGCATCGGCGAGGCGGTGGGCGTAATTGCTGCTCAATCGATTGGCGAACCCGGCACGCAGCTCACGATGCGTACGTTCCACATCGGTGGCGCGGCGTCCAGAGCAGCAGCAGTCAACTCGGTCGAAATCAAGGGCAAGGGCACGGTCCGCTTGCACAACATCAAAGTTGTGCACCATGAGAAGGGTCACTGGGTCGCCGTCTCGCGTTCCGGTGAATTGGGTGTCATCGACGAGTTCGGTCGTGAGCGTGAGCGTTACAAGATTCCGTACGGTGCGACGATCACTGTGAAGGACGGCGTCTCCGTTGTGCCCGGTCAGATCCTGGCGACGTGGGATCCGCATACCCATCCCGTGGTCACGGAAGTGGCCGGCAACATCAAGTTCCAAGACTTCATCGACGGCATTACGGTCACCAGTCAGGTCGACGACGTCACCGGCTTGTCGAGCACAGTTGTCATGGATCCGAAGCAGCGCGGTTCGAGCGGCAAGGACCTTCGTCCGGTCGTGCGTTTGTTGAATGCGAAAGGCAAAGAAGTTTGCTTCGCCAACACGGAAATTCCGGCGGTGTATTCGCTCACAGCAGGCGCGATCGTAAGTCTGGAAGACGGCGCGAAAGTGTCCGTCGGCGACATCATTGCCCGTATCCCACAAGAGTCGTCGAAGACTCGCGACATCACCGGCGGTCTGCCGCGCGTCGCGGATCTATTCGAAGCCCGCAAGCCTAAGGACTCGGCGATTCTCGCTGAGCATTCGGGCACGGTGAGCTTCGGTAAGGAAACCAAGGGCAAGCGCCGTTTGATCATTACCGACGAAAAGACCGAGAAGTACGAAGAGCTGATCCCGAAGTGGCGCAACTTGAACGTCTTCGAAGGCGAACAAGTGGAGCGTGGCGAAGTGATCGCCGACGGCGAGCCGAACCCGCATGACATCTTGCGTTTGCAAGGCGTCGAGCCGTTGGCCAATTACTTGGTCCGCGAAATTCAGGACGTGTATCGCTTGCAGGGCGTGAAGATCAACGACAAGCACATCGAGGTGATCATTCGCCAGATGTTGCGCAAGGTCGAGATCGCAAGCTCAGGCGACACCGTATTCCTGAAGGGCGAACAGTTGGATCGCGCGCGCGTGACCGAAGCGAATGCCCGCATCAGCGAGCAAGGTAAGAGTCCCGCTTTGTTGGAGCCGGTGTTGCTTGGTATTACCAAGGCGTCGTTGGCCACCGAGTCCTTCATCTCGGCGGCATCGTTCCAGGAAACCACGCGCGTCCTCACGGAAGCGGCTGTTCGCGGCTTGAAGGATGGCTTGCGCGGCTTGAAGGAAAACGTGATCGTCGGTCGGTTGATCCCGGCCGGTACGGGCTCGTTCTACCATTTACGTCGCCGCCGAAAGTCGCCGGATTTGGGCCGCGGCTTCGATATGGGCGGTGGCATCAGCGAGGCAGAAGAGTCGGTTTCGGACGAAACCAGCGCTTCGGCGGAGTAAGGCTCGGGTTTGGGTTAGGCCCAGACCCGCGGCTGCTTTGTTGGGTCTCATATAGAAGCCCCCTTTCCGGCACCGGAAAGGGGCCGATTCCCCTGAATAGGGTGGGTCGAGTGGGAGTGTTGGTTGACACCTAGAGGCCGGGTTCCTAAAATCCCGCGCCCTCGAGGAGCCGACCAAAATTCGTCCGCTTTTTGAGCCAGTTCATGACCAGGCCGCCCTTGGGCGGCCTGTGCTTCTGTGGCACTCGTCGCGCTACGGAAAGTTTAGTCAGACCGTTTGGAAATTGAATTGAGTTTCGCAGTCACGTTTTTACATCTGGAAATTTATGGCAACTGTCAGTCAGCTCGTACGCAAGCCGCGCCGCTTACCTAAATATAAGACCAAGGTGCCGGCACTTGCTGCCTGTCCGCAAAAGCGCGGCGTGTGCACACGCGTGTACACGACTACGCCAAAGAAGCCGAACTCCGCTCTGCGCAAAGTTGCGAAGGTGCGTTTGACCAATGGCTTCGAAGTCATCAGCTACATCGGTGGCGAAGGCCACAACTTGCAAGAGCACTCGGTCGTCATGATTCGTGGCGGCCGCGTGAAAGATCTTCCCGGTGTGCGTTATCACACCATTCGCGGCACGTTGGATTGCGCTGGCGTGACAGCTCGTCGCCAAGGCCGGTCCAAGTACGGCGCTAAGCGTCCGAAGACCAAGTAATCAACATCCGCTTCAACGAATACCGGTAAACCTATATGTCCCGCAGAGTCTCCGCTCCCACTCGCGTCATTCTCCCCGACCCGCGCTTCAACAGCGTGATGTTGTCCAAGTTCATGAACATGGTGATGGAGCGCGGCAAGAAATCGGCCGCTGAAAAAATCCTGTACGGTGCGCTAGACAAAATGTGCGAGAAGACATCGAAGGATGCGGATAAGGCGATCGAGATGCTGACGACAGCGCTCGACAACGTGAAGCCTTCTGTCGAAGTAAAGAGCCGACGCGTCGGCGGCGCCACGTACCAAGTGCCCGTCGAAGTTCGCGCCAGCCGCCGCCAAACGTTGGCAATGCGCTGGGTGATCGAAGCAGCGCAAGGCCGCTCGGAAAAGTCGATGGCACATCGCCTCGCTGCCGAGTTGATCGACGCAGCGGAAAACCGCGGTACGGCCGTGCGTAAGCGCGAAGACGTGCATCGCATGGCGGACGCCAACAAGGCGTTCGCACACTATCGCTGGTAAATCAGCGTCTAGAATTTGCGTTTGACTATGCGGCCGCAAGCAGCTGACAAGGTGCTTGCGGCGCAAGCTTTATAGAGGACCCGAAATTGGCACGTACTACCCCCATCGAGCGCTACCGAAATATCGGTATCTCTGCGCACATCGATGCCGGTAAGACGACCACCACCGAGCGCATCCTGTTTTACACGGGCGTCTCGCACAAGATCGGCGAAGTTCATGATGGCGCTGCCGTCATGGACTACATGGAACAAGAGCAAGAGCGCGGCATCACCATTACCGCTGCGGCTACCACCTGCTTTTGGAAGGGGATGGAAAATAACTTCCCTGAGCATCGCATCAACATCATCGATACGCCCGGTCACGTCGACTTCACGATTGAAGTCGAGCGCTCGCTGCGCGTGCTCGATAGCGCGATTGCCGTGTTCTGCGCGGTAGCGGGTGTGCAGCCACAGTCGGAGACGGTGTGGCGGCAAATGAATCGCTACAAAGTGCCGCGCATCGCGTTCGTCAACAAAATGGACCGCGTGGGCGCCGACTTTCTGCGCTGCGTAGAGCAAATCAGTTCCCGGTTGCGCGGTAACCCAGTGCCTATTCAATTGCCCATCGGCGCCGAAGACGATTTCGTCGGCGTGGTTGATTTGATCCGCATGAAGGAAATCTGGTGGGACGATTCCACCCAGGGCATGCGCTTCGAATATCGCGAGATTCCCGATGACATGCGCGAGACGTGCGCAGAATGGCACGCGAAGATGGTCGAAGCCGCTGCCGAAGCCAACGACGAATTGATGAACAAGTATTTGGAAGGCGGCACGCTGACCGAAGCGGAGATTAAGACGGGCCTCAGAACCCGCGCGCTGAAGAACGAGATCACCCTGACGGTATGTGGTTCGGCGTTTAAGAATAAAGGCGTGCAGGCAATGTTGGATGCCGTCATCGAGTACATGCCGGCGCCGACGGAAATGCCGCCGGTGAAGGGCATGAACGGCGAGGGCGCGGAAGTCACTCGCAAAGCGTCCGACGATGAGAAATTCTCGGCGCTGGCCTTCAAGATTCTGAACGACCCGTTCGTCGGCAACCTCACGTTCTTCCGTGTGTACTCGGGGGTAATGAACTCCGGCGACACTGTGCTGATTCCAGGCAAGGACAAGCGCGAGCGCATCGGCCGTTTGTTGCAAATGCATGCGAACGAACGCAGTGAACTCAAAGAAGTCCGCGCGGGCGATATCGCCGCTGCGGTGGGCTTGAAGGACGTGATTACCGGCGACACGATGTGCAATCCGGAAAACTCCATCCTATTGGAGAAGATGCTGTTCCCGGTGCCGGTCATTTCGGTGGCGGTCGAACCGCGCACGGTGGCAGATCAAGAGAAAATGGGTCTCGCGCTGCAGCGTCTCGCGAAGGAAGATCCTTCGTTCCGCCTGCACACCGATCAAGAATCGGGTCAGACGATTATTTCAGGCATGGGCGAGCTGCACCTGGAAATCATCGTCGATCGCATGAAGCGCGAGTTCAAAGTCGAAGCCAATGTCGGCAAGCCGCAGGTGGCTTATCGCGAGACGATTCGTAGCAAGGTCAATCAAGAAGGCAAGTTCGTTCGGCAGTCCGGCGGCCGCGGTCAGTACGGTCATGTTTGGATCACGCTCGAACCCGCAGAGCCGGGGAAGGGCTACGAATTCGTCAATGGCATTGTCGGCGGCACGGTGCCGCGCGAATATATTCCTGCCATCGATAAGGGCATCAAAGAGGCCACCGAATCGGGTGTGCTCGCGGGTTACCCGGTTGTCGATGTGAAGGTCACTTTGTTCGACGGGTCGTATCACGATGTCGATTCCAACGAAATGGCGTTTAAAATTGCGGGCTCGATAGCGTTCAGAGACGCCATGGCCAATGCGAAGCCCGTCCTGCTCGAGCCAGTTTTCAAAGTCGAGGTGGTGACACCCGAGGATTACTACGGCGATATCGTCGGCGACTTGAATCGTCGACGCGGTCAGATCGTCGGTATGGAAGAATCCGTGGCCGGCAAGATCGTGACGGCCGAAGTGCCGCTTGCCGAAATGTTTTCGTATTCGACGCACATGCGTTCGATGAGTCAGGGCCGTGCGACGTACACCATGGAGTTCTTGAAATACATGGAAGTGCCGAAGAATGTCGCCGACGCCATGCTGAACAGAGACAGTTGATTTTCTTCTTGAACCCAACAGCCCAACAACGTTAGAGGACCGCCGCCGTGGCAAAAGAGAAATTTGAGCGTAATAAGCCGCACGTGAACGTAGGCACGATTGGTCACGTTGACCATGGCAAGACGACGTTGACGGCTGCCTTGACGAAGGTGATGGCGGGTTTGCATGGCGGCGAGTTCAAGGCGTACGACCAGATTGACAAGGCGCCGGAAGAACGGGCGCGCGGTATTACGATTTCGACGGCGCACGTGGAGTATCAATCGAAGGCGCGTCACTACGCGCATGTGGATTGCCCTGGGCACGCGGACTATGTGAAGAACATGATCACGGGCGCGGCGCAGATGGACGGTGCGATTTTGGTGTGTTCAGCGGCGGACGGCCCGATGCCGCAAACGCGCGAGCACATTTTGTTGGCCCGTCAGGTAGGCGTGAAGTTCATCGTGGTGTTCCTGAACAAGGTCGACATGGTGGACGACGCGGAGTTGTTGGAGCTGGTGGAGATGGAAGTGCGCGAGCTTCTGTCGAAGTACGAGTTCCCAGGCGAGAAGACCCCGATCATCAAGGGTTCTGCTTTGAAGGCGCTGGAAGGCGACCAGAGCGAGATCGGCGTACCGGCGATCATCAAGTTGGTGGAAGAGCTGGACAGTTACATTCCGCTGCCGGAGCGCGCGATCGACGGCGCGTTCTTGATGTCGGTGGAAGACGTGTTCTCGATTTCGGGCCGCGGCACGGTGGTGACGGGTCGTATCGACCGCGGCATCGTGAAGGTGAACGACGAAGTTGAGATTGTGGGCTTGAAGCCGACGGTGAAGACGATTTGCACGGGCGTTGAGATGTTCCGCAAGCTCCTTGACCAAGGTCAAGCGGGCGACAACGTGGGCGTGCTCTTGCGCGGCACGAAGCGCGAAGACGTGGAGCGTGGTCAAGTGTTGTGCAAGCCTGGCAGCATCAAGCCGCACACGCAGTTTGAAGCGGAGGTGTACGTGTTGAGCAAGGAAGAAGGCGGTCGTCACACGCCGTTCTTCAAAGGCTATCGTCCGCAGTTTTACTTCCGCACGACCGACGTGACGGGTGCGGTGGAGTTGCCGGAAGGCGTCGAGATGGTGATGCCTGGGGACAACATCAAGATGGTGGTGGAACTGATCTCGCCGATCGCGATGGAAGAAGGCCTGCGCTTCTCGATCCGTGAAGGCGGCAAGACGGTCGGCTCCGGCGTCGTCGCCAAGATCCTGAAATAAGTATGAGGCGTTAGGTTCTAGGTTCTAGGCGCTAGTCGGAGGAGTTCCTTCTGGCTAGCGCCTACCGCCTAGAGCCTAGTTGCTGCAAAATGTTAAGTAATTAATCTAAGCAATCGACAGTAAGAGCTGGTGTAATAGCGAGCTCGCTACCGAGTAAAGAACATGGCTGCCAATCAAAACATCCGTATCCACCTGAAGGCCTTCGATCATCGTTTGATCGACAGCTCGGCGAAGGAAATCGTCGATACCGCCAAGCGTACCGGCGCGAATGTGCGCGGCCCAGTGCCGCTGCCCACCAAGATGGAGCGATTCACCGTCCTGGTCTCCCCGCACGTCGATAAGGACGCACGCGACCAGTACGAGATCCGGACCCACAAGCGCCTGATGGACATCCTGAACCCAACAGACAAGACCGTGGACGCTCTGATGAAGCTTGAGCTTCCGTCGGGCGTGGATGTACAGATTAAGTTGAATTGAGAAGGACTAGGCCCCTAGGCGCTAGGTGCTAGCAGGAAAGGGGGTTGGCCCCTGAGGTTTCCCCACGAATGGCACTTCAAGATCAGGCACTTATCTAAAGCCACTCCGTTCACCCTGAGGAGATCGAAGGGATCTTAAGATCCAAGATCGTTTCGACTCACTCAACGCGAACGGAAAAGACCGAGAAACTAGGCCCTTTGTGCGTTGTGAAATTCGTGGGGAAACCT